>Ga0210377_10001438_pt1 | contig 21802 bp, 21 predicted proteins | sample PLM4_65_b1redo_FD_155480 | JGI IMG/M metagenome (GOLD analysis project Ga0210377, IMG submission 155480) | Groundwater sediment microbial communities from an aquifer in East River, Colorado, USA - PLM4_65_b1 redo | ecosystem: Environmental > Terrestrial > Soil > Riparian zone | place: USA: East...
GGTGGCGCCCGACGCCCGTGATCCGCTGCGCAGCACGACCCGGGGAGCCGGCCAGCTCATCGTCATGGCGCTCGAGGGCGGAGCCGAGACCGTGCTCGTGGGCCTGGGCGGCAGCGCCAGCATGGATGGCGGGCTGGGCGCGGCCCGAGCTTGGGGATGGGAGGCGCGGGATGCCGGCGGGCAGGTGCTCCCCGACGGGGGCGGCGCGCTCGAGGCGCTGGCCCGGCTCGAGCCCGCGGCGCCGCCCCGCGCCCGGCTCGTGGTACTGGCCGACGTGCGCAACCCGCTGCTCGGAGCCGGGGGGGCCGCGGTGTATGCGCCCCAGAAGGGTGCGGCGCCGGAGATGGTCGTCCGCCTCGTGAACGGGCTGGCGCGGCTAGCCGCCGTGGCGGCGCCGTGGAACGGGCCCACCCTGGCGCAGCGGGAGGGCGCGGGCGCGGCTGGCGGGCTGGGCTTCGGGCTCCTCTGCTTCGGCGGGGCGGAGCTGGTGTCGGGAGCGGCGTGGGTGCTCGACCGGAACGATCTGTCCGGCGCGCTGAACGGAGCCGCCCTGGTCGTCGTGGCCGAAGCGCGATTCGATGCCACCTCACTCGCCGGGAAGCTCGCGGGCGAGGTCATGGGCCGGGCGCAGGCCCGGCGAGTGCCGGTTGCCGTGGTCACCCCGGATGCCAGGGTGGCGCCGGGCGGGGTCCGGGTGACGACGTCCGCCGGCCATTGGTCGGCCGACGACGTCGCGCGCCATACCGTGCGGGCGGTGCGCGACGCGCTCGGCTTGCCGCGTGTCTGACGCGCCGCTAAACTTCGCCGCGCGCAGACCGCTATCCCATTCTCCTCTCGCAAGTTACCGGCATGGCGAACGCCTCCATCATGGACAAGCTCGTGTCGCTGGCCAAGCGACGCGGGTTCGTGTTTCAATCGTCAGAGATCTACGGTGGCCTGGGGTCCGTGTGGGACTACGGGCCGCTCGGCGTCGAGCTCAAGAAGAATCTCAAGGAGCGCTGGTGGCGCTCGATGGTCTCGGAGCGGGACGACATCGAGGGACTCGATGCCGCGATCCTCATGCATCCTAAGGTGTGGGAGGCGTCCCAGCATGTCGCGACGTTCGCCGACCCGCTGGTGGACTGCAAGCAGTGCAAGGGCCGCTTCCGCGCCGACGACCCCACGCTGAAGGGCACGCCCGGGACGCCGGACGCGCAGTGTCCCCGGTGCGGCAACAAGGGCACGCTCACCGCGCCCCGGATGTTCAACCTGATGTTCAAGACCTTCATGGGGCCGGTGGAAGAGGCCGCGGCGCTGGTGTACCTGCGGCCCGAGACGGCACAGGGCATCTACGTCAACTACCTGAACGTGCTGAACGCGTCGCGCCAGAAGATCCCGTTCGGCATCGCGCAGATGGGCAAGGCGTTTCGCAACGAGATCACGCCCGGGAACTTCATCTTCCGGACCCGGGAGTTCGAGCAGCTCGAAATGCAGTTCTTCGTGAAACCGGGCGAGGACGAGCGGTGGTTCGAGGAGTGGCGGGCGCGCCGGATGCAATGGCACAAGGATCTCGGCATCACACCCGAGAAGCTGCGGTTCCACCAGCACGCCGCGAGCGAGCTGGCGCACTACGCCAAGGCCGCGTTCGATATCGAGTACCAGTTCCCCTTCGGCTGGCAGGAGTTCGAGGGGATTCACAACCGGACCGACTTCGACCTCTCGCGACACCAGCAGTACTCGGGGAAGAAACTGGACTACCTCGATCCGGTGACCAAGGAGCGGTTCGTCCCGTACATCGTCGAGACGTCGCTGGGGGCCGACCGGCTGGCGCTGGTGACGCTGGTGGACGCGTATCACGAAGAGCAGGTGGAGGGCGAGGAACGGGTGGTGCTCCGGTTCCATCCGGCGATCGCGCCCATCAAGGCCGGAGTCTTTCCGCTGGTGAACAAGGACGGCATGCCCGAGGTGGCCCAGCGCATCGCGCGCGAGCTCCGGCGTCGCCTGCCCGTGTTCTACGACGACGGCGGCTCGATCGGGCGGCGGTACCGCCGGCAGGACGAGGCCGGGACTCCGTTCGGCATCACCGTGGACGGGCAGACCCTGGAAGACCAGACCGTGACCGTGCGGGACCGTGACACGCTGGCCCAGGAGCGCGTCGCCGCGGACCGCCTGGGGGCGTACCTGGCCGAGCGCCTGGGCGGGTGACGCCCGCCGATCTCGTCGCCCGAGGCGAGGCGCTGCACGCCGAGCTGGGCCGCGAGTACTACCTCACCGGAGCCGGCCTCAAGGCCGATCCCGCGTTCCAGACCATCTATCACCGCCATCAGGACCTCGTGAGCGACGAGGCCCTCGACACCGCTCGCGCCTCCGGCCAGCCGGCGCTGATCGAGTGGGTGGCGGACCTTCGGGTCGGCCGCCTGGTGGCGGGGTGTGAAGAAGAACAGCTCCGCTGGGAGCAAAGCGCCGTGGTCGAGGTCGCCGGTCGCCGGATCCCGTACCTGCGGGCCGCCATCGAAGTGCAAAACTCCCCGGAGCGCGCCTTCCGGATCGCGCTGGACCAGGCGCGGGCGGAGGCGGGCCGGGACGGGTTGGCGGCGGTGCGGCACCGGCGGTTCGCACTGGAGCGCGAGGCGGTGAGCGCGATCGGCGGGAACGGTGACTACGTGGCCGCCGTGGCCCGGCTCTCCGGCATCGACCTCGACGCCCTGGGGCGCGATGCCGACGCGTTTCTTCGGGACACCGACGCCCTGTACCGGGAGGCGCTGGAGCGGCTGGTCCGGCGCCGGCTGGGCGTTCCCGTGGGCGACCTGATGCGCTCCGACGGCGCCTGGCTCTTCCGCGCCGACCGGTTCGACGCTGCCTTCCCACCCGAACGGCTGGTGCCGACCGCGTCGGGGCAGATGGGCGAGATGGGGCTGGATGCCACCCAGGAGGGGCGGGTGCGCCTGGACACGGTGGAGCGCGAGGGCAAGCAGTCCCGGGCGTTCTGCGTGCCGGTCCGCGTGCCCGACGAGGTCTACGTGGTGCTGCGACCGCACGGCGGGCACGGCGACTACCGGACCTTCTGGCACGAGCTGGGCCACGCGATGCACTACGGGGCGGTGGATCGCGACCGCCCGTTTCACGAGCGATGGCTGGGCGACAACTCGGTCACCGAAGCGTTCGCGATGTTGTGGGACCATCTCACGATGGACGCGGGCTGGCTGGGCCGGTACAGCGGGCTGCGGGAGGGCGGGAGGGCGGGAGTACGGGAGCTGGTGTTCGAGCTGGCCGTGGCCGAGCTGTACCTGCTGCGCCGGTACGCCGCCAAGCTGGGCTACGAGCTGGAGCTGCATCGCGGCGACTACGATGTGCCGGACTTGGGCGATCGCTACGCGGCCCGCCTGACCGCGGCGACCCGATTCCGGTTTCCGGAAGCGGATGCCCTGATCGACGTGGACCCCGGGTTCTACGCGGCGCGTTACCTGCGGGCCTGGCAGCTCGAGGCCGCGCTGGCCGGCATCCTCACCGGGCGGTTCGACGACGACTGGTACCGGAACCCGCGGGCCGGCGCCTTCGTACACGACCTGATGCGCCGCGGGCAGGCCGCGCCGGCGGACCGGGTGGCCCTGGAGGTGTCGAGCCGGGCGCTTTCCTTCGCGCCGGTGGTGGAGCGGCTTACCGCCGTGCTCGCGTGATCGGCCGCCGATGGACTATCCCAGCTTCCGCCGCCTGATCGAGCGCCTCAGCGCCGAAATCCCCGCGGAGTACCTGGAAGGCGTCGCCGGGGTCGAGGTGAGTCCCAAGACCATCCCGCATCCGACCCGGGCGGACGTCTACACGCTCGGGGAGTGCATTCCGGTGCACGGGGACGGCGGGGAGATCACGTCCCGCGTGGTGCTCTATCATGGTTCGTTCCGCGCGCTGGCGGGGCTCCGCTCGGACTTCGAGTGGCGGGAAGAGGCCTGGGACACCCTCACCCACGAGCTGCGCCACCACCTGGAGTGGCGCGCCAACGCCGACGCGCTCGAAGAGTACGACTGGGCCGCGGAGCAGAACTTCGCCCGCCACGACGGGCAGCCGTTCGACCCGCTGTTCTTTCACTCGGGCGAGGCCGTCGAGACGGGGGTGTACCGGGTGGACGACGACGTGTTTCTCGACCGCGTGGTCCGCGCGGCGCCCGCGGCGCTGGACGTCCACTGGCATGGCCGGCCCTACGGGGTGCCGCTGCCGCCGGCCGGGCTGCCTCTCTTTCTCACCCTGGAGGGCCTGCGCGACCCGCCGCCGGGCGACGTGGTGCTGGTGGTCCGTCGCAAGCCCGGGCTGCTCGATCTCTTCCGGAAGGCGACGCCTCCGTCGCAGGCGAGCGTGAAGGTCCGGCCGACCGCGCCGTGACCGCGGAACGAGCCCGGCTGCGGGTGGTGTCCGGAGGGGTTACTTTCCCCGGTGGGGACGCGAGAACGTGAGGGATGGGTCCATGATGCACGAAGTCACGACGTCGCTGCCGGCCCAGGACGTGCTGCGGCGCGCCAAGGAGTTCTTCGCCGAGCGGGTCCCCCACTTCGGCGCGTTCCTCGAGAAGGAAGGCCCGACCTGGGCCACGTTCCGCGGGCAAGGTGGTGAGGAAATCGCCATTGCCGTGCTCCCCGCCGATCGGGGGACGCGGGTGCGTGCGTCGTCGCTCCTGTTCACCCAGACCATCGACCGCTTTCTGTCCACGCTCCCGGCGCCGGAGGCGGCATGACCGTCGCCGCGCCGATCCGGGTGCGGGTCACCGTCACGGACGTGTGGGACACGGTGACTCTCGAGGTACCGCCCGACCTCACCGTGCGCGAGCTCAAGGCGCGGGCCCTGGCCGAGGCGACCGGCCGGATGCTCGATCCGGCCGGCTACGTGGTCAAGCACCGCGGGGCGGCCGTTCTCGACGAGCAGGTCACGGTCTCCGCCCTGGGGCTCGCGGATGGCGCTCCCCTCATCGTCCTCCCCGGCCGGCGGCTCCCCGTCCGGTAGCGGGCGGCCGCGGCGGCGGCCCGCGCGGGTGCTGACCCTCCTGGCCGCCGGGTTCCTGCTGCTGGATGCCGTCCTGCTGGCGGGAGCCGGCTGGTGGGGTGGCCGGCCGGTCCTGCTGATCGTGGGCGGCGCATTCGCGGCCGGCGCGGCCGGCGTCGTGTGGCTGCGGCGGCGGTACCTCGAGCGCCTCGACCAGATCACCGTGGCGCGCGACGCGCTCAAGCGGGAGGCGGCGGCGCTGGCGCGGTCGCTGCGCGGCGAGCGGTGACCGCCGGTCCGCTGCGCGTCATCTCGCACCCGAGCAGCCTGGAGCACGACGCCGGCCGGGGGCACCCCGAATCCCCCGACCGCATCCGCGCCGTGCGGCGGGAGCTCGAGGCGGGGCCGCTCGCGGCGCGGGTGACGTGGGTAGAGGCCCCGCCCGCGGATCGCGCGGCGCTCGAGCGGGTTCACACCCGGGCGTATCTCGATCACCTGGCCGCCGTGGCGGAGCGGGGGGGTGGCCGGCTCGATCCCGACACCGTGATGAGTGCCGCGAGTCTGCGGGCCGCGGTACACGCGGCGGGCGCGGCGGTGGCCGCGGCCGAATCGGCGCTGGCCGGCGTGCCCGCGTTCGCGCTGGTCCGGCCCCCGGGCCATCACGCCCCCGCCGATCGCGCCATGGGGTTTTGCCTCATCAACAACGTCGTGGTGGCCGCCCGGGCCACGCTCGAGGCGCGGGGGCTCGAGCGCGTGCTCATCGTGGATTGGGACGTGCACCACGGGAACGGGACCCAGGACCTGGTGGAGCGGGAGCCGCGGATTCGATACGTCTCGCTCCATCAGTGGCCGCTGTACCCGGGAACCGGGCGCGCGGATGAACGCGGGGTCGGCAACGTGTTCAACGTGCCCATGCCCCCGGGCCGGCCGCGCGGCGAGTACGTCGCGGCGCTGGACGCGGCGGTGGCGCGCGCCACCGATGGCTGGGCGCCCCAGCTCTTGCTGATCTCGGCGGGCTTCGACGCCATGGCGGGCGACCCGCTCGCGGGGTTCACGCTCGAGCCCGAGGACTACGCCACCTGGGTGACCCGGTGGCGCGGGCTCGGGGCGCCCATCGCGTCGGTGCTCGAAGGGGGCTACGTGCCCGTGCGGATCGCGCGGGGTGCGGCGGCGCATCTCGCCGCGCTGTGAGCGGCCCGCTCCCTTCGAGCTGCCGCGTCGCCCTCCCGCTCCCGGCGCCGCAGCCCTACAGCTACGCCCTTCCTCCGGCGCTGGCGGACCGCGTCGGTCCCGGCTCGCGCGTCGTGGTTCCGGTCAGGGGCCGCGAGCTGGTGGGGGTGGTAACCGCCCTGGGTGATGAGGCCGGGCCCGATCTCAAGGCGGTCCTGCTGGCGCCGGACCCGGCGCCGCTGGTGCCCGAACCGCTGCTCGCCCTCGCCGCCTGGGTGGCGCGGTACTACGCCACGCCGTTGGGGCTGTCGCTCCGCGCCATGCTCCCCGGTCCCCTCTGGGGCGCCTCCCGGCTCGTGGCCTCGGTGCGGGAGGGCGGCGCCGCCCCCGGAGGAGCCAGCCGTGCGGTGATGGAGGCGCTGGAGCGGGCGGGTGGGCGCGCGGCGGCGTCCCAACTCGCGCGCGCGCTCCGGAAGCCGGTCTGGGACGCCCTCCAGCGCCTGGAGCGCGCCGGCGCCGTCACCCTCGAAACCGAGGCGCCCGCCCTGGGGCCCGCGGCGGGGGTGGAACGGGTGGTGGTCCTGGTCCGTCCGCTCACCTCGCTGCTCCAGCGGGCGGAGGAGTTCGGGCGGGCCGAGCGCCAGCGGGCGGCGTACGACGCGGTGGACGGCCTGGGGGGCGAGGCCGGCTGGGGCCATCTGATCCAGCAGCTGGGTTTCTCGCCCGCCGTGCTCCATGCGCTGGTGGAGCGCGGGCTCGCGCGGGTGGAGGAACGCGAGCACCTGCGCGATCCGTTCGCCCAGGTCGAGCCGCGGGCCTCGCCGCCGCCGAGCGTGGTCCAGCGCGAGGCCATCGCGGCCCTCGAGGGCGTGCCGGCCGGGGAGGCCGCGCTGCTCTTCGGCGTGACCGGCAGCGGGAAGACCCTGGCCTACCTCGAAGCGGTGCGCGCCGCGGCCGCCGCGGGCCGAGGGGCGATCGTGCTGGTGCCGGAAATCGGACTCACGCCCCAGACCATCGCGCGCGTCCGGGGCGTGCTGGGCGCGGAAGTCGCGGTGCTGCACTCGGCGCTCTCGGACGGCGAGCGGGCCGATGCGTGGCGCGCCGTGGCGGCCGGGCAGCGCCGCGTCGTGGTGGGGGCGCGGTCGGCCGTGTTCGCGCCCTTCCGGGAGCTGGGCGCCATCGTGGTGGACGAAGAGCACGATCCCAGCTACAAGAACGGTGAGGCCCCCAGGTACCACGCCCGTCACGTGGCGCTGGCGCGCGCCCGCCTGCAGGGCGCGCGGGTCATTCTGGCGAGCGCCACGCCGGCCCTCGAGACGTGGGCCGGGCGGGAGCGCCTCACGCTGGTGCGGCTGCCCCAGCGGGTCGAGGCCCGGCCCCTCCCGCCCGTGCGGCTGCTCGACCTCCGCACCATCGAGCGCGTGCCCGAGGCCGGCGCGGTGCCGTGGTCGCGGGTGTTGGACGCGGCGGTCGATGCCCGTCTCGCGGCCGGCGAGCAGATCCTGCTGTTGCTCAACCGGCGGGGGCTGGCGCACTACCTCCAGTGCACGGGCTGCGGCTTCGTGTGGGAGTGCCCCCGGTGCAGCATCTCGCTCACCGTGCACCGCATGCCGGACCGGCTCCGGTGCCACTACTGCGGGCACGACGCGCCCGTCCCCGAGACCTGTCCCGAGTGCGGGCGCGCGGCGCAGCGGACCCGCGGAGTGGGGACGCAGGAGCTGGAGCGCTGGCTGGCCGGGCGGTTTCCCGCGGCCCGGCTCGCGCGGATGGACGCCGACACCACGGGCACCAAGTGGTCGCACGGACGGATCCTCGACGCCGTCGAGCGGGGCGACGTGGACGTGCTGTTCGGGACCCAGATGATCGCCAAGGGGCTGGATTTCCCCAACGTCACGCTGGTGGGCGTGGTGGATGCGGACACCGGCCTCCACCTGCCCGATTTCCGCGCGGCGGAGCGCACGTTCCAGCTCATCGCCCAGGTGGCGGGGCGCGCCGGGCGGGGGCCGCGCGGCGGGGAAGTCCTGGTGCAGACGCGGAGCGCCTCCCACGAGGCCCTCCAGGCCGCGAGCCGCCACGACTACGAGGGCTTCGCCGCGCGCGAGCTGGAGCTGCGGCGCTCACCGGCGTATCCGCCGACCGTCGGGCTGGTGAACGTCCTGGTGAGCGGCCCGCAGGAGGACCGCGTGGGTGAGGCGGCGATCGAGGTGGCGGGCTGGCTTCACGGGGTGATCGCGGCCCGGGCGCCGGGCGTGGAGCTGGTGGGACCGGCGCCGGCCCCGCTCGCCCGCCTCAAGGGCCGGTGGCGCTGGCACATGCTGCTGCGGTCGCCCGATCGGGCCCTGCTCGGCCGCCTGGCGCGATACGCCGCGCGGCGGGCGCCGCACGGACGGACCGGCCAGCTCCGCGTGGTGGTGGATCGGGATCCGGTGGCGCTGCTCTAGCTGGTTGAACGCCGCCCCCCGCCCCGGTATCTTGCTCCGCCGTGAGCGATCCCGCGGGTCAGCCGGGCGCGCCGGGCCGGCGCGGTGCCCCGGGGTTGGGGCTCGGGTGGCGTCGGGTGGCCGACGCGGTGGCCCAGGCGGTGCCCGTGGCGGAAGTCGAGCGCATCTGGTTGTTCCCGCCGGTCCGGCGGGACGATCGGGAGTGGGGGACCGCGGTCGTGGCGCGGCGGGTCCGCGACGACCGCGTCCGCATCTACACGGCAAGCTACCGGATGGTGGTGCGGGGCCGCGAGCGCGGCCAGACGCAGATCAGCGTGGACGAGGTGGGCGAGACGCCGGACGACGTGCTGGCGGACGTGATTCGGGGCGTGCAGGAGCGCGCCAGCGAAGACGAGCCGCCGGTGGAGATCGCCACCGCGGTCTGGTGGGAGGGTCATGACGGCGCCCCCGCCGCGGGCTGACGGCCGGCTGCTGATGGAAGCGTTCCGGCGCTACCTGCGGGATCACAGCCTGCCGGTCACGCAGCAGCGCGAGGCGGTCGCGGGCGCGGTGTTCTTCGCGGACCGGCACGTCTCGGTGGGCGACCTGGAGCGGGCCCTGGCCGACCGGCGGGAGCACGTCGGGAAGGCCACCGTGTACCGGACCCTCGAGCTGCTGGTGCGGGCCGGCCTGATCCAGGAGCACGACTTTGGCGAGGGGTTCAAGCGGTACGAGCCGCTGGCGGCCCGCGGGTATCACGAGCACCTGATCTGCGTACGATGCGGGCGCGTGGCCGAGTTCGCCAGCGAGCGCCTCGCCCGCATGAGCGCGCTCATCGCCGAAGAGCACGGCTTTCGGCACCACCACCACCGGTGGGAGATCTACGGCACATGCCGGGACTGCCAGCGGCGCGACGCGGCGTCGCTGCAGACCACCACTTCCGCGCCTGAGGAGCCCGGACGGTGATCGACCCGAAGATGTTCATGCCGAGCAGAGCGTTCCTGACCAAGGGCGTGGGTCGGCACAAGGAGAAGCTGACCAGTTTCGAGCTGGCACTCCGCGAGGCGCACGTGGCGCAGTACAACCTGGTCCGGGTGAGCTCGATCTTCCCGCCGAACTGCCAGCTGACCTCCCGCGAGGAAGGCGTCAAGAACCTGATGCCCGGCCAGGTCGTGTTCGCGGTCGTCGCCGAAGCCCAGACCAACGAGCCCTCCCGGCTTGCCGCCGCCGCCATCGGCCTGGCCATTCCGGCCGACCCGTCCCACCACGGCTACATCTCCGAGCATCACGCCTTCGGGCAGCGGCAGCAGTCCGCCGGCGACTACGCGGAAGACCTGGCGGCCAGCATGCTCGCCACCGTGCTCGGCGTTCCCTTCGACGCCGACCAGGCCTGGGACCAGCGCAAGGAGCAGTGGCTCATGTCCGGGGAGATCGTGAAAACCCTGAACATCAGCCAGACCGCCGAAGCCCAGGACGACGGCCGTTGGGTGACCGCGCTCTCCGCCCTGATCTTCTGCGGCTGACCGACCCTCGGTGAACGAGTTCCGGGCGGGCGGGCGGGCCGGCGGGCCGCCGAGCATCGATCACCTTCCCTGGGCGCCGGCGGAGAACTTCCTCGGCCTTCCGGACGAGCACGCCGGGTTCGCCGACGCCGGCGTGGTGATCCTCCCGGTACCCTACGAAGCGACCGTGTCGTACATGGGCGGCACCCGGTTCGGGCCGCGGGCGCTGCTCCACGCCTCGCGATTCGTGGAGCTGTACGACCACGAGCTCGACGCCGAGCCGTACACCATCGGGATCCATACGCTCCCGCCGCTGTTGCTGTCCGGCGCCGGTCCGGAGGCCGCGCTGGACCAGCTGCGCGCCGCGTTCGACGCGCTGCTGCCCACCGGCAAGCTCGTCATCATGCTGGGTGGCGAGCACAGCGTGTCCGGCCCGCCCATCCTGGCGCACGCCGACCGGCTGCCCGCGGGGCGCACGCTGTCGGTGCTCCAGCTCGACGCCCACGCCGACCTGCGGGCCGAGTACGAGGGGACGCCGCTGTCGCACGCGGCCGTCATGTACCGGGTGCACCAGCGGGTGAACCTGGTCCAGGTGGGCATCCGGTCGCTCACCGTCGAAGAACGACAGCTCATGCGCGCCCGCCCCGACCGGATCACGGTCGTCTTCGGCCACGAGCTCGAGGGCGACGGCTGGATCGACCGCGCCATGGAGGCGCTCGGCCCGGACGTCTACCTCACGGTGGACCTGGACTACTTCGATCCGGCCCTGATGCCGTCCACCGGCACGCCCGAGCCGGGTGGCGGGCACTGGTATCCCACCCTGCGGCTGCTGGACCGGGTATTCCGGGAGCGGCGGGTGGTGGGCTGCGACGTGGTCGAGCTGGCGCCGCTTCCCGGGATCGTAGCACCCGATTTCCTGGCGGCCAAGCTGGTGTACAAGCTCATCGGGTTTCACGCCCGACGGCAGGCCGTGTGACCGAGACCGTGGGGCTGCCGCTCGCGTTCGGCGCCGGCCTCCTGAGCTTCCTGTCCCCCTGCGTGCTGCCGCTCATCCCCAGCTACGTCTCGTTCATCACGGGCCTGTCCCTCGAGGACGCGGGCACCCGGCGCTGGACGGCCGTCACGCACGCCGCCTTTTTCGTCCTCGGGTTCACTCTCATCTTCGTCGCCCTCGGCGCGTCGGCCACGGCGCTGGGCGGGCTGCTGCGGTACCACCGCGTCTGGCTCGAGCGGATCGGCGGGGTGCTGATCGTCCTCTTCGGGCTATATCTCCTGGGCGTCTTCCAGTGGGGCGTGCTGGCTCGCGAGCGCCGCATCCACCTCCAGAACAAACCCGTCGGCTACCTCGGCAGCGCCCTGGTGGGCCTCGCGTTCGGCGCCGGCTGGAGCCCCTGCATCGGCCCGATCCTGGGTGCCGTGCTCACCTACACCAGCGCCACCGCGACGCTGGGACAGGGCATGGGCCTGCTGCTGGCCTACTCGCTCGGGCTGGGCATCCCCTTCCTGCTCGCGGCCCTCGCCGTGGACCGGTTCATCGGGTGGTTCCAGCGATATCGGCGGTTCATTCCTCTGGTCAACCGGATTGCCGGCATCGTGCTGGTCGTGGTGGGCGTCCTTTTGCTGACGGGGTACTTCTCGCTTCTCGCGACCTGGCTGCAGCAATTGACCCCCGAGTTCCTGAGGTCCAGGATCTAGGATCAGGGAGTGGGGCGCTAGGGTAGACGGCTAGACGGACAGACGGCCAGCGGGTGTTAGGCTTGAGGCGAAGGTGGCTGCCTCCGTGAACCCGTCACCCGCTGGCCGTCTATCCGTCTAGCCGTCTACCCTATTGCCAGAGACCCCTGCTCCCAGTGACCTTTCACCTCAGGTCATGAGGAGGTTCCCATGAGGACGCGATTCGCCCCAGCCGCGCTGGCCGCCATTCTGGTGGCCTGTGGTGGCGAGCAGCCGCCCGAAGACGAGACCGCGCGCGATCTGGCGCTGGCGCCCGCCGAGTCGGTGGCCACGCTCAACGACCAGCCCGCCGTGCAACCGCCGGCCGCGCAGCCGGCACCCGAGACGCCACGTCGCACCCCGCCGCGCGAAGCCCCGGTACGCCAGACGCCGACTCCGGCGCCCGTCGCGCCCACGCTCGGCGAGGGAACAACCGTCGGGCTGGCGGCGTCCGACACGCTGACGTCGCGGCACAACAAGAAGGGTGAGACCGTGACGGCTACCGCCACGGCCGACATCAGGGACGAGCGGGGCCGCGTGGTCATTCCCGCCGGCGCGCTCTTCCTCGGAGTCATCTCGGACATCGCCCCGGCCGAAAGCCCCGGCGGGCAGGGACGCCTGGTGCTCACCTTCAACCAGGTGGAGATCGGGGGGAACCGGTATCCGGTCGCGGCCCGGACCGATAGCGTGGGCAGCTACATGAAGGGGCGGGGGGTCACCGCCGGTGACGCCGCGAAGGTCGGCGCCGGCGCCGTGGTCGGTGCCGTCGCGGGCCGGGTGATCGGCGGCGACAAGACGGGTACCATCGTGGGCGGTGTGGTTGGGGCCGCGGCCGGCGTCGGCATCGCCGCCGCCACCAAGGACGTGGACATCATCCTGGCCGCGGGCGCGCCGATCCGGCTGGTCCTGACGGCGCCGTTTACCCGGACGTAGCGGCGGTCCTGGGCGGTCCTGGGCGGTCGACCGCCCAGGACCGCCTTGGCCCGCCCATGACCGCCCTTCAGTATCCCGCCGCTCCCCCCTGCGTCCGCGGGTCCGGCACCCCAACCCAGCCGGCGCCGGTCCGAATGATCGCCGCTACTTCACCGCTGAATCCGCGGCGCTCCTCGACCCGATGACCCATGGCCTCGAGCCGGCGCACCACACCCCGGCTGAGCCCGCGGCGCTCGTACCGGATCACGTCGGGCAGATGCTGGTGATGGATCCGCGGCGCCGCCACGGCCAGCGGCAACGGCATTCCGTGGTCGATGACGTTGGAGATCACTTCCGCCACGGTCGAGATGATGGTCGGGCCGCCGGGCGTGCCCACCACCATGAACAGCCCGCCCGCCGAGTCCACCACCACGCTCGGCGTCATGGCCGAGAGCATGCGCTTGCCCGGCCGTATCGCGTTGGCCTCGCCCTGGATCAGGCCGTACTGGTTGGGCTGCCCGGGAGCCGCGGCGAAATCGTCCATCTCGTTGTTCAACAGGAATCCGGCGCCGGCCACGGTCACCGCGCTGCCGAACCCCGAGTTGATGGTCGTGGTCACGCTGACCGCGTTGCCGTCGGCGTCCACCACGGAATAGTGGGTGGTGTGCTCGCCCTCGGTGACGCCGGGACCGACGTCCGGGGACGGAGTGGCGCGGTCGGCCGCGATGTCCACCCCGCGGTGATCGGCGTATTTCTGCGAGATCAGCGTCTCGACCGGCATGGTGACGAACGCCGGGTCTCCCAGATAGTGATTGCGGTCGGCGAAGGCGCGCCGCATGACCTCCGACACGAGATGCACGTGCTCCGGGGTGCCGAAGGCGGGCAGCGAGTCGTGCTGCTCGAGCATGTTGAGGATGAGGGCCAGCGTGACGCCCCCCGAGCTGGACGGCGGCATGGAGTAGATCGTGTAGCCGCGGTAGCCGAACGCGATCGGCTCGCGCCACACCGGGCGGTATGCCGCCAGGTCGGCCCGGGAAATCAGGCCGCCGCCCCGTGCCATCTCGGCCACGATGAGGTCGGCGATGGCGCCTTCGTAGAAGGCGCGCGGCCCGCTGTCGGAAATGGCCTGGAGCGTGTGCGCCAGATCGGCCTGCACCAGCACGTCGCCCGCTCTGGGTGGCTTGCCGCCCCCCAGGAACTGCGCGGCGGAGGCCGGGAACCGCGCCAGGCGGTCGGCCGCGCCCCGGATCCCGGCGGCGCGGTCGTCGTCCAGCACGAACCCCTCACGCGCCAGCCGGATGGCCGGCGCCACCACGTCGGCGAAGGGGAGCCGGCCATAGCGCCGGTGCGCCTCCGCCATGCCCGCAACGCTGCCGGGGACGCCGGCGGCCAGGTGTCCGGTGACGGACGCCTCGGTGACCTTGCCGGACGGGTCCAGGTACATGTCCGGCGTCGCCCGCCCGGGCGCGGTCTCCCGGTAGTCGATGGCCGCGGTCTCCCCCGAGGCGAACCGGAACACCATGAACCCGCCGCCGCCGATGTTGCCCGCGGCCGGATGCACCACCGCGAGGGCGAACCCGACGGCCGCCGCGGCGTCCACCGCGTTGCCGCCGCGGCGCAGCGTTTCGACCCCGACGGCGGTGGCGATGGGGCTCACCGACACCACCATGGCCCGCGGGGCCGTGGCGAAGGTGACCTCGCGGAACAGCGGCCAGCTCGGGGGAACGCCGGCGACCGGCGCCGGCGCGGACGGTCCGACGCAGGCGGCCGCGGTGGACAGCAGGGCCCCGACGATGAGGGCGCGGATGGGGAACGGACGGCGCATGGGCGACACTCTCGTTGACCGGACGATGACGCACAGGGAAATTACCCGCGGCACCCACCGGACTCCATGACCACACCCGATTTCGTCGATCCCCGGCTCACCGAGCGCCGGAACCCCCGCACCACGGACCTCGACGTCGCGTCCTCCCTCGCGATCGTGGATCTGCTGAACGCGGAAGACCGCACGGTGCCGGCCGCGGTGCACGCGGCGCGGGAAGACCTGGCCGCGGTCATCGACCTCCTGGTAGAGGCGTTCCGGGCGGGCGGTCGCCTGGTGTACGTCGGCGCGGGCACCAGCGGCCGGCTGGGCGTGCTGGACGCGTCCGAATGCCCGCCCACGTTCGGCACCCCGCCCGAGCTGGTGGTGGGGGTCATCGCCGGCGGCTACGCGTCGCTGGTGCGCGGGCAGGAAGGCGCCGAAGACGACATGGACGCGGGCGCCGCGGCCATGGACGAGCGCGGGGTGGGGGCCACGGACGTCGTGATCGGCATCGCCGCGAGCGGCACCACGCCGTACGTGCGGGCGGCCCTGGGTCGCGCCCAGGCGCTGGGTGCCGCGACCGTGCTCGTGACCTGCGCCGACCCGCCGGCCGTGCTGCGTGACACCTGCGACCGCGTGATCGCCGTCCGCGTGGGGCCCGAAGCCGTCACCGGGTCCACCCGCATGAAAGCCGGCACGGCCACCAAGCTGGTGCTCAACACGCTTACCACCGGCGCCATGATCCGCCTGGGCAAGACCTACGGCAACCTGATGGTGGACCTTCAGGTGCTGAGCGACAAGCTGCAGGACCGGGGCGAGCGGATCGTGATGGAGGTGTGCGGCGTGGATCGCGGGCGGGCGCGCGCCGCGCTCGCGGCGGCGGGCGGCAGCGTCAAGCTGGCCATCGTGATGGCGCGCCGGAACGTGGATTCGACGGATGCGAAGCGGCTCCTGGACGAGGCCGGCGGCGTGATCCGGCGGGTGATCGGCGACCCGCCACCGGTCGTGGGGTGACCGATCTCGCCCTGGGGCTCATGGCGGGCACGTCGCTGGACGGCGTGGACGCCGCCCTGGTGCGCTTCACCGGCGACCGGCCCGCCGCCACCCTCGTGGCCTTTCGGACCATCCCCTACGAGCCGGCCTTCCGGGACCGTCTGACCGGCCTGATGGAGCGCGGCGGGATGCGCGACGTGGCGTTGCTGCACGTCGAGCTGGGCCGCCGGTTCGCCGCCGCCGCCCGCGCCGCGCTCGAGGCGGCGGGCGTCGCCGCCCGCGAGGTTGCGTTCGTGGCGTCGCACGGCCAGACCGTGTGGCACGAGCCGGGGATCGCCACGCTGCAGCTGGGCGACCCGGCGGTCATCGCCGAGGCGCTGGGGATCACGGTGGTGAGCGACTTCCGGAGCCGCGACGTGGCGGCGGGCGGACAGGGGGCGCCGCTCGTCCCGGTGGCGGACGCGCTGCTGTTCGCGGCGCCGGATCGGGACCGCATTCTGCTCAACGTGGGAGGCATGGCGAACGTCACGTGGGTGCCGGCGGGCGGCGCGCTCGACCGGGTCATCGCCTTCGACACCGGGCCGGGCGTCGCCGTGGTGGACGCCGTGGCTCGGCTGGTTCGGCCCGACCGGCCGTTCGACGTGGACGGCGAGTTGGCGCGGGCCGGCCGGCCCGACGACGCGCTCGTGGGTGAGCTGCTGGCCGATCCGTTCTTCGACGCCCCGCCGCCCAAGAGCACGGGGCGGGAGCGGTTCGGGGCGCCGCTGGCGCGGCGCATCCTGGATCGCGCGCGGGGCGGCGGCCCGGGCGCGGGCGCCGACGCGGTCGCCACCGCCCTGTGGCTCACCGTCCGGGCCATCGCGGGCCAGATCGCACGGTGGCTCCCCGCGGGCCCGGGCGAGGTGGTCGGGTCGGGCGGCGGCATGCGGAACCCGGCGCTCCGGAACGCGCTCGCGCGCGCCCTCGCGCCCCGCCCGCTCCGCTCGTTCGACGAGCTCTTCTTCGACGGGGACGCCAAAGAGGCGGTGGCGTTTGCGCTGCTCGGCTGGCTCAGCCTGCGAAACCGCCCGGGCAACGTTCCGTCCGCAACCGGGGCGAAAGGTGGAAGGGTATTGGGAGTAGTTACCAGGGGAGACGGCTAGACGGATAGACGGCTAGCGGGAGCCCGGCTCAAGGAGAAAGCGGAGCCCGTTCAGCATCCCAGCGCCGAACGGGCTCCGCTTTCACCCCACCCCCAAAACCCGCTAGCCGTCTATCCGTCTAGCCGTCTAACCTGCAACCTACTTCATGATCCCCAGTCCTAGCGCGAAGAAGAGTCCCTGCCGATCCCCGCCGGGGGCCCAATTGGCCGCCGTATCGAACCTGACCGGCCCGAACTTGAACCCCAACCCTCCGCCGAAGGTGACCCCGGTTTCGAAGTCGGTGGCCAGCCCGCCGCGGATGGCGATGACGGAGAGCGGCAGCTCGGCCGCGGCGCTGAGGCGCCGGGCCTCGCCGGGCACGAGCCCGCGCTTGATCCGGAGCATCGCGTCACCCGCCAGCAGCACTGGCCCCAGCTTGAGCTGGGCCCCGGCCCGGACGCGGGTGGGGAACGTCGCCCGGCCCAGGACCGAGTCCCGGAGCGCGGCCTGGAGGGGATCGGCCTCGTTGAACGGCGACGATTCGATCTCCGAGATCACGCTGTCCACATAGGCGCCGCCCTGCTGGGCCAGGCGGTATTCCCGCCGCCCGTAGATCAACCCGTCGTCGCTCCAGCTCATGGTGGAGAACAGGTTCTCGATCGCGAGCCCCAGCCGCATGCCCGAGGCCAGGTCGTAGGCCACGCCGACGTCCGCGCCGAACCCCATCCCGTTGGCCCAGGACGAATCGGGGCTGGTGTGGAGGTAGTGGACCCGAACTTCGCCGACGAACGGATTGGTCTGGAGGCTGGACCCCAGATCCCGCAGGCCGCCGATCACGAGGCCCTGGGTGAGCTTCAGGGTGGCGCCCACCGCCAGGTGACCTACCGGGACGGGAATCGGCAGGCCCATCGCGAACGCGGCGGTTCCTCCCGCCCAGCCGTCCGCCCCGCTGCTGTCCCCCCGGAACGGCGGGCTGCCGACGGCGCGGCGCCCTACGTTGCCGAAGAGCAGCAGCTCCGCGAAATCGCGGCTTACGCGGCCCTCGGCGTCCCCCTGGGCGCCGAGCAGGAACCCGAAATTGCCGATGGTGAGCGCGATGCCGGAGGCGTCCACGCCGGCTCCCAGCGTGAACGGGCTGTCGGTCGGGATCTTGGCCAGGATCGTGTCCTTGTCGGCCGTGGTCAGGGTGTCGCCCGAGTACTTGAACACGTCACCGGTGTCGAACGAGTTGCTCCATTGCTGGGCGGAGACCTGAACGAGGTTGAGCGAGAAGCTCGGCCTCCCCGGCATGGCGAGCAGGGCCGGGTTCCAGGCGATCGCCTCGTAGCCGCGGGCCGCGGCGGTCTGGCTCTGCAGGAGACCGAGCGCGCGGGCCGAGGTGCGCGGGAGTTGGGCCTCGAGGGCCGCCGGCACGACGAGCCACGCGAGCGTGGGCAGGGCGAGTCGAAGCATGGGCGGCCTCATCGCTTCACCTGGTAGTTGGCCAGCAGGTTCACGTCGATCTTGATCACGTCGCCGGGGCTCACGTTGGTGCCGCCGGCGGCGCCGCGCACCGACCCGTCGGTCTGGTAGTAGAGGCCGACCGCCCCGCGCAGGAGATCGACGTTCACTTCCACGACCGTGGTATCCACCGCCGTGCCGGCGTTGACCTGGATCGTGATGGACTGGTTGGGATCGAGCAGCGCCAGCTGGGACGTCGCGATGCTGATGGTCATCGTGGCCGTGAGGGCCACGTCGGACTGGGTGATGATCTCGACGGTGAGCGCGTTGACGTTGTCCGACAACAGCTCCTCGAGTAGGCCCGTGATGTCCTGCTGCTGGGGCGCCGTCGTGAACGGCACGTTGAACGGCGGGATCTGCCCGGCGATGCTGTAATCGCTGAGCTGGACGTCCGGGTAGTCCACCGGGAAGAAGAGGTCCGTGCTCCAGACGGGCACGGACAGGTCGCAGGCCACCAGCACGGGAAGCGCGAGCCACCCGAGTCGAACCGGAAGGCGAATCATGAAGACTCCTTGAGGGACGCGGCTCAGCCTGGGGAAGATAGCCCCAGCGCGCGTAGCAGGGCTGTGACCGAGTTCACAGGGACCAGGTAGACGATGCGGCCGTTGGTGCCGGGCTCGCCGGCGTAGAGGACGCCGATCAGCCGCCCCGCCTGGTCGAACACGGGGCTGCCGCTCGCGCCCTGGGCGCCGTAGCCGTCGACCTGGATTTCGTGGGGCAGCACCTTGCTCACGATGCCGGCGGTGAGGGTGGCCCGCACCACGTTGTCTTCTGTCCCGGCGTGCATCGGGAGATCGGTGCCAAAGGGGAACCCGATGGTCGCGACCGGGTCGCCGGGGCGGACGGCGGGCGGCGGCTCCGGTACCGGGATGACGGGGACGGATCCCCGGATGCGCTCGATCCGGATCGCGGCGACGTCGGTGTCGCCGGCCGCGGCGCCCAGGAGCGTGGCGGGCCACCGCTGGGCCGAGTTGGTGAACTGGACGGCCAGCCGTTGCGGCCGGCGATTGCCGTTGGGGCCCAGCACCACATGCCGGCTGGTGACGAGGACGCCGTCGTCGCGGACCGCGAACCCGGTACCGGTGGCGACGTCGCCGGGGGCGAATTCGGCCCACACCAGCGCCACCGCCCGGTGATTGGCCTCGTGGATGGCGCGGAAGTCGACCGCGGCCGCGACCTGCTGGGTGCTGAGCGCCTGGGTAAGCGACGCGATCTGCTCGCGCAGGCGCTCGGCGTCCCCGCTCCGGCCCGAGGCTTCGGCCGCACCGAGCTCGCCTTGCAGCCGGGCGATCTCCGCCCGGGAGCGCCGCAGCGCATCGCCCAGCCCCTCCACCTCACCGCGCAGCCGAGCCAGCGCGGCCTCGGACGCCTGGAGAATCGAGTCGATGCGGGCCTGGGTCGCCGCCCGCTCGCGGACGCGGTCGGCCTCGCGAGCGCGCCGGTCCCAGACCAGGTACCCGCCGCCGCCGGCGATGGTGAGCACGAGCAGGCCGATGAGCACCCGGAGCCGGCGCGTCTGCCGGCCCACCTCGACCTTGATGCGTTGCGTCGTGCTGGGGCCGCGGCGCGAAGGAGGGCGCGCGGGGCCGGTGGCCCGCGGTGGCGCCGCCGCGGCCGCCGGCCGCGCCGGCGCCTGGTCGGGAGTGGCATCCGGGACCAGGCGGACTTCCACCGCGGGGCCGTCCGCGCCCAGCCGGACCTGGTCCGTATCGTCCAGGCGGGTGTCGCCGCGGATCGTGTGGCCGTTGACCAGCGTGCCGTTCCGGCTGCCCAGGTCGCGTACCACCCAGTGCGCACCCTGCCGGGCCACCACGGCGTGCCGCGCCGAGACGGCGAGGTCGCCCTCGGTGTCGAACACGAAGGCGCACTCGGGATGCCGGCCGAGCGTGACCTCGTCGGCCGAGAACACGCCGGTGACCCCGGCGCGCGCCCCGCCCAGTATCCGGAGCTGGACCTTCATCGGTCGGTCAGGTGAGCAGGAAGATGGCGGCGGCGGCCGCGAGGACCGCGAGGGCCGTCACCAGCAGCGCCTGCACCGCCCCTTTGGGCTCGGGTGGCGGGCTGCCCTTGTAGACCGGGACGGGCTCCGTGGTGGAATCGCCGTCGAGCAGGGGATAGACCTGATGACCCACGTGGTCGCCGGCCTGCGCGGCCCTGAGCCCGTCCCCCGCGATGCGGGCCACGACCACGGTGATGTTGTCCGGGCCGCCCCGTTCGTTGGCCAGCGCGATCAGCTCGGCGCAGGCGGCGGCGAGGTCCTGGGATGGTTCGGACACGGCGGCGGCGATCTCTTCCTTCTTCACCTGGCCGGACAGCCCGTCCGAGCACAGCACCAGCGTGTCGCCCTTGCGGATCTCCTGGTGGGTGAGGTCCACGCGGACCTTGGCGTCGGGCCCGAGCGCCTGGAGGATGATGTTCTTGCGCTCGCTCTTCTCGGCTTCCTCCTCGGTCAGCTCGCCCGCGTCCACCAGCCGCTGCATGAGCGACTGGTCCTTGGTGAGCTGCAGCGCCCGGCCGCTCCGCACCAGGTACGCCCGCGAGTCGCCCACCTGGGCCAGATAGACGTGGTCGTCCAGGAAGCCCGCGAGCGTGGTCGTGGTCCCCATGCCGCGCACCTCGGGATGCTCGCGGGCGTACTCGTGGATCGAACGGTTGGCGTGCTCGACCGCTTCCTTCAGTCGGTAGGCGAACTGCTGGGGGGTGCGGCCGTCGTCCTGGCACCAGGTGGCGACCAGGTGGTCGAAGATCGTCTCGGTGGCCATCTGGCTCGCCACTTCGCCCGCGGCGGCGCCGCCCATCCCGTCGGCCACCATGATCAGCGAGCCGCGCTCGCCAAGGGTGTGCTCCCGGACCTCGGGCTGGAGCGACGCCTGGCGCGCGGTCAGGTCGGCCACGAGGAAGCAGTCCTCGTTGTGCTCCCGGGTGCGACCCTGGTCGGTCTTGCCGAAGACCGCGATGCGGACGGCGTGGCGCTTCGAGCCGAAGAAGTTCACGAGCGACAACCCCATGCGGTCAGACTCGCCTGGTAGGACGTCTTGCCGGGAACGAGCCCCCGGGCTTCTCCCATGAGGCGGCACGCCTGCGTCATGTCGCCGTCGTCCGCGCTGACATTGGCGGCGATCGCGGCGGCTTCTGCGCGAAGGTTCGGTGGAGCGGTCGCCATCGCCAGGATGTCGAGCGCACGGGCGCGAGCAGCGGCCTTCGTCGCGGCCTCCCCTGACTGGTCGAGCAGGTTCCCCAGCTCCACGGCGATGGCCGAGCTGTCCACCGGGGCGGCGGGTGGGATCTGCGCCCTCCCGGAGTTCTGCGCCGGAGTCGGCGGATTGCTTCCCCGGGGCTGACCGGAATCTGGCGGGCGCGGCACCCGCCCGGCGGTGTCGCCGGTCACCTGGGTGTCCGCCGCCGCCAGGCTATCCGGCCCCGCGCCGTTGCCGCCGCCGCTGAGCAGGACGGCGGCCGCGGTCCCGCCACCAACCACCACGAGGGCCGCGATCGCCAGTACCGGGCCTCGTTTCTTGCGGGCCGGCGCCGGGGGCGACGTCATCGGTCGCGGGGTGGTCGGTGTGGGAGGGCTGGGCGCCCGGTGCGGCGGCGCCGACCCCCGAGCCTCGGTGGGAGCGAGCTGCAGGCTGGCCTCGCCCCCGGCCGTGGGCGGGCTCATGATTTGCGTCGCGCCCTCGGCCGGCGCGGCGGCGTTCGCGCTGTCCCACACGGCCGCCG
>Ga0210377_10001439_pt1 | contig 21801 bp, 19 predicted proteins | sample PLM4_65_b1redo_FD_155480 | JGI IMG/M metagenome (GOLD analysis project Ga0210377, IMG submission 155480) | Groundwater sediment microbial communities from an aquifer in East River, Colorado, USA - PLM4_65_b1 redo | ecosystem: Environmental > Terrestrial > Soil > Riparian zone | place: USA: East...
CACCAGCTTGAGGGGCTGGCGAGGGTTACCTCATGGGAGTTCGAGTCTCCCATCTCGCACCAAAATTTAACCACTCCGGAGATAATCCGGGGTGGTTTTTTTGTATGAAAATTTGCGCGATGGTTTTTAATCTTCATAGCCTTTTCTCTCGGCCCATCATTGCCAATTCATTTCCATCGGGTATTCTTATCATGAATTATCAGTGCACTAATTCTCGTGTCAAAGCAACCACCATTAAAAAGCGTGGGAGAGTAATGTCATGTTAGAGGACATAGATGTGCAGGAAGCCATCAGACGCGCAATCCAAACGGAAAAGAACGCCATGAACTTCTACGATATCGGGGCCCTACAGATGAAAGACCCTGCTGCAATAAAAGTCTTTAAACTGTTGGCCAGCGAAGAAAAAGTCCATGCCGGTCAATTTTTCAAGGTTTACAAAGGTGCCGATATCCCTTCTTTCGATGAATTCATGGCCGCACCACCCGCCCATGAATCGAGCTGGATCGCTGTGCTGGCAAAGACCATCAAGACTGACTTCAACGAGCAAAAGGCCATGGAACTGGCACTCGAAAAAGAGCTTAAACTGGAGCAAACCCTCCGTGAAACGGCAGCCAGGATCAGTAACCCGGAAGTGCGGGAGATTTTTGAACTGAATGCCAGAGAAACCCACAACCATTATCTTCTGATCGAATCCGAATATGCCCGTTTGATGGGCATGGTTCATGAATCTGATATGGATATCTTTGTCCGAGAATGATGTCACTCTCGGTGCGGGACCAGGGGACAATCACGACTATCCCCTATTAAGACTAAGCGCTAATATTGGTATTTCCGTTTGAACTTCCACTATCTGTAAGAGATTTTTACCGAGGTACAACATGAAGAAATTACTGATACTGCCGCTCCTGGCGTTTTTGTTCCTCTCCGGTTGTGCCCATGTAATCAGCGAAGCAGCCAGAAATCAGGTTGATCAATCCATAACTTTCGGCAAGTTGCGTGGAAATCCAGAGGCCTTTATTGGCAAGAATGCCATGCTGGGCGGAATAGTAGTGGTGGCAAAGAACACCAAAGAAGGTGGACAGCTCGAAATTGTTCAATTCAAACTCGACGAACTTGGTTTCCCCATAGAATCATCAAACTCCGGAGGTCGTTTTCTGGCAACCACTCCGGATTTTATTGACGCCATGGTCTATTCGCCACGGAGAATGGTAACCATAGTCGGAGAGGTTAAGGGAAAGAAAGTCCTTCCCCTCGATGAGGTTGACTATACCTATCCGGTAATCTCGATTAAGGAAATATACGCCTGGAAAGTTCAGGAAAGCGAAAGAGGCTTCCCCTACCCTGCACCGGGATCTTACAACAACTATGACCCCTACTACTACGGTTACGATGTCCCCCCTTACTGGTACCGCCCTTCGGGTCCGGTATTCAGGCCATGGTAACGGTACCGGCCATGCGATCGAAGCTTAAAAAGTAATATAATTTTCTTGCAAACAGCAGCCAGTAGTGATATATACCTTTATCGAATGCCGAAGTGGTGGAATTGGTAGACACGCAAGATTCAGGTTCTTGTGCTCGAAAGGGTGTGCTGGTTCGATTCCAGTCTTCGGCACCATAAAATCAAAAAAGCGTCCCATGTGTTAAAACTGGGACGCTTTTTCTTTTCTTCCCAGTAGCCGACCTCGGTAAATCCTGGCGGTCGTATCCAGACCGGCACACGTTGCAAGGGGTAGCAGCGGCGAACAGTCCCACGCTGTAAAATCAGGGGGCGAATCGGGAAGGTGACTTCTCGCGGTGGTCAATGACCATCGGCCACGGCAGCAAAAGCTGACCGTTTGGCAATCTAAAGCGACGCTAAACCTGACAGTCCAAGAAGAACAATAGAACGTCGAACTGCTCCGATATTCCTACTCAAGAGTCCGAAAAGTCAAACCCATGTCAAGGGCAGACCTTGTAAGTGTACTACTTGGCTGTGTTGCGTCGTTCCTTCCAATCTACGAGGTCATAGGCCATTTCTGCTGCATGTCATCAAGGATTTGCTGTAGATGCCCGACCACCTCCGTTTCGTAGGCATCCATCATTGCAGCCAAGTTATGTCTTGGATGTGAGCGTGTCTCCGCCTTGGCGTCCCACACCTCCATTGTAACGGATGGGTAATCACCAAAGTTTCTTCCCATGAAGGTGCGCATAAGAGGCGCATTACGATCCCGTTTAGCTGGATGTCCGGCGCTCTTGTTGCGCAAATCGCGCAGCTTGTTCCATGCTGAATCCTTGCCAATGTTCAATTTAATCCCGATGACCGCATAGTAAAGCTCACCGATGGCATCCTGCATTATAATAAGCGCCTGCATGACGCCCCAGAATTCGAGATATGCCTGAAGCTGTTGCTTGTTGAAACCTCGTTGGCGATGCAAACAGAGAGCCTCTCCAGAATCTTGGAGCAGATACATGGATGTGTAGTAGGCTGCATACCGATCTCTATTTTCAGCCTTGAAAAAGAAATCCGGACCTGCTGAACTACCGTGGAAATGGTTATAGATGGCTTCTCTCACTTCAAGAAAGTGTTTCATGATTATCCTTCAAGTTGTTTCCCAAGTTTTTTTTTACGTAACTCTCCGACATCTATCCTCTGGGTACGTTGCAGGATATTGTTGACGGCCATCTCCATCTCTTGCAGCGCCTTGTGATCGCTGGACAGCAAGCTGACGGCCAAGGGTTTTATACCGTCGGGGAGCTTTTCTTTTAGGACCCGCAGTGCCTGTTCCCCTTTAGAGGTTACAAGCACGCTTCGGCCCTTGGCCAGGTTGTGGCAAATGATATTGGCGATAGTGTGCGTTTTGCCGGTCCCTGGTGGGCCTTGGGCAACGACTCCCGGCGCCTGTTCCAGTCGCTCCACGATCTGAACTTGCTCATTATTGTACGGCTTGGGGAAGAAAAGGTCCTCAGGGTTGCGTCCTGCGACAGGCTCCGGGCTCGGCGACGAGATGCCACGGAAAGGTATCTTCGAAAACGTAGGCGGCTCTTTGGACGGGTCTTTGAACAGCGTATATGGGCCGGGCGGCAATTCCTCTAGTTGACGGGCTGCGTCCTTCAGTCGCTGCAAGTCCTGCAGAAGAAAGTGAGCACTTTTCGGTCTGACATATAGCATCCATGTATCAGTGACCACGAGACGGTCTGAAGCCGTTGGAGGCTTACTTGAGGGCGGCTCCTGCTCGGCTTTTTCCCAGTAGGAACCGCTTGAATCAAGAATGCCTACACAGGATCGCAAAGAACCGCCGAATGATTGGGGATTGAACGGGGAAAACGAGCACTCAATTCCAGCAAGGAAATCGATCACACCACGGCGCGCCGTAGCTACTCCTTCATTTTCCAGGGCCGAAAATGGTGAGAGTTCTACCAGAACCTCAGTGTCACGTGGACGTACGAGCAAGCTCATGCTCTGCTCGTCAATGTCGATCTCAACTGGTTGTAACAGAACTGGGTGCTCTAGTTGTTTCCCCTGGGTTCGCCACAGTCCAATTCCGACACCCCATACCAGTTCGATTGGGTCGCTGGCGCTATCGACCTCCATGGATCGTTTTATTCCGAATAGTGTCGCGTAGACTCGAATTGCATCGCGGCGGGGCCTTTCCGTTAACGCCCACCGCTTGAATGGACCATTCAGATAATCACGATAGGCTTTCCGAACCACTTCTGCAGACTGTTCGTTGAAGTCTTCAATTTCTTCGTTCTCTACCATTTCCAGCAATGCAGTTTCGTCTAATGCTGGCTCTTTACGTGGATCATTTAGGATCTTGACCCAGGAGGTAAGAATATTGTTCTCAGGTAACGGCGGGTCAATAGGTTGCAAACGTTTGACTTCAAGCCAAATCTGGTTGGCAGGATCGGCATCAAAGCGAATCCCTGGGAGACCTTCCAGTTCATGCTCAAAGAAGGCTGTACGCTTATGGTCAGACACCCGAAATGGAATCGGACGCCCAACCTTCTCGACCTCTTCAATGTAGTCAAGAACGTTGAGCAGACGTTGCAGGATGACCGAACTGAGAACGCATGTCTCGTCCCTTTCAAGACCGGTGGCATCTGAGGTGTCTTTCCCATCCATAAGAGCTCCTTCTCAAAAACACAGCCATCGCATATTGGGGAAGGACAGAGTTTCGATTAACTTTCTGCCCTCACCTGAAATTCACCCCTGAATCAGTCGATCACAACGGTTTGTCCAGCCCTACCCGAACCCTGGGCATCCGTTTTCATCGGCATGCTCCTTCGATACCGGGAAATTCCTGCAAACCTCCGGCTTCAGCTCCTGAATCCGGCAGATGTACTTCTTCTGCCGCGGCAGCTTGCGCAACCACGGACAGCGGCTGACATCCTCACCGGTCTCTGGATGCATCCAAATGTCATAGAGTCCAGGCCCCACTTCTTCGACCCACTGGAGGATATCATCCCGCCCATTCTCCTCCCACAAAGCAACATCTTCCTCTGTGGCGTGTGGCGCACATATAGTAGGCATTGAGGTTGAGGCAGCAATGGCCGCACTGTTTGCAGGAATATCCCTCATGGGGCATTCAATCTCCTGATCTCGCCGAAAATGTGAGATCCCTCTTCAGTCGGAAGCGAATCTCAGGTCAGTCGCCAAAAGGGGTCCTGTTTCCAGTCCGTTGGGAACCCCATTGCTCGGATATTGACGTTGGGATGCTTCTCCAGCAGCTCCGCCAGCCGGCGCTGCCATTTGGAGCCGTCGGCGATTATGTACATGAGGATGTAAAGCATGGCCGACTGCGCGTAAAAGGTGTAATTGCGGCCCAGTTGTTTCTGATACGCCTTCATGACCGTCGGCTTGATACTGAACTGCCGGTTCCAGAGACGGGCATGGTGGGCGCAGAGGTTCCGCAGGTACGTGAGAGTATGAAGCCATGACTCCATTACCAGATGATTGATGCCGAACGGTTTGCAGATTTCCTTCTGCATGTCGCGGGAGGCAAGGCTGGCGTAAATGCTGGAAAGGGTCCCGAGGGACATGACCTCAACCACCATCCAGCTCGGCGGCAAATCTGGGTGGCAGTAGGTCTGGTAATAATGATGAATGAAGGCTTCCCGGCGCGGATGATTACGGGGAGCTGAAACTGAGGCGTGATAGGTCTCGCGCTTTATCTTCTCCAGCAGGTCGGCATGCTTGAATCGCTGGACAAAGTGGGCCGGGTCCATGAACCAGTGCGGGCCATGGTTTTCACTCATGGTGTTGGAGATGCAGGCCCGGAACGCCACCTCTATCCGCTCGATGGCGTCCATGACGAGAAGCCGCAGTTCCCGGTCGAAGATGTAGATGTCCAGGACTTCCTTGAAGGTGATACCTTCTTTGAAGGTGTGCGGCTCAACGCCGGGGCCATTCTGTTGGAAGGTGAGAAAATAACCGGAGAGGCGATAGTATCCAATATACCGGAGGTAATGGCGTGCTTTTTCACGGTCGGGAACGCTGAGTCCCCGAGCAGTCAGCAGGTCGAGCTGTTCGTCAAGGGTGAGGGCTGGTTTGCAGTAGACCTGCTTCTGTCCATCAGACATAAAAATACCCGCCGGGGTGCGCATCGTTGAGAGGCGTGGCGGGTGTGTTGATTATAATATCCGCCAGCGGCCTCTTTTTGTCAAGCAATTATTGTGTGTACAGTATTCATGAACTTCGTGCTTCCCTTGTTGCGAAAGTTCGCTCCAGGAGGGAGTTTTGCGCAGAGGAAGGCCAAGTGCTCCGCGTCACGATTCCAGACCGGTCAGCCGGGCCAGTCCGGTTCTGTTAGAAACTGTTGAAACATAGCAGATTTTTTGAGGTATTTCCAGTTGTTTGAAAGGGCATGTTCACCAGGTATCCGGGGACAACACCGCCCACGGCTTATCTCCTTCACCTGCATGAAAATCGTCCGAAATAATTATGCTGTAGGTTACCCTTGCGTAATTATGCCAGAATTGACATAATTACTCCATGCCAGCCAGGCCGTTAAAGCCAGTTGAATGGATGGGGAGGTAGGAATCACGAAGGAAGAGACCAAAATTTATCACGGCAGCGGCAACGTATTTGCCGACCTTGGCCTGCCTGATGCCAAAGAACGCCTCGCAAAGGCAGAGCTTGCCCGCCAGATCCTGAATATCATTGCCAAGCGCCGCCTGACCCAAACTCAGGCCGCTGAGCTCCTCGGCATAGACCAGCCGAAGGTATCGGCCCTGACACGGGGGAAACTGTCCGGCTTTTCCATGGAACGCCTGTTCCATTTCCTGAATGCCCTCGATCGTGACGTTCAGATCACCGTCAAGCCGAAACCACGGTCACGGCAGCAGGCGCACCTAAAGGTCACCGCCGCCTGATTTTTTTGGGATTGTTTTTAGGGGTATATCTCATATCATGCTTTCATAAACATTTTATTTATTAATTGGTTACTGCTGATATTTGGTTCCAGTCTTCGGCACCATTATTAGTGAAAGCGTCCCATGTGTCAAACTAGGGCGCTTTTTCTTTTCTCCTCCCCCCTTCTCAGCTTATCCCTCCAGAACTTTGCCAACATCATTCTCTATGAACTGAGCCACCATTGTCTCATTACTCACGTTGAAGCTTAATCGTTGGAGTATCTCCAGCCGGCGGTTCCGATAAGGGGAACGAAGCGGACGGAGCAGAGATCTTCGCTGCGGTAGTCCTGTTCGGCAACCCGGCGCACCCGGACAAGCATCTGCAGGTAAGATGTGAGCCCGACCGGAATGATCAGCCTGCCACCGATGGCGAGCTGCTCGAGAAGCGGCTTCGGCACATCCGGGGCACCGGCGGTGACTACGATGGCATCGTACGGCGCATGCTCTGGCCAGCCAAGGGTGCCGTCCCCAATGTGCACCTGGATGTTGCTATAGCCAAGCATCTCCAGACGTTGCGCGGCACTGCGCGCCAAGCCAGCCAGGCGCTCAACAGTGTGGACGGTCGTGACGATCCGGCTCAACACCGCAGCGGCGTAACCGGAGCCGGTGCCGATCTCCAGCACCCGGTCCGCTGCCGACAGCTCCAGCGCCTCGATCATGTAGGCGACAATGTAGGGCTGGGAGATGGTCTGGCCTTCATCGATGGGAAGGGGGTTGTCCTCGTATGCGAGTCCCTCCATCCCCTCGACAACGAACGCCTCGCGGGGAACCTCCCGCATCGCCGCCAGGACCGTTGGGTCACGGATGCCCCGGCCGATCAGATGCTCCTTGATCATGATCTCCCGCTGGTCAGAAATGTTTTTCGAGAAGTTGAATCTCATTTCAATTCGCCGGTTGCAGGGTGTTCGCCTCCCGCTGCCGTACCCCTCACCTCTTGTAACCGATCCGCCGCAGCAGTTCCCGGCGCTCCTGCCGATCCTCGTTTGTCTCCACCCCCTTGGGTGGATAGCCGTCGATAACGCCGAGAATACCCCACCCCTGGGAGGTGGAGGCGACGACCACCTGGAGCGGGTTGGCCGTGGCGCAGTAGATCCGGCAGACCTCCGGACAGCTTTTCACCTGGTTGAGGATGTTGATGGGATAGGCATCTCGCAGCAGGATGCAGAAGACATGGCCGGCGCCGATTGCCTGCAGGGCAGTCACACTTCCCCGGACCAGTTCCTCGTCGTTCCCCTCGGTCCGGATCAGGCAGGGCCCGGACGCCTCGGTAAAAGCGATGCCGAAATGCGCCTGGGGCACCGTGGTGGCGATGACCTCATAGAGGTCCTCGGCGGTCTTGATGAAGTGGGTCTGGCCGAGAATAATGTTACACCCCTCCGGATAAACGATTTTGACAGCATGCATTTCCAGATTCATCTCCACCTCCTGACATCTGGTATAATAGATAGTGTCCATCCGGAAACTCCGGATGAGAAACTAAAACTCACTTGATGCAAGTGTACCACTATTCCGGCCGTCAACCATGACCGTTGAACGAAAAACGCCGCTGGCCATATTTCTCTGCTCCCTGGCAAGCCTTGCCTACGAGGTGGCCCTCACCCGGATATTCTCCATATCCCTCTGGTACCACTTCGCCTTCATGATCATCAGCATCGCCATGCTCGGCTTTGCTGCCAGCGGCGCTGCACTGGCCCTGGTCCCGCGGCTGAAGAGCGTGGCACGGATCAGCGGTTACAGCCTGATGCTCGGCATCTCCCTCCCCTTAAGTTATCTCCTGGTCAACCAGATCCCCTTCGATCCGGCGCGTCTGGCCTGGGACAGGGTGCAAATCCTCTATATCGGCGGCTACTACCTCATCCTCGCCGTGCCGTTCTTCTGCACCGGGCTGGTCATCGCCACGGCGTTTACCATACAGAGCAGCCGCTCGGGACTTCTCTACGGAGCGGACCTGCTCGGCGCAGGCCTTGGCTCCCTGGGGGTTCTACTCCTGCTGGGGGTCATGGCGCCCGAGCGGGGGGTGTTTATCCTCGCCCTCCCCCCCCTTGCCGCGGCCTGGTTGTCGGGCAGCACCAGGCTGCGCGTCGCAACGCTCCTCTGCGCCTGCCTCACCCTGCTGCTCTTTGTCCGCCCCCCTGAAATCGCCGAACTGCGCATTTCCCCCTACAAGGGGTTGTCGAGCGCCCTTCGTTTCCCCGGCGCCACACCGCTCAGGAGCTATTACAGCCCCTTCGCCAGGGTGGATACCTTCACCAGTCCGGCGGTCCGCTTTGCTCCGGGGCTTTCCCTCGGTTATCTCGAAGCGCTCCCCCAGCAAACCGGCTTGTCCGTCGACGGCGGCGAGATCAGCGCCATTACCGACGCCAGGAGCGGCAAGGAACTCCGTTTTCTGGAACAGCTCCCCTCTGCGCTCCCGTACGTGATCGGCACCAGGCAAAGGGTGCTGATCCTTGATCCGCGGGGAGGCTTGCAGGTCCTGGTGGCCAGCCGCCTGGGCGCCGGGGAGATCGTCAAGGTCGAGACCAACCCCGAGCTGGTTCGGGTCATCCGCGGCGACTGGCGCGAGTTCGCCGGCCCCATATACGACCAGCTGACCTTTACCGGGCTCGGCAGGTCATGGCTGAAGGGGCGACAGGAGCGTTTCGACATCATCGACGTTTCCCTGATGGGGACGGAAGCCTCGGCTTCATTCGGCATTGCCGAGGATTACCGTTTCACCGTTGAGGCCTTCAGGGAATACCTGGGGAGCCTGTCCGGCAACGGCCTTTTGAGCGTCAACCTCTACATCATCCCCCCGCCCCGGATCGAGTTGCGTATTCTCGCGACGATGATCGCGGCCATGGAGGAAGAGGGGATAAACGAGCCGTCCCGTCACGTCGCGGCAATCAGGAGTTGGGGAACGCTCTGTCTGCTCGTTAAGAAAGCGCCGCTGACGGCAGCCGACATCGAAGCGATCAGGTCGTTCGCCGCCGAACGCTGGTTCGACCTGGTGTACTATCCTGGCATCTGCGAAGCGGAGGCAAACCAATACGTGAAGCTGCCGACCGATGTCTACTTCCGGGCCTTTGCCGCACTGCTGGCCAGGGAAAGGCGGGACCGGTTCATGGCTGACTATATCTTCGACATTGCGCCGGTGCGGGACGACAGGCCGTTCTTTCACTATTTCCTCAAGCTGGGCCGCAGCGGCGACGTCTATCGGGCCATGGGGGAGAAGTGGCAATTCTTTCTCGAAGAGGGGTATATCGTGCCGGCGGTCCTCGCCCAGGTGGCGCTACTCAGCCTAGTGCTCCTGCTGCTCCCCCTGTCGGCAATAAAAAGCATCCCGGGTGAGGCCGTCCGCGGCAGGGGGCTCCTCCCCTATTTCGCGCTGCTGGGCTGCGGCTTCATGTTCGTGGAAACGGCCCTGGTCCAGAAGATCATCCTCACCCTGGAAAACCCCGCCTATGCGCTGGCGACGGTGCTGGCCTCGCTGCTGGTAAGCTCGGGGGGAGGCAGCCTGATGAGTCACCGCTTCGCCCGCCTCAGAAACCCCGCAACAGCGGCCATGATTGCCCTGCTGGTCGTTATCTACACCCTCTTCCTGCCGGCCGTCTCCGTCAGCTTGGCTCCGCTGGCGCAACCGCTCAAGATCGGCCTGGTGTTCCTGCTGTTCATCCCGCTCGGCCTGCTGCTGGGAATCCCGTTTCCCACCGGCCTGCGCATTCTGGGCAACGCCAATCCACTGCTGATACCGTGGGCCTGGGTCATCAACGGCTGCTTCTCGGTGCTCGCCCCAATCCTGGCCATCATGCTGGCAACAGCAACCGGCTTCACAACCGTGCTGGTGCTGGGGGCGGCGGCCTATTTCCTGGCGTTTATCAACCTGAAATCTGTGAAGGTGAAAAGTGAACGGTGAATGGTCACCGCTTCTTCTGCACCTCGCCGGTCATCGGCACAAAGGCAACCGAACCCAGCTGCTCCACGTTGAGACGCTCACCTTTGCGTTTCACCAGGGTAAGGTTCTGGCTGTAGACCGTGCTGCCGAGGGGCAGGATCAGCCGCCCACCCTCCTTCAGCTGCCTGATGAGCGGCGGCGGGATATGGTTTGCCGCGGCGGTGACGATGATCGCGTCAAACGGCGCAGCCTCTTCCCAGCCGAAATAGCCGTCGCCGTATCTCACCCGCACGTTCCGGTAGCCGAGTTCGGCCAACAACCTCGCCGCAGAGTCGGCAAGCGGCTTGCGGATCTCGACTGTATACACGGACTGGACCAGTTCCGCCAGCACCGCCGCCTGGTAGCCGGAGCCGGTGCCGATCTCCAGCACCCGGTCGGAAGGCTTCAGCTGGAGCGCCTCTGTCATCAGTGCCACCACATACGGCTGGGATATGGTCTGCCCCTCGGCGATCGGCAGCGGATGATCGTCGTAGGCCTGCCGCCTGTGGCGCTCATTGACAAAAAAGTGCCGCGGCACCCGCGCCATCACTTGCAGAACGCGGCTGTCCCTGACTCCACGCCCCCTGATGTCATGTTCCACCATTGCCTGCCGTCGGACGAGGAAAGGGTCCGCGGCAAGGACGCTAAAGGCTGTGCCGAGAAGGATAACCCAGATACCTATGATTTTTTTCATCCATCACCTCCGTGCGGCTGACGCCTTTCTGCTACTCATACTAATTTTACCGCAACTCCAATTTTTTATCAGCCTGGTATAATTATCACTGTTACGGGTATGGGAGAGAGGTTACCGGAAGGGGACGCATATCATGATCGGGGCGGGGGTGGAGGCGTGAGGGCGCGGGAGTGCCGGGGACTGGTGGAACGCTGGCGGGGTGAAGGGAGCTTTGAGCTCCTCCTCCCCGAGGTGGCCGCACTGCAGGGCATCGCTCAACCCGAGGAGTACCACGCCGAGGGGGATGCCTTTACCCACACCATGCTCGCCCTTGAAGCCGTGGACGACGAAGCCGATCCGCGGGTTTTCTGGGCGGTACTTCTCCACGATATCGGCAAGGCAACAACGACAGCGTTCATCAAGGGACGCTGGCGAGCCTACGGCCATGCGGCAGCGGGTGCCGCCCTGGTTCCAGCCATCATGACCCGCATCGGCTGCCCTGAACTGGGGGCCGACGTGGCTTGGCTCGTCCGACAGCATACGTTCCACTTTTCCTGGCAACTGCGGGAGGATAGCCGGCTGACGAAGCAGCAGCGGCACTTCATGGAACAGCCACTCTTTCCGCTTCTCCTCGAAACCTGCGCAGCCGATGCGGCAGGCTCCAGCGGCAACAGCGCCAAGGGGCGCTCCATCACGCTGATCGCCGGGATCTATGCCGAAGAGATTGCCGGAGAGAAATGGACGCTGGATTGAAGGGGGGTGCCGAACATGAAACCGGAAAGCCCGCAGAAGCGGGCTTTTTCGTTGCGGATAAGTAAACTTGGAAAACATGATTCATTGGTTCTGTCACCGATGGCGCTCATGCCAGAGCCGCGCCGAGTCGATTTCCCGCATGACTCCCCCCACGTCGGCCGGAGTGTCGCTCTGCTCAAAGCGGCCGGTCAGCTCGGTCACGGGGCTGAGCTCACCGCTCGCGTAGAGCTTCCAGATCTCCCTGCCATAGTCGGTGGCCAGAAGTTCGGGGGCGAAACGGCCGAAGAAGGCGGTCATGTTTTCCACATCACGCTCGAGCATCATGGCGGCGTTGTTGTTCCCGGCGGCGTTGACAGCCTGGGGCAGGTCGATGATGACCGGCCCGTCGTGGCCTGCGAGCACATTGAACTCGGACAGGTCGCCGTGGACTAGTCCGGCGCAGAGCATGAGAACGATCTGCGCGATCAGCGCACGATGATATTCCCTGGCCTGCGCCGCCGTCAGCTTCAGATCGTTGAGCCGCGGAGCAACGTCGCCATTAGCGTCGACCACCAACTCCATCAGCAGCACCCCCCCGACATAGCCAAAAATCTGCGGTACGCGCACACCTGCGTCGGCAAGGCGGCGCAAGGCATCCACCTCGGCATTCTGCCAGGCCCCCTCCTGCTCTTTACGCCCATACTTTGTGTTCTTCTCCATGGCGCGCGCCTGGCGGCTGTTCCTCACCTTGCGGCCTTCCTGGTACTGAGCTTGCCGGCTGAAGCTCCGCTTGCCGGCTTCCTTGTACACCTTGGCGCAACGGACCTCTCCCTTGGAGTGGACCACGTAGACCTCGGCTTCCTTGCCACTCATGAGCTGGCAGACGACCTCGTCGACGAGGCCGTTGTAAACTAACATTTCAAAGCTTTTTGGAATTTTCATAGCATCACTATACACTGTTCCGGGGCGCGAGGAAACCATTACCGGAATTTTTACTGTCGAAGTCCCGATTTCACCCTTTCCTCCCTTTGCGGCCGGCCTGGACCTTACCGTGCGGGGTGATGACATGGACGTTGTGGTTGGTGGCGCGGCGTATCATCAGCCCATGCTTGCCGAGCATGTTCATCCGCATCATCCGCCGCTGCTTCAGGACCGTATCTTTCATGCCTCTCATAATCGCCACCTCCTTTCATATTCTTTTTTTTAATTATACCACACTTCTTGTTCACCGGCTGCCGTTTAGGCGGCCGCCGAGGCGACGATGCACAGAGAGCCGGAATTGCACCCTCCCCCAGCCCCTCCCATCGAAGGGAGGGGAGCTTTATTCCCTCTCCCCTGGTGGGAGAGGGCTAGGGAGAGGGGGGATATGTCGGCTGCAAAAACCTAACAGGACAACGCTGTATAAACAGCCAAGAAGAAGGCCCGCCGGGGAATCCCGACGGGCCATGTGGTTCAGCATGCTGTCAAGGTCCTACTTGTATTCTTCCATCTCATCAAACTGCAGATATTTATAGATCGAATCCTTTTTCGGCTCAATCTTCTCCTTGTACACCGCCAGATACTCGGCCGGAGTAGGCAGCTTGCCGGTGTTGGATATCACCGCGCCGATCTCGGCGGAACCGAGATAGACCTTGGCGCCGTTGCCAATCCTGTCGTCGAAGTTACGGGTAGAAGTGGAGAACATGTTCACCCCGTCCGGTACGCGGGCCTGGTTGCCCATGCAGAGGGAGCAGCCGGCGATCTCCACCCGGGCGCCGATGGCGCTGTAGGTGGCGAAATAGGCTTCGTCCTTCAGCTGGGCCTGATCCATACGGGTCGGCGGGCAGATCCAGGTGCGAACAGCCGGATTGAACTTCTGACCTTTCCAGATCTCGCCGGCGGCGCGGAAATGGCCGATGTTGGTCATGCAAGAACCGAGGAAAACGTCCTGGATCGGGGTGCCGGCCACCTCGGAGAGGAGCTTGACATCGTCCGGGTCGTTCGGGCAGGCGAGTATCGGCTCGGTGATTTCGGCGAGGTCGATCTCGATGATCGCGGTGTACTCCGCGTTCTTGTCGGCTTCGAGGAGCTTCGGTGCCTTGAGCCACTCGTTGACAGCGTCGATGCGGTTCTGCAGGGTCTTGGCATCCTGATACCCTTCGGCGATCATCTTCTTCATCAGCGCCACGTTTGAACGGAGATAGGTGGCAACAGACGCCTCGGAAAGCTTGATGCAGCCCGCAGCAGCGGAACGCTCGGCAGCGGCGTCGGTCAGCTCGAATGCCTGCTCGACGGAGAGGTCGGGAAGCCCTTCCATTTCGAGGATCCGGCCGTTGAAAATGTTGACCTTGTTCTTTTTCGGCACGGTCAGGTGCCCCTGCTTGATCGCCCAGTAGGGGATGGCGTTGACCGCATCGCGGAGGGTGATGCCGGGGTTAAACCTACCCTTGAAGCGGACCAGCACCGACTCGGGCATGTCGAGCGGCATGAAGCCCATGGCGCCGGCAAAGGCGACCAGACCGGAACCGGCCGGGAAAGAGATGCCAATGGGGAAACGGGTATGGGAATCGCCGCCGGTGCCGACCGTGTCCGGGAGAAGCAGACGGTTGAGCCAGGAATGGATGACACCGTCGCCCGGTTTGAGGGGCACGCCGCAGCGCTCAATGATGAACTTCGGCAGGGTCTTGTGCATCTTCACGTCGGCCGGTTTCGGATAGGCGGCGGTGTGGCAGAACGACTGCATGAACATCGGCGAGAGGAACTTGAGGCAGGCGAGCTCTTTCAGCTCGTCGGCTGTCATCGGCCCGGTGGTGTCCTGGGAGCCGACGGTGGTCATCTTCGGCTCACAGGCCGTGCCGGGGAGGATGCCGGCGACGCCGCAGGCAGCGCCTACCATCTTCTGCGCCTGGGTATAGCCCTGGCCGGCCTTTGGTACCGGGTTTACCGGCAGGGTGAAGATATCGGTGGCGCCCATGCCGAGAGCGGCGCGGGCACGATCGGTGACGGCGCGGCCGATGATCAGCGGGATGCGGCCGCCGGCGCGGAACTCATCGGCCAGGGTGTTCGGAGCTATCTTGAAGGTGGAGAGCAGTTCGCCCGCTTCGCTCTTGATTTCACCTTTCCTGGTGTCGATAACGATGACGTCGCCGGTGTTCATCTTGGTGACGTCGGCCTTCAGCGGCAATGCGCCGGAATCCTGGGCGGTGTTGAAGAAGATCGGAGCGATAACGCTGCCGATGATGATGCCGGCGGTTTTTTTGTTGGGAACGCAGGGGATCTCCTTGCCAATCCACCAGAGGACCGAGTTGCAGGCCGACTTGCGGGAAGAGCCGGTACCGACCACGTCGCCGACGAAGGCAACCTGATAGCCGTCGGCGCGGAACTTGGCGATGGTCTCAAGACCTGCAGGGAAGCGGGTCTTCCCCATGGCCAGGGCGTGGAGAGGGATGTCGGGGCGGCTCCAGGCATCGCCTGCCGGGGAAAAGTCGTCGGTATTGATCTCCCCCTCCACCTTGAATACTTTGACCTTGATCGTCTCGGGAACGCCGGCTTTACTGGTAAACCACTCGGCATTGGCCCAGGACTTAAGGACTTTCATCGCAGCGGCGTTGGTCTTGGAGAGTGCCACAACCTGATCAAAACCGTCATATACGAGCGTCATGCCGGTCAGGGCACAGGCGGCTTCGTCGGCCAGCCCGGCATCCGAAAGTGCCCCGATCAGCGGAGCGACGTTGTAGCCCCCCATCATGGTGCCGAGGATGCGTACGGCATCGACCTTGGAGACCAGCGGCGACGTCTTCGTCCCCTTGACGATTTCGGCAAGAAAGGCAGCCTTTACTTCTGCGGCCGGGTCAACACCGGGGGAAACCCGCTCTTTCAGCAGATTGAGGAGAACTGCCTCCTTACCGGCAGGCGGGGCGGCCAGCAGTTTGCAGAGTTCGGTGGTCTGCTCCGGGTTGAGCGGCAGGGCGGGTATTCCCTGCGCCTTGCGCTCGGCTTCATGGGCAAGATATGCTTCGATCATGTTCATTTCCTCCGTTCATTTGTTGATGTTTTGAAATTACAACGCGCGAAAAGTCTCTATAAATCATCAGGAATATTATGCTACCGGCCAATATTAAATCGCATACTGTATACAATTTTTAGGGTGGTTTGTCAATTGTTGAAATCATCGCAAAAACAAACGGCCGGCTCAACAATAAAGATGAGCCGGCCGTAGAAACGATACTGGAATAACTTCTTTTCCGCTATTTCTTTTCTTTCACCGTACCCTCGGAAGGTTTCACCGCAGGTTTGCTTTCTGCCGGCTTTTCTTTGGGTTTGGTTTCCGGGGTTTTTACCTTCGGCTGTATTTCGAGCTGCGCAAGATAGTTGGCGGCAAAGATATAATCATCAACATAGTCCCGCTTGCCGTCACCATTGAGATCATACTTTGGTGCCTTTTCAGCGCCGCGCTCTTTGAGGAACAGCTTGAAATCGTCCTCCGTGATCTTGCCGGATTTATCAAGGTCCGGATCAACTTTCGGCGCCACGGTCAGTGGCAACTCGATCATGGAGTCATCGAGAAGCATGGTGAGAGTTGCGGCATAAACCTTATTTTCGGGCCTTACCTCAACGATCCAGTCATTCTCGCTGCTCTTGTCCAGGGAGACGAGCCGCGCGCCCTTCAGGGCAAAATTGGGGGCCGTTTTACCTTCAACGCTGGCAATGGTGACTTTCAGGACTGCCTTGCCATCCGCCAGCAGTACTGCCGGCTCCTGCCTGAAACCACTCTTTTCATCCCGCTCAAAAAGTGCAAGCAGCTCTTTAACGGTCAACTCACCCTTATAGTCTCGAAAGTGATTCAGTACACTCTTCTGGGTTTCCAGTTTCTTTTCCTTGCCTTTTGCCGGCGGCTCCTTCTGTCTGGCCTCAGCGGCAACGGTTTCCCTGGCAATCGCCGGGGCCTCGTAGCGCGGCTCTTCCTTGTATTCAGGCGTTGCAGGCTGACTGATTTTCTCGGGTTCCGGAGGGGTATCTGTCGGCATGGTGAGGCTGCCACCGATAATTACCGGCTGGTTAGTGACCGTGCCAGTCTTCTGGGTAGTGGTAGTGGTTGTCGTTGTCTGGGTAATGCTGCCGGGAGGTGTGGGCGATGGTGTATCTGTATTGATAGGCAGTGAAGAGTCCGGTTCTTGCGTGGTAACCGCGACAGCCGACGTGTTCGCATCGATAAAATTGATGATCTTCAGAGAGGGTTTGGGGATTTGGCCGGCAACTCCCCCTATTCGGTTAAATGTCACCGTTGCAACGGTCCCGGTGCCATTCAAAGGAGGACTTATGGCTAATAGCCCTAATTCGATGGTTCCTGGGCTAGCGACATTGGGCGCGGACAACGCACCTGCAGCGAGCCCCCCTGGGACAACTTTCGGATTGGCGAGGAGTGACTTATCATAGGTAATAATCAGATGAATTCCGGAAATATTAACAAAGCTAGTGCCTTCCAGCAGATAAACACCATCTCCGGCCGGTTTTAACCACATATTGGCAACGGCAAAGGCCGGCAGTGTGTAGCAGAACGTCAGAACAAGGGCAACAACAGAGGAAAAGAATATCGCTCTAAGTTTCATAGGTAACCTCTCTTTTGGATAAACTGTGAGGGCCGGGAATGCCTTCCCAGCCCTTTTCTCGCAAGGGATCAGTTATAATTTACGGTGACCACGAAATTGGCCGGGGTGAGTGGCGGAGATATCGGACTCGACGCCCCATCGTTGGCAACAATACCGGTGGGACTGACCTGCACACCCGGCAGTGTACCGGCAGTGATTGCGTAGGAAAGGCTGATTATAGGGGTTTCAAGGGTGTTGAAAGATGTGCCGCTGATTAAGCCTACATTCAAGCTGTTACCGACAGGTATTGCGAGAATCGTCTGACCGACCGCTGCGTTAATCGCGGCTGCATCGCTGTTGTACGTGGCACCCGGATCACTTATGAGGCTGAACTGCAATGCTCCGAGCGAAGTAACAGGCGGGTTAAGGGCAATGGTTATATTCATTCTCGTCGGCTGAGTGATAACGGTGAGAGTAGTCGAACCCGAGATGCCCCCTGATGCGGCTGTAATTGTCGATGTACCGAAAGCTACGGGGGTAGCCATTCCGTTTGAGCCCGCAATATTGCTGATGGTTGCTACGGATGTGGCCGATGAACTCCAGCTTGCCGATGCTGTCAGATCCTGCGTGGTTTTGTCTGTAAAAGTTCCGATAGCTGTGAACTGTCGGGTCAAACCAAGGATAATACGCGGATTGGTAGGAGTCACGGCAACGGAGACGAGGATTGGCGGGGTGACTGTCAAGGTAGTCGAACCCGAGATGCTCCCGGGGATGGGCTGCGATACTGGCAACGTGGCTGTAATCGTTGTTGACCCTGTGGCGACTGTGGTAGCCATTCCGTTGGAGCCTGCTGCGTTGCTGATGGCTGCCACGGATGCAGGAGATGAACTCCAGGTTACCAACGTGGTAAGATCCTGAGTGCTGCTGTCTGAGAAGGTCCCGGTGGCAGTGAACTGCTGGGAATTTCCAAGGGCAATACTTGGGTTAGTCGGAGTCACCGCAATAGAGACGAGGAATGCCGGAGTAACCGTCAGGGCAGTCGAACCCAAGATGCCCCCTGAAGTAGCGGTAATAGTTGCTGTACCGACAGCTACGGGGGTAGCCTTGCCTTTAGAAACTGCTGCATTGCTGATGGCTGCGACGGAAGAGGCCGACGAACTCCAGGTCACCGATGCAGTCATATCCTGCGTGGTGTTGTCTGAAAAGGTCCCGGTGGCTGTGAACTGCTGGGTAGTCCCAAGGGCAATGCTCGGGATGGTCGGAGTAACCGCTATGGAGACTAGGATTGCAGGAGTGACCGTCAGGGTAGTCGAACCCGAGATGCCCCCAGATGTGGCGGTTACCGTCGATGTACCGACAGCAACCGTTGTCGCCTTGCCGCTAGTAGCTGCTGCATTGCTGATGGTAGCAACGGATGTGACCGATGAACTCCAGGTTACCAAGGTGGTAAGATCCTGCGTGGTGTTGTCTGAGAAGGTCCCGGTGGCCGTAAACTGCTGGGTCGTCCCAAGAGCAATGGTCGGGTTGGTCAGAGTAACCGCGATTGACACGAGAAATGCCGGTGTGATCGTAAGGGTAGTCGAACCGGAGATGCTACCAGGGATGGGCTGCGATACTGGCAATGTGGCTGTTATCGCTGTTGCCCCTGCGGCTACTGGGGATGTCCTTCCGTTCGAGCCTGCGACGTTGCTGATAGCTGCTACGGATGAAGACGATGAACTCCAAGTCACCGAGGCAGTCAGATCCTGCGTGGTGCTGTCTGAAAACGTCCCGGTGGCCGTAAACTGCTGGGTCGTCCCAAGGGCAATGCTCGGATTGGTCGGAGTAACCTCAATAGAGACGAGGAATGCCGGAGTAACCGTCAGGGCAGTCGAACCCGTGATGCCCCCTGATGTGGCTGTAACCGTTGCTGTACCGACAGCAACTGAGGTCGCCTTGCCGTTGGAACCTGTGACGTTGCTGATGGCTGCTACGGATATAGAAGATGAACTCCAGGTCACCGAGGTGGTCAGATCCTGCGTGGTGTTGTCAGAAAATATCCCGGTGGCTGTAAATTGCTGGGTCGTGCCAAGAGCAATGCTCGGATTGGTTGGAGTAACCTCAATGGAGACGAGGAATGCCGGAGTAACCGTCAGAGCAGTCGAACCCGAGATGCCCCCTGAAGTAGCAGTAATAGTTGCTGTACCGACAGCTACGGGGGTAGCCTTGCCTTTAGAAACTGCAGCATCACTGATAGCTGCGACGGATGTGGCCGATGAACTCCAAGTCACCGAGGCAGTCAGATCCTGCGTGGTGCTGTCTGAAAACGTCCCGGTGGCTGTGAACTGCTGGGTCGTCCCAAGGGCAATGCTCGGGTTGGTCGGAGTAACCGCAATGGAAACGAGGGTTGCCGATGTAACCGACAGGGTAGTCGAACCCGAGACGCTGCCTGATGCGGCGGTAATAGTAGCTGTACCGGCAGCTACCGCGGTTGCCTTTCCTTTGGAACCAGCGGCATCACTGATGGCAACGGATGCGGCTGATGTACTCCAGGTCACCGATGTAGTCAGATCCTGGGTGGTGTTGTCAGAAAAAGTCCCGGTAGCTGTAAATTGCTGGGTCGTGCCAAGGGCAATGCTCGGGTTGGTTGGAGTAACTGCAATGGAAACCAGTGTCTTTTCGCTGCCGGTGCTTCCTCCGCCCCCGCCGCAACCGGCAAAGAAAACCGCCATTAATGCCACCAGCAGCAGATACGTATACGATTTGTTTTTCATAGTGTTAATTCCTTTAGAATCGTGTGATGTCAGCCACTTTTCAACCAGAACGTTACCGATAACTTTTGTAAATTCGGTTTTTTAACCATACGCGATTATACTACGTGAGCGTAAAATTAATGTCAAGTAAGGGTAATCAGTGGATAACAACAGCCAGGACAGTGGAATATAGGGAAAAACCTTTAATCGGAGTGATAGTGCCGCTGATTGGAATTGAGCACTATCTGTTATCAGGCGATATGGGGAACCATGGCCTTGGTGAGAATCCGGATAGCATCCATGGCGTCGGTATTCCCTTGCTGGTGGTATATCTTTTCCAGAGATTTGATGACCGAGGTATGAAGGTCGGCAAGCTCGTCGCGCGTACTGGTTATGTACTGGTTGAAGGGTTCTTCGGTGAGGAATTCGCCGGTATAGAGGTCTTGAGCTTCTTCAAGGTATTTTCTGGCTTCGCTCGTTTCCCCCCTGGCCAGCAACTTGATGCCCGTTGTGGCCTTGTGCAGAAACTGACTTGAATCGAGACTGATCGCAGCAATATTGATCCTGACCGCCTCTCCCTGCATCAGGACGGGATTGATAATGCGGGAGCCGCAGAATGATTTTCTCAGCCGACTGATGGTGGTTTTAAAATTGTTTGCGCCTGCACCGGGGTCGCAACCGGGCCACAAGGCCTCGATGAGCTTGTCACGGTGGATCCACTGGTCATAGGTAACCAGAAGATAACAGAAGAGAAGCCGGGCCTTCTGACTTTCCCATATCACCGTAATCGGCGAGCCCTGATAATAGATGGAAAGCCCACCAAAGGCGCGTACAGACAACTCTTCTGCTTCTTCAGATTTCTTCCCGCCCTTTAAACGACCCATAACAGACTCCGTTGACATAACATGGTATGAAGATTCGGCTATTTTCCTATTTTCTCTTAATCCGGCAGAGGGGGTAAGTCACCCCTCTGCCGGAAAATACGGGATAGCTGCTCACAAGCTACGAACTATGAAGGCTTGCCGATCGTTTTCAGTATATCCCACCCTTTAAGCAGATCAAGCGCGCGGAGCAATTGTGAATCCGCCTTGACCTGTTCATCTGCTTTATACGCGGGGGTCTTTGCCGGCTTTTTCTCATCAGCAGCTTCCTTGCCTTCACTCTCAAAATGGTTCTCCAGATCCTTTTCCCTGATGTGCATCCCTTCCTTCTTTTCAGTTGCAGCAAGTTCAATGCGTTCCGCAACTATATCCGGAGTAATTCCTTTGGCCTGGATGGAACGGCCGCTCGGGGTAAAGTACCGGGCTGTCGTCAATCTGAGACCGGAATTGTCGGAAAGAGGAATGATTGTCTGCACCGACCCTTTGCCGAAACTCTGGGTCCCCATCACCACTGCCCGCTTATGATCCTGAAGGGCTCCGGCAACAATCTCGGATGCGCTGGCACTGCCGCTATTGATAAGTACCACCATTGGATAATGGGGCTCCTTAACCCCTTTACGGGAGTTAAACCGCATTTTAGAATCCTTTTCGCGACCTTCAGTGTAGACAATAAGCTTGCCTTCATCGGTGAAATGCTCCGCCACCTTGACTGCCTGATCCAGCAGCCCACCGGGATCATTGCGCAAGTCGAGGACGAGGCCGTGAAGATTACCGCCATTTTGTTCGTGCAGCGCTTTCAGCGCCTTCTCAAGGTCATCGTCGGTCTTTTCCTGGAACTGGGAAATTCTGACATAGCCATATCCTTCATCAAGGGTCTTGAATTTAACGCTCTTGACCTGAATGATATCCCTCTCAA
>Ga0210377_10001440_pt1 | contig 21794 bp, 21 predicted proteins | sample PLM4_65_b1redo_FD_155480 | JGI IMG/M metagenome (GOLD analysis project Ga0210377, IMG submission 155480) | Groundwater sediment microbial communities from an aquifer in East River, Colorado, USA - PLM4_65_b1 redo | ecosystem: Environmental > Terrestrial > Soil > Riparian zone | place: USA: East...
AGAAGACCGGGCGTGTCAAGCGGTGGCGCGATGGCCGGATGGCCTTACGGTGGACCGCGTCGGCGTTGCTGTCGATTGAGAAACGCCTGCGTCGGATTATGGGCTACCAGCAATTGTGGATGTTGGACGCCGCGTTAAAGGACTTGAATGAGAAAGAAGATGTTGGCGTGAAAGAGAAAGTCGCTTAGAATCTCAGTTAGGGGTAGCCATCCTACCTTCAACTGAGATGGGGACAAGCTGTGAAATCTTTCTCGCAACCGTTCGCAAACACCGTTTGTCATATTCTGAACCTTCTCAGGAAAGCTCGACGAGGACTCAAGAATATTCTGCCACCAGTCGCCACCTGCGACTCTGTTCAACCGTTCAATTGATGGCGGTCTCACAAGCGGAGCATCGATTTCTTCGGAATCTTCAATTTCCAGATCGAGCTCGGGAATAGCGAGTTTAAGAGCCGCCAAACCCCGACGAACAAAACTTCGGGCATTGAAATTCATAAGGATTTCAATGCTCATACGAGAGATGCTCAAATGTTGGAAGACACAGTCCATGCGAAACCAATCAATGCCTTCAACTGTGAACGGGTCAACGTAGAGAAAAACGCTGTGGTCTTTAGCCTTTTCTTGAATCTCTTGAATATAGTCACCGAATTTTCCATATCTTGCTTCAGCAAACGGAAATTGCTCAATTGATCCATTCAATTCAGAGAAGGACTCTTTGTCAGCTTCTATACATAAAGCGGTTACTGGTACAGAAATGCCTTTTGATAAAGCTTCTTGGATACTCCGGCAAATGATTAGAGGAGAGCCGGATTCCCCATCGCCGAATTTTCCAGGTCCAGCGAAGGCGTCGACAATAAGAATAGGATGTCCCTGAGTCGCTATTTTTGAAAGATATGGTGTGAGATAACACTCCAGAATCTTATCTTTTCTTTTAGACCAGTGCCGCTTTTCGTCGAAGAACGATTTGTCTGCCTTGTGACCCATAAGAAAGACCCTGTAAATTTGACTCCAGTCGAATCGGCATCTGATCCCATGTAGATCCGTCGAGTGTCCGGCCGGCCTTTTTCTTGTTGACGCCGCCCCATTGTTTGAAGAAGAAGGGGACGCCCGCAGCAAGGCATTGATCGCGTATGTCGGCGGCCCATTGGGGCTTCATCGGTCTTGCTCTCGGGCCGGATTCGCCGCCCACGATTACCCAGTCGATACCTTCGAGGTCGATGTTGGGGATCGGTCCTAAGAGCGGCTCGAACGAGATGAATTTTATGGCTGCGCCGGTTTCTCTGAGGTGGTCTATCCGGAAAGCGCAATCGGCGTTTTCGACGGTCACACCCATCCACACGTTCTGCGGCCAGGTGAGCTTGGTGCTGAGCTTCAGTAGACGGTCAGACCGCTTGGTCAATATCTGGAATCGGTGGTGCGACGCTTGGTGCATGACGTCGAAGATGCTTGAGACAAAATCAAAAGGCACGTCCTTGTGAAAAAGATCGCCCATGGAATTGACGAAAATCGCTCGCGGCTGTCTCCAATGCAGAGGAAGTTCAAGGGCGTGGTGATGGAGGGTTACGCGAAAACCATTCGCGTAGTTGGGGCTTCCCGCGGCCCTTAAACGCAGGGCCATGCGTTCGGCGTAGCAATTCTTGCAACCCGGGCTAAGCTTCGTACAACCGGTCACTGGGTTCCAGGTGGATTCGGTCCATTCGATCTTGGAATTCTGTGCCATTTAGCCTCCACATACAAACGTCTTCATGTAACGAGGATAACACCCCAGGGGGAGAAATCAAGAGATTTGCAGGCTCACTCTGTTCTGTAAGGCAGGTTTGATCTTTACAATTGTTACTTGAAGGGCTACATGGACTGGTTCTTCGCGTCGAAGCACTTCGGCGAGCAGGCGGCCATGCCGGCGGGGTGGCTGTCGGGGTGAAAAATATTACTTTGAGGCCGTTGTATTCTCGGGGCGGAAGAGGTATGATACCCTGATACCAATTTGTGGAAGTTGACTGGGCAGTCGTATGGACTGCCCTTACGTTTGAGTTCAGGATTCTAAGGGGTTTTAAGATATGGGTTGCAATCTTGCGATAGCAGGAGTAACCGGGGCGGTCGGGCAGGAGTTTTTGAGAATCCTCGACGAGCGGGATTTTCCGTTTGATTCCGTGAAAATGCTTGCAAGCAGCCGTTCGGCGGGCAAGAAGATCGAGTTCAAAGGCAAAGAATACGTCGTTGAAGAGCTGACGAAGAAAAGTTTCAGCCGGGTCAATATCGCGCTATTCAGCGCCGGAGCCTCGCGCAGCAAGGAGTTCGCCTCTGCGGCGGTCAAAGCCGGCGCAGTTGTCGTGGACAACTCCTCGGCCTTTCGAATGGATGCGGACGTTCCGCTGGTTATTCCCGAAATCAACCCGCAGAAAATTCAGGAAAACAAGGGCGTCATTGCGAACCCGAACTGCTCGACGATTATCGCCATCGTGCCGGTCTGGCCGCTGCACAAGGCCAATCCCGTCAAGCGGATGGTGGTCAGCACGTACCAGGCCGCCAGCGGGGCGGGACAGTCGGCGATGATCGAGCTGGAAGAGCAGTCGCGCGAAATTCTGGCCGGCAAGAAGCCGACGTGCACGGTGTTCCCGTATCAGATAGCGTTCAATGTTTTCAGCCATAATTCCGCGCTCGGACCGAATGGATACAATCTGGAAGAGACCAAGATGGTCCAGGAGACCCGGAAGATCTTCGACTGTCCGCAGATCGCCATCACCTGTACGTGCATCCGGATTCCGGTGTTCCGCGCGCACTGCGAGAGCATCAATCTTGAGTTCACCGGCCCGATCACGCCGGAGGAGGTCAGGGACCTGTTGAGCACGGCGCCGGGCGTTTCCGTCCTGGACGACCGCGAGCACAATCGCTTCCCGATGCCGATCGACGCTACGGGCAAGGATGACGTTTTCGTGGGCCGAATCCGCCGGGACGAATCTATTCCTGAGAACCGCGGCATCAATCTTTGGGTGGCCGGCGACCAGTTGCGAAAAGGCGCTGCGCTCAACGCCATCCAGATTGCCGAAAAACTGCTTTAGTTCAGGATCCGGAAGTCAGAAAATCGAACAAGTGAAAATTTAATGTCGCTTCGCGATAGATTTTTTCAATAGATTCTTCGACTGCGTTTCGCTCCGCTCGGAATGACGACGCACAACAGTCGTTTCGGGCGCAGCGTCGTGCGGATGACAAGGCACCACTGTCATTTCGACCGAAGTCCCCATGGGACGGAGTGGAGAAATCTATTTCAAAAGAGCTTTGCGGAGCAAAGCCTTATAGAAAGAAATTCGTATCTATTCAAATTATTTGGATTCTGGCTTCTCCATTCTTACATAAATGCCCGTTCGAAGCATAAAACTCACGGTGCAATACGACGGCAGCAAGTATCACGGCTGGCAGGCCCAGCCGGGCAAGAAAACCATTCAGAGCGAGCTGATAGAGGCCGTCTCGAACCTCGTCGGGGTCCGCACGCAAGTCTACGGCGCCAGCCGGACCGATGCAGGCGTCAGCGCGCTGGGGCAGGCGTGCCTGTTCGAGGTGGACAGTCCCATCCCCACGGAGAATTTTGCCCGTGCGATAAACGGCCGGCTCCCGCGTGACATTGTGGTGACCGCCGCCGAGGACGCGCCGCCGAAGTTCGACCTGATGGGCGGCGTCAAGAACAAGCTGTACCGCTACACGATTTACACCGGCCGGCACCGCCCGGTGCTGCGGCTCAATCAATGCTGGCACGTTCCCCGGCAGCTCGATGCGGCCGTGATGAACCAGGCGGCGCAATACCTCGTCGGAACCAAAGACTTCAAGTCCTTCGCCACCGCAAAGGATAAACGCGAGCTGACCGTCCGGACGATTTTCCGCTGTGAGGTCACCGCCGAGGACAATTGGATATACGTCGATGTCGAAGGCGACGGTTTCCTGTACAATATGGTCCGAAACATTGTCGGTACGTTAGTGGAAGTGGGCGTGGGCCGATGGAAGCCCGAGAAGATGAACGAGATTCTCGAAGCCATGAGCCGGACCGCCGCCGGGCCGCTCGCCCCGGCTCAGGGCCTGTGCCTGATGTGGATAAAATATTGAGCCACAGAGAACGCAGAAATTGTTATAGCCACAGAGAACACAGAGGACACAGAGAAATGAATTATAAACAGTGGCCTTGCCATGCCAAGTGCATATAAATTGGTGTTAATCTGTGTCTTTTTTATTATGTTAGATGCTTTTAGTTTTTCCTCTGTGAGCTCTGTGTTCTCTGTGGCTACACAAAAATTAACTCTGTGGCAAAAAGTCGAATGAAAATTGTTCATATCATTACCCGATTGATTTTGGGTGGCGCGCAGGAAAATACGCTGATTACCTGTAAAGTCCTGGCGCAGCGGGGGCATGACGTCACGCTTGTGACCGGCCCGGCGTTGGGGCCCGAGGGCGAGCTTTTCGATCAGGCGAAGGGACAAGGTTACGAGGTTGTGGTCCTGGACCGGCTTCGTCGAGCGATCGATCCCGTTAATGATACAATCAGTTATATCCAATTGAAGAGACTCCTTCGCCAATCGCAGCCGGACGTCGTTCACACACATTCGGCGAAGGCGGGGATATTGGGCCGATTCGCCGGCTGGGCCTTGAAAGGACAGTGGGGCGGCAACGTCCCCGCGGTCGTGCATACGATACACGGCCTGGCCTTTCACCCGTATCAGAGCGGAATCCTGAACAAGTTCTACATCGCGGCGGAAAGATCGGCGGCCAAGCGAACGGACTTTTTTATCAGCGTCGCCGACGCCATGACGGCCCAGTCGCTTGCGGCCGGCGTCGGCAGGCCCGAGCAATATGTCACCGCTTATTCGGCCATCGAAGAGGATGACTTCCTGCGGCCGATCTCGCCGCAGCGAAGGGCGGAGTTTCGCCGGACGTACGGAATCCGCGAGGATGCGGTGGTGCTGGTCACCATTGCCCGGCTGTTTATGCTCAAGGGCCACGACTACATTATCGAGTCGGCCAAACAGCTCTTGAAGCGGTTCGAAAACTGCGTCTGGCTCTTTGTCGGCGACGGCAATCTTTCGGAGCATTACAAAACGCAGGTCCGCGAACTGGGGTTGGAAGGGCGAATCAAATTCACGGGACTCTTGCCGCCCAGCCAGATTCCCCTGGCGATTCACTCATCGGATATGCTCGTTCACTGCTCGCTGCGGGAAGGGCTCGCGCGCACGCTGCCCCAGGCCATGCTCTGCGGAAAGCCGGCCATCTCCTTCGACGTGGATGGCGCGCGGGAAGTCGTCAATGAGAACACAGGCCGGCTGATCGAGCCGAAGAATGTTGCGCAGTTGGTCGAGGCGTGCGCCGAATTGATAGAGAACCAGGGCCTCAGAAAGCAGCTCGGTGAGCATGCCAGGGAATCGGTCACGGCGAAATTCGCCCCCCAGACGATGGTCGATACGATTGAAGCCGTCTATCGCAAGCTGCTGCAACGGGAATAGTCCCGCCCAAATTGGAGGCGAAAAGATGGATGAACAGATTGCCTGCTGCGGATTGGCATGTCACGGATGCCCCATCTATCTGGCTACAAGGGAGCGGGACCCGCAAAAGAAGCACGAAATGAGGGCGCAGATTGCGCGGCAAGTCAACGATCTGTACAAAGAGAATCTAAGCGCGGAGGATGTCACCGACTGCGACGGGTGCAAAACCGAAGGCGGACGGTTATTTGCGGCGAGCGGGAAATGCGAGATTAGAAAGTGCGCCGGGCAAAAGGGCGTTGAGAACTGTGCGCACTGCAATGGATATGCCTGTGAAAGGCTCCAGAAGTTCTTTGTGACGGATCCGGATGCTAAGAAACGATTAGAGGCGATACGAGGCGCACTTTGATTTTATCCGCCTAGGGAGAAGAACATTATGAAAAGCTATAGAAAAGAGCTTTGGTTCGATACGGCCGGCCGGCGCGAGTTTGTCAACATTACGCCGCAGGTGGAAGATTGCTTGGCGGACAGCGGCGTCAGGGAGGGCCTGCTGCTGTGCAACGCGATGCACATTACCGCCAGCGTCTTTATCAACGACGATGAATCGGGGCTTCATCAGGACTTTGAGGTGTGGCTCGAAAAACTGGCGCCGGAAAAACCACACTCGCAATATCGCCACAACGGCTTCGAGGACAACGCCGACGCCCACCTGAAGCGCAGCGTGATGGGCCGGGAGGTGGTCGTCGCCGTCACCGCCGGCAAGCTCGATTTCGGCCCGTGGGAGCAAATCTTCTACGGCGAATTCGACGGCAAAAGAAAAAAACGCGTCCTGGTAAAAATTATTGGTGAGTGAACAGGTGCTTTTGTGAGTTTGCTGCTTTTTTTAGCTCAGGTGGTTTTGATCTCGTGTTCCGGCGCGATGCAGCCGGGGCCGATCACGGCGTCCGTCATTACGATGGGGGCGCGCAAGCGCTACGCCGGGGTGCTTCTGGCCGTCGGCCACGGCATTATCGAATTTCCGCTGATGGTGGTAATTATCCTCGGCTTAGGCCGGTACTTTAAGCTGCCGAGCGTCCAGATCGCCATCGGCCTGGCCGGCGGGGCGTTTCTGTTATTGATGGGCGTACAATCGCTGATCGGCCTGACGGCCAAAGCGGAAGCCGAGCCAAAAGCCTTCGAAGGCCGGCCCGTTTTAGCCGGCGTTATCCTGTCCGCGGGCAATCCGTATTTCCTGATCTGGTGGGCGACGGTGGGCCTGGCGCTGGCCACGCAGGCTACACAATGGGGAATCTGGGCCTTCGGGCTATTCGCCCTGGCGCATTGGCTGGTGGACTTGGTCTGGCTGCAAGCCCTCTCGTGGGCCAGCTTCAAAGGCTCGGTGCTGTTAGGGCCGCGGGGCCGGCGAATCGTGCTGGCGGTCTGTGCGGCGGCGCTGTTTGGGTTCGGGCTATTTTTTATCTACAAGGCCGCCTGCCTCCTGCTCAGGCCGGCTTAACTATCCCGCTGCGCGTCGAGGAGCTGCCTGATGTTGTACTGAGCCAGGATGCTTCGCTTGGCCTGCTCATAAATGAAGTTCTTTACTTTTTCCCCGACGTCACTGTAGGCGGGAAAAGACTGGAAAAGCAGGAGCGTCACGATAGCCAGCGGCACGAGTCCGAAGATCGTGTGATACGACAGGGCGGCGGCCTGCTGGCCGGCGCGGTTCAGCTTCAGGAGCCGGGCGCAGTGCGACCAGAGCTTGATCTGAAACACGACAAACCGCCCGGCTTTGCCGAGCTGAGCCGTCGGTGTGGACAAAAGCTGGTTAAGTGTGAGCATCTCCGTACGCCCTTTCTATCTCGATTCTCGACGTGGCACGGGCTTCCAGCCCGTGAAAACACGGCCAGGATGGCCATGCCACGTGTCGGGTCTCAACTGCTACTTGAATATCTTTTCGAGGCCCTTCAACACCTGGTCTTCAATTTGTTCCTTTAATTGCCCTTCGATGAGCTTGCCCGTATCGAGCTTGGGGGCATCGACGGTGCCTTTGAGGGGCAGCGTAATTCTTTTTCCGGCCGTCTCGCCGACTCTTACCGTTCTGCCCTCGCTGGTGTAAGGCAATGTCACGGTCATGTTCAGGCTCTTGTCCAGGCCGATCACGCCCTTGAAGTTTATCGGGTTGTCGCCGACGTCTATCTGCATGTCATCGTACCGCAGAAAACCGTCCTTGAGCACAAATTTTGTCGGATGCAGGGTCAAAACCGTGCCCGTGGCGCCCGTGCCGGCGGTGGCCAGAATCTGCCCCAGCAGGTCCGAGGCCTGCAATCGCAGTTCACTGATCGAAATTGTGCCGATCACGACGGCGTCCTTCTTGGCTTGCGCGCTGATGGGTATGGCCAACTGCTCGCAATTGAAATTCGCGATGCCGCTGACGTTGACGGCGTTGGCGAAAATGGGACTGACGTATTTCAGAAGCTGTTTGGATGTCTGGTCGTTGATTTTGATGTCCTTGACGAGCTGCATCGGTTTGCCGGTCGTGAACAAGGCGGGTTTGTGCTTAAAGTCGCCCTCGGCGGCGAAATTGAACTGGCCCTCGTTGACGGTTGTAGTAAACGGCGCGATTTTCAGCAGGCCGCCGTCGATCTGGATGTCCACGTCGGTGGTCCCGAAATCCAGGCCCATGTAGCCGGCCTTCTCGAAGCCCACTTTCGCCTTGGCCGTGAGATTGGCCATGAGCTGGTCCGTCTGGCCGATTGGATACTCGCTCAGGAAGTTGATCGCGTCTTTTCGCTTGCCCTGGAGCGTCAGCCCTTCCGGCAAGTACGGCGCCACGGCAGCGCTGACCGCCGTCCAGTCATATTCCAGCTCGGCCTGGCCCTCCAATCTGGTCTTGCCGCCTTTGCTGAGCTGGCTGAACCGGTCGAAACGAATCTTGATGAGCCGGCTATCCAACTGGAATTTCCTGGCGATGACGTTGGTCGTCTTTTCTTCCGCGCTAATCTCCGTATCAAAAGTGATGGTGACATCGTTCGGCTCGAAAGGTTTCTGCCCGGGGTAGGTGAGTTTGAAATTCCGGATCTTGGTCGAATCCGTCGCAATCTTGTACGTGTTCTTCTGGCCGCTGACCGAAAGCTGCGATTCGGCGATGCCGGCAAATTGCAGGTCCTTTGGGAGAGAGCCGAACATGACGGCAAACGGCCTGAGCTTCGCCAGGTCGAGATTGCTCACCGAGGGGGCCAGGCGAAGCGGTTGCGCCGAGTCTTTGTTGAGCGGAATAACGCTGTCTTTCAGGCTGAGCTGGCCGAAACTTGTGCTGGCCGTGACGGAGTTCAGTGCGAGGACGTTGTTCTTTTTGTCGAAGTCAATGGCTGTATCTATCTGCGCCTTCGGCTCGGAGACACTGTTGCCATCCTGGGCGTCCACGCGGAGATTGCTGAGCACGGATGAGGCGGACGCGGTGATTTTGTCCTGGCCGATGGAAACCTGCCCCTTGCTTGCGAACGCGCCGGCGAGTCTGTACTTGCCGAAGTCAACAAACTGTCCCAATTCCGACTGGAGCTTCGTCAGGTCCGCCTCGGCATTGTACGTGATCGACTCCATGCTGCCGGCGCAATTGATTTTCGCGAACGGGGCCGAGACGTCGATTTTGTCGAAATTCATGCCGGCCTTGCCCGATGAGACTAAGGCTTCGGCCTTGATCGGCTCCGAGAGGGCGATCTTCTTTCCTTCCACGGCGCCACCCAATCCGGCGAGCGTCGCCGAGGCCCGAATTTGCTTTTGTCCGGCTGTCGTGGCGGTCGCAATATTTCCGGTCAGTTGGCCCGAGGTGACCTGCGTGCCTTCTTTGATGCCGAGGGTCTTTGGCATCTGGGACAGGACCGCGGCGACGTCGCAGTTGAAATCGCCTTTCAGGTCGTATTTCGAATCGGCCTGGAGTAAATCACCGAGTGATTTGAATGTGGTGGGCAGCGTTCCGCTGGCCGAGGCCGAGGCCCAGTCGCTCTTAACTTGCAGGCTCTGAATGTTTATCGTCTCTTTGCCCTGGCTCATCGCGGCGTTCATTGCAAGCTCGCTGGTCCGCACTCGGTCGCCTTTCAGTGCTGCGCCGGTTACGTCGATATTTTTCGCTTTGACGTCGGCGTTAAGGTTCTCGATTAGGCCGTCCTTGATTTGGCCTTTTACCTGCCCTCGAACGAGCCCTTTGGCCTGAACCTCGACGCCGGCCAGTGCGAGGAACGGCCCCAGCGACTCGATGTCGAGATCGTTGACCTCGACGGTCAGCTCGCCGGTTGTGCCTTTGAGGCTCCAGCCGGCCTGCTTCGAAGGGGTCACCTGGCTGGCCACGCGAATCTCCGACGGTTTACCCGCCTGAGCGACGGCCATGCGCAGATCGAAATCCGTCCGTCGCCCCGGCGGCTGAAGATTAAGTTTCGAGTTGATCTGTGAGACCTCGACCGTGCCGGATTTCGCATCGGTTACCTTGAAATTTCCGTCGTTGACAACAAGCTCGATTTGCTGGACGGGTAACATGACCGGCTGTACGGCCCGGCCGGCAGTGGACTCCTGTCGCGCGGGTGCGGCTTGTGCCGCCTGCGGCTTTTTGAGGTTGATCTCCACCCTCGGTTTATCAATCAGGGTCTGGCCGAAGGACAGATTGCCCATCAGGAGCGAGCCGTAGTGTGGTTTTGTGGCGATTTGCCCGACCTGGACGGAGATTTGGCCGGCGTTGTCGTTGAAGCTGAAGTCGGCCACCTTGATGCCTTTGAACCAGCCCATGGACAAATTGGCGAAGTCCGTCCGGCCTGCAACGGCGTCGTTGATCTTAGCCAATATGATTTGACGGCCTTTTGCGGATGAGACCAGGACCGGCGCCAGCAGAAGGACAAGCACGATCAAAACAACGAGCACCAGCAGCGCCAGGGCCAGTATCCTGGTGATGGTCTTTCTGCGCGGTGTGACTTTCGATTTCGTATCGGTCTGCATCACTGTGACCTCCGAAAAAAAGTTAGTGAATAACAACACACGAGCATAAGGGCACGCCGGGCCCGGCTTGCGCACTTATGGTTTATGCACGTTACGGCAATATCAGTCGAGCGTTATCTCGTTCGATTTGTTTTTGATCAGCTCGTCAACCTTGTCGATGTATTGCTTGGTAATATCGTCGATCTGCTTTCTGGTTTTTTCGAGGTCGTCTTCGGTGATGAGTCCGTCTTTTTCCTGCTTTTCGAGGTGCTTGTTGGCGTCTCTGCGGATGTTGCGAACGCTGACTTTGGCCTGCTCGCCGGCCTGCTTGGCCTGCTGAACGAGCTGCTTTCTGCGTTCGCCGCTGAGCGAGGGGATGTTGAGCCGGATAATCTTGCCGTCCACAATGGGCGCGATGCTCAGGTCGCTGGCCTTGATAGCCTTCTCGATCTCTTTTACGGAAGCCGGGTCGAACGGCTTGATCACAATCATATCGGCCTGGGGCACGGCCAACGTGGCCATCTGCTTGAGCGGCGTGGGGACGCCGTAAAAGTCGGCCTTGATGTTTTCGATAAGACCGGTCGAAGCCCTGCCGCTGCGAATGGTCTTGAACTCATCCTGGAGGATTTCGACCGCTTTTTTCATTTTGGATTCCGTATCCGAGACGATTGCTTGGGTAGGCATCTTCAACCTCACTTCATCGCTATCCGGGTGCCGACGCGCTCGTCGCAAAGCGCTTTGGTTATATTGCCTCTCTCGAAAATATTCAACACGACGATCGGGATGTCATTGTCCCGGCAGAGGCTTATCGCCGCGTGATCCATAATCCTGAGCTTGCGGATCAGCACGTCGTCGTACGTCAACTCTTCGAGGAGTGTTGCGTCCGGATTTTTGTTGGGGTCGTCGCTGTAAACGCCCTTGACCTTCGTTGCCTTGATGAGCAGATTGACGTCCAGCTCCGAAGCTCTCAGGGCCGCACAGGTGTCGGTGGTGAAGAAGGGATTTCCCGTGCCGCCGGCCAGGATCGCAACGCGTCCCTGCTCGAGGTGGCGAATGGCCCTCCTGCGGATGAAAGGCTCGCACATCGCCGCGACTTCTATCGCGCTGAGGACCCGCGTGGGCTGGCCGAGCTTCTCGAGCATTTCCTGCAGCGCACAGGCGTTGATAATGGTCGCCAGCATCCCCATATAATCGGCGGTGTTCCGCGGGATATGGCTGGTTTTGGCGAAGCTCTCTCCCCGCAGAAAGTTGCCGGCCCCGACCACGACCGCGACCTGCGGCCCGAGCTTGCAAATCTCCGCGATCCTCTCGCTGATCGATTCGAGCGCCTCGCCGTCGATCCCGAACTGGCCCGGCTTGCAGAAACTCTCGCCGGAGAGCTTCAACAGCACGCGATGATATCTGCTCTGCGCCATTCCTTGCCTGTATCCCGCCTCGTCGTGCGGGTCTCACGAGGTCCGTTCGTTATCCGACCGCAATTCGGACAAATCTCTTGATCGTCGCCCGGCCGCCTGCTTTCTTGGCGGCGTCGGCAAGGACCTGTTCGACCGTCCTGGTGTCGTCCTTGACAAACGCCTGCTGAAGGAGGCAATTCTCCGCGTAGAATTTCTGCATCTTGCCTTCGACGATTTTATCCACCATATTCGCGGGTTTATTCTTGACCTGATCGGCAAAAATCGCCCTCTCGCGTTCCAGCGTCCCGGGATCAATCTGATCTTTGGCCAGCGCCAGGGGTTTGGTCGCGGTGATGTGCATGGCGATATCGGCGGCGGTCTGCTTCATCGCGCCGGCGGTGGCTTGGTCGCTGGTGTCTATCTGGACCATGGTGCCGACTTTATCGTTGAAGTGGATGTAGGTGCTTATCAGCCCCGGGCCGCCGAGCGTATATTTTGTGTAGTCTCCGACCTGTGTTTTCTCGCCGGTCTTGCTGACGGTTTCGGTCAGAATATCATTGAATTTTTTTCCCCCGACGGAGGTCTCCAGAATATTCTCTGCGCCCTGGTCGGCCGGGCAGACTAAGGCGAAATCGACGAGCTTCCTGGCCAGGGCTACGAAGTCCTCGCTCTTGGCCACAAAATCGGTCTCGCAGCAAAGCGAAGCCAGCGTCGCCGTCTTGCCGTCGGGGCTGCTCTTGCCTACGACCAGGCCTTCGGTGGTGTCTCTCTCAGCGCGTTTGGCCAGAGTGGCCATGCCTTTCTTTCGGAGTATGTCCAGGGCCTTTTCGATGTCGCCGCCGGCTTCCTGAAGCGCCTTTTTACAGTCCATTATTCCCTGCCCGCTTATTTTCCGCAGTTCCATCACGGCCGCTGCTGAGATTTCCGCCATCTTGAAAACTCCTGTTCTTTCACAGTTGGTAGGTTGTTGCTCGTCTTGTGCCGACCGGCGACCGGGCCGCCGGATAAGGACTAAGAATTATTAACCCCCGGTTCGTTGCCTGGGGGCGCGGATTCCTGCTGCGTCGGACTGTTTTCCTGTGAATTCGTCTCGGCGGCATGGGTCGCGTTTTGCTCCGCGGCGCCAACCATGTGGCGTTTCCCTTCGTCGGCCCGCGATACGGGCGGTCTCCTGGAGCGAACGCGTCTCGACCGTTGAGACGCTGGCTCCTGCTGGCGGGCGGCCGTCATCGTCTTGCCGATGGCCACGGCATCGGCCAGCTCGCTGAGCAGCAGGTCAATCGCCCTGATCGAGTCATCATTGGCCGGAATGGCCACGTCCACGCCATCCGGGTCCGAGTCCGTGTCGAGAAGGCCCACGGTGGAAATGCCCAGCTTCTTGGCCTCACGCAGGGCAAGATACTCTTTCTTGGCGTCAACGACGACCACGACGCCGGGCAAACGGGACATATTGCGAACACCCTGCAGGTTGGACTTTATCTTTCGCATCTCGCGTTTGAGCCTTGAAGCCTGCTTCTTGCTTTCACTGTCGAGCAGTCCATCCTCGGCCATGGATTCCAGTTGTTCGAGTCTCTGGAGCCGGGAGCGTATCGTCCTGAAATTGGTGAGCATCCCGCCGAGCCATCGCTGGCTCACGTAGTGCATCTCGCACTTACCGGCGGCGGCCTCAACCGCTTTCTGGGCCTGGCGTTTGGTTCCCACGAAGACGACGTCCTTACCGGAGGAAACCGCCTCGACAAGAAGCTTCTTGGCAATTAACAGCCCCTTCAATGTCTTTTTGACGTCAATAATATGGATATTGCCGCGTTTTGCGTAAATAAACGGGGCCATCTTGGGATTCCACCGGCTCACGCCGTGTCCGAAATGCACCCCTGCGTTGATGAGTTTCCGTGCCAGTTCTTTAGCCACAAAAGATCTCCAAACAATCTTCAAACCTTGACCGCATACGCCCTACAGACGGACGGATTATACAAAATAACGTAAAACCCACGATGTGTCAAGAACTTATGTGGAGAAATTTTTTCTGTGGGGCGAGCCGATTTGCGTATCGGCCAATGGCGGAAAACCCCGCCGCGGCGGTTCTGCATCAGGCCATACCATTCAGATTCAGACCCGTTGTAAGAACAACGGCCTGGGGGCGGCCCCTAATACCAGACCGTGATCAGAATATTGGGCTCTGTTTTTTTGGACTGGACTTCGCCTACCGCGATGTTCGTCTGCTTTATGTCCACCTGCGGGTTGTCGCTCAGCCATCGGGTAATTTGCTCATCAAGAAACTCGATAGCGCCGGGGTGCAGCTTTGTGAAAAACGTCTTCACGCCCTCAATTCGGTGGGCAGAAAGTGGTTTTTGCACTGGTTTTGCCGCTGCCACTGCCGCTGGAACGGCCGGCGGACTCGGCTTGACGACGGGCTTTGGCACAGCAGCCTGCTGCGGCGGCGCCTGGGCCGTGCCGCCCAAATCGAGAGGTGCGTGGGAGACGCCTTTTGCGCCCGCGCCGTCGTTAACGGGGATCGGATTGTTGCGAGCCGGGTTGCCAACATTCATACCGTCGAAATTGTCCATAGACTGTCCCTCTGCCAAGAATGAACTCCTGGTTATCGCCCCCGGATATGAAGCCGTTCTTCGCCGGATGGGAACGGCCAGACAATTCTCGTTGAGGTATCATTTGTTCCGCTCGATTTTTTCTTCAATCGCCCTTAGGCTTTGCTCTCAGCCTGCCTTGGCTGGTTCAACCGTTGTTTCTTTGAGCTTTTGAGCCGTGGACGGGTTTGCCTCGGGTGCGGGTTCTTTCGCCGCCCCGGCTTGGGGTGGTTTGGGTTCTCCTTCGGTTTTCTCAGCGGCTTTGGGCTTGGCCTCGGCCTCCGCCTGGGCCTTGGCGGCCGCGGTCTGAGCCTCCTTGGCCTTGGCTACCGCCTTATCGGCCTCCGCCTGGGCCTCTGCTGCGGCTCTTGCCTTGGTCTCGGCTTCGGTTTTCAGTTGGTCCCGCTCATCCTCTGCTCTATCGGCTCGTTCGACCGCCTGACGGACGTTGATTTGGGCCTGCGCCTTTTCCGCCTCGGCTTCGAGACGTACCTGTTCGGCCTCATCCAGCGCCAGCTCGTGGGCCTGCTCGCGAGCCTTGAATCCGAAAGGATCGGTGATCGCGTTGCCCAGACCCGCCGAAGAAGACGGTTCGTGTCTTCGGCTGACTTCTCTCATTACTTCTTCTTTGGGCCGGCCGTTGGTGGAAATGCTGGGCGTCAGAATAAACACCGTTTCAACCGCCCGCTGCTCCGTATCCTCACTGGAGAACAGAAAGCCAATAAGGGGTATATCTTTCAATATTGGAACGCCGCGGACGACGGCGAACTTTTCGTTCTTTCTTATTCCGCCGATGATGAGGCTCTCGCCCTGCCGGATCCGGTTTTCTTTATTGTCAATTTGCTTTCTGGTAATGATCGGTATTTGCTTGACGCCTTCGGGCGTGTTCTTTGAGCCGAGCAAGATCGATGTTTCCAGGCCGATGTAGCCGTCGGCGAAGACGTGTGCGGTGACTTGAAGAGAGTCGATCACGTCTTCATATTGAGTTTGTGTCTCCAGGTAGTCCGATATCGTGGACCGCATGGTGGTCCGGTCTATCGGGACCTTCTGACTGGCTAAGACTTTGGCCGTTCCCCCGTTGACTACCTCGAGCGTTGGGTTCATCAGAATTTTCAAATAGCCCCTCGACTCAAGCAGGTCAACCAGGAGTGTGAAAGCATGGGAGGTGCTCAAGTACCCGATGTTCAGGCCCATTCTGGAACGCGCCACCTCTCTCATGGAGGCTCCGGGGAACGCGGGCAGGACCTCTCCTCCTTCGTCTATTATTTGCCTGACGTCCGTTCCGAAAGGCAGGCCGCCGGGCTTCATCGTAATACTTTCGCCGAGCAGGTTCTGGATTTCTATCGTGGTCTCCCGGTCAAACGTCATGTCCGCGTAGATTTCCGAGATCAGGCAATCGATCTTGACCTGAATCGGGGCGACATCCACCTGACTGAGGGTCTCAAGCACGGCCTCAACGTCCTCGCGTCGCGGGCATCGCACGATCAACTGATTGGTTGCGGGACTGCTGCTGACGGTATAGTCCGTCACCTGAATCGATTTGCCTTTTTCGTCAAAGACTTTCGTCGCGAACTGCTCGTTGATGATCTTTTTCAGATCCTCGGAGGTGTGAAACCTGCAAAAGTAAAACAGCTTCCATTCCGATGTGCCGCCGACGATCTGCTCGAAGATTTTCGGCGGGGTCCGATAGACGTCGGGAATGGGGACGTTCGGTTCGGCGGGGGCGTGCAGGTTGATGCGTAATTCTCGAAGGGTTCTCTCGGCCTCAAGCTCGGTGTCCGTTTGTGCGGAGATGTTCCCCCACCCTCCGGTCCACAGCACAATGGCTGCAGCCACGATTAGCCTTCGATTACGGCTGGTTTTTCGGCAGTTTTTACTCATCATATCGTGACCGCCTTTATCATCATCCCATACTCCGTAAGTGGCAAGTTTCCCACTTACGTCCTTCCAGCCTGAATATAGACGAGATTCAGGTTATTATATTGCTTATCATTTTATCGTCAAGTATATTAACTCGGAATTAGCAAAAATATTTCCGTTTTCCTGACGATCAAGTCACGGTATTTTTCTATTTTCCGAGGTTATGGCACGAAAAACGCGACAAATCACGGTGGGCTTTGTCTCTCTGGGCTGTCCGAAAAATGTCGTTGACACCGAGCGCATGCTGGCCGAAATAGCCCAGGCGGGCCTTACGATAACGGCCACGAGTGATAATGCCGACGTCATTGTTATCAATACGTGCGGTTTTATCGCTCCGGCTCAGGCCGAGTCACTCGATGCCATACGAGACGCCGTGGATTGCAAGCGCAGAGGGCGCGTGAAAAAGGTTGTTGTCGCAGGCTGTCTCAGTGAAAGACTGGGACAGGAGCTTCTCAAACAGATTGACGGCATCGATGCGGTTATCGGCCTTGCCCAGCGAGACCATATAGCCGGGGTCATTGAAAATTTATTTTTTTCTTCGCAACATTCGGACCTAAAAACGTCCGATGAGCCGATTACGTCACCGTCTTGTTCGGCCGCGGCCGAGCCGCACGCGGACCCCGTTCCGGACGACCGATGTCGATTGCTGATTACGCCGAGTCATTGGGCATACCTGCGAATCAGCGAGGGCTGCGACCGCCGCTGCTCCTTCTGCACCATCCCGGCGATTCGAGGCCGATTTCGAAGCAAGCCCCTGCAGCTTGTTCTGGCCGAGGCCGCCGAGCTGGTTTCGGCCGGCGTGGTCGAGCTGGACGTCATCGCCCAGGACACCACGTATTACGGGCGCGATCTGAAAATGCCGGATGGATTATCGGCCCTTATCGCAGAGATCGAGAAGATGGCGGCCCTTACGTGGCTGCGGCTGATGTATATGTACCCGACGGGCATCGATAAGACGCTCATCGAGACGATTGCCCGCAGCGCCAGGACCGTCCGTTATATGGACATCCCGATCCAGCACGTCAGCGATGAAATCCTCAAGTCGATGCGCCGGCCCGACGCGAAGGACAAACTCCATCGCCTGATTGAAGATCTGCGCCGCGCCATGCCCGATATTGTGCTGCGAACGACTTTGATGGTCGGCTTTCCGGGCGAGACCGACCGGCAATTCGAAGAGCTGCTCGACTTTGTCAGGTGGGCTCAATTCGATGCGCTGGGTTGTTTCAGATTCTATCCCGAATCCGGGACCGCCGCCGCAGCGATGCCCGGGCAGGTCCCCGATGCCGTCAAGCAGCAGCGCCTCGACGAGCTGATGCTCACTCAGCAAAAAATCGCCTTCGCAAAAAATAAGGAAAGGATCGGCGGCACATTGACCTGCCTGGTCGATTCGGTGCAGCGCGACGGTTCGGCGCAGGGACGGTTCTACGGCCAGGCCCCGGATATCGATAGCGTCTGCATCATCAGCAACTGCTCGGCCCGGCCCGGCCGGTTCATCGACGCCAGGGTCGTGGGAACACGGGATTACGACCTGCTCGTCGAGCAGATTCAGCGCTGAATCATTCCGCAGACGGAACGAACGCCGCCGGAAATATTTACTTCACAGGTTGTGTTAGGACTTGTCGGAAAATTGCTCACGGGGTAAACTTCACAGCATGTTAAAGATGATCCCGAATATGTTGACGTTTGGCCGGCTTGTCTTGACCGTCATCTTTCTGGTGATGATTCTCCTGGCCCCGCCCCATTACGCCGCCGGTGAAGTGGCGTTTCCTGGTTTTCTCGATGTCGCTTTCATCCTCTTTGTCATTGCGGGCCTGACGGATATTGTGGACGGCATCGCGGCCCGCCGATTGAACGTCACCAGCAAATTCGGCCGGATGGTGGACCCGCTCGTGGACAAAATCCTGGTCTGCGGCGCCTTCATCTGTTTCGCCATCATTGATGAGCCGAAGCTTTTCGGCCTTGGGCCTGCGCCGCTGGCGGTGATTCATTGGTCGGTGCTGGGCGTCCTGGTCGCACGAGAGGCCTACGTCACGGTACTTCGCCATGTTGCCGAGGCTCGCGGCGTCAACTTTGCCGCCACCGCTTCGGGCAAAATCAAAATGTTCCTGCAGACCTTCGCGATCGGCACGGTGGTGATCAAAATGGCCCACGTCCAGACGGCTGCATGGGGCAATTGGTTCACGACCGTAACCTTTGCGATGATGTTAGTGGTCACGGTGATCTCCGGGCTGCGGGCCACCCAGCGAAGCTCCTGGAAGCAAGCGGCTCATCATAATTAATTGACGACAGGGAGGAATATGAAACTGCAACTGCGCACGCTATTGAAGTCTATCGTTTTCTGTTTGACATTCTGCACGCCGGCGTCATCGTGGCTGGCAGCCGCCGAAACGAGCCAGAAGGAAAGGGCCGATGAATTCCTGCCTCCCATCCCCGAAGGCAAGCACTGGGTTCTGGCCTGGCGCGATGAGTTCAGCGGCGCCAAGCTCGACGAGTCGAAATGGGAGATTTTGGGCGACTCGAAGCGCCGCGATGGCTACTGGGTCAAAGAAGATTCCTACCTCGACGGCAAAGGCAATCTGATCATTCGCACGAAGCAGGACGGCGAGCGATTCACCAGCGGCGCCGTGCGGACTCGGGGCAAGTTCGAGCACGCCTTCGGCTACTGGGTCTGCCGCTGCAAGTTCCCCACGCAGGAAGGACACTGGCCGGCGTTCTGGCTCATGGCGGGTGGCGTCAGCAAGGTCGGCGACGAGGGCCGGGACGGCACGGAAATAGACATCATGGAAAAGCCGTGGCGAGAAGATAAGATTACGCAGAACCTGCACTGGGACGGCTACGGCAAAGAGCACAAGAGCGCCGGCACCGGCGAGATTACAATCCCCGGCGTCAGTCAGGGCTTCCACACGTTCGGGCTGCACTGGACGCCGGAGCAGTATGTTTTTTACGTCGATGGCAAGGAAACCTGGCGCACCAGTGCTGGCGGCGTCTCGCAGGTCCCGGAGTTCATGAAGCTCACCGAGGAAATCGGCAAGTGGGGTGGTGACATCAAAAAAGCGGCGCTTCCGGATTCGTTTGTGGTCGATTACGTCCGGGTTTATGACGCGGCCGAGCAGGGCGGCTCCGCCGGGCAAAAAGACACGATTACAAAAGCCGTGGACGTCAAGCCCTCGCCGCGGCAGCTTGCCTGGCAGCAGCTTGAGTTCATCGGCTTTGTGCACTTCGGCGTCAATACGTTCACCGGCCGTGAGTGGGGCACCGGCACGGAAGACCCGAAAATCTTCAATCCCGAAAAGCTGGACACCGACCAGTGGTGCCGGATGATGAAAGCGGCAGGCATGACCCAGGTGATTCTGACCGCCAAGCATCACGACGGGTTCTGCCTGTGGCAGACGCGATATACGACGCACTCGGTCACGTCGAGCACGTGGCGCGGCGGCAAGGGCGACGTGCTGCGCGACCTGGCTGATTCGTGCAAGAAGCACGGCCTGAAACTCGGCGTGTATCTGTCCCCAGCGGATTTGTACCAGATCGAAAGCCCCGATGGCCTGTACGGCAACCTGAGCCAGTATTCCGAGCGGACGATTCCGCGTCCCGTGCCGGGCCGGCCCTTCCGCGACAGCCGAACCTTCAAATACGTCGTCGATGATTACAACGAGTATTTTCTGAGCCAGCTCTTCGAGCTGCTGACCGAATATGGCCCTATCCACGAGGTCTGGTTCGACGGCGCGCACCCCAAACGCAAAGGCGACCAGAAATACACCTACGCGCAGTGGTACGCGATGATCCGCGAATTGGCCCCGGAGGCGGTGATATTCGGCAAAGGCCCGGACGTGCGCTGGTGCGGCAACGAGGCCGGCGACACGAGGGGAGCCGAGTGGAGCGTCGTTCCCATCAGCGCTCCGGCGGACAAATTCGACTGGCCGGATATGACGGCGCAGGACTTAGCGAGCGAGGGCAAACTCCAGGAAACCCTCAGCAAAGGCGGATACCTGCACTGGTATCCCGCCGAGACCGACACCTCCATTCGGCAGGGCTGGTTCTGGCGCGATGAGCAACAGCGAGTCAAGACAAGCGAAGAAATCCTCGATGTCTTGTTCCGCTGCGTCGGGGGCAACACGGTACTCCTGCTGAACGTTCCGCCCAACAGCGATGGCCTCTTTGCCGAGCGTGACACCAAGGTGCTCACGGAAGTCGGCCAGGTTCTCCGCGAGACGTTCAAGACTAACCTGGCCGTGGGTGCAACGGCGACGGCCTCAGCCAGCCGAGGCCCCGGCTTCGAACCGGCCAGCGCGCTCGACGGCGATACGACGACCTGCTGGATGCCGCCCGATTGGACGACGCAGGCCGAGCTTGTGATTACGCTGCCCGGCCCGAAGACCTTCAACGTCGTGATGTTCCAGGAGCAAATCCGCGACTATGGCCAGCGCATTGCCAAGTTTGCCGTCGATGCACAGGTGAACGGTCAATGGCAGCAAATCGCCGAGGGCCAGACCGTCGGCTACAAGCGAATCTGCCGCACGCCCGATGTCACGACCGACAAAGTCCGCATCAGAATCCTGGACTCCCGCCTCTGCCCGACCATCGCGACCTTCGCCCTCTTCCGTGGAATCCAGGATTAGCTACGAAAGCACTAAAGCACGAATTTGCACCTCGATATTGGTCTGGTAAGGTGCGAGCAAGGTAGGGTGCGATGCTTCGCACCATTTATCTAATAAGCCCGGTTAGAGCAGATCTTCAATGATTCTCTTGCCGTGAACAACGGTAAGGATGTGTATTTCAGATTCGACGATCTCGTAAATAATTCGATACTGGAATACGAATATTTCGCGGACAGATTCGTCGTTCTTCTCTGGTACGACACGGCCGAGTTTGGGGAACTGCGTCAGCCTCTCTGGAGCCTGAAATATCTGCTCGACGGTTGATTCTGCGTAAATGGTTGAGTCGCGGGCAATATACTCTGCGATGGCTGCAATATCTTCAATCGCCTGAGGCGACCAGATTAGTTTGTAATCCATTTGGATAACCTGGCTTTAGCCTCTTCGTGAGAAATCCCTTTGCCGTCACGTATAGCTTGCTGGCCCTTCTGGATTTTATCCAACACATAGAGGTGGTATTGGATGTCTTCCACCGTGCTATCGTCCGGAAGGCTTCGGATCATTTGTTCCACGTTTTGCTTTAGCGATTTCATAACAAATAGTATAGCTCGATGCACACGAAATAGCAATCAATTTCATAGGCCACAGATTTCACTGATTTACACGGTTTTCGACTCACCACGAAGGCGCGAAGAGCCACGAAGCCGAACGGGAAAGATAATTATGAAATAACTTCGTGTTCCTTCGCGACCTTCGTGGTAAAAGAACTTTTTAGAGGTAATCTCATGAAAGGCTGTCTCCCATCGTTTAGCGTGATATGATAGAGGCCAAAGAAAGGAGATAGCCATGGAAAAGATGAGTTCAAATGTAGCGTGTGCCGGGATGGATGTCCACTACAAATTCA
>Ga0210377_10001441_pt1 | contig 21764 bp, 24 predicted proteins | sample PLM4_65_b1redo_FD_155480 | JGI IMG/M metagenome (GOLD analysis project Ga0210377, IMG submission 155480) | Groundwater sediment microbial communities from an aquifer in East River, Colorado, USA - PLM4_65_b1 redo | ecosystem: Environmental > Terrestrial > Soil > Riparian zone | place: USA: East...
TGCGGTTCGAACGAAGTCGTACGAGGATGGCGAGAGCGTCACGGCGTCGGCTAATGAGACGAAGACAGTGACGTTTCCGGCCGGAACCGCCGGATATCTCCGCATCACGGGCGCTCTCAGCGCGTTCACGATCAGCGGCCGGGTGACGGCCAACAAGACCGGCGGCGGTGCGTTCGGAGGCGCGATCCCCGTGCGTCTCGCGATCGACGGAGCGTCGGCGGGGACTTCTCGGCGCGTCTCGGGTGTCGACGATCCGTTGAGCGGACCGCATCCGGCGCTGACGCTGATCGAGTCGTCGGGTTCTCCGGTGAACGCTCGCGTGACTGTGAAATTCACGTTCAACGCGGGCGCAACCGTCACCGGTCAGATCGCGGCGTCGAAAAATTTCGCGTTGAGCGCCGGGCAGATGCTGACGATTGCGGATGTTGTCGGTGCGGTCGTCGGTCCGGGCCGCGGAACGCTCGGCGATCTGAGCCGCATCGTCATCGATGTCGAGGTGACGAGCGGCGCCGGACGCGTCCTGCCATTCGTACAGACGGTCGAGCCGGGCAGCGGCGACATCATGATCATCAGCGAGTGAGCTGGCACACGATTCATCGCCTCAGCCGGCCGTACATCTTCTCGCGGAAGCGTCGCTCGTTTTCTGCGTCACCGAGGAGGAAGAAGATGTCGGAGAGCCGCGTGTTGGCGCCCCAGGCGTTCGGATCGCGGCGCAACGCCTCCTCGTAGAACGCTCGCGCTTCTGCCGGCGAGCCGGCCAGGAAGAGTGCATCGCCGGCGCCTTCCGGCCAGCCCCTCTTCTCGGCGAACCGCGCCGCGCGCATGAAGTCGTTCTTCCATAGCAGCACGAAGTAGTACTGCCGCGCGATGTCGGGATCATCGGCGGGCAGTCGTCCCTCCATCCATCGCTCGGCGCGATCGAGATCCGCGACCGCTGCGATCATGCCGTAGCGCGGATCATCATGAAGCAGCGGGTCCAGCTCAGTCCAACGCTTCATCATCTGATCGCGATCGCCGGCGCGCGTGAGCGCCATGAGCTCGGACATCGCGTAGATCGTCGCGTGCGGATGCAGCCGCGACAGCTCCGCGAACGCCTGAGCCGCGGCCGCGGGATCGTTCTCCATCGCCGCGCACGTCGCACGCCACTGCTGGCGCGCGTTCTGAAACGCCTCGACATCGCGAGCGCTCAGTCCGAAGTCAGCGACCGACATCACCGGCGGGCAACTCGGCTTCTTCGCCATGAGCACGTGCGCCTCGCGCCAGCGATCGATGAACAGTTTTCTGCGGCCGGGAGCCACGAATCCCGGCAGCGCGATCTTCTCGTCCGTTCCGATCACCACGTCGTCGACGTAGTACGTGACGTTCGAGTCGTCCTCGTACACCTCGCCGACGAAGGAGAACTTGTCCACTGACGAAGCCGGAGCGTTCGTGGCGTTCGGCTGATCGGTGAGCGCAACGAGCGGTTTGTCCCGCCCTTCTTTCCGGATCGTCAGGTCGTAGCGCCCGTGCGGGATGTCGTACCGGATGTCGGCGATGTACCAGACGAACGGCTCGATGCGAAACAGACGCTTCGGAATGCTGTCCGAGATGTGGGTGAGGAATCCTTCTCGGCTCTTCAGCCATAGCGCGATGCCGTCTTTCGTCATCGTGAAATGGCTCGGCCCAGCCAGTGCGACGTTCAGCGTCTCTTCCGGATTGGCGACGAGCATCGCGAAGTGGAAGAACAGCTCGCCCGTCTTGCGCTCCGGGAAGTAGCCCTGCAGCTCCGGAAAATCGCCGTCGTGCGCCACATCGCGCAGCTCGATCGATCGATAGCCGCTGTAGCGGATCTGCTCGACGAGGCGGACATGCCCCTTCGCGTTCTGGAACACGGCGAAGGTGTCGGGGCCGGTATCGGTCAGCGAATCGTCGAAGCTGTAGCTGACGAGCACATTCGGTGCTGGTGCGGCGCCGAGTGTGGCGCCGCCGACCCCGGCGGCGCTGAGCGCGGCGACGACAATCGCCCTAAAGATTCTTCTCATACTCCGCCAGCCACGTCATCCACCGCGCCGTCGCATTCGCGCGGTCCTCGGCCGGTCCGTTCGGATCGAAGCCCTTCGTCTGACAGGTATGAATGCTCAGCGCCTGAATCGAGATCGTGCGCACCTGCGGCTTCTGATCGCTCAATCCGTCGATCAGGCGCGAGTAGAGCTTCACCTTCTGCTTTTCACTGAGATGAATCTGATCGTAAGCGAGCGCGCACGCGGCCTTGTCGCGAAACAGAGCGTTGCCGTCGTTGCGCATGATCCCGGCCAGGATGTCGACGACATCATCATCATCGCTGACGCGTCCGAGCGCCCACTGGACCTGCAGGCGCAATTTCTGGTTCTGCGTATGAATGTCCTTCAGCAGCGCTGCTTTCGCCGCAGGCGATTTCCAGCCCAGGCTGTAGAAGACCCAGGCGATCACCGCGCGGTCGTCTTCGGATGACGTCGCGTAGATGTGCCCGAGGTGCGGCAGGATCGCCGGCCCCATCACTTTCAAGCGATCGATCTCGATCTTGTCCAGCGGCGCCAGTGCGGCGCGGACGACGGCTTCGGTCGGTGTGTTCGATTGCGCCGCCGAGGTCGGCGGCGCCACGCAGAGGACCGTGAGCGTCCAGATCACGACGAGCCATTTCATGGTGTTGTCGAGCATACGGCGTCCTCATCCGGGGTCTTGTGATTGGACGCACGAGCGCGCGAAGAGGAAACGGTCGCGCTCCGATAGAATCACGTGTCATTGGATGACAGAGGAACTATGAACAAAGCGACGACGAAGCCCGCCCGCCCGCGCCCTCTCTCCGACAAGGACCTGAAGCGCATCAACGCCTACTGGCGCGCTGCGAATTACCTGTCCGTCGGACAGATCTATCTGATGGCCAACCCGCTGCTGCGGAAGCCGCTCAAGCTCGAGCATACGAAGCCGCGCCTCCTCGGCCACTGGGGAACCACGCCCGGCCTCAACTTCGTTTACGTTCACCTCAATCGCATCATCAAAGATCGCGATCTCAGCGTCATCTACATCGCCGGGCCGGGACACGGCGGCCCCGGTCTCGTGGCCAACACGTACCTCGAGGGAACGTACAGCGAGACGTATCCGCACATCTCTTCGGATGCCGAGGGCATGCGGAGGCTGTTCAAGCAATTCTCGTTTCCGGGCGGCATTCCGAGCCACGTTGCGCCGGAGACACCGGGCTCGATTCATGAGGGTGGCGAGCTCGGGTACGCACTGGTCCACGCGTACGGTGCGGTCTTCGACAACCCCGATCTGGTCGCCGCATGCGTCGTCGGCGATGGGGAAGCGGAGACGGGGCCGCTGGCGACGAGCTGGCACTCGAACAAGTTCCTCAATCCCGTGCGCGATGGCGCCGTGCTGCCGATTCTCCATCTCAACGGATACAAGATCGCGAACCCGACGGTGCTCGCAAGGATGCCGAACGAAGAGCTCGAAGACCTCTTCGTCGGTTACGGCTACACGCCGTTCTTCGTCGAAGGCGACGAGCCGATGGCCGTGCATCAGGCGATGGCCGCGACGATGGACGTGGTGTTCGACAGGATCCGCGCCATTCAATCGGTTGCGCGAGCAAAGGGATTCAAGCAGCGCGCGCCGTGGCCGATGATCATCCTTCGCACGCCGAAGGGCTGGACGGGTCCGAAGAGAGTGGACGGGCAGCCGACGGAAGGCTCGTGGCGCTCGCATCAGGTGCCGTTCGCCGACATGGCGAAGAAACCGTCGCATCTGAAACTCCTCGAGCAATGGATGAAGAGCTACAAGCCGGAGGAGCTGTTCGACGAGAACGGCACGTTCCGGCGCGAGCTGGCGGAGCTGGCGCCGAAAGGCGAGCGGCGCATGGGGGCGAATCCGCATGCAAACGGCGGACTCCTTCTGCGCGCTCTGCGGATGCCAGACTTCCGCGGCTACGCGGTCGAAGTGAAGAAGCCGGGAAAGTCGCTGGGAGAGGCGACGCGCGTGGCGGGCAATCTGCTGCGCGATGTCATCAAGGACAATCCGGAGAATTTCCGGCTGATGGGCCCCGACGAGACGGCGTCGAACCGCCTGAATGCGGTCTTCGAAGTCACCGACCGCGTATTCACCGGGACGATCCTTCCGACCGACGATCACGTCTCACCAGACGGCCGGGTGATGGAAATCCTGAGCGAGCACATGTGCCAGGGCTGGCTGGAAGGCTATCTGCTCACGGGCCGGCACGGCTTCTTCTCATGCTACGAGGCGTTCATTCACATCGTCGACTCGATGTTCAACCAGCACGCGAAGTGGTTGAAGACCACGCGGCACATTCCGTGGCGCCGTCCGATCGCATCGCTCAACTATCTGCTGACATCGCACGTGTGGCGGCAGGATCACAACGGTTTCAGCCACCAGGATCCCGGCTTCATCGATCACGTCGTGAACAAGAAAGCGGAGATCGTTCGCGTCTATCTGCCGCCGGATGCGAACACGCTCCTCTCGGTCGTCGATCATTGCCTGCGCAGCCGCAACTACGTGAACGTGATCGTCGCCGGAAAGCAGCCCGCGCTGCAGTACCTCGATATGGACGCCGCGATCAAGCACTGCACGGCCGGCATCGGCATCTGGCGGTGGGCGAGCAACGATGAGGATGTCGAGCCGGACGTCGTCATGGCATGCGCCGGCGACGTGCCGACGCTGGAGACGCTCGCCGCGGTGGACGTTCTGAGGCAGCGCATCCCCGACCTGAAGATCCGCGTCATCAACATCGTCGATCTGATGACGCTGCAGCAGCCCAGCGAGCATCCGCACGGACTGTCGGACAAGGATTTCGACTCGCTCTTCACGACGAACAAGCCGATCATCTTCGCGTTCCACGGTTATCCGTGGCTGATCCACCGTCTGACGTATCGCCGCACGAATCACGACAATCTGCACGTCCGCGGCTACAAGGAGGAGGGAACGACGACCACGCCGTTCGACATGGCCGTGCTCAACGATCTCGATCGCTGCCACCTCGTCATGGACGTCGTCGATCGCGTCCCGGGCCTCGGCACCCGCTACGCGTATGTGAAGCAGGACATGCGCAACCTGCTCGTCGAGCACAAGCAGTACGTGCGCGAGCACGGCGACGATCTGCCGCAGATCCGCGACTGGAAGTGGCCGTATTGAGCGGAAATTGAAAATTGAAAACATCCTCAGTCTGAATCCCGGCAGCTCGACGCTGAAGTTCACGTTGTTTCGCGGCGACGAGGAGCTGGCCAACGCGACGATCGAGGTGGGGCGAGACCACTCCACCATGACCGAAGCGGCGGCCGAGGTGTTGCGCCGGATCGGTGAACCGATCGACGGCGTAGGGTGTCGCGTCGTGCACGGCGGATCGCGCTTCGTGCGGCCCGCCATCGTCGACGATTCCGTGATCGCGGAGATTCGCGCACTTGCGGACCTCGCGCCGCTGCACAATCCGCTGGCGGTCGAGGTGATCGAGGAGGTGCGCCGTTCGCTGCACGGCGTGCCGGCGGTTGCGGTGTTCGACACCGCGTTCCATCAGACGATGCCGGCGTTGGCGTCGACGTACGCGGTGCCGCCCCAGACGGGCATCCGCCGTTACGGGTTTCACGGCATCTCGTACTCGTATGTTTCCTCGAGACTGCCGCGTCCGCGACTGATCATCTGCCACCTCGGCAACGGGGCGAGCGTCTGCGCGATTCGCGACGGCAGGAGCATCGACACGAGCATGGGCTTCACGCCGATGGAAGGGCTCGTCATGGGGACGCGGTCGGGAGACATCGATCCCGGCGCTATCCTCTATTTGTTGCGTCATGGGAAAAGCGAGGCGGATCTCGACACGCTCCTCAATCGCCGGTCCGGCCTTCTGGGCATCTCCGGCCGCAGCGGCGACATGCGCGATCTGGAGAGCGCGGCGAAGGCGGGCGATCAGCGCGCGGAGCTGGCGCTCGAGGTCTTCGCGTATCGCGCCGCAAAGTACATCGGTGCCTACGCGGTGGCGTTGGAAGGCGTCGACGCGATGATCTTCACGGCCGGCATCGGCGAGCACTCCTCTTCGATGCGCGCGCGCATCTGTTCGCGGCTCGGCGTTCTCGGGATTCAGCTCGACGATGCGCTGAATCGCGCAACGTCGAAGGAAGATCGGCGCATCAGCAACGGTTCCGTCGAGGTGTGGGTGATACCGACGAACGAGGAGCTCGAGATCGCGCGCGCCGTCAAGTCCGCTCTCGCATCGCTGTAGCGGTTCTGCTTCTCATCGCGTCGAGCGCGTGGGCGGCTCCGGAGCCCGATTACAGCGAGTGGAACCGTCTGCTCGCTCATTACTACGAGCCGGCGCGCGGAATGGATTACGGGCGGCTCAAGGCAGGCGATGCCGCGGCCCTACAGTCGCTCCGCGAATCATTGGGCCGCGTGGACGTTCGTTCGCTCCCGCCGAAGCAGCAGCTCGCGTTCTGGATCAATCTGTACAACGTCAACGTCGTCGCGATCGTCGTCGATCGCTATCCGGTCGCATCGATCCGCGACATCTCCACCGATCCCATCGTGCGGCTCAACGTGTTCAAGAAAGACAGCGTGCCGTTCGGAGGATCGATGATCTCACTCGATACCATCGAGAACGCGAAGATCCGCGCAGCATTTCGCGACCCGCGGATTCACTTCGCGATCAACTGCGCGGCGAAGAGCTGCCCTCCGATCAGACCCGAGGCGTTCGTGGGCGGGCATCTCGACGAGCAGCTCGATGATCAGGTCCGGAAGTTCGCCGCCGGGCCGGGGCTGCGCATCGAGAACCGCGGCGGCCAGACGGTCGTGCACACGACGAAGATCATGGACTGGTTCGCGTCGGACTTTGCCGGCGGCACGATCGCGTTTCTCCGCCCCTACCTGCCGGCGGAGAAGGCGCGACTGCTGCCCGCCAGCGGCAAGGTCACAATCGAGTCCGACGACTACGACTGGTCGCTCAACGACTGGAAGCGGTGAGGTTTTTTCGAGGCTGCGGTACGCTGAAGCAATGCCGACGAACGACAAAACACTCGATCAAGTCATCAGAGAGATGTACGAACAGGTCAGCTTCGAAGCAGGGCAGCGCCCCGACTGGAAGCGGCAGCGGCAGATCTTCGCGCCCGGCGCGCGGCTCGTGCGCATGAACGACGACGGCGTCTTCGAGTTCACCCTCGACGAGTACGAGAAGGACTTCGAGAGGATGATCGCCTCGGGCACGATGCCCAGCTTCTGGGAAGGCGAGATCTGGCGCGACACCTTCATCCTCGGCAACATGGCGCACGTGCTCAGCGCGTACGAGACGCGCAGGAAGCGCGGCGGCGAGGTGCTCAACCGTGGCGTGAACAGCATTCAACTGTTCCGGCACGAGCGATCCGCGGAGCCGCAGAAATGGTGGATCAGCGCCATGATCTGGCGTCGCGAGGGAGCGAACGTGCGCATTCCGGACCGGCGGCCTCCGGCGGGATGACGGAAGAACCTCGGGACGTTGTACCTCACGCATGCCCCTCCTCTTCGCGCTCGCTCTCGTTACCGTCTCGGGTCTGCATCCGTTCATGCTGGGCGGCGAAGCGGTGGCATTCGACACCGCGATGAAGCCGCAGTTCACGGAGAACCAGATGCGAAGCGTTTCCGAGGCGACGCGGATCGGGTTGAGGAAGTGGGCGGCAACGGAGCAGGGCGCGAAGCTCATCGAGCGCTTCAGCTCGGGCCAGTACGCGATCACCGTGACGGAGGATCTGAACGAGACCTCGCCGGGCCGAGCGCCGCAGCCGGGGATCGCCGCGCTCGTCGCGGCCGGCAATCCGTCGAAAGTGAAGGCCTACAGCGTGATTCTGAATCCGACGTTCTTCCGCGTGACGAAAGATCAGGCGCCTTTTCCCGACGAGCCGTCATCGCCCGCCGACGTCATGGCCGCGGCGTTTGCCGCGGAGATGCTGCACCTCGATTTCTATTCGCGCGGCATCAGCCTGCCGCACCACGAGCGCCCCGATTTTCAGCGCGAGTGGCGCGCGATCGCTGCCGGCCTCGGAATGCCGGGCCTGCGGCACGATGATGACGACGAGCGCGAGACGGGCCGTTCTCGCCGCGCGCCCGTTGTTCACATCCTCGGGCGCGACTGATCACTCCCTGAGGGCCGGCGTTCCCACGCATCCCTCCGGAGATCACCTTCGCTGACCACGACTTCGAGGTGTTGCACCCGCGGCTCGAGCTCGTGGAGGAAATCGGCATCGCGTTCGTAGTAACGCGCTTTGAGAACGTCCTGTCCGGCGAACCGCCGGATCGCGTCGACGGAATCCCAGAACGAGATCAGCGTGAAGTCCGCGGCGTCTCCGCTTCGATTACAGAGCACGAGAACGGCGCGATTTCCTGGTGTGCCGCGGAGATCGGTGACACCGGTGTCGCGGAGATATTGCGTGTACTCATCGGCGCGTGCGGCGTCGGTCCTCCCATGCCACATTCTGGCGATCATGAGCGGTTCCTCCTGGAATTTTGGAACACGCGCTTTTCACCCGACGTTCGGTCACGACATCGTCCCGGGACCGGCGCCGCGCGCCGTGTCATCCGCCCGGATTCCTCGCTGCGGCTGGGAATGAGACCGCAAAAGAGGCGCATCATAGATGCCTCGTGGCCACCTATCTCAGGGCTGCCGATCACCTTCCGCTGAAGTACAACGCGGCGGAATGGTTCGTCGGCCGTCACGTGCGCGACGGCCGCGGCGATTCACTCGCGATCATCGACGGCGAAGGCGAGCTCACGTACGCGAAGCTCGATGATGGCGTGAGGCGATTCGCCGGCGCGATCCGCGATGCCGGCGTGCGGCGCGACGAACGGATCGCGTTCATCGCACCCGACTCGCGCTGGCTGTCCATCGGATTCTGGGGCGCCATCGCGAATGGCTCGATCGCCGTCCCAGTCAACACGCTGCTCAAGGCGCCTGACTATCGCTACGTCGTCGAAGACTGCGGCGCGCGCATCGCCGTGATCGATCCATCTCTCGTCAGCGCCTCGGATCTCGCATCGACCGATGCAGAGGTGTGGACGATCGACGAGATGCGCGCGCGATGTGCGGCCGCCGCGCCTGGCGACAACTACGTGCAGACGCATCGCGACGGTTTCGCGTTCATCCTCTATTCGAGCGGAACGACCGGCGAGCCGAAAGGCGTCGTCCATCTTCAGCACGACATGTGGGTGTGCTGCGAGACCTACGGCAAGACGGTGCTCGACATGCGCGCGGGCGACCGCTGCTTCTCCGTCGCCAAACTGTTCTTCGCCTACGGCCTCGGCAACGCGCAGTACTTCCCGTTCCACGTCGGCGCCGCGGCAGTGCTGTTCGGCGGACGTCCGGCGCCGCAGGCGGTGTTCGAACAGGTGCGTCGCCATCGACCGACGCTCTTTTTCGGCGTGCCGACGGCGTACGCGAACATGCTGACGGCGATGGATGAGGGAGCCGACGCCGACTTCAGCTCCGTTCGCCTGTGCGCCAGCGCCGGTGAAGCGCTGCCCGCCGCAATCCTCGAGCGATGGCGCGCGCGAACAGGCATCGACATCCTCGACGGCATCGGCTCGACAGAGATCTGCCACATCTTCCTGACGAATCGCCGCGGCGAGATCCGCGGAGGCTCGACCGGAAGACCGGTCGATGGCTACGAGGTGCGCATCATCGATGAGAAGGGCGCCGACGTGAGCGCCGGCGAGCTGGGCGATCTCCTCGTGCGCGGCGACTCGACGATGGGGTTCTACTGGAACAAGCACGATGCGACGACCGCCGCGCTCCGCGGCGAGTGGATCCGCACGGGCGACAAGTACCTCAAGGACTCCGATGGGTTCTTCTTCCACGGCGGTCGAACCGACGACATGATCAAGTCGGGCGGCATTTGGGTGTCACCGGTGGAAGTGGAGGGTGCGCTGATCCGCCATCCGGCCGTCGCCGAATGCGCGGTGGTCGGTGTGGCCGACAACGATGGTCTCGACAAGCCGCACGGCGTCGTCGTGCTGCGCGCCGGCGTCGCGGCGAGCGAAGCAACCGAAGCCGAGCTGCGCGCGTTCGTGAAGCAGTCGCTCGCGCCGTACAAGTGCCCGAAGAAAATCACGTTCGTCCGCGAGCTGCCGAAGACCGCGACAGGAAAGCTGAAGCGCTACCTGCTGCGCGACAATCCGGAGTTGCGCGGGAAAGCCACGCCGTGACGGACGTTGCCACGTCATCCTGAGCCGCCCGTTCGACTCGCTACGCTCGCTCAGGGCAGGCTTCGACGGCGAAGGATCTCAAAACGCGTGACTCGAGATCCTTCGCTTCGCTGAGAGGCTGTGAAAGAATCACAGCCTCTGAGGATGACGTGGGACCAGCGGTCAGTTCTCCTTGCGGGCGCGCACGAACGCGCTCATGAACTTCCCGTCGATGGCCGGCGCGATCGTCTCGGCGTCGAGGCCCGCCTCGGCGAGGAGCTCGCGAGCGTCGTCGAGGCGATAGATCCGCGTCGGAACGACTTCGATGTCGCGGAAGCCGGCCGCCGCGAGCTTCGCCCGATACTCCGACTCTTCCATCGCACCCGCGACGCATCCGATCCACAGCTCCACGTTGCGGCGGATGGCTGCCGGCACTTCACCGCGTACCACGACGTCGGACACGGCGAATCGCCCGCCCGGTTTCAGCACGCGGAATGCTTCGCGAAGCGCCTGATCCTTGTCGGCTGAGAGGTTGATCACGCAGTTCGAGATGATCACGTCGACCGATGCGTCGGGAAGAGGAATGGCCTCGAGCTCGCCCTTGAGGAACTCGACGTTCGTCGCTCCGGCCTCCGCGGCATTGCGTCGCGCCAGCTCGAGCATCTCATCGGTCATATCGAGTCCGTACGCCTTGCCGGTCGGTCCGACGCGCTTTGCGGAAAGCAGCACGTCGATCCCGCCGCCGGAGCCGAGGTCGAGAACGATCTCGCCCTTGTTCAGGGTGGTGAGTGCGGTCGGGTTGCCGCAGCCGAGTGACGCGCGGACGGCCTTCTCCGGCAACTGTCCTCGCTGCTCGGCGTCGTAGAGATCCGAGGTGATCGGATCGCAAGCGGAGACGATCCCTGAGGCCGAGGCGCCGCAGCATCCGGGTTTTCCTTCGGCGACGCGGCGGGCCGCGTCACCGTACTTCTCGCGGACGATTTCCTTGATTCCTGCTTCCGACATGGTGACCTCCAAGTATCAAATTTTATTGATATGACAGTGAAAAAAAATCAACCACAGCACTTCGACGCCTGTTCGGCGACGCCGGAGAGTACCTTCTGAATCTCGCGCACGGCCTCGGGCACGATGGAGTAGTGGATCCAGCGCCCTTCACGCCGGTCAGTGACGAGCCCGGATTCTTTGAGGATCTTCATGTGGAACGACAGCCGGGACTGCGCGGCGTCGAGCGCCGACGTCAGGTTGCAGACGCACTGCTCTCCGTTGAGGAGCTTCGCCACGATGCGCAGCCGTGTCTCGTCCGACAGCGCGTGGAACACGCGCGCCAGTCGTGCAATGGAGGAGTCGGACGTCAGTTGCCGCAAAGGAGTTGCCACGGTCCACAATATAGATCAACGAAAGTTGATATGTCAAGGGTCGGCGATAGAATCGCTGGCGCGATGTCGCAGCACGACCGGTACGGCCGGGCGCAGTACCGTCACATGATCGCGTGGCCGGAGCGCATCCGGCGCGAGGCGCCTCTCCTGGAACGCGTCCTCGGCGCCGGACCGTCGCGGCGCGTCCTCGATCTCGGAAGCGGATCGGGCGATCACGCGCGCTACCTCGCTTCGAAAGGTTTCGACGTCGTGGGCATCGATGCATCGGACGCCATGCTGCAGATGGCGACGGAGGAGCCGATTCCCTCGAACGTGCAGTTCATCCGCGGCGACTTTCGCGATCTCGCCCGCTCCGTCAGCGGCACATTCGGCGGCGCGATCTGCCTCGGCAACGCTCTGCCGCACATCACCGAAGAGGACGATTTGCGCGCGATCGCGAAAGGGCTGTCTGCGAAGCTCGAGCCCGGCGCGCGATTCCTCGTGCAGCTTCTGAACTACACGAGCATGCGTGCACGCGGCGAGCGTGCGCTGCCCGTGAATGTCCGCTCCGATCCTGATGGCGGACCGGGAGAGTTGGTATTCGTGCGCGTGATGACACTGCCGGACGCCGCGGGACGCGTGCAGTTCTTCCCGACGACGTTGCGGCTGGATCCCGATGCGGAAGAGCCGATGCAGGTCGTGTCATCACAGCGCGTGCATCTCCGCGCGTGGACGCGCGCCGACCTCACGCGGATCTTCGGCGATCACGCGATCGCCGAGGGAGAAGTCGTCGGCGCGTTCGACGGCACGCCGTTCGACGAAAACACCTCGCGCGACCTGATCTGGATCGGCGTGAAATCGACGCCACACTAGTGTGGCACGGCGATGTTCTCGATCAGCCCCACTTCGTCGCCGGTCACCTCGAAGTCCTGAATGTCGAGATCCTCACGCATGTGCTCGGATTTCGTGGTGCCGGTCAGCGGCAGGATCCCGGCCTGCATCGCGAAGCGGAACACGACCTGCGCGGGAGTTCTCTCGACGCGGTCGACCACGCTCCAGAAGTCCGGATTCTGAAGCTCTCGCACATTCGCCGTGAGCAGCGAGAACCCCTGATAGACGATGCCGTTGGCGCGGCAGAACGCACGAATGTCGCGGTCCCAGCCGGTGACCGCGAAGCAGCGATTCTGAACGAACGATGGACGGACAGTCGCAGCCTCGAGCAACTCCTCGAGCTGATCGAGAGCCACATTGCTGATGCCGAGGTGACGCGCTTTGCCGGCGGCATGAAGCTCTTCCATCGCGCGCCATGCTTCGCGATCGACGGAGCCGAGGCCGCGGCGCTGTGATGGGCCGTGCAGAACGTACGAGTCGATCGCATCGACCTGCAGGTGCTCGAGCGAGCTCGCGAGCGACTGGCGCACCTGCGTCGCGACGTCCGCCTTCGGATCGTACGGCAGCCGTTGATCCTGACTGTCGAGGGACGTGAACTTCGTCTGCAGAAAAAGCTCGTCGCGCCGAACGACGCCGTCGGCGATCGCTTTCGCGACGGCAGCGCCGACGCCCGCTTCGAAGTAGTGCCGTCGCTGGTTTGCCGTGTCGATGCCGCGGAATCCGGCTTCGAGAGCGAGGCGCGTCAGCCGCTCTGTCTCGTTTCCCTTCCACGCAGTGCCGTAGATGAAGGTCGGAGTTGTTCGGGCGCTGATGGCCATCATCTCCAAGGCAGGGTCAGATTGTGTCTCAAGGATGAGGCGAGTTCCAGGAACATCGCCTGGAAACCGCCGCGAATTGTGACCGGGGATACAACCGCGGACGCCGGGCGGCCGAATGGTGCTGCCGGTCACGCTCGCTCACCGATTGGCCTTCTACCATCGGCAGGATTCACAACGGAGGCTCAGCCGTGAGAAGAACCTGGAGTCTAGTGGCAGTGGCAGTAGTGCTTACCTCGTTGCTGTCCGGTTGCAGCGGAGGCGAGAACTCGCTGACGGGACCACCGATGGGAGAGCGCGCTCTGACCGGGCAGGTCGTTCCGGTCGGTAATCTTGCGGGATCGTCGCCCGCCGGCATCACCGTGATGTCCACCGGACAGATGGCAGTGACGGACGACGCCGGCCGGTTCGCATTCATGGGGCTTGCCGCCGAGAACGTGCAGTTGGCGTTTTCGCGCGCGGACGGAATCAACGCCAGCGGCACTGTGAGCGCGTACGCTTCATCAGTTGTCGTCAACCTGGAGAAGACGCAGGCCACCATTGTCGAGACCGGCCAGTCGAAGCGCGAGCTCGAAGGGTTGATCACCGAGATCTCACCGACGTCGATCACGGTGAACGATGCCAGCACCGGCGGTCCTGTGACGGCAGCGATCGCGGCTTCGACGGTGATCCGCAAGGGCAATCGGACGCTGGCCACGACCGATCTGAACGTCGGTGATCGCGTCCACGTGAAGGCGAGCGTGAACGCCGACGGTACTCTCACCGCTTTCGAGATCATGCTGCAGCAGAGCGGCACCGGCAGCGGAGGAGGTCAGACGAAGGAGCTCGAAGGTCTGATTACCGCGGTGTCGGATACGTCGATCACCGTGAACAACGCGAGCACCGGCGGACCGGTGACAGCCGCGATCACGAAAAGCACCGTGATCCGAAAGGGCAACACGCCTCTGACCGCGAAGGACCTGAACGTCGGCGATCGCGTGCACGTGAAGACGACCGGGAGCGGAGATTCGCTGACGGCAACGGAGATCATGCTGCAGAACCCGGGCTGACGCGTACACAGAGCGATGCCAGTAGATCGTTACGGCCGCCGCGAGGCGGCCGTAACTGTTTCTTGTGTCACCCGCCTCCATGAGCGACAAGTCAGCTTGACATCCGCACGGGCCGTTCCCATAATTTAGTGGAAAGTCGGCTTGACATGGCCCCCCACGTCCGAAACCGAGTCAGAGAGCTTCGCAATGATCGCGGCTGGACACAACTGCAACTCGCGGAGGCGGTGGGGGTCTCGCGGCAGAGCATCAACTCCATCGAGTGCAACCGATACGTGCCGAGCCTGCCGCTGGCGCTCACTTTCGCGCAAGTCTTCGACTGTCCCACGGACCGGATCTTTACTCTGGAGATCGAAGAATGAACATTCCCATCCTCGGCAGGGCGATCGACGAGCGCTTTCTCAGCCACCGCCGGCGCTCCACAAGCGCGGCCGGCGTGATCGGCGGCTTCGTCGCAGCCGGTCTCTTCGCCTGGCGCTATTACGTCAACCACCTCTGGAGCTGGGATCTCTTCGCCATCGTCGCCACCATCGTGGTGGTCAAGCTGGCGGTCCTGACCTGGTATCTATTGACCGATTGAACTTGATGGAGACTTATCGATGATCCTCCGAAATCGCCTGAACGACCGCAATGCGATGAGAACCATTGGTCTGGTGTGCCTGATACTCGCCAGCGTCTGGCGTTGGTTCGTCCACCCGACGGCCGGCTTCGGGTCGGACCTCGTCGACGGGACTGCCGGACTGCTCTACGGCCTCTCGATCGGCTGCCTCCTGTTGAGTGTGCGGCGGGGTCAGTGCGCGCGTCACGAGGCCTAGACCGTTCGTGATCGACTCACATCTTCGCCAGGTGCGCTTCGAGACGACTGAGGGTCTGCTTCAGTCCCTCGACGGCCCCGAATTTCTGGACGACCCGTTCGCGTTCCGCGGCCGAATCGAAGACCATTTGCACCGTGAGCTTCGTCTTTCCGCCTTGATCGGCGAAGGTCACCGTCGTGCGAAATTGCGCGCCCCCGGTGTGGGTGTAGACCAGGCGCTCCGGTTTCACGATCTCGACATAGACGATCTTGTTCTGGTAGTCGACACCGTCCGGCCCGTGCATGACGAAACGCCAGACGCCGCCGGGTCTCACGTCCATCTCGTGAATCGTGGTGGTGAAGCCGTTCGGCCCCCACCAAAGCACCACATGTTTCGGATCGGTCCACATCTGGAACACGAGCTCCCGCGGCGCGTCGAAGATGCGCGTCATGACGATCTCCCGATCCGACGTGTCCGGGGCTTCAATGCTTTTTGCGACCATGCTTCTTCTCCTTCTTTTGCAGTTCGTGCAGATAGTCGTCGAGGCGATCGAAGCTTCCCTCGAAGAAGCGGCGATAGTTCTCGAGCCACTCGTCGACGGTTTTGAGCGCTCCCGGCTCCAGCCGGCAGGGCCGCCACTGCGCTTCGCGACCGCGCGCGATGAGCCCGGCGCGTTCCAGCACTTTCAGATGCTTCGATACGGCGGGCAGGGACATGTCGAAAGGCTCGGCCAGTTCGTTGACGGAGGCTTCGCCCGACGCCAGGCGCGCGAGGATCGCGCGGCGGGTCGGATCGGCGAGAGCACCGAAGGTTGCGCTGAGTCGGTCGATCGTCATAATGTGTTTTACCTTTCGGTTAACTAACCGAGAGGTTAAATACAACCCCGATCGTTGTCAAGCCTGATTCAGACTCGAGTGTTGCCGGTCCAAAGAAAGATGCTGCGCATGTCGATCTCGCAGTCCCTCGTTCGACGTCCAGGTAGAGGGTCAGCAAACGAAAGACAAAGGAGAAATGACGATGCGATTCATAGTCCTGCTGAAAGCCGACAAGAACACGGAGGCGGGAGTCCTCCCGGACGAGAAGCTTCTGACAGAAATGGGGAAGTACAACGAAGAGTTGGTGAAAGCGGGCGTGCTGCTCGCCGCCGAGGGACTCCAACCGAGCTCGAAGGGCGCGCGCGTCCGGTTCTCCGGGAAGAAGCGCACTGTGATCGATGGACCCTTCATCGAGACGAAGGAGCTGATCGCCGGCTTCTGGATGATCCAGGTGAAGTCGAAGGAAGAGGCGATCGAATGGGTCAAGCGCTGTCCGAACCCGCTGGAGGGCGAAGCCGAGATCGAGATTCGCCAGGTGTTCGAGGCCGCGGACTTTGGCGAGGCATTCACTCCCGAGCTCAGGGAGGCAGAAGAGTCGATGGGCAGGCAGATGGCCGCGAACGCGAAGCGGCAGTCGTAGCGCGCCTCGGCTTGCGCTGGCCGATGACGATGCTCTAATTGGTTTCCATGTCAGTTTCCGATACACATCGCGCCATCGACGCGGTCTGGAGGATCGAGTCGGCCAGGCTCATCGCCGGCCTCGCGCGGATCGTGCGCGACGTCGGCGTGGCCGAGGATCTCGCGCACGACGCTCTCGTCGCCGCGCTCGAGCAGTGGCCGGAGTCGGGCGTCCCGGACAACCCGGGCGCCTGGCTCATGGCCACCGCGAAGCATCGTGCGATCGATGTGTTGCGCCGGAAAGAGCGGCTCGAGCGCAAGCACGAGGAGCTCGGTCGCCAGCTCGAGGCCAGGCATGAGATGGCCGTGCCGGATCTCGACGCCGCGATTGACGATCACGTCGGCGACGATCTCCTGCGCCTCGTGTTCATCTCCTGTCATCCGGTTCTCTCGACCGAGGCGCGCGTTGCGCTCACGCTGCGCTTGCTCGGAGGCCTGACGACTGAAGAGATCGCGCGCGCATTCCTGGTCCCCGAGCCGACCGTGGCTCAGCGAATTGTGCGAGCCAAGCGAACCCTGTCCGAGGCGCGCGTCCCCTTCGAGGTCCCGCGCGGAGAAGAGCTCGCCGCCCGTCTGTCGTCTGTACTCGAGGTCATCTACCTCGTCTTCAATGAAGGTTACTCGGCGACCGCCGGTGACGATTGGATGCGACCTGCGCTCTGCGAAGATGCGCTCCGCCTCGGCCGCATCCTGGCCGAGCTCGTTCCGAAGGAGCCGGAGGTCCACGGCCTCGTCGCGCTGATGGAGATTCAGGCGTCGCGATCGGCGGCGCGGATCGGTCCGTCCGGGGAGCCCATCCGCCTCTTCGATCAAAACCGCGCACTCTGGGATCAACTGCTCATCCATCGTGGTCTCGCGGCACTCGAACGTGCCGAGAAGCTCAGCGGCGCGCTCGGCCCGTACGCGCTGCAGGCCGCGATCGCCGCCTGTCACGCGCGAGCGCTCACGCCGGAGGAAACGGATTGGGCGCGCATCGCGGCACTCTACGATGCGCTTGCCGAGCTCGCGCCGTCACCTGTCGTGGAGCTGAATCGGGCAGTGGCGGTCGCGATGGCGTTCGGTCCGGCGGCGGGCCTCGAGCTCGTCGATACGCTGATGTCGGAGCCTTCACTCGAGGGCTACCACCTGTTGCCGACCGTGCGCGGCGACCTTCTCGCCAGACTCGGGCGTTTCGGCGAGGCCCGCGCGGAGTTCGAGCGCGCGGCGGCGCTCACGCGCAACAGCCGCGAGCGCGAGCTGCTTCTCGAGCGCGCCAGAGCGTGCGCGGGCGGTCCACCGCTCTCCGACGCGCAGTGACGAAAGCGGCGGTCGTCGCGCGAGAAATCGTGCGGCCGAAGGTGCTCGAAGCGCACTGATCGGAATCTCGACTGAACAGAAGGGTTCCTCTCGTGTGATGAGTCTGCCTGCCCGGCAATGGCTGCCTTGGGATTCCGCGCTCAGGGGACCCCGGCGTTTGTATTTTTTCGGATTCCTCGGGGCACTCATGATCAAAGAAGGTGAGCCGAATCGCTCGCCCGCGCTCAAAGGAGCTGATCATGGAACCCTCGATCACACTCAAAGGACGACTGTTCGACCTCAAACAGCGCTTCGTCCAGACGATGCCGGACCGCATCGCAGCGATCGCGTCCACCCTGGCCGGCTGCATTGACGGTGGCAGGGAAGTGAGAGATCAATTGGAGCGGCAGTTCCACACGCTTGCCGGCACCGCCGGCACCTACGATCTCCATGCAGTTGCAGCCGCAGCGTTCGAGGGTGAGGAAGCCTGCGCGGAGCTCAATCAATCTCCGCTCGACAGCGACAGCTTCAGGTACCTGACGTTTCTCGTCGACCAGCTTCGTGGTGCGCTGGCCGCCGACGCGCCAGCTCAATGGACTGCCCGCACCGTTCTCATCGCCGCCGATGCGCAGGACGTGGCTTCTGAGCAAACTGGGGTCTCCGTTGCGTGACGCTGAGTCGAACATTTCAGTTCCGCTATCGTGGCCACCGGTGCCGGCTGCGGAGCGGCCGGCGATCCTGTCCACCGACCTCGACGAGAAGTTCTGCGTTCTCTGCAGGGCCGTGTTCGATGGCGTCATGGTTCATGACGGCGGCACGATCGTGGAGGCCAACGACAAGTGTGCCTCAATGTTCGGCTGCGACATCACGGAGATCGTGGGCAGGAACATTCTCGATTTCACGGCGCCCGAGATGCACGCGCTGATCCTGGCGCATTCCGCTGCCAGAACGGACCGTCCATACGAGAGCATCGCTGTCAGAGCGAACGGTGAGAGATTTCCGGTGGAAGTGTGTGGAGTCTCTGTGGGTGGCTCGTCTCTGCGCGTTGTCGCTATGCGCGATCTGAGTGAGCACCAGATCAGCGAGCGGGTGGAGAGAAGCCGGGAAGAACGAATTCGCGTCCTGGCCCAGGTCGCCTTCGACGGCATCTGCGTTCACAAGGATGGGAAGTTCATCGAGGTCAATGACTCGTTTGCCAGGATGACAGGCTACTCGGCGGAAGAGCTCATCGGGATGCCCCTCGAGCTCCTCATTCCCGTTGAGGATCGGGCCATTGTCTTCGAACGGATTCGTTCGCGCGACTCGAGCTGCCACGAGTCCTATTACGTGCGAAAGAACGGCACGACGTTTCCGATCGAGGTTTGTGGCACCTCTGTTCCGGGCGGTGAGCGCGTCGTTGCAGTTCGCGACATCAGCAAGAGACGCGAATCGGAGAATGCGCTGCTGGCCAGTGAAGACCGTTTCCGCGACCTCGTCGAAAACTGCCATGACCTGATCGGAGCGCATGATCTCGACGGCAGGATTCTGTCGGCGAACGCGGCGGTCGGGAGAGCCTTGAACACTCCGAGGGAAGGCCTTTGCGGACAGAACGTGAAGGATCTGCTCTTTGAAAGCAACGGCCGCAATTTCGCTGACTACCTCGATCTGCTTCAGCGGGAGGGAGCGGCATCCGGAACCATCCGGGTCATCACCAGCGATGGCAGCCGCAGGCTGTGGGAGTATCAGAACTCGCTCAGAACGGATGGGGTGGCCACGCCGATCGTCCGCATTCTGGCTCGCGACGTGACCGATCGCGAAGAATCGCTGGCCGCCGTCCGGCACAGCGAAGAGCATTTCCGCTCCATCATCGAGAATTCGCCCGATCTCATCGCCATCATCGAGCCAGACGGCAAGCTCCGCTATCACAGTCCTTCAATCGAGCGGGTTCTCGGAATCACCCCCGACTCCGTGGTTGGCAGGGCGTTCCTCGATTTCGTTCACCCCGATGACGCGCTGAGAGCGTCGCAATTTCTGGAGCGCCAGATTGCAGAGCCAGCAGCCAATGGGATGGTCGAACTGCGGTTTCACCATCACAACGGCTCCTGGCGCTCGTTTGAAGTGGTGGCCCGCAATCTGACCGCCGCCGGCGCCGTGACTGCCATCGTGACCAACGCGCGAGACATCACGGATCGCAAGCTGCTGGAAGCACAACTGGCTCAGGCCAACCGCCTGAGCAGTCTGGGCCGGCTGGCAGCCACGGTCGCTCACGAATTCAACAACGTCCTGATGGGAATGCAGCCATTCACTGAGCTCATGCAGCGTCCGAACGCCGCTCCCTCGATGATCAGCAAGGGCGCCTGGCACATTTCGAATTCAATCCAGCGCGGTAAACGCATCGCGCTCGACATCCTCCGCTTCACGCAGCCCGCGCAACCGGTGACAGCCCTGGTGGACGTTGGCGAGTGGTGGGAGAAGTTCGCCCCTGAGGCGGAAGTCGTCGTGGGAAATGTCGTGCGTCTCGTCTCCAGGATCCAGTCCCGCGGCACATGCGTCATTGCCGATAAGGAACAGCTCTCCCAGGTCATGGCGAATCTCGTGGCCAACGCACGTGATGCCATGCCCGCCGGCGGCACGCTCACGGTCCAGGCCAGTGAGCCTCCTGCGGATTCCGTGTTCGCGTTCGGCATCGTGTTCAAGCCCGATCAATTCATTCAGATCTCCGTGTCGGATACGGGTGAAGGCATCACCCCCGAAGTCATGCAACACATCTTCGAACCGCTCTTCACCACGAAAAAGAGCGGTACGGGCCTCGGTCTGGCCGTTGCGCATCAGGTTCTGACCCAGCACGGCGGATACATCTTCGCCGAGAGCGAAGTGGGTCGCGGAACGACGTTTCACCTCTTCCTTCCCAAAGGCGTCTCCCCCTGTGATGAGACGTGCGAAATCCCCAATCAACCTCAGAAGCCCGATGGGCGCACGTTGCTGATGATCGAGGACGAGCAGTCCATCGTGGAGGGCATCAGCGCCCTGCTGAGTTGCGTGGGCATGAAAGTCGCTGCCGTCGGCACAGGTGCAGAGGCCGCCGCGGCGGTCGCGCGATTCCATCCCGACGTGGTTCTCCTCGATTTCGGGTTGCCCGACATGGACGGCTCCGAGGTGTATACGCTCCTGAGAGAACTGGATCCTCTCCTGCCGGTGATCTTCGCCACGGGCCACGGCGACCGCCGGGCCATTCACGACGGGATGGCTGACACGCGCACACGATTTCTCCAGAAGCCGTTCGAAATAGAAACGCTTCTCGACATGATCGCCGAGCTTCAGCCCGAAAGATCCTCGCGATGAGTGACGACAAGACGGCGTTGGTCATCGACGACGATGCCGACATTCGGCAATTGCTTCGCGTGATGCTCGAGTCGGGAGGGTTTCAGGTCGACGTCCTTTCTGACGGCATCGACGCTTTGGATCTGAAAAAGTGGTACGACGTCATCCTGCTCGATTTGAAGATGCCGGTGTTCGACGGGCAACGGCTGACCGATTACTGGCAGCTCACCGATCCAGACATCCTGCGACGGGTCATCGTCCTCAGCGGGTTCGACCGCCTGGCCATGGATCGTGATCTGTCGACCTTCGCCAGGCTGGCGAAGCCATTCGACTACCGGACGCTGATGAAGGTCGTCGATGAATGCACCGCGCAGTTGCCGACCGTGAAGTCGTTCGGAGGAAGTCATGTCTGATCTCGACCTCGTAACCAACTCGCCAGCGACGGACGGGAGCTATGTCGTGAGTTGCTGGAAGTGCGGGGAAAAGTTCGACGCCGCATCGTCCCGCTGGTGCGACTGTGATGCGAAGCTGCGGACGCTCGAATGCCCCCATTGCGCATCGTGCTTTTGCCGGGCGCCATTCGCCCATAAGCGGAGGTTCTGGAATGACGCGCCAAGAACGCTGCGCGAGCACA
>Ga0210377_10001442_pt1 | contig 21758 bp, 22 predicted proteins | sample PLM4_65_b1redo_FD_155480 | JGI IMG/M metagenome (GOLD analysis project Ga0210377, IMG submission 155480) | Groundwater sediment microbial communities from an aquifer in East River, Colorado, USA - PLM4_65_b1 redo | ecosystem: Environmental > Terrestrial > Soil > Riparian zone | place: USA: East...
GAGTCAAGCCCGCATTCTTGGCAATTGATAGCAGAAAGCCTGTTTTACCCTGACCCGGGCGGCCAGCGATGATCAACAGGTCGGAGGGTTGCAGACCGGTGAGCATCTTATCGAGGTCGATGAATCCCGTCGGCACACCGACAACGTCATCGGGGCGTTTGGCAAGATCATCGATGCGGTCATAGAATTCACTGGCTACCTTTTTGATGGGAACGAGATCATGTTTGAGGCGGCGTTCGCTTACGTTGAAGACGGCTTTTTCCGACTCGTTCATCACATCGTCCACGGAGGTCTTCTCGTTATACGCGATGGAAGCGATCTGGTTCGCGGCATTGATCATCTTGCGGCGGATCGAGTATCCCTCCACGATGTGGCCGTACGATTCCGCGTTGAGCGACGACGGCACCTGGTTCACCAACGCCGTCAAATAGGCGGGACCGCCGATCTCGTTCAATTGGCCGCGATGCTCCAATTCATCGGAGACAGTCAACAGGTCCACAGGGACGCGTTGTTCGTGCAGGCTGGTGAAGGCTTCCCAGATCCACTTGTGTCGGTGAATATAAAAATCTTCGGCGTTCAGAAATTGTGCGACGTCATAATAGACTTCGGGGTTAATGAATACCGCCCCAACAACGGCTTCTTCGGCTTCCCGGCTGTGTGGAACTGCCGTTGATGTGGTGGGGGCGGTGGTTTTACCATCATCGAAGATGGCTTCGGGTGGCAGATAGTCGGTCATTTCTTCTTTGGCTTTTTTGGCTTGTCTGGCTTGTCGTCTTCTTCGTCGGGTTTATCCTTCGAGTCAAGTTTATCCAGATCGAGTTTCCCAAGGAAATCTTCGAAAACGGATAATCGTTCGACTCCCTCCTTGGATAACGGGGCTGGTTCGCTTTTCTCGGGCTCCTGCACACCCTCTGGCAGGTCCTGTTCAGGGGTGATGCCCGCCTCTTCCATCACGCTTGGATGGACGAGGATGGGTACGTGCGAGCGCACCGATAACGCAATGGCGTCTGACGGACGGGAATCCACGTGGACTTCCCTGCCGTCCAGATCCGCGACAATGTTCCCATAAAAAATATCGTTCTGTAGTTTGACGATCTCGATCCGGATGATGCGGGCATTGAACGCGCCGAAGACATTCTTGAGCAGGTCGTGGGTGAGCGGACGGCTCATTTCCACTTCCTGCAAAGCGACCGTGATCGCCTCGGCTTCGTAGGGTCCCACCCAGATGGGCAGGTAGCGGTCTGAGTTAAGTTGCTTCAATACCACCAAACGCTGCGGGGTCATCAAATGTACACGCACACTGTCTATTTGCACTTCTATCATATCAGGCATGGGGGCTCCAACAAGGTGTTGCTTGTTGCTCTTTGTTTTGAATGATTGGTTGGTCTCTAAAGTTAATCGAGCCGGGAATGCTCCGTCGAAATAATTAACTCACGTACTTTGTATTTTAGCATATTCAATGGCTGCTGTCACCGAGTTGCAAGATTATTCAAATGCGACTATAATCCTGCCTTGCCAATCAGGGGATGGCATAACCGAATAAATCGGGGCGTGGCGCAGCCCGGCTAGCGCGCTTGCATGGGGTGCAAGAGGTCGGAGGTTCAAATCCTCTCGCCCCGACAGAAAAGACCCTCGAAAGAGGGTCTTTTGGTTTAATCAAAGGCGAAAGTTTCCCCACAGGGAGGACGATGCAAATCCTCTCGCCCCGACTGACAAAGACTCTCGAAAGAGGGTCTTTTGGTTTAAACAAACCGTTTTCCAGACTGACCTTAATCCATTCTGATAATCCTTCTTGCAATCCCTTTCTCCATCGATTATCCTTGTGCGTGGGAGTGGTTAGGTCCCGGTGGGCTTCCTGGTCTTCAAAACCTGTGGCGGGTCGCGTTGCGAGTCGCGGTGGGTTCGACTCCCACCCACTCCCGCCTACAACTTGCAATGTCATTATGAGCGGAGCGAAGAATCTCTCGTTAAGCAATATAGACTCTTCAGTCGCGACGAACGCTCCTTCAGAGTGACATGCTGATACATAAAGGTGCTTCATGTCCCTCCCTGAAATCGATGTACTTACCAATTACGTTTCCCGAATTTTTCGAGTTGAAGATGTCACCGCCGGCGATCCCAGAGAATGGATCGTACGGTACCGTGGAGTTTTTGTGAGCGAAGATACGGTCGCCGCCTACGACCAATTAGCGGAGTCGCTCCGACCATACAACCTCACGCCACTCTTTCGCCAGGAGGATAATAAGCAGGTCATTTTTCTCGCGCCGACTCCTCCACCTCCACCACCGTTTTCCAGTCCACGCGTGAATATAATTTTATTCATCCTTACCTTCTTCAGCGCATTATTGGTGGGTGTGAATGTGCCTCCCGAACTTGTCCCCACCGACGGTTCCATTCCGTTCCTGTATATGCTTCGCAATATTTTTACCGGCTGGCCCTTTGCGTTGAGCATGATGGGGATCCTGTTTGCCCATGAAATGGGACATTACATCGCCTGCCGTTACTACAAAGTCCCGGCCACATTGCCATTCTTCATCCCCGCGCCGTTCATCAGTCCGTTTGGGACGCTGGGCGCGTTCATCGCCATGCGCGGCATCCCGAAGAATAAGCGCATCCTCTTCGATGTCGGCATTGCTGGTCCGCTGGCGGGGTTGGTGATCGCGGTACCGGTGCTTCTTTATGGTTTGTCCATTTCGCCGCTGAGTCCCGTAGCATCCACTGGTTCCGGGGTGCTTGAAGGGAATTCCCTGTTTTACTTGTTTTCAAAATATCTTGTCTTTGGTAAATTGCTTCCTGACCCCGTGAGTATGAACGGGCTTTCGCCATTCATTTACTGGTTGCAGTATTTCTTTTCCGGACACCCGATCCCGATCGGCGGTTTGGATGTAACACTTGATTCGGTCGCATGGGCGGGTTGGGGTGGACTACTCGTCACGGCGTTGAACCTCGTCCCGGTGGGGACGCTGGATGGCGGGCATGTGGTCTATGGTTTGTTCGGTGAAAAGGCACGCAAGATCTTCCCGGTTGCGATCGGTGTACTCCTTGCGTTCAGCGTCCTGCCTGTGCTCCTGACGTTCTCGCCTGCCGCCTTCAACTTCAGTTGGTTGTTATGGGTGTTCATTTTATTCTGGCTTGGCAATGTGCGCTCCCAGCCGCTCGATGATATCACTCCGCTCGATATGAAGCGACGCGTGCTTGGCTTCATTGTTTTGATCATATTTATTTTGATCTTCACCCCGATCCCTCTGGTCTCCTACTAACATGCTCACAATGCGCAGATTCCAGACCGCCCTGTTTTCAATACTTCTGCTCCTGTCTGCATGTGTCCCCATCACACCTGCAGACAATTCATCCATAGGTACACCGCCTTCGGGTTTGGCGGGAACCCCGTCAGCGACGGTAACGCCCGTTATGGCGGCGAGCAACTTCATCATCCAGAAAGAGGCGCTAAGGGGAGTCCAGGTTAAAGTCTGGCATCCTTATTTCGGCGCGGAGAAGAGTCTGTTCGAGTCGCAAGTCGAGCAGTTCAACAAGGAGAACGAGTGGGGGATCATCGTCAGCGCTGAGGGGAAAGGCAATTTCAACGAGTTGTTTTTGCAAACGGATGCCGCGCTCAAGGACGAGGGTTATCCGCATGTCGCAATTGCTTTTCCTGAACATACACTTGGATGGCGGGAAGCCGTGGTGGAATTAAACCCGTATTTGAGCGATGCTGTGTATGGGATCAGTGCCATCGACCGTTCGGATTTTGCGAATGCGATCTGGATACAGGATGAAGTGGATGGCAAACGCTACGGACTCCCTGCGCAGCGATCGGCACGCTTCCTGCTCTACAACCAAACCTGGGCGCGCGAACTTGGTTTCGACTCTCCGCCCGCGACCCCCTCCGAATTTGAACAACAGGCTTGCGCGGGGAACGAGGCATTGCGTAAAGATTCCGATTCAAAAAACGATTCGCTCGGCGGCTGGTTGATCGAGGCCGACGCCATGACATCGCTCTCATGGCTGCTTGCGTTCGATGGCGGTGTGCAGAATGCGCAGGGCTATCGCTTTCTCGCACCGAACAATATCATTGCGTTCAGGTATTTGAAAGTCCTTCAACAAAAGGGTTGCGCGTGGATGCCTTCCGCCGATCTTTCTGTGTACGATCGATTTGCATCTAGACAGGCTTTATTTGCCACCGCCAGCCTCGAAGAATTAGCCGATCAATCGCGCGCCTTCTTTGTGACAGGCAGTAAAGACGAATGGACCGTGCTTGCCTTCCCCGGGAATAAGAAGGATGCGCTGGTCGTTTATGGTTCGTCGTTCATCATGTTCAAATCAAACGACACGACCCAACTCGCCTCCTGGCTGTTCATGCGCTGGATGCTTTCTTCTGACAATCAGGCGCGCTGGGTGCGGAGCACGGGACTGTTCCCGCTTCGCTCCTCGACGCTGGACCTGCTCGCCGATTATTCAAAGGAACATCCACAATGGGCGTCTGCCGTTAACCTGCTTTCCAGTGGAACACCTGCTCCGAAATTGGCATCCTGGCGCGTCGTGCGCGTGATGCTCGGAGATGGCTTCCGCGATATGTTCGATACGATCCGCCACCCCGACCTGACCGATGGACAGGTCCCGTTGATCCTGAGACAGATGGATGTCATTGCTGAGGAGTTGAATAGAACAAACTTAACTCCTACTGAGTCGCAGACTCCATAGACTGGCAAATACAATAGGAGACTGATATGGACTACACCCAATTGGGTCGCACAGGCTTGACAGTATCCCGATTATGCCTTGGCACCATGAACTTCGGATTTCAAGCCACGGAAGTGGATGCGTTTGCCATCATGGATAAGGCATTGGAGTCTGGTATTAACTTTTTTGATACCGCGAACGTGTATGGACGGAAAATGGGAAAGGGATTTTCCGAGCAGGTCATCGGTCGCTGGTTTACACAGGGTGGAGGTCGGCGCGAAAAGACGGTCATCGCCACCAAAGTCTACGGTCGTATGGATGAATGGCCCAACCAGTCGCGACTCTCTGCATTGCACATCCGTGAGGCGTGTGAAGCCTCCCTCAAGCGACTGCAGACCGACCATATCGATCTTTATCAGATGCATCACATCTATCGACCCGCCCCGTGGGAGGAGATCTGGCAGGCAATGGAGACACTTGTGCAACAGGGCAAGGTGTTGTATGTAGGCTCTTCCAATTTTGCGGGCTGGCACATCGCCAAGGCACAGGGAGCCGCAACGGCGCGTCATTTCCTGGGATTGGTAAGTGAGCAAAGTTTGTACAATCTCAAGGACCGCATGATCGAGTTGGAGGTATTGCCTGCTTGTAAGGATTATGGACTCGGCGTGATCCCGTGGAGCCCGCTGGCTGGTGGATTATTAGGCGGTGTTCTGCAAAAGATCAAGGAAGGTCGCCGCGCGGATGAAGATGTACAAAAGGATGTCAAGAAATATCGCACCCAGCTTGAAGGCTGGGAAAAATTCTGCAAGCAGATGGGCGAGAAGCCCGCGGATGTGGCACTCGCCTGGTTGCTGGCGAATCCCGTTGTGACCGCGCCGATCATCGGTCCGCGCACGGTGGAACAGCTAACCGGTTCCTTGCGGGCATTGAAGATCAAGCTCAACAAGGAAGCCATGAAGAAACTGGATGAGACCTGGCCCGGTCCCGGTGGGGAAGCGCCTGAGGCGTATGCGTGGTAATTGCGTAGAATATATTGTTGGTCGAGTAGTTCCGAACGAAGTGAGGAATGTATCGAGACCAACAGGCTTCAAGAAATATAATGTTTGCATATCACCTGTTGGTTTCGACACCTGCACTTGCGTGCTGGTGCAAGTGTATGGCGGACGAACGCCGCCTACTCAACCAACGATTTTAGAAAGGTAAACCCCATGCCCCAATCCCAATACCGTGCGCGACAAGTCGGAGACAAAACTCGTGAAGTCATTGACTATGACCACGATGAGTCACTGCCAGGCAAACCATTACATATCCTCATCCCCGGCGGGTTGATCGCGCTGGCGGCGCTTGGGGTGATCATCCTTGTCATCTACCAGACGTGGTTTGAGAATCAACTGGCTCAAAGTACCGGGATTGTCTTGCTTGCCATCCTCGCTCCGTTCTATGTGGGCGGTGTTTTCCTCTTCAGTTATGGATATGAGTTATATAACATCCCGCGCGCCATTCGCCTGACTGCCATCATCGTTTTTGTGACACTGGCGGCAGTGGTTATTATCGCTGTATTGTTCGTTGTGTTGGGATCGGGTAAAGGGCTCCCGGAAGGATCATCGAAAAAGAAGTCGTCAGGTGGCTCAAAGCCACGAGCAAAGAGTGTGCCTGCATTCACCTCTTCAGGCGGTTCCAATTTCCCGAACCTTGGAAATGTTGTCGTGCTGGGCGGCGGACGGACTCATACGCGCGAAGTGACGCGTGAGGTTGTGAAAGAAGTGGAAGTCCCGGTTGCGCCGCGCTCGGTGGACTGTCCGTTTTGCGGAAGATCGTATGTGCCTGCGGAGAATGATTATGCCTGTCCAGCCTGTGGAGCGGCGACCCAGCCGGAGTTGATCGATGAATCGCAAGAATCCAGGCCCAAAGCTGCCGGAGGGGACATTGATAATCCCTGAAACCCAACATTGAATTAACACCGTCATGCCTGCGAGCCAAAACACGCGCCATGTAAGATTTTTCCTGTAATCGAGATTATGATATAACCATGAATAATAATTCCGACGGAGGAATAACATATGGAAAAGATCATAGAAAATATATCTGAGATCGTCAAACAGTTCCCCAGAATTATTCAACAAGCTGCCAAAAGCATGATGGGAATGGCAGCAATGGTTATATTGGTTTTATCATTATTAGGTGGGATATTTTTTTATGGTGCATCTGAGACTGCCCGACTGATTGTCTTCCTAACCATGTTTTTAGGTGCCGCGCTTTTTGTGGCTGCCCTGTTTTTACAACAGAAAGTTGTTAGGAACTTAATTAATTCCAAACCAACTCAATCTGCGGCAGTTTGTTATCGGGTTTCAAAGAAAAAGATTGAATTTTTGCTTGTTCAATCCAGTGGCAAAAGATGGATTTTTCCCAAAGGGCATATAGAAGAGACCGAAGACAGTTGGGAAGCGGCGCAACGGGAGGCGTTTGAGGAAGCAGGAGCTTCAGGCGAAATTAATAAGAAGCAGTTAACAACGTTCGTGCATCTTAAGCAGGATATGAAGACCAGAGGCATCGAGATTCTGCTTGCCGCGCACTTGCTGAAGGTTGTTTCAACGCAAACAACTAAGGAAAAGGGAAGGAAACCCACCTGGTATTCTTTTGATGATGCCCTAAGCGTGTTTGCCAAGGATCGTCCATCGAAATATTACAATGAATATAAAAGGGTTTTGGAATTGGCGCGAGATACGATCAAGTCATCTCTTAAATGAGGAATTTGCGCCATTTGCGATAAGTAAATTGGCAGGGTGGATCAAATATACTCTGATATTTTATGGACCATCCAGATTATTCTTATCCGCATGGTTTGTTTGTGAAGATCGCTCGCGATGTCATTCTTTTGCGCCGCAGAAATTTTCGGCAGGATGCAAAAGCGTGTATCGAAAATTTACATCCGCCTCTGCGAATTTTGGGTAAAGAAAATATCCCACAGCGTGGCTCTTGTGTTGTAACCGTCAATCACTATTACCGCGGCGGTTTTCGCGCACAGTGGCTTGCGCTTGCCATTGCCGCGACCGTCCCTGCCGAGATGCATTGGGTGATGACCGGCGAAATTACATACCCGAGAAAATGGTACGCGCCGCTGGGAAGAGTCCTTTCACGATTTGTTTTGCATCGTTGCGCGCGCGTCTATGGTTTCACCTCCATGCCTCCCATGCCGCCGCGCCCCAAAGATGTGGAAGAGCGTGCCGCATCCGTGCGGGCAGTGTTGGAATTTGTGAGACATGCCGAAGACCCGATCCTCGGACTCGCGCCCGAGGGCGGCGATTCCGCTGACGGGAAATTGGCGCGCCCCGCTTCCGGCTTGGGAAGATTCGGGTTGTTATTGTCCAATGCCGGACTCAAATTTATTCCCGTTGGCGCGTACGAATCAGACGGCATGTTTACGATCCATTATGGTGAAGCATATGAGTTACATGTCGCACGTGATCTATCATCCGCTGAAAAAGACGCGCAAGCCTCACAAATGATCATGGAAAATATCGCGGCACTTTTGCCGATAAACCTCAGAGGAGAATTCGCGTGAAAAAACTTTCCCTGCCGAAGTTGCTGGTGCTCAACGCTTATTGGGTCGGGCTTTCGTTCATGTGGAACGCGTTGCATCCGATCATCCTGCCGGCAGTACTGCTCAACTATGTCCCCGATGCAAAAAAGAACACCTATCTCGGATTGCTTACTTTTCTCGGGCTTGTGCTGGCGATGGTGATCCAGCCGCTTTCGGGCGCGCTCTCCGATGGGTGGAAGTCGCGCTTCGGTCGCAGACGTCCATTGATCGCGTTTGGCACGTTGTTCGATTTCCTCTTTCTTTCTGCTCTGGCATGGGGCGGGGGATTGGTCTGGCTGTTCATCGGATATATCGGACTGCAACTGAGTTCGAACATCGCACACGGACCATTACAGGGACTCCTGCCAGACCGCGTGCCGCAGACTCAATTGGGAGTCGCCTCCTCGCTGAAGACGTTCATGGACATGCTCTCCCTGATCATTGCCTCGCTTCTCGCGGGACGGTTGCTTGATTCCGTTTCGAGAGATCCCACTGCCATTATGCTGGTCGTGATCGGATTGTTGGCGGTCTCCGCGGCGATCACGATCTTTGGTGTGAGAGAAGAACCCGCACTGACTCACGAGCGCACCGATTGGAGATCCCTGCTGGGACAATTCCGTATCGACTTTCAACAGAATACTTCCTACTGGTGGTTGATCGCAGAGCGAGCGCTGTTCCTGCTTGGCATTTACGGCGTGCAGGCATTTGCCCAATATTATTTGCAGGATGTCCTGCGCGTCCCTGACCCTCCCAAACAGACGGGTGACTTGCTTGCCGCGTTGACCGTTGCCTTGGTTATTCTCGTTCTCATCGGTGGCTGGCTCACAGATAAATACGGTGCAAAACGAGTCTTATATTTTGCCACCTTTATCGCGGCGGGAGGCATCTTCCTGATGATGTTTGCCACCGATATGCGTGGCTTGACGATCTTCGGCGCTATCTTGGGCGCAGGGATCGGACTCTTCCTCACCTCCAATTGGGCGCTGGCAAACGGACTCGCACCAGAAGCCGAAGCAGGTAAATATCTCGGGCTCACGAATCTGGCAACGGCTGGGTCCGGAGCGTTGGCGCGGCTGGAAGGTCCTGCTCTGGATTGGTTGAATGCTGCTTATCCCGGCGCGTGGATAGGGTATAAAGGATTATTTGTGTTTGGCGCGGTGTGTATCCTTGCAAGTGTTTTCCTGTTGAGGAAAATCGAACCAAATACCAATGAATTTGCTCGATGAGTTCCGCGAAGCCAAGCACGTGCACTGCGATTTCAATCTGGAGAATAAGTCATATTGGTATCCGTACCAGTTGCCATCCCTGAATTCTATGAAAAAATCCCGCCTTCCCACACCCGAAGAAATTGATATATTGCTATCCTTCCTGCCACGCCTGTACGCGGAGGGTTTCTCACCTGTTGAAAGCTGGAGTGGTGGAGAAAGACAGAAAGACGGTTCCATCACATTACCGTAGCCAAACTATCACCCGTTGGTGGATGAATTTTTCCGTCATGTCTCTGCTGATGGCTGGCTGGATTATGAATACAATCCTGAGCAGGCATACCAGATGTTGCTTGATGAAAATGGTGTCAAATCCGCTTCCCTGGAGCAAATCCAAACCATGCTGACCTTTTGTGTGCGCGGTGAACGCTTCTCGGATGGGCACTGGGGCGAAATGATAGAAAAGGGATACGTGCGACAGTTGCTGGTGCGATTGAATGAGATCAAGTCAGAATTATTGAAATAGATTTACTTGATCCTGGTGCTGGGGATCCTTGTTGAGTGATTCCTTGATTGTGGTAAAATGGCGTTCGCATGCGGGAGTCGCCAAGTGGTAAGGCATCAGCCTTCCAAGCTGATATCCGCGGGTTCGAATCCCGTCTCCCGCTCTTAGTTTAGCGGTTAGCCATTAGCTTTTAGCGGAATCGCTACTTGCTGATGGCTAAATGCTAATAAGCTAATGGGCCCATGGCGCAGCGGTTAGCGCAGGCGACTCATAATCGCTTGGTCGAAGGTTCGAATCCTTCTGGGCCCACTGATTTTGCCCTGTTTTTTTTCTTAAACTTACACATATAAATCTGGTATACCTTACACAGAAAACCATGATGAAAAGTGTAATCACTGAGGGGTTTACAACGATGAGGCATAGTTCAACGGGAGATCTAAATGTCTTGGACAAAGGAACGAGACCTGCCATTATTGTCTGTATAGTTTGGTAACCTTCCCATAAAATGGTACCTGTGATAATACCAAGCGAGTCCTGCTCGCTGGCTGAATTACTACGATTCCACAAGGGATGCTGGCTGAAGTTTGTCGCGGCTCAACAGACACAAAATCGCAGATTGAGAGAAAAGGTATAATTACTTTTTACAAACGGATTGGGTATTCTTATTAGTGGTTAAGGGTTTATGTATGAATATGAAGGTGAACGATAGATACGATGTCCCTTGCCCTTCTTTCAACGAAGTTTCGTATTCCACATGCCCGTGGAAACGCTGTTTCGCGATCCCGCCTGACCGAAAAACTGTTGACAGGTGTGCAGCGCCCGGGTAGCTTTGTATTGTTGTCCGGCCCGGCAGGTTTTGGGAAAACCACACTGCTCAGCGAATTTGCTACGGATCTTCAGCGTCCACTGGCATGGATCTCTCTTGATGAGTCCGACAACGATCCCATTCGGTTTTGGACCTATCTGATTACTGCCAGTCAATCGATCCAGCCTGAAATCGGTGAGTCCGCATTGGGGCTGTTACAGTCTCCTCAGCAGTTGCCGGATGAAACCATCGCCACCATCCTGATCAATGATCTAGTCAGGCTGGATACCGATCTGATTATCGTTCTTGATGATTACCACATCATCCAAAACTCGACGATTCATTCAGCTCTCGCCTTCTTACTGGATCATCTCCCTGAAAAATTACATCTTGTCGTCGCCACTCGCGTGGACCCTCCGTGGCCGCTGCCGCGTTTTCGCGCCCGTGACCAGTTGATTGAAATTCGCGCCACGGATTTGCGTTTTACCAGCGACGAGACAGCTGCATTCCTTAACCAAGTTATGGGTTTGAATCTCAGTGCCGAGAATATAGCCGCCCTGGAATCGCGCACGGAAGGCTGGATCGCCAGCTTGCAACTGGCTGCGATCTCGATGAGGGGACGCGCGGATGTCACTGGTTTCATCAGGGCTTTCACAGGAAGCCATGTCTATGTTGCAGAGTACCTGATCGAAGAAGTCCTGGAGCGCCAACCGCAAGATATAAAAACCTTTCTATTGCAGACTTCCATCCTGGAACGCTTGAACGCGGCACTGTGTGAGACTGTCAGCGGACGTGCTGATAGTCAGGATGTCTTGAAGTATCTATATCAGTCGAACCTCTTCGTCCATCCGCTGGATGATGAAGGGCAATGGTTTCGTTATCATCACCTGTTTGCGGATCTGTTACAGGCGCGTATGCGCCAGAGTCTTTCCGATGACGACATTGCCGCATTACATCGGCGTGCCGCAGCCTGGTATGAGCAGACAGGCATGATTTCTGAGGCAATGGAACACTCCCTGACGGCAAAAGATTATTCGCATGCCATTCAGATTATTGGAAACGTCGCGCTACCGATGATTCTACAAGCCCATGTGCGAACGGTTGATGGCTGGTTGCAGTCCATTCCCCAAACCTACCTGGAACAAAGTCCTGAGGTGAATATGGCCTTTGCTTGGCTTAATTTACTGCGCGGGACGTTTTCCGGGGCGACTCCGTATGTAGAGCGCCTGTTCAACATATTTTCTTCCACCGATATGGGAGACCAGAATCCATCCATCCGTGGGGAGTGGCTGGCCATGCAGTCCAAGTTACTGAGTGTACAAGGGAAGATGGCAGAAAGCCGGGATCTAGCCAATCAGGCCTTGCAGATTCTACCTGAAACGGCTGTACATATTCGCAGCTTGATCTATATTAATCAGGCCACTATTTACCAACACATGCTTGATTATGACCACGCGGCCGAGATGTTCCAAATGATCGTTCGGGATTCGCAGGCAACCGGGAACTTCACCTTTGAAATCCTGGCCACATCCGGTCAGGCACAGATGCTTTTGCAGCAAGGAAAACTCCATGCCGGTTTTGAGATCGCTTCGCAAGGGGTGAGACGGCTAGAGATGACAGGAAAGACAACTCCTTTTAGCGCAACCCTGTACGGAGAGCTTGGACAGATCCACTACCACTGGCATCAACTCGATCAAGCCCGCAGTTATCTACTGCGCTCCATCCAGGCCAGCGGGCTGAACGGATACAGTGATCCGGAAATCTACCATCATGTGATGCTGTCCCGTATGTTTCAAATGGAGGAAGACTGGGATGCAGCAGCGCGGGAGATGCAAAAGGCAAGTGACCTGGCAAAGGCGATCCCGCCAGCGATGACACGGGAGCATATCCTCTCTCAACAGGTCCGCATCGATCTTGCTTTCAGCCGTTTCGCTGCTGCCCAATCACTCCTCAAGGCAGAAGGTTTCACATTCAACGAAGTATTTCATTTTCCTGATCTTGCACCGGGGACCAATGTGACCGACCCGCTTGGCATGCTCTACAATAGTGCCTTGCGCGTCCTCCTGGTTGAGGCAAGGAAAATTCATGATCCTGTTAACTTAAAGAGTGGGATCGAGCTTGCTGGACTCGTTCTCGCAGGAGAACTCCAATGTCGGCATATTCCCGTCGCGCTGGAGACCCTTCTCTTGCGGAGTCAACTGCATGCCGCACTTGGAGATGACCAGGATAGTCTGACCGATGTCGCCAAAGCCCTGCAGTTGGGTGAACCGGAAGGATTTATCAGCATCTTTGTAGAAGAAGGACAGCCTATTGCGGAGGCACTGACTACACTGCTCAAGCGCAATCTACATGGGACGGTTAAACCCAGCTACATTCAGGAAATCCTGGCTGCTTTCCCTAAAACACAATCGGGCAGGGTTCTGATCGGCGGGGCAGTCGATCAGGATTTATCACCCATCGAGCCGTTGACCCCGCGAGAATTGGAAGTCCTGCTACTCATCGTTGCTGGAGATTCAAATCAAACCATTGCAGACAAACTTGTCATCACATTAAGTGCTGTAAAGAAGCATACCGGGAATATCTTTAACAAGTTGAACGTGAGCAGTCGCACACAAGCCACTGCTCGCGCGCGTTTACTGGGGCTGCTCCCGCTAGACAACTAACCGATCGTTCCCCACATTCAATTCATCAACCAGGAGGTGTACTTTAGTACACCTCCTGGTTTTTTGTTGTGGAACAAAGACACCACCTTGGTACAGTGACGCCTGGAGATTGAGATTGTATAGTGTGGGTAGAAAAATAAGGAGCAAACATGACTGCAGAAACTACAACATTTCCCACCAATCAATCCAGAGCCGAAAATGTCTCATCAGGCTGGAGCAGCTTATACAAACTGAGCGGCATATCGGCCCTGTTGTTGGTTGCGATCGTGATCATCCAGTTAATCGTCTTTACCATTGCCCCACCTCCACTGGACGGTACTGCCATTGACTGGTTCATCCTTTTTCAAAAGAACCCAATCATTGGATTGATTCATTTTGAGTTCCTGATGATCATCTACGTGATCCTTTGTATCCCAATAGCTCTGGCGCTCTACACTCTCCTTAGGGGGGTTAACCCATCCTGGACAGCCATCTATCTGATCCTGAGTCTTCTGGGAGTGATTTGCTTCATTGCTGCCCGACCGGCCTTCGAAATGCTCCATCTCAGTCATGAATATGCCGCCGCTGAAACGGAGATGCAAAAAGCCGCGTTTCTGGCAGCAGGTGAAGCAAAAGTGGCCACTTTCCATGGCACTGCTTTCTATATCAATTACATCCTGGGTTCTCTGACTGGGCTCATCATTTCAATGGTCATGCTCAAGACCACGCTTTTCAGCAAGGCAACGGCTTATATCCGGATAGCATCCAGTATCTGCGATTTTGGGTTATTTGTACCAACGATTGGTATGTTCATTGCGATTTTTTCCATGCTGTTTTTAGTGATCTGGAACATCATGATCGCCCGAAGACTCTTCCAGCTGGCAAACGCATCTTGAAAACCAAAAAGGAAAAGGAACAATAAAATGAAGACTACAAAGATTATGAATAAGGAAATGTCGCAGGGCGAAGCAATCGTTTTCCACTGGCAGAAGTTGTATACGATTGGAGCGATAGCTGCCATACTGGCAATGCTTGTCAATGTATCGGATGTTGTTCTGGGTTTCGGAGCGACAGAGGTTGTTATCAACGGGACCAGGTCTGCAGCGGAATGGTTTGCCATCTTTCAAGAGAGTCCATTTGACGGTTTGTATTCTCTCGGCATTTTGAATATTTTCTATATGATCGCAATGCTTCCCGTGTACTTTGCGCTCCTGTGGGCGCATCGCCGCCGGCAGGGTGTCCAGGCGGGACTGGTCATGATCGTCTTTCTTCTTGCCACGTCGATCTACATTTCCACGAATGCAGCAATTCCTCTACTTGTACTCTCCAACAAATATGCGCTGGCAACCACAGATATACAGAAGACAATCTTGATCGCGGCTGGAGAATCGATCCTGGCTCGCGGCGAGGACTTTACGCCCGGTTCTTTTATCAGTCTTCTTCTCGGCACCATTGCAGCGATCTCCATCTCAATTGTCATGCTCCAGGGCGGAATCTTCGGAAGAAGGAACGCCTGGATAGGGATCATTGGGTTTACGTGTTTATTTGTATTTACAATCGTTGCCACGTTTATCCCCGCGCTCTATAACATTGCATTCTATGGTTTTGCTTCCATTGGCGGCATTCTCGCCTTGACTTGGTTTGCACTGGTGGCTCGCAGACTTTTTCAACTTGGGATCAGTGAGGAGTAAACCATGTCAGGATTAGGTCATCTTGCGCCTGTGTTCGCAGCAAAATCTGTCACCCCCAAAACTCCGCTTTGGATACTTTTGATCGCCAGTGAAACGAACGATCTATTGAGCCTGTTATTCTCGGCGGTCGGCATTGAGCCCCGGGTGGTCATTACACAGATGGATTTCGATCAGGGAGTCAAATATCTGACGCCCACTTCAAGTCCGTGGTCGCATGGGCTTTTCATGTCCGTAATATGGGCGATCCTGGCAGCAGCCATTGCCTTCCTTTTCTATCGAGATCGCCGCACAAGTATTGTGATTGGGTCTGTGGTCTTTAGTCACTGGTTTTTGGATCTCCTGATGCACTCCAATCTCCCACTTTTCTTTAATCGTTCTCCACAGGTCGGTTTGGGTCTTGAAAATTCGGGATTTGGGTTTCTCTTTATGACTGTTCTGGACCTTCTCCTGCTTGCATCAGCAATTGTGATTTATTTTCGAGCGCGCAAACAAACGCTTTCGAATCAGGAGGTGGTAAATGTCTAACGTCGTCTTGATCACAGGTTGCTCCACCGGCATCGGGCGCCATCTTGCCCAACGATTAACTCAATTGGGCTATACGGTTGTGGCGACCGCCCGAAAAGTGGAAACTCTCAATGATCTGCCAGTTGCTTTGAAACTGCCACTGGACGTCACGCAAACGGATTCTGTCAACCAGGCTATTAACCTTACACTCCAACAATTTGGGCGGATCGATACTCTGGTGAACAACGCTGGATACTGCATGCTCGGAGCACTGGAGGAAGTGTCTGAGGAACAGACCCAGCAGGTATTCGATGTCAATGTCTTTGGGGCACTGCGTATGATCCGTGCCGTTGTTCCATATATGCGGGAACAGCGAACCGGTCGCATTATCAACATCAGTTCCATTGCAGGGAAATTGTCCACCCCTGTAAACGGTACATACTCAGCTACAAAGTTCGCTCTGGAAGCTCTAAGTGATGCTTTACAGATGGAATTAGCTCCATTCGGGATTCAGGTCGTATTGGTTGAACCAGGTGCGATCAAGACTCGGTTTGATGATACAACCCAAGCCCATGCGCGGAATATCCTCTTGAATTCCACTTCACCGTATCGATCTCTCTACAAACAGAGCGATCAATTTGCGGCGAGTATGCGCAAGGATGAACCCGGACCAGAGGTTGTTGCCGAGGTGATTCAGCAGGCAATAAAAGCTGTCAGGCCCAAGGCTCGCTATCTCGCCGCCATTCCCTTTTCGGGTAGATTGGTGATTCACCTGCGCGATTTTGTTTGGGGTTCCGTGCTCAGGCAGATGTTCAAGGCCATGCCAATGGAGATGCGTTCATGATTAACAACAAGATCCTGATCACCTATGCCAGCCGCTCGGGTTCAACGGCTGAGATCGCAGAAGCAATCGGAAGGACCCTATCTCAGGGCGGTACGCAGGTGGAAGTGCTTCCGATGCAGGATGTGAAAGACCTGTCTGTGTATCGGGCAGTCGTGGCAGGCAGTGCCATGCGCAGTTCGAAATGGCTGCCAGAGGCAATGCAATTTATTACGACTCATCGAGCGGTATTATCTCAGAAGCCTTTCGCCACATTCACCGTGTGTATCACACTCGCAATGTCAAACTCTGATCCATATCGTCAGGCTGTGGCAGCGTGGATACAACCTGTGCGCGCACAAGTGAGACCAGTCAGCGAAGGGCTCTTCGCCGGAATGCTGGATTTCAACAAGTTGCCATTCAACTGGGATACCATCAAGCTGCGCGCCGTTGTTGCGCTCGGAATGTTTCCCAAGGATGACCGCCGCGATTGGAACGCTATTCACACGTGGGCTGAGAGTATCCATCCATTGTTGCTCCAATAAATCAGATCAACATGGACACATCTCGCTTTTATGAAATTCGTGTGGAAGGTCATTTAGGGGATCGTTGGTCCGCATGGTTTGATGGGTTAGTGATCCGCAATGACTCTAATGGCGAAACGATACTGAGCGGATCACTTGCTGATCAAGCGGCGTTGTTCGGCGTTCTTACTAAGGTACATGATTTAAATCTAATTCTGATTTCGGTAAGTCGGACACCTATTGTGAACGAGCCTTAATTGAGGTTTCTGGATGTACAAGTTACACAGATCAAACTGACTGATTGCCGGGGACGGCCCGCTGTAACCACCTGTGCTGGCTACTTGGTCATCCGCCCGGAAATTCCCAGGTTTTTGGGGTAAAACGGATGGAAGGATATCTTGGTATTCTACCCTTATTCATGACATAATCTGGGAGCACACCTATCGACACGGCTTTCTTAAAGTCGAAAACGAGTCCGCCAATCCTCGCTAATCTGCGCGAATATAAACCAAATTCGCGAGGATTGGCGTAGATTAGTGGATAAAAAGGCAATAACCCTGACTTTAAGAAGACCCTGCCTATCGAACCTTGTTTCATAATTCAACTGCATTCTGCCATATAATAAAAGAAATTCGTTTTCCTGACTGGAGAAACGTTCATGTCACAAATTCAGGAATATCTTCCATTCCTAATACCAGTGCTTATTATCCAACTGGTTTTGATGATCAGTGCACTGGTAGACCTGATCCGCCGCCCAAGTGTCAAAGGACCAAAGTGGGTCTGGGCATTGGTCATCATTTTCGTAAATTTGATCGGCCCAATTATTTACTTCGTGGCAGGCAGGAAAGAAGAATGATCCAAATTGAAAACCTCACCAAGCAATATGGTGCGGTGCGCGCTCTTGATAACTTGAATATGACCGTTGAGCCGGGATCCATCTTTGGATTTCTGGGTCCGAACGGATCAGGGAAAACAACCACATTACGGATCCTGACCGGTCTGGCCAAACCGACAGCTGGCTCCGCTCAAGTGGCCGGTGTGAACGTTTCGAAAGATGCCTACAACCTGCCCTCTCACATTGGCTATTTGCCTGAAGAGCCGGCCTTCTATTCCTGGATGACGCCACAAGAGTTTCTTGATTACATTGGTCGCCTGCATGGACTATCAAGTTCGAAACGGATTGCGCGCATAAGAGAACTGCTCATATTGGTTGGCCTGACCGAAGCGGGTAAACGACGGATCGGCGGATTTTCCCGCGGCATGCGTCAACGCCTCGGGCTGGCAGCTGCACTTGTCCATCGTCCTGAAGTTTTGCTATTGGATGAACCTGTCAGCGCACTTGATCCTGCCGGACGCAAGGCTGTACTCGAATTGATCGAGCAACTGAGCGGCCAATGCACGATCCTTATGTCCACGCATATACTTGCAGATGTGGAACGTGTATGTAATGTAGTTGGCATCATCTCTCGCGGACGTATCATCGTTCAGTCCCCCAGAGAAGAACTACTGAATAGATATGTCCAACCGGTCTTTGAATTTGACAGTACGGATGTTTCTGCATTTCAGCGGTGGGCAGAATTACTCAAAAAACAAACCTGGATTACATCAGTAAGTATTGAAGGCCAAACTGCAAGGATCGTTGTGAATGATGTAGTGCAGGCTCGCGCAGAATTGCTGGCTTCTGTGATGGCTCAGCATATTGTGCTCCGACGCTATGAAGAAATACGCCCTTCACTTGAAGACGTTTTTCTGCAACTGGTGGAAACGGAGTCCCCACAGTGAACTTTCTAAATGTATTTTATAAAGAATTGACAGAACAATGGCGCACCTTCCGCCTATTGATCGTAGTCGCGGTGATGACTGTCTTCGGCCTGGCCTCACCATTATTGGCAAAGCTTACCCCTGAACTTCTCAAATCAATTCCTGGCTTACCACTCGGTCTTGCGGATGCAATTCCTGTGCCGACCATCTCAGATGCAGTGACTCAATATGTCAAGAATATGAGTCAATTTGGTATCCTGTTGGCTTTGTTGGTAAGTATGGGCAGTGTTGCCCAGGAAAAAGAACGCGGCACTGCCGCCATAATGTTGACGCATCCCGTGTCACGCCTGAATTTCATTTTGAGTAAATTCTTTGCACTGGCTGTCACCTTTGCGATCAGCCTCGGCATGGCCGCAGTGGGATGCTGGTATTACACCTTGCTTTTGTTCAAGGCAATGCCTTGGGATTCCTTCCTCGCGTTGAATGGATTAATGCTGCTGGTCTTTCTCGTTTACGTTGCCGTATCCGTGCTTTGCAGTACGCTGGCTAATTCGCAAGGAGTTGCAGCGGGATTGGCTTTTGGTGCGCTGGTTGTAATAGCTGGTGTCGGCGCTTTGCCACGCATTGGTGTATATTTTCCTGGTCAATTATTTGGTTGGGGAGCAGCTCTTATGCTCGGAGGCACTAACACCGCCTGGCCTGCCTTTTGGGTCAGCATTGGATTGATCATTATCGCTTTGTTGGGTGCATGGCAAATTCTCAACAGACAAGAGCTTTAGTAAAAAGTTTGCAGCTACTTAATTATGACCTGAATAACTGCGATATCCGTCTTGCACTGGCTTGTGCTTCAGTGTCGCGTTCGGTGGGAGGCGGAAATCGCAAGGCTAGCCAAAGATTTCACCCGAAATGATTGCCTTGATCCGAAAGATGGCGGAAGAGAACCACTTGTGAGGACCGGAGCGGATACGCGGCGAATTATTGAAATTGGGGATTGTAGTGAGTAAACGGAGCATCCAGGGATACATGCCGGAAGAGATGAAGTCGCGCTCATCGAGCCAAAACTGGGAAACTTTCTTGAAGAATCAAGGCAGTACTACCTGGGCATGCGACTTTACGGTTGTGCACGTAAAGAAACAGTTCCCTAAACAAGCCTCCCAATGAACATATCCAATTTAAAAAGACAGGCACATTACGAACCAGGTATCTATCTTCCCAACAACGCCTGTGCTTGTCCCGCTGTAGTAAGAAGGGCAATTGCTTGCTGCGGCGAAGTCGCGACTTGCCAGCCCGGTTCCAATAGGAATTGGGATCATTGGAAACAAGAGTCCGTTTAGGGACACAGATATATTGAGTATGATATTTATTGGCAGTCTTCCATTCCTAGTAGTTTGATACTAGTGTTGCTCGCGTCTGACAGGCTGCAAGCAATCCATATACGAGCATGAATATTGAAGCAAGAGATTTAAGAGTAGTCATTTTTCTGCCTTTGACTTATAAGAGTCCGATCACTTCCCAAACGTAATCGAGTTGAAAATCTCCTGCACGAGCGGATAGTGTTCATCGAACTTTTCGGGGTTATCGACAAACTCGAGCAGTACCTGTTCCCCGTTGACTTCGAGCAGGATCATCTGCCGTTTGAACTCCGGGTCTGCGCCGCCATGCCATGCATAATCATCCTTGAGCCATAACATCGCGCGCATCGGAGGAGTATGGACAATGATTTGGATCCCTTGAATACCATTACTGGTGATAGGGTCCGGTCCCTGGACGACCGTTACACCAGGAATTGAGGTCACATAGTCAAAAAACTCATCGGGGAGTGGTTGGTGGTCAGTCAGGTTTGTCGGTAACACGACCAGAGACGGACGTCATTGCTCCGTCTCTGTGAATTTATCTACTGTGCAGTATCAACTACAACAATGTTTTCGGCACCATAGTTTGAGTTTGCGGCACCAGTAAACACCCAAAGCACATCGCCAATTTGAATTACTTGCGTTGGACAATCCAATCCGATTTTATCAACCACCGAATTGGTACTGGGGTCGATCTGCGCTAGGAAGCTTTGCTTCAAGTCATGACAGGCCGGAGGGCCAGAGGAAGCACCGGCGACCGCCCAAACTCTTCCGTTAACCCAGATGCCTCCAAAGGCTCTGGCACCCAAGTGAACGATGGCGGTAAGTTGGTTGGTTGCCGGGTCGATGCCCAATAGATCGTCACCATGTCCAAACCACAGGGTGCTATTTGTGGAGGCGGTTGCAATGCTCACGTTGTCGAGCAGAATGGTCGCGATAATTTGGTCGGTGGCAGGGTCGATGCGTAGAAGCTTGGTGGCGTCCCTGGAATATTGCGCATTCCACGCCCACAGGCTGCCGTCTACCACGGCGGCCGGCAAGGTGTTCTTAAACTTCGCGGCTACCTGCTTTGTCTGGAGGTCGACGCGCAGGGCGAGCACCCGGTCGTAATCCCAGACCCACATGTTATGGTCATCGCCAACCATCACGTTGATAACGAAGTCTCGGTCATCAACCTTGCCGAGCGGAATCCGTTCAACAATTTGGTTTGTGCCCGGGTCAATGCGGACGATTTCGCTCGTTGCCACCGAGGTGGCCCAGACAGAATCGGTTGTTGCTACAACGGCGACCGGATCGCCATACGGCGCCTTGGTCGGAGCGTCGACTTGGATCGTGGTCAGGGTCTGTCGCGAGGAAGGATTCCAACGCGTGATCGCACCTGTATAGTCATCGATAAGCCAAAACGAATCGAAAGCATATACAGCATCCCGATTAGGCTTGACGGGAAGAGGAATAGTCTCCAACAATTTGCCTATTGCAGGAGTTTCCGAAAGAGATGTGGGAGAGATGGAAACAGCAGGTGCAGTGGTGGGATCTGTGGTTGAGGGAATCACGGTCGCCGTTGCGGCTGGCGCGCAAGCCGAAAGCAACACACTTACGAGCATCAATGCTGAAGCCAGCAATTTGTAGGTATTCATTTTTTGTCCTTTGGTATATAAGAGTTGGATTACTTCGTAAATGTGATCGAAT
>Ga0210377_10001443_pt1 | contig 21754 bp, 21 predicted proteins | sample PLM4_65_b1redo_FD_155480 | JGI IMG/M metagenome (GOLD analysis project Ga0210377, IMG submission 155480) | Groundwater sediment microbial communities from an aquifer in East River, Colorado, USA - PLM4_65_b1 redo | ecosystem: Environmental > Terrestrial > Soil > Riparian zone | place: USA: East...
CGGGAAGAGAAGAAATTCCCCACGCCGGAGGATTTGGTCGGGCAGATGAAAAAGGATGTGCTAGGCGCCCAGGAGATCTTAAACCAAGTCAGCATAGAGGAGCGGGCGCAATTGGCGCGGTGAGGTAACGTGCTAAGCCGTTTAACCGTTGATAAAGAGCATGCCGGAATGCGGTTGGATCTATTCCTATCGCGTCATTTCCCTGGCCCCTTGGAGAGGGCGGGCTTGAGTCGCTCCGGTATCCAGAGGGTGATCGCCGAGGGGCAGATCACCCTCAACGGAAGGAAGACCAAGGCCAGCGCCCGTCTGAAGTCCAACGACGCAGTCGAGATCCGGTTGCTGCCTCCACGGGAGACGGCGTTGGCGCCGGAGTCTGTCCCGCTGGATATTCTCTTCGAAGATGAGGATTGCCTGGTAGTGAATAAGCCCGCCGGCATGGTGGTTCATCCTGCCGCCGGTAGGCAAAGCGGAACCCTTGTGAATGCCCTGCTCCATTACTGTCCGAATCTTCAGGGGATCGGAGGGGAGCGGCGCCCCGGGATTGTCCATCGATTGGACAAAGATACCTCCGGGGTGATGGTTGTGGCAAAACATGATCGGGCCTTTCATCAATTAGCCCAGCAGTTTAAGGAGCGGCGAGTTCGTAAAGAGTACCTCGCCTTTGTGTGGGGTTTAGTCGATCAGCAGAAGGGGAGCATTGATCGTCCCATCGGTCGTCATCGGAGCGACCGGAAAAGGATGTCGAGCCTGCGCTCTCTGTCGCGCTTGAGAGAGGCGCTAACCGAGTGGCAAGTAGAGAATGCTTTCAGGGTAGAGCCTGCAGGAGAGCGGTCTTTTTGGGTCACGTTGCTGCGTCTCAAGCCCCATAGTGGTCGGACGCACCAGATCCGTGTCCATCTGGCGGACCAGGGATATCCGGTGGTTGGGGACCGTATCTATGGGCGGAAGCGGTACGGCCTTGACGGCAATCGCGAGCCGCTGCCGGGTGTGACGGATTTTCCGCGCCAGGCGCTCCATGCGGAGAGGCTCGGATTCAGCCATCCCCGCACTGGAGCCCCGGTCGCCTTTTACGCCCCGCTTCCGCTCGATATGCAGCGACTCTTAGACTCTCTGAGGGAATGGCATTCAACCAGCGAACGGAGAAAGGTAGGGAAAGGGGGTTGACAAAAGGATTGTTTTTTTTTAATATAAGACAATTTCGATTTCCTGGTTCAGCGATACTCTTTGAAATTAGCCCCACATTAAGGTTATCGTTCACTGTATCCCGACCTGAACTTTTGATTTGGATTTCAAACAAACGAATCATTTCTGTGTTGAACCCCTGTTGTCTTGAAATGTCGCGTTGGTAAGCAGGATCCCCTGTAGGAGTGGTCGGGCAGCCGTTGCGTTTTAACGATATTCCTCCTCAACCAGGTGGGTCAGAGGGATCGGGGAAACGAGTCCAGTTTTCGGGCAATTCGTATTTGGCATGAAAGGAGACATATAGCTATGGTACGTGGGAGGACCCGCGCCGAGTCGGAGACCGTGGAAGAAAATGGATTGAACCTTAAGTCTCTTAAGGAGAAGAAGATCAGCGAGTTGGCATTGATCGGTAAAAACTTCAATATCGAAGGCGCAGCCAATATGCGCAAGCAGGAGTTGATCTTCGCCATATTACAGGCCCAAACCGAGCAGAACGGTTTTATCTACGGGGAAGGGGTGCTGGAGACCCTTCCTGATGGCTTTGGTTTTCTCAGAGCCCCGGACTATAACTACCTCCCTGGCCCGGACGATATCTATGTCTCTCCGAGCCAAATTCGCCGCTTCAATCTTCGCACCGGAGATATCATTTCGGGGCATATTCGTCCCCCCAAGGAAGGGGAACGTTACTTTGCCCTGCTCAAGGTGGAAGCCATCAACTACGAAGACCCGGAGAAGGCAAGGGATAAGATCCTCTTTGACAACCTTACCCCCCTCTATCCGAATGAACGCTTTAAGCTGGAATACCAGCCGGACGAATATACCACGCGGGTTGTTGATCTCTTAACCCCGATCGGCAAAGGGCAGAGAGGACTGATCGTGGCTGCCCCTCGAACCGGCAAAACCATGATGCTGCAGAACATTGCCAAGGCCATTGCCCATAACCACAACGAGGCGATCCTGATTGTTCTCCTGATTGACGAGCGACCTGAAGAAGTGACCGATATGCAGCGCTCGGTGAATGGAGAAGTGGTCAGTTCTACCTTTGACGAGCCCGCGACGCGCCATGTCCAGGTTGCCGAGATGGTGATCGAAAAGGCCAAACGGTTGGTGGAACACGGCAAGGACGTGGTGATCCTGCTCGACAGCATTACCCGTTTGGCTCGCGCCTACAATACGGTTGTTCCCCCCAGCGGCAAAATTCTCTCCGGCGGGGTGGACTCCAATGCGCTGCACAAACCGAAAAAGTTTTTTGGCGCGGCGCGCAACATCGAAGATGGCGGGAGTCTCACCATCATTGCGACCGCCCTGATCGATACCGGGAGTCGGATGGATGAGGTGATTTTCGAGGAGTTCAAAGGAACCGGCAACATGGAACTTCATTTGGACCGCCGGCTGATGGATAAGCGCGTCTTTCCGGCCATCGACATCAACAAGTCGGGAACAAGAAAAGAAGAGCTGTTGATATCTAGAGAAGATCTCAACCGAATCTGGATACTGCGCAAGGTCTTGTCACAGTTGAGCGTAGTAGAGGCGATGGAGTTTTTATTGGATAAGATTCGTGGGACGCAAACCAACAAGGAGTTCCTTGAATCCATGAACCAATGACCTTCCCCGCTCTCCTCTTTGGCTGTCTTGCACAGGTCGCAGATCTTTGTTAAAAGCGCAGGATTACTAAGTCTTTTTGATGGATGCCCCCCGGCGACCGCTGGTCGTTTGGGATTCCGGTAAGTTAGAGCAGTTTTTGGGCTTATTTCACACCCTTTCTGATCCTCTCCATGGTGCCCTCGGGTATGGAGCGGAGGCGAGGAAAGGGGAGGACACAACCAAAGGAGTGTAAGTTTATGGCAGAGTTATCTATGAAGCAACTCTTGGAGGCCGGGGTCCATTTTGGCCACCAGACCAGCCGCTGGAACCCCAAGATGAAGCCGTTCATTTTTGGCGCCCGTAACGGCATCCATATCATTGATCTCCAGCAAACCGTCACGATGTTTAAGGACGTGGCTGTGTTTGTCCGCGATCTTGTGGCAGGGGGAGGAAACGTCCTTTTTGTAGGGACGAAAAAGCAGGCCCAGGATTCGATCAGGGAGGAGTCGGAGCGCTGTGGGATGTTTCACGTCCACAACCGGTGGCTGGGAGGAACCCTCACCAACTTTTCGACGATCCGCCAGAGCATCGAGCGCCTGCGAAAGCTTGAGGAAATGGAAAACGACCCCAGGATCGTTGAGGCCTTGACGAAAAAAGAGATGTTGGGTCTCAAGCGAGAAAAGGAGAAGCTGGAGCAGTCCTTGGGGGGAATTAAGGGAATGAAGAAGCTTCCCGACGCCATTTTCGTCATCGATCCCAACCAGGAGGAGATCGCCGTTAAAGAGGCGAGGAAGCTGAGGATCCCTGTGGTGGCTGTGATTGATACCAATTGCGATCCGGATATGGTGGATTGCAAAGTTCCAGGGAACGATGATGCCATCCGGGCCATCCGGCTTTTTTGTGCGGCCATTGCGGACGCAGTAATTGAGGGAAAAAATCTCTATGAGCAGAGCTTAGTAAGGACCAAAGAAGAAGAGAAGGTCGTGGAGCCGGCAGCTGTGGCTGCGGACGGCGCCACCGCGACCTCGGCAACAGGGGGGGCGTAATCTCAATGGAAGTCAATGCATCTTCGGTCAAAGAGTTGCGCGATAAGACCGGGGCGGGAATCATGGACTGCAAAAAAGCCCTGGCGGAATCTGCGGGAGACATAGAGAAGGCGGTAGACTACCTGCGTCGCAAGGGTCTGGCGGCTGCGGCAAGGAAAGTGGGCCGCGTAGCAGCGGAGGGCCTCGTGGGGGCTTATATCCACGCGGGAGGGAAGATCGGCGTTTTGGTTGAGCTCAATTGCGAAACGGACTTCGTCGCGCGCACAGCGGAATTTCAGAGCTTGTTGAAAGACATCGCCATGCAGGTTGCCGCTGCGAACCCGCGTTATATCCGCCCAGAGGATGTGCCGCCTGAAGAGCTGGAAAGGGAGCGGGAGATTTACCGGCGTCAGGCCTCCGATTCCGGCAAACCGGAAAAGGTTGCCGACAAGATCGTGGAAGGAAAAATGGAGCGATTTTATTCCGAGGTCTGTCTGCTGGAGCAGGCCTTCATTAAGGATCCCGATCATAAGGTCGGGGATCTGGTGCAGGAAACCATCGCACGGCTGAGAGAAAACATCCAGGTGCGCCGTTTTGTCCGCTACCACCTGGGGGAAGGGGTGGAGAACATTAGCTAGGTGGTTCTGGATGGGTGAGGTAAAACTCAAATATAATCGTGTCATCTTGAAAGTTACCGGTGAAGTCTTCGCCGGCGCGGAAAGATACGGTATCGACAGCAAGATGGTGCGGGGATTTGCCGAGGAGATCAAGGAAGTCAAAGAGATGGGCTGTCAGATCGCCCTGGTCATCGGAGGGGGAAATATCCTTCGCGGCGCCGAGGCGAGCGAAGGCGGGTTGGAGCGGGCAACTGCCGATTACATGGGGATGCTGGCCACGGTCATCAACAGTTTAGCCCTGCAAGATGCCTTGGAAAAGATCGGTGTCTCCACGCGGGTTATGTCCGCCATTGACATGCGTCAGGTGGCGGAACCCTACATTCGACGACGCGCTACCCGCCATCTAGAAAAAGGGCGGGTGGTGATCTTTGCCGGAGGAACCGGCAATCCTTATTTCACGACCGACACCACCGCCAGCCTTCGGGCCATGGAGATCGGCGCCGATGTGATTCTTAAGGCGACCAAGGTAAAGGGGGTCTACGACGCAGATCCTCTGAAACATCAGGGGGCCAAAATGTACGGGGAACTGACCTACATCGAGGTCTTGAATAAAGAGCTCAAGGTCATGGACTCCACCGCGATCTCGCTTTGCATGGACAATCGTTTGCCGATCATTGTCTTCAATATTATGGAGAAAGGGAATATCAAGAGAGTGGTGCGCGGGGAGGAGATCGGCACCCTTGTGAGCGCGGGGAAGAGATGAACGAGACCTTCTTTATTGATCTCCAGAAAGAAATGGAAAAGTCAGTGGTGGCTTTTCGCAAGGACCTTGCAAAGCTGCGCACGGGAAGGGCCTCGACGGCTTTGTTGGAAGGGGTCATGGTGGATTACTATGGCAGCCCGACCCCCCTCAACCAGTTGGCTACCTTAGGGGCACCGGAGCCCCGCCTCTTAGTGGTGCAACCCTACGACAAGGGAGTCATCGGGGGGATTGAGAAGGCGATCTTCAAGGCGGATCTCGGTTTGACCCCTAACAACGACGGAAAAATCATCCGTATTCCTATACCCGAATTGACAGAGGAGAGACGCAGGGAGCTAGTCAAGCATATCAAAAAGATGGCGGAAGAATTCCGCGTATCCATCCGCAATCACCGCAGGCTCGCTATCGAGAAACTCAAGGAGTTTGCTAAGAAAAAGGAAATTACCGAGGACGATCTCAAGCACAGCCAGGACCGAGTGCAGAAAATCACCGACGATTTCATCAACAGGATCGACAAGGTGCTGAAGACCAAGGAAGACGAAATCATGGAGGTCTGAGGCCTGCGTTATTTCCCTCGAGCTATTCTCAATCCAGAATGAACCTCAGGGGCCTAGACAAGAGTCGTTTGCCCAGACATGTGGCCATCATTATGGATGGCAACGGACGCTGGGCTCGGTTGAGAGGTAAAGGTCGCATTGAAGGACACCGTCGGGGCAGGGCCTCGGTTCGTGCCGTCGTGGAGATGAGTCGTAAGCTAGGGATTCCCTATCTTTCGCTCTACGCTTTTTCAACAGAAAACTGGTTGCGACCCAAGGAGGAAGTTCACGCGCTAATGGGGCTGCTCGAACATTATTTGGCAGTGGAGCAACCCAAGATGATGCGGCACGGAATTCGCCTATTGGCCATCGGCGACAAGGGCCGATTGCCGCCGCCGGTTCTGCGGACACTGGAGCGTGCCGTGAAGGCGACGCAAAAAAACAAAGGAATGACGGTTGTTTTGGCCCTGAGTTACAGTGGCCGCGACGATATTGTCAGGATGGTGCAGGCTGTAGCCCGGGAAGCGAAAGAGGGAGCTTGTGCGATCGAAGATATTAATGAAGAGATGATATCCGCTCACATGGAGACGAGATCCGTCCCAGATCCGGACCTGCTTATCCGTACCAGCGGCGAGATGCGGATCAGTAATTTTTTCCTCTGGCAAATCCCTTACACAGAGCTTTACATCACGCCGACTCTCTGGCCGGATTTTCGTGAAGAAGAATACCTCCAGGCCCTTCTGGAGTTTCAACGGCGCCGCAGGAGATTCGGTCGTACCGATGAGCAGATCACGCAACCTCTCTGCTCGGTTGGCAGAAACCGGTGAATAAGCAGATCGGATCCAGGGTGATCACGGCCGTAGTGGGCATCCCCTTTTTGGTCTTGGTCATTGGCTGGGGCCGTCCAGCCCATTTCTTGCTGCTGGTTTTTCTGCTTACGATTGTTGCCCTTTGGGAATACTTTTCTATGGCCTTCCGGGGCCGTTGGAAGAAGCAGGCCCTGGGAGTTCTCTTCGGTGTGCTGGCGGCGCTCAGCGTCATCCTCCCGGGCATTTCGCAGCCGGGGTTGGGGTTGGCTGGGGTCGTCGTATTAGCCTTCTTGTCTTACCTTTTTTCTGGCGCGGGGTTGGAAGAAAGGTATCAACAATTGGGATGGACCCTTGTGGGCACTCTGTACGTCGGATTTCTCGTTCCTCATTTGTTTCTTCTCTATCGATCCCACGATGGGCGAGAGTGGGTATTTTTTATCCTTTTGGTGATCATGGCCGGGGATACCGCGGGATATTTCGTAGGGAGTTCCCTGGGCAAGAAAAAATTGTATCCTGAAATCAGTCCGGGAAAAACCGTGGAAGGGGCCTTTGCTTCTCTTGCTGCCAGCGCGCTTGCCGGTGTCGTCGGAGGCAAATACTTACTCCCTGCTTTCCCGTGGATGGAAATCCTCCTACTCTCACTTTTCTTGAGCCTTCTTGGGCAGGGAGGCGACCTCTTCGAGTCGTGGATCAAGCGGGTCTTTGCCGTCAAGGATTCAAGCCGTCTCCTTCCCGGGCATGGCGGGTTGCTGGATCGAATGGATAGTCTTATATTCCCAGTCGTGTTTGCCACCTATTATTTGCGGCTGATCCACCCATGAAGTCGATCGTCATCCTGGGCTCCACAGGCTCGATCGGAGTTAGCACGCTCGACCTGGTACGGCGCTTTCCCGATGAATTCAGGGTGCGGGGTCTGGTTGCCGGCCGCAATCTGAAGCTCCTCGCCGCGCAGATCAGAGAATTTGTTCCCGGGTGGGTGAGCATCCGGGAAAAAGAGGGAATCCCTCTTTTGCGCAAACTCTTGGGAGAGCGCAAGATGGAAATCCTGTGGGGAGAGAGCGGCGCCACCTCTGTGGCTACGGCGCGCGGGGTGGATGTCGTCGTCGCGGCCATCGTGGGCGGCGCTGGTTTAGTGCCGACCTTGGAAGCGGTACGAGCAGGAAAAGAGGTGGCCCTCGCCAACAAAGAGGCCCTGGTGATGGCAGGGGAAATCTTCATGCGCGAGGCGAACAAAAAGGGCGTTCGTCTTTTTCCTGTGGACAGCGAGCACAGCGCCGTCTTCCAGTGCCTGCAGGGAAACCGCCGGGAGGAGGTGGAGCGCATCATCCTGACGGCCTCCGGAGGGCCTTTTCTCCGCGTCTCTCTAAAATCTCTGGAGCGTGTCACGGTGAAGCGAGCCCTCAAGCACCCGAACTGGAAGATGGGGCGAAAAATCACGGTCGATTCGGCAACGATGATGAACAAAGGGCTGGAAGTGGTGGAGGCCCGATGGTTATTCGATATAAATCCCTCTCAGGTAGAAGTGGTGATCCATCCGCAGAGCATCGTTCACTCCATGGTGCTCTACCAGGATGGCTCGATCATCGCCCAGCTGGGAGTCCCGGATATGCGGATACCTATCGCTTATGCGCTTTCCTACCCTCATCGGCTGAAGGTGAACTGCCGGCAGCTCAAATTAACCGAGTTGGGTAAGCTCACTTTCCTTCCGGTGGAGAAAAGGAGATATCCCGCCCTCGATCTGGCCTATCAGGCCTTGGCGGTTGGCGGGACCATGCCAGCGGTTCTTAATGCTGCTAATGAGGTCGCCGTCGCGGCCTTTTTGGAGAGACGGATCGGTTTCCGCAAGATTCATCGAGTCATCGAGAGGGCTATGGAGGCCCACGCGAGTCGACACCCGAATGAGGTGCAGGAGATTTTAGAGGCGGATCGGTGGGCGCGGGAGAAGGCTTTGACGCTTATCGATAAAAAGTAAAGGAGGAAATTGCATGGGGAGTATTATTGTAGCAATTGTTGCAGCTCTAGTAGGACTAGGGATCTTAATCATTATCCATGAACTGGGCCACTTCCTCGTGGCAAAAAAAACTGGCGTCGGTGTTCTCACCTTCTCCATTGGTTTTGGCCCGAAACTGTTGGGCAGAAAAATCGGTGAAACCGAGTACCTATTAAGCGCCTTTCCGCTGGGGGGATATGTCAAAATGGTGGGTGAAGATCCCGAGGAGGAAGTTCAAGGGGTCGATGTGCAGCGATCTTTCTCTCATCAGGGACTTGCCAAGCGGGCTTCTATTGTAGCTGCCGGTCCCATTTCTAATCTTCTCTTGGCTGTTGTTATCTTTATCTGTATTTTCTTGTCATACGGGGTGCCAGTACTAACGACACGTGTGGGAGGTGTGGAGCCTAATTCGCCAGCAGCGCAGGCAGGAATACAAAAAGGAGATCAAATTGTCGGCATTGACGACCAGGAGGTAAAAAAATGGGAGGAACTTTCCGGCCAGATCAAGGAGAGTCAGGGGAGGGTTTTGAAGCTTCGAATCCAGAGAGATGGCCAGGAGATTAAACTCGCCGTTCAACCGATCAAGAGAGAAGGCAGGAACGTCTTTGGGGAGAGACAAGAGAGCTGGGCCATCGGGATCGCTAGCGAGCCTTCGCTTGAGAAAAGCAGTCCCTTGTTAGCCGTGCGTGAGGCATTCTCTCGGACTTGGGATTATTCGAGTTTAACTCTGGTTGCCCTTTTCAAGATGATCAAAGGTGAGGTTTCTCCAAAAACTCTTGGGGGACCCCTCTTGATCGCGCAGATGGCGGGTCAGCAGGCACGAGAGGGTTTGGGAAGCTTTTTCTTTTTTGTCGCCATACTGAGCATTAACCTCGGAGTATTGAATCTTCTACCGATACCCGTGCTGGATGGTGGACACCTGCTTTTTTTCCTCCTGGAGGGGATGCTGGGTCGCCCAGTCAAACTGAAGCATCGAGAAAGGGCCCAACAAGTCGGAATTTTTGTCCTGATCATGATCATGGTTTACGCCTTCTACAACGATATCGCCAGGTTTTTTGGCGGATAGGGCAAAACAATTTTGAGTTTTGAATTTTTAGTTTTTAGTGACGAGCAACTCAAAACTAAGAACTAAAAACTGATGATGATTCTTGGAATCGATACAGCCACGGCCACGGCGAGCGTGGCCCTAGTGGAGGACGGGAAGCTCGTTGGAGAGGAGATACGTCGAGCCGGAAAACAGTCCGATCGTTTCCCTTCGGAGGGTAGAGGGAATCATGCGGAGACTCTCCTGCCGATGGTGGGGACTGTCTTGAAAAAAGCCGGGATATCCTTATCCGATCTATCTGCCTTCGCGGTCTCGATAGGCCCCGGCTCTTTTACCGGTCTGCGAATAGGACTGAGCACCGTGAAGGGGCTTGCCTACGGATGGGAGGTCCCTGTTGTTGGAGTCCCAACCCTCCTTGCAGTGGCAGCAAGGGTAACCGGCTGGGATGGGCTGGTTTGTCCTCTTCTGGATGCACGAAAAAAAGAGGTCTACGCCGCCTTGTTTCGGAAAGAGGCCGAGACTCTGGAGCGCCTGAGCGAAGATCTGGTCTGTGCGCCTGAGAAAGTTTTGCGCCAGCTCAAATCTCTTGCTGACGGAGCGCCATGTCTATTCGTTGGTGAAGGAGCCAAAGTTTACGAAAGTCTAATTGCGACGTTCTTAGGCGACCGGGGCTTTTCAACTCTCGGGGAATCTTACCCTTCAGTGGCCTATGCCGTAGCCCGGTTAGGGGAGGAAAAGTTAAGCAGACAGGAATTCGATTCCCTGGGTTCCTTGGTGCCGCTTTATCTCCGACCTTCGGAGGCAGAGCTTAAGAAGGGCCTGGGAAGGTAAGCTATCGAAAAAACAGACCTTTGTTCTTGCGTTGACAAAAAAATCACCTTAGGATAGATTACTAATTTCCGAACACAATAGAAGATAAGGAGGCTCTCTTATGGAGAGGAGAGAGGAAGAGTTTATTATCTCTCTTATGGGCAAGGACCCCGAGCTCAAGAAATATTACGAAGAGCATCAAGAGTTGGAAAAGAAACTGTCAGGATACCAAAATAGATCCCATTTAACTCCGCTAGAGGAAGTAGAGAAAAAAAGGCTTCAGAAGCTTAAACTCGCCGGAAAAGATAAAATCATGGAGCTCCTGGGTAAGTATCGGTAAATAGGAATCCATAGGGAGAGATAAGGAGATGAAGAAGACCGGAGCAGAAATTTTTGTTGAGTCGCTCAAACAGGAGGGTGTTAAAGTTCTCTTTGGCATTCCGGGGGGAGTGGTCCTCAAAATTTTCGATGTTCTCCACCAGCAAAAAGATGTCGAGGTGGTTCTGACGCGGCATGAGCAGGGCGCCGCGCATATGGCCGAAGGATACGCCAAGGCCACAGGGAAAGTGGGCGTAGCCCTGGTGACCTCCGGTCCCGGGATGACCAACATCGTCACCGGTTTGGCGGACGCCTATATGGATTCCGTGCCTATAGTCGCCTTCACCGGCCAGGTTTCCACCAATCTGATAGGCAATGACGCCTTTCAGGAGGCGGACAACGTCGGCATCAGCCGTCCCTGCACCAAGCACAATGTCTTGGTGAAAGATGTGCGTGACTTGGCGCGGACCATTAAGGAGGCTTTCTACATTGCCAGGACAGGACGGCCAGGGCCCGTGTTGGTTGATATCCCGAAGGATGTCAGCACCGAAAAAGCCGAATTCAAATACCCGGATAAGGTCAATCTGCGCGGCTACAGTCCCACCTATGATGGGGACAAGCACCAGATCAAGCAGGCGGCCGAGGAGATTCTCAAAGCCAAAAAGCCGGTTATTTATATCGGCGGCGGCGCGCTCTTTTCCGACGCGGCCCACGAGATCCTCGAATTCGCCGAGATGACGCAGATTCCCGTCACCATGACGCTCATGGGGCTCAGCGCCTTTCCCGGCGGCCACTCCCTATCTATGGGGATGTTGGGGATGCATGGCACCTACTGGAGCAACATGGCGATGCATTACGCGGACCTAGTCATCGCCGTCGGCGCGCGCTTTGACGACCGGGTAACCGGCAAAATTCCTGAATTTTGTCCTGAGGCGCGCTTCGTCCATATCGACATCGACCCGACATCTATCCGAAAGAACGTCGAAGCCCACATTCCGATCGTCGGCGACGTGAAGACCGTGCTGCGCCAGCTCAATGTCGTGTTGCGCTCCATGGACGGCAACCAACGGGAGATCAAAGATCTGCGCCGGCCGTGGCAAAAACAGATCGCAGAATGGAAGCAGGCCCACCCACTAAAGTACCACCAGGACGAAAAATCCACCAAGCCGCAGTACGTCATCGAAGAGCTCTACAAGCTCACCCATGACAAAGGGATCATCGCCACCGACGTGGGGCAGCACCAGATGTGGGCCGCCCAGTACTTCAAGGGAGCTAAGCCGCGCACCTGGCTTACCTCCGGCGGCCTCGGCACCATGGGGTTTGGCTTTCCCGCAGCGATCGGCGCGCAAAAGGCATATCCCGGCGAGCTTGTGGTTTGCATCACCAGCGAAGGCAGCTTCCAGATGAATCTTCAGGAACTGGCCACGGCTGCGACATACAACCTGCCGGTCAAGATCGTTCTCCTTAACAACGGGTTTCACGGGATGGTCCGGCAGTGGCAGGATTTATTCTACGACGGCAGGTACGCTTCCAGCTATCTGGGAAAGATCCCGGATTTTGTAAAGTTGGCGGAGGCCTACGGAATCCGCGGCTTGAGGGCGCTAAAGCCGGCCGAGGTGGAGCCGGTGTTGCGTGAGGGGCTGAAACATAAAGGGCCAGTCCTGATGGACTTCCCAGTGTACCCATTCGAAAATTGCTATCCCATGATTCCAGCCGGCGGGGCGCAGCACGAAATGGTCCTGGAGGATCCTCCCAAGCTTACAAAAGCGCAAAGGGGCCGGGTGGCGAAGAAAAAACCTGAGGAAGGAGAAGGCGTTCTTCCAGCCTGAGGATTCGTGATTGGTGTAATCGTTGCTCGTTAATCGAGTCGACGACACTACGCTGCACGATTGAACGAATAACTAATAACGATTAACGAGTAACCATCACAGATGGAACGCATCATATCGGTTCTTGTAGAGAATAAGTTCGGCGTCTTGGCCAGAGTGGCGGGCCTCTTCAGTGCCCGGGGTTACAATATCGAAAGCCTCTCTGTGGCTCCGACGCTGGATCCGACGACTTCCATGATCACTATTGTGACCGTGGGGGATGACCGCATCATCGAACAGATCATGAAGCAGCTCAACAAGGTGGTCGAAGTGCTCAAGGTTGTAGATATGACTGAGACCAGCTACCTCGACCGTGAGACGGCCCTGATAAAAGTTCACACCAGGCCGGGGCACCGGGATGAGGCGATACGGATCGCCGATATCTTTCGCGCCAAAATCGTTGATTCGTCACCGACTACATATACGATAGAGGTGACCGGTGACGTGGATAAAGTCGAGGCGTTGATCAATATGTTGCAGCCGCTCGGGATCAAGGAGTTGATCCGCACCGGCCGAGTCGCCATTGCCCGCGAGGCGAAAGTTCCATCCCGACGCGAGTCCCAGGCGGCCAAGGCCTGAACGTGGTAGCGCTCCAGCTTGCCATTAAGCCAACAGCGAAATAAAGTTTTTCACCTAGCGGGAAAGCGGTAGCTCCTATCCTTGGGTTCGTCTGCTGGAACAGGAGAACGAACAATGAAACAATTCGAGAGACCTTTTTTCGCTCTTCTTCTTTTCCTGGCCTGTCATTCTCCTGTGGTGCTCTGGCATGGCTCCACGGCGGCGGCGGAGCTCGAGCGGCTCAATGTGGTATATTCCTCGATCGCCGCGGCCTCCATTTCGAGCTGGGCGCCCAAAGAGGCTGGGATCTACAAGAAATATGGCCTCGATGTCAACCTCATCTATGTCGCCGGCTCTCAGGCCATAGCCACCCTGATTTCCGGTGACGCCCAGGTAGTCCAGGGATCGGGGGCGGCGGCTATCCTCTCCCGTCTGGCGGGGGCAGAGGTGAAGATGATCGGGGCGGTCATCAATGTGATTCCCATGAGTTTGGTGACCACGCCGGACATTAACGGCCCCCAAGACCTAAAAGGCAAAACCTTCGGTGTCACTCGCTTTGGCTCTCTGACCGACCTGGGATTGCAGAAGGCGATGAGTGAGTGGGGTCTTGATCCTGCGAAGGATGTCAAGACGATACAGACTGGGGGGGTGCCGGAAAACCTTTTATTCATGCAGCAGGGGATCATCAAGGGGGCGCTGATTTCTTCCCCGACCCTCGAAAAGGCAAAAGAGATGGGCTACAGGGAACTGCTGAATCTGGCCGATATTAAGTTCCGCTACCCGGCCACCGCCTTGGTTACGACCGATTCCTTTATCAGAAACCGCTCCCAGACGCTCGAGAGATTCCTGAAGGCAACGCTTGAGGGGATCAAGTACGCGAAAACCAACCCGGAGTTCACCATCAAGCTTCTCGGCAAGTACAGTCGCACGTCGGATACGACATTGTTGACCAGCGCCTTCCGGACGTATGTTTTGGGTTACATCCGAGACGTGCCGACCATCACCTCGATCGAAGTGGAATCCGCCCTGGAGGAGGTCTCCGCCAGAAATCCCAAGGCAAAGGGCTTAGACCCCAAGCAATTCTACGATCCGACTCCCATGGAGCAGCTGGCTAAGGAGGGGTTTATCAAGCAGCTCTACCCTCGCTGAAGACGGAAAACCTCGCCCTGGTTGACTAAGAGGTTCTTCGAAGCTATCCTATAATAATGTTGCTGGAGGAGGTATTTAATGCAGGTCTACTATGACCAAGACGCGGATTTGAAGCATCTTAAAGGGAAGCGGGTAGCTGTTCTTGGCTATGGCAGCCAGGGCCATGCCCACGCCAATAACCTTAAGGATTCTGGGATCGAGGTAGTGGTGGGGCTGAAAAGGGGAAGTAGCTCGTGGCCCAAGGCGGAAAAGGCGGGCCTCAAGGTCATGGAGACCGCTGAGGCTGCTAAGGTTGGAGATGTCGTCATGGTTCTCCTGCCCGATGAACTCCAGGGAGAGGTTTACGAAAAGGAAATTGGTCCTGGACTGAAGAGTGGGAACTATCTGGCCTTTGGCCATGGGTTTAATATTCATTTCAAAATGATCGTTCCGCCCGCCGGGGTCAATGTCTTTATGGTTGCCCCGAAAGGGCCAGGCCATCTCGTGCGCAGTGAGTTTGAAAAGGGGAGGGGCGTGCCCTGTCTTCTCGCCATACATCAGGATCCATCCGGCGATACCAAGCAGGTGGGGTTGGCCTATGCCAAGGCCCTGGGCGGCGCTCGGGCGGCGGTCATTGAAACTACCTTTAAAGATGAAACCGAGACTGATCTTTTTGGCGAGCAGGCGGTCCTGTGCGGCGGGCTCACGGCCTTGATCCAGGCGGGATATGAGACCTTGGTGAACGCGGGTTATCCACCGGAGATGGCGTATTTTGAGTGCATGCACGAAGTCAAGCTGATCGTGGATCTCATCTACGAGGGTGGTTTGACTAATATGCGCTATTCGATTAGTAACACTGCGGAGTATGGGGATCTTACCCGGGGAAAGAAGGTTATCGGCCCCGAGGTCCGAAAGGCCATGCAGGATTTGCTGAAAGATATCCAGTCGGGAAAATTTGCCGAGGAGTGGATCAACGAATATCGTTGCGGGCTGCCCCATTTTACCGAGCTTAGAAAAGAGGCGGCAAATCACCCGATAGAAAAGGTGGGCGAGCGGCTCAGGTCTATGATGCCGTGGCTGGCGCAAAACCGGCTGGTGGACAAGACGAAAAACTGAAGATCGAGGATTGAGAATCGAGGATCGCGATCTTCTATCCTCTATCCTCCATTTTCGTGGCTAAAATGAGTATTGCCAAGGAGGGTTACCCGTTCATTCTCGCTGCGGCCCTTTTGGCCCTGCTTGCCTTAGCGCTGGGTTGGAAATGGGCCGGGTCGGTATTCGTACTCGCGGCCCTTGCCTTTTTGGGTTTTTTCCGTGACCCGGAGCGTGTTCCCCCCAGGGGGGAAGGGTTGATTCTATCTCCTGCCGACGGGAGGGTGCTCGGAATCAAGCGGGTGGAAAAAGAGCTACTTTTCGAGGGAACGGAGACGCGGGTGAGTATTTTTATGTCGCCTCTGGATGTTCATGTGAATCGCGCGCCCGTCCAGGGTATGGTGGAAGAGATCCGCTATCAAAAGGGAAGTTTTTTTGCCGCCTATAGGGAAGAGGCGTCAGAGAACAACGAGAAAAATGCCCTCAGGATCGTGGACGGGAAAGGGAGAAAATTCGGAGTGGTGCAGATTGCCGGAGTCCTGGCCCGGCGCATTGTCTGCTACGTCAAAAAGGGCGACTCTTTGGAGCTTGGGCAGAGATTTGGATTGATTATGTTTGGCTCCCGCGTGGATCTCTTTTTGCCCCCAGGTTTCCGCGTGGACGTGGCGCAAGGACAGAGGGTGAGGGCGGGGGAGACTATCATAGGGAGGCTTCAGTGAACGGGATCAATGACCCGCAAGGCGAGAAGTTCTCGATGGGAAAAGTGCGGCTCCTGCGCAGGAAAGGAACGGCGCGGGTTCCCCTCAAGCAAAGGGTTCGCTCGGCGCAACTGAAAAGGGGCGTCTATCTGATCCCCAGTCTCTTCACTACGGGGAATCTGATTTGCGGTTTTTTCTCTGTTATATCGACTTTTAACGGACACTATCTCCAGGCGGCGATAATCATCATTCTCGCCCATCTCTTAGACGGGCTCGATGGTTATGTGGCGCGCCTTACCAAAACTACCAGTCAGTTCGGGATCGAATTAGATTCTTTGGCGGATCTCGTCTCCTTCGGGCTGGCCCCGGCCATTTTGGTTTATTATTGGGCGCTGGTCCCTTGGGGCACCTGGGGGTGGCTGGCGGCATGTCTCTATGTGGTGTGCGGCGCTCTCAGGCTTGCCCGTTTCAACGTCCAGATCCGGACTGTGGAAAAGAGTCATTTCGTGGGACTTCCGATTCCTGCAGCGGCGGAAATGATTGCAGCGATCGTGCTGATGTACTATTTTCTTGGCGGAGAGGGCGCAGCCAACAAACGGGTGATCCTGCTCCTGGTGATTTATCTGCTCGCAGGATTGATGGTGAGCAGCTTCCAGTATTTCAGCCTTAAACAGATGGATTTCAAGAAAAGGCATCCCTTTTGGCTATTGGTTTCTGCGATTCTTTTTATTAAACTGACTATTGCGGAGCCGCAGATTATGTTTTTTACCACTTTTCTCCTGTATACTTTATCCGGGCCCCTGTTATGGGGACTGATGCTTTATAAGCGAAGACGGGAGAAGAGGGGGGAGGCCACCGAAGCTTTGCAATAGCTTTCCCTTTCTGGAAGTCAGTCTGGTGCTCCCGTTGGCCCTGCCGCGGGAGTTTTTGTTTTTATGGAGGATAATTCCATGTCGGAGAAAGCTAGAGAGGATAATGTCGTAAAGATCTTTGATACGACGCTCAGGGACGGAGAACAATCTCCTGGTGCGAGCATGAATGTGGAGGAAAAAGTGATCATCGCGCGCCAGCTTGAGAAGCTCGGCGTCGATGTGATTGAAGGGGGGTTTGCCGCCTCCTCCGAGGGGGATTTTGCCGCCGTAGAAAGTATCTCCAAGGAGGTCAAGCGGCCGACGGTGGTGAGTCTCGCCCGGGCCCAGGAAGGAGACATTAAAAGGGCTTTGCAGGCGGTAGAGCAGGCCAAGCATCCGGGGATTCATATCTTTATCGCCACTTCGGATATTCATATGAAGCACAAACTCAGGATGTCCCGCAACGAAGTTCTGGACGCTGCGGTTTGGGCGGTGGGTTACGCCAAGAAACATATCGACTATATCGAATTTTCGGCGGAAGACGCCTCGCGCAGTGATTGGGATTTTCTCGTGCAGGTTTTCAGCGAGGTAGTCCGGGCAGGGGCCATAACCCTCAATGTCCCCGACACCACGGGATATGCAATCCCTTCGGAGTTCGGCTCTCTGTTGCGTTATCTCGTTGATCACGCTGAGGGAGAAAAACAGGTAATCTGGAGCGCTCATTGTCACAATGACCTGGGACTGGCGACTGCCAACTCTCTGGCCGCGGTGGCGAACGGCGCCAGGCAGGTCGAGTGCACCATTAATGGCATCGGTGAGCGTGCGGGCAATACCTCGTTGGAAGAGGTAGTGATGGCCCTTAAGACCAGAAAAAATCTATTCGGTGTGGATACCAACATCGTGAGCGAACAGATCTATCCCTCTTCCCGGTTGGTTTCACAAATCACCGGTATTCCCATTCCGATCAATAAACCGATCGTAGGGGATAATGCCTTCGCCCATGAAGCGGGCATCCATCAGGACGGAGTTCTCAAGCAGAAACTCACCTATGAGATCATGACCCCGGAATCGGTCGGGATCACCGGCAATCGGCTGGTAATGGGAAAGCATTCCGGACGCCACGCCTTCGGCGAACGACTCAAGGAGTTGGGTTTCAATCTTAACAAGGTGGATCTGAATCGCGCTTTCCTCCGCTTCAAGGAGTTGGCGGACAAGAAAAAAGAGGTCTACGATGAAGACATAGAGGCGATCGTGGCTGAAGAGATCCTCAGGCTTCCTGGCCGTCCCGACCGCTACGAGCTCCTTTATCTTAATGTGAACTCCAGCTCCAACGCCATCCCTTCGGCCACAGTGAAGATGCGCGTGGAGGGTCAGGAATGCGCGGACCACGCTACGGGAGACGGAGTGGTGGATGCCTGCTACAAGGTGATTGCTAAAATTACCGGCTCGCGCTCAAAACTGGTGCGTTACTCGGTCAAGGCAATCACCGGCGGGGCTGATGCCCAAGGCGAGGTCTCCTGTCTGATCGAGGATGGAGGGATCCGGGTCTCAGGGCAGGGGGCGCACACCGATATTATTATGGCCAGCGCATTGGCCTATATTAATGCCCTGAATAAGCTTGAGTATCGCAAGCACTATCGGCAGTTGGTGGAGAGAGAGGGGCCGTAATTTCGTTACTGGTATTGGTTACTCGTTAATGGTCGGAGGATAAACGAATGCCGGATATACGAGTAACCAGTAACGAATAACTGGATCAAGAGGTGTTGAGTTGAATTACAAAATTGCGGTGCTTCCGGGAGATGGAATCGGGCCGGAGGTGGTTAGAGAAGGCAGCCAGGTCTTAACTCAGATAGCTTCGCTATACGGATTCCAGGTCAAGTTTGAAGAAGGATTGGTGGGAGGGGCGTCTATCGATGCGTATGGAAAACCCCTGACAGATCCGGTTCTCAAATTGGCCAAACAAAGTGATGCAGTCCTGCTGGGCGCTATGGGAGGACCGAAGTGGGATGGTCTGGATTATTCTATCCGTCCTGAGCGGGCCCTGCTGGCCTTGCGCCAGGAATTGGGGCTTTTTGCCAATCTCCGTCCTGTGAAGCTCTTTTCGGCTTTGGCCTCGGTCTCGACTTTAAGGCGCGAGGTGGTGGAGGGGACTGATCTTCTGGTCGTGCGAGAGCTTATCGGAGGGATCTATTTTGGGCAGCCGAAGGGAGTCACGAAGCTCCCTGACGGCACCGAAAGAGGGGTGAATACAGAGGTCTACACTACCCCGGAGATCGAGCGCATCGCCCACGTGGCGTTCGAAGCGGCTCGTAGAAGGCGGAAAAAGGTTACTTCAGTGGATAAGGCCAACGTTCTTGAGGCCACCGAGCTTTGGCGCAAGGTTGTGACCCGGTTCCATAAAGAGAATGGCTATGGGGATATTGCGCTCGAACACATGCTCGTGGATAACTGCGCCATGCAGCTCATTCGTAATCCCAAGCAGTTCGATGTCATCGTCACGACCAACCTGTTTGGCGATATCTTGAGCGATGAAGCGGCGATGCTCACCGGCTCCATTGGCATGCTTCCTTCCGCCAGTCTCGGTGGAAAGGTGGGGATGTACGAGCCAGTCCACGGCAGCGCGCCTGATATCGTGGGTAAAGATATGGCTAACCCTTTGGCAACGATCTTGACGGTGGCGTTGATGCTGCGTCATTCTCTCGACCAAAGTAAGGCTGCCGACCGTATAGAAAGGGCGGTGGAGGCGGTGCTGGATGAGGGCTATAGGACTGCGGACATCCAAGAGAAAGGGTGTCGTCTTGTTGGCTGCAAAGAGATGGGAAGGCTGGTCAGGGAAAAGATAGATAAAGGGATGTAGGGGCGTATGGCAATACGCCCGTACAAGGGATAAAGGGAGATGAAGAAAGAGAAATAACGTTGCGGTTGTCGGGGCAACAGGAGCCGTCGGTGAGCAGATGCGGGAGATCCTTGAAGAGAGGCTCTTCCCCGTTGGCGAACTTCGTCTCCTGGCCTCGGAGAGATCTGCGGGGCAGCTCCTTGAGTTCCGCGGTAAGCAGACTCGTGTGGAGGTCCTCAGGGAGGATTCTTTCAAGGGTATCGACATTGCGCTGTTTTCCGCTGGTGGCAGCGTGAGCGCCAGGTTTGCCCCGGTTGCGGTCAGCGCCGGTGCGGTTGTCGTTGACAACACAGCCTACTTCCGCATGGAGCCGGATATCCCACTGGTTGTCCCGGAGGTCAATGCGCAGGAAATTGCCCGCTATAAGAATCGAGGCATTATCGCGAACCCAAATTGCTCAACCACCCAGATGGTCGTGGCCTTAAAACCCATCCACGATGTGGCTCGAATCAAACGCGTGGTGGTCTCTACCTACCAGTCGGTATCAGGGGCGGGGCGGATGGCTATGGAGGAGTTGACCCAGCAGGTCAGCGCTCTTTTCAGCGGGAGGGAGATCAAAAAACAGAAGTTCCCGCACCAGATTGCCTTTAACTGTATTCCCCATATCGATGTCTTTTTGGAAGGCGGCTACACCAAGGAAGAGATGAAGATGATCGATGAGACGCGCAAGATTTTGGGGGAGCCGTCCTTGGGCGTTACTGTCACCAGTGTGCGGGTGCCGGTCTTCTGCGGCCATTCCGAATCGGTGAATATCGAGACCGAGAAAAAACTGACGGCGAAGGATGTGAAGGCCATCTTGCGTGAAGCGCCGGGAATCCTGCTTTGCGATGAGCCCGAAAAAAATATCTATCCTATGGCCATCGATGCCGTTGGCAAAGATGCGACACTGGTGGGAAGGGTGCGGGAGGATCAGTCGGTTGCTAACGGGATCAACCTCTGGATTGTGGCCGACAACCTGCGCAAGGGCGCTGCGCTCAATGCCGTTCAGATCGCCGAGATCTTGATCCGAGATTACCTGTGATTATCCGCTATTGTCTGGCAACTCAACGGTCTCTATGGTAATTTAAATAAGATGTTGACCTCACACGGACCGCGACGCAATACAAATTTGCTGCCCCTGAGTCAGCGCCGTCGTCCACGCCCGTTGTGGATAAAGTCGGCGCCTGTTTTTCCCTCAACTTCTGCCGAGCGTCTTCGACTTGCCCTGGAGCTTTCGGATTTCTGTCTTGCCTTGCGCGAGGCTGCCCGTCGGAAACGGTAATGGAGCAGCGATTCGCGCCCGCGCTTCGAACGCTGCAGAGACTTTTCAAAGACGCCTCACTGGCCTTCGGATTCCAATCCGTTTCGCCGTCTGTTAGGCCAGATTACAGATCATCCCTTCTTCAATGGATGGAGCGTCCACTTGTACAACTCATCGACGCGGGCCTCTAATGTCTTGACTCTCTCTTGTAGCTTGGATAACTCATCAACGCGACCTTCTAATTTCTTTACACTCTCTTGTAGCTGCGCTACTTGGGCGTTCAGCTTTTCTCCTCCGTCTTGACGAGACTGAGGTGCTGTTGATTGCTGACCGCCATAGACAAGGATTGACAGAGGTAGGATTAGCAATAACATCAGTATTAGAATTGATTTAGGCTTCATCTGAACCAGCTCCTTTCCGATAGATAGTTTATTCAACCATGATTGAGGCCTGGTCGTGAATTTTGCTCGCGTCAAGACTAAACTCCTGCTTCTTTCCCTTTCTCCACGCGTTGTCGTCGATATTTGAGTGTCATTCGGCCATCAATATAGACGGGTAAGAAGAAATACCACAGAAAAAGGGGTCAAGACTGCTCTTGGCTCTTTAGCAGCTGATTTTCGATCTCTCTTGCCCTCCGGCTGAGCCTTTGCTCCTTGTTAACCCGTTCCTTCATTCTCAAATACGCCGTGCTCACCGAAGAGTATTTCTCTAAACCGACTACCTTGCCGATCTCTGTTAGCTTGAACC
>Ga0210377_10001444_pt1 | contig 21752 bp, 17 predicted proteins | sample PLM4_65_b1redo_FD_155480 | JGI IMG/M metagenome (GOLD analysis project Ga0210377, IMG submission 155480) | Groundwater sediment microbial communities from an aquifer in East River, Colorado, USA - PLM4_65_b1 redo | ecosystem: Environmental > Terrestrial > Soil > Riparian zone | place: USA: East...
CGTTTTCCCGACGCCGGCCTCGCCCGTGAGAATGGGGTTGTTCTGGCGCCGGCGGATGAGGATGTCGATCATCTGGCGGATCTCGGCGTCACGGCCCAGGACCGGGTCGATCTCCCCCTTGCGCGCCTTTTCCGTAAGGTTGATCGTGAACTGGTCGAGCGCCTTCGTCCCGGCGGCGCCGGGCCGCATCTCCCCGGGGGCGGCGGTCGCGGCAAACTGCGCCCTGCCGCTCTCCGCGTCCTCGCGCGAGCCGGCGACGATGTCCGGGAGGCTCTCCGACAGCGCCTCCACCTTGATCTTGCGGAGGATGTCGGAGCTTCCGATCAGCATCCGGGCGGTCTCCTCGTCGGCCATGAGGGCCAGGAGGATGTGCCCCGACCGGATGTTCGGGGAGAGAAAATCGACCGACGCGACGACCCAGGCCTCCCGGATCATCTTCGGAATCCGCGGCGAGAGCGCCGGGGTCCTCGCGTTCCCGGCCTGGAACCCCTCCAATGCCCGCGCCAGGTCGTCCGCCAGCTTCCCCTCGTCGATCCCGAAATGCCGGAAGATCTTCTGCGCATCGGTGTTCGAGATCTCGAGGATCTTGAGCAGGAAGTGCTCGAGGTCGACCTCGTAGTGCGTCCGTGACAGGCAGAGGCCGGCCGCCGACTCGAGAACGCTCCGGCACGTTTCATTCAGCTTGCCGATCAGGGATTTCAGGTTGGTCTTGGCCATCCAGGTGTCTCCTTGTTATCCCCAGGCCTGCCGGGCCTCGGGGGATTGGACGATCATCGAGGGATCCTCCTCAAGCTCGAATCCGGTCGTGCTGACCCACGTCGACCACCCCAACAGGGGGGGACATTCGGTGCTTCCGAGAACGAAGGGCGGAACTTCCGTCCGCCGCAGGATCAGCCGGAGGTCGCAGTCGTACTGGACCCCCGAGGCGTACCGGATCACGGAAAAAACGTTCCGGGACATGTCGCCGGTCGGCAGGAAGCGGACGAAGTGTTCGTAATCCATCGGCCCGAGGTGGACGCGGAAGGCGGATTGGCAATCCCAGACCCAGCTCCCGCACAGGGCGTCGACGCCGAGGAGGGCATTCGCCACGCCGAGCTGCGTCTGGTCGTCGGAGGTGATGAGGATCTGGCGGGGGATGAACTGCTCAACCCGCGCCGGTGTCCCCGAAAAGTATTCCACGACGCCCTCGAGCGCGGCAGCCGACGGAACGCCGCGAGAGAGAAGCCCTCCGTAATAGACCAGGTCCTCCTCGTGGACTCCGACCCGGCCGGCGAGTCCTTCCGTCCCGAGCCCGATGAGGCTCAGGAGGTCGCGGGACAGGGGATCACGGGCCTCCGGCCGGAAATTCGCAGTGATACGGCATCTCTTCCAGGCGAGGTAGAAGAGGGATACGAGCCTGTGGTGGAATATGTCGAGGAAACCCGTGAAGGCGAAATCCTTCTGGCGGTTCCGCTCCCGGGCCAGTTCGTTGTACCAGTGGGGAAGAACGCCGGACGGACCGACGAGCCCCATGAAGGCGATCTCCATCCGGGCGGGGGTCTTCCCGTCCCCTTCCGACAGCGCGGCGATCTCGCTCGGGGGAAAAGCGAATCCCGGCCGCACGGAGAAGTTGACGGCCTCGTCCCGGGGACGCGTCGCCTCGCCGATGGATTTCGCGTCGGGCGACAGCGACTCCAGCAGGCGGACGGCCTGGAAAAAGGAGAAGCCGAAAAAACCGCGCCGCAGGTCTTCCCTTACAGCAGAACGCGGTTGCCGTTCCTCGGAGGCCATTTCCTCACCGGGTCCTTCCTCTGGTTCGTCCTCGCAGTGAGCTGGCAGAACGAGTTGATCGACACGTACTGGGACAGGAATCGTTCGAGCACCGATGCGAAAAGAAAGAGCCCCGTCCCGACGTACTTCCCCTCGTCGAACTCGATGGTGACGTCCACGCCGCGCCCGAACGACTCCCCGATCCTCCGGGCCACGGGACGCGACGACACGTTCGCGATCCCGGCGATCTGTTGCCGCGTCACCGCCGAGTTCTCGAAGTCGTAGAGTTTCAGGATCTCCTTGAGGGCGGTCCCGCCGTCCTCGACGAGCGAAAGGTAATTGAGGGACAGGTGGGAGACGAGGCGCCACCGGAGTGCTCCGCCGAGGGCCGGGCGACGGGTCGGCGTCGGTTTCAGGAGGCAGTGGATCCGGGCGACGGGGGCGGCCGTCTCCATATCGAAATCCCCGTTGGCGTCCCCGAAGGGAAGCTGCGCCGGCAAGTCGCGGTTCGTGCAGGTGACGAACGCGGTCACCGTCTCGACGTCCGGCTCGACCGGCGCGGAGCGCGCGTCGCAGAAGGAGAGGTACACCTCGGTTCCGTCGTCCCCCTTCTTGACGGAGGGTCGGCGCTGCATCAGCCAGAAGACCTTCCGCCCCTCCCGTTCGCCGTCGTCGAGGTGATGGCCGATCGAGTAGAACGGGCTGTAGTCGAAGAAGGTCCCGGGGGCGTCCGGCGTCGTGGCGGCCACCCGGTTGACGGAGAAGGTTTCCGTGGCGTCCTGCCGGCGGATGTCCGCGACGACCCGGTATTCCGGTTTCCTTTGATCGACGCGGATCGGTTCGGCGACCCGGTCGAAGAGGTTCACGACGGATGCGGCATTGAGGATGAAGGTGTCCGCATTCACCACGGTGTTGGGCTTCACGAGCCTGTCGAGATAGATGTGGATGTCCAAAACGTCCTTCAGGTCGTAGCTCCGGAGGGCCGCGAGGCCGGACAGGTCGATGAAAAGGAACTTCTCCGGGAAACAGAAATACTCGAAGAGGTGGAGGTAGCCCGGGAATGACCTGCGCGAGTACGGGAGCATCGCCTCGTCCTCGTCGAAGCCGACCGGGCGGAGGTCCGCCGGCGACAACGGGATGACCTGGACCGTCCCGTCGCGCCTGACGGCCTCGATCTCGACGTGGCAGACGTTGTTGAGAAGGAGCTCATAGAGGTGGTAGATGTGCTGGGCCTGGCCGTTCAGGAAGAAACGGAGACTCTCCCAGGGGAGTTGCGATGCCGCGATGTTGTTGAACGTCCGGATCTGGAGATGGATCGCCTGCTGGCCCCCCCGGACCGTTCTTTTCGGATCCCGGAGCGCCGCGGACGCGACCTCGACGGGCCAGAGCGCGACCGGGGACGTGGTGGTGAAACGGCACGGGTGCCCTCCGACCGGGCGGGAATAGAGCGCGGAGCCCTTCTCGATGCTGTATCCGGACAGTCCGATCGTCTTCCTCGTCGGTTCGAAGCGGACGACGGACATCGAGGGGATCGGGTTGACGTAGTGCGGATAGAGAATATTGAGGATCGACTCCGTGATCTCCGGGAATTCGTCGTCGATCTTCCCGTGGATGCGGCCGCACAGGAAAGCGAACGCCTCGATCAGGCGCTCCGTGTGCGGGTCCTCGCACTTGTCGGCTTCGAGCTGGAGCCGGCCCGCGATCTTCGGGTATTTTCGCGCGAAATCCGCGCCCGCTTCCCGGATGTATGTCAGTTCCCTCTCGTAGTAGGTTAGGATCCGGTCGTCCATGGGCGGTCTCAGCTCGCGACCTTGAACTGCGCCCGGTTCACGTCGAGGACGGTGTCGAAGGTGACGGGCTCCGAGAGGGGCTCCACGATCAGGATGGCGGAGATCCGGAAATGGAGGACCCTGTCGTTCGCCGTTTCCGTCTCGAGGCGCACCACGACGTTCCGGAGCCGCGGCTCGAACTGCGAGATCATTCGCTCGATCTCCTTGCGCATCTGCTGGCGGGTCGCCGCGCTCCCGGGGTTCAACGCCGAAAAATCCCTGAGGCCGTAGACGAGCAGGGAGTCCTGAAGGTGCCGGAAGTCGCGGGGGGGCTCCTCGGAGGATTTCCTCGTATTGAGGAGATTCTCGAGGTCGCGGATGACCGATGCCTTGGCCTCCCGGACGGTCTGAAGGCGAAACTGGACAGGCTCATGCGACACCCCCGGCTCGGAGTCGATGAGCCTGTCCAGCACGGACGCCTGGGCGTTCTGATCGCGTTCGTTCATGGGCTGGTGTCTGCCCGTCTCATGCCTTTGTCGACTTGATGTCCCACTCGTAGGGGACCACGCCTCCGAGCGTCCCGTCGGCCTTCTGCGGCCAGTACTCGACCTTGAGCTTCCCGAACCTGAAGGACACGCTTTCGCTCGGATAATCGCCTCCCCCGGCGCTGATCGAAGCCGACGAGACGAGGCAATCCGACATCGTCATCTTGGTGTACTCGACCTGCTCTTTTCCCGCTTTCCGCAGCGTCAGCAGCATGCTCTTGATGTGGGCTCCCTGGGCACAGTGCTTCACCAATAACGGCGAAGAGACGTCGAGCTTCTTCACGATCATCATATCCGTGCAGTCGGCCTTCCCGGCGCCGAAACCGCCGCCGTGCGAGACGACGGCCTGCGAGACGCTCCAACTCCAGCTCAGTACATCGATCTCGTCCTTGTGCTTCGAATCGGTCGATTCGCCTTTGATACCGTCGATCTTCAGAAACATGTCAACAGACATCTCGATTCCTCCTCTCTGTAAACTCGTGCGATCTTTTCGTCGTGCAAGGATGTTTCACGGCGTCCCGTCGGTCCGGAAGGCCGCCCTGGCGTTCGGCCGCATCTCCCCGCGACCGTCTTCTCCCACCCCCTTTCCACAGGATCCGCCTCGACCCGGTCCTTCACCCCTTCGCCGGAGGGGGCAATTCCGCGACCAGGCGGAGGGACACGCTGAGCTCGTCGAGCTGGTAATGCGGCTTGAGGAAGGCCACGGCCCGATAGGCCCCGGGCTTCCCGGGGACCTCCACGACGTCGATCCGCGCCTCGCTCAAGGGGTAGGCCGCCTTCATCTCCTGGCTGGCGTCCGGATCCAGGAGGATGTACTGGGCGATCCACTTGGTGAGGAAATCCTCGGCGTTCTTCCGCGTCATGAAGCTGCCGATCTTGTCCCGCATCATCGACTTGAGATAGTGCGCGAACCGGGACACGGCGAAGATGTACTGGAGCTGCGCGGACATGTTCGCGTTGGCCGTGGCCGCCGCCTGGTCGTACGCCTTCGGCTTGTTGGCCGACTGCGCGCTGAAGAACGCCGCGAAGTCGGTCCCCTTGCAGTGGACGAGGGGGATGAACCCGAGATCGGCCAGCTCCTTCTCCCGGCGGTCCGTGATCGCGATCTCCGTGGGGCACTTGAGCGCCACGTCGCCCTCGTCGGTCCGGAACGTGTGGACAGGAAGCCCGGTCACCTGACCCCCGCCCTCCACTCCGCGGATGGCGGCGCACCAGTGGTACTTCGCGAAGGCGTCCGTCAGGCGGCTGCCGAGCGCGTAGGCCGCGTTCCCCCAGAGGTACTTTCCGTGGTCCGTCCCGTCCACTTCCTCCTCGTAGTTGAAGGCCTCGACCGGCACGTTTGCCTGGCCGTAGGGAAGCCGCATCAGGACGTGCGGAAGCGCAAGCCCGACGTAGCGGGAATCCTCGGTCTCGCGGAACGACTTCCACTTCGCGAATTCCACCCCCTGGAAGATTTTCGCCATGTCCCGGGGGTCTCCGAGCTGCGTGAAGGAGTCCAGGTTGAACATCTGGGGCGACGCCGCCGCGATGAACGGCGCGTGCGCCGCCGCCGCCACCTGCGATACCTTCTCGAGGAGGGAGAGGTCCTGGGGATGATTGCCGAACTCGTAGTCGCCGATGAGCGCACCGTAAGCCGCCCCGCCGAACATACCGTACTCCTCCTCGTAGATCTTCTTGAAGAGGGCGGACTGGTCGAACTCGCTCGCCTTCTCCATGTCCTTGAGCAGGTCCTTCTTGGAGACGTTCATCACGCGGAGCTTGAGCTTCTCCCCGGTCTCGCTCTGGTTGACGAGGAAGAAGAGCCCGCGCCACGACGCCTCGAGCTTCTGGAAGTCCGGATGGTGCAGGATCTCGTTGAGCTGCTGGGAGAGCAGCCGGTCGATCTGGGCGATGCGGGAGTTGATCATCAACTCCGTGTTCTTCGAGACCGTGATCGTCCCTTCCATGATCTGCTTGACGAACTCGCCGATGATGTCCCGGGCCATCCCCCGCTGGCTTTCGTCCCGGGCCATCCGCCCCTCGGCGATGATCGTGTCAAGGATCCCCTTCTCCTGAACCACCCCCGTCGTTGCGGCCCCTGCCTTCGCCTGGAGGTCCTTTTCGCTCATGCGCTTCTCCTTTTCGATCTATGGGTAGGTTACTTGTTCTCGCCTTCCGGACCGGCCGCGCCGGTTTCCTTGCCGAGCTTCATCAGGGACTCGGTGCTCGAGAGGACGTCCTGGAGCAGTTCGTCGAGCTTGTCGTTCCCGTCGAGCTTGTTGCGCAGCTCCGAGAGCTTCTCGCGCGCCGCGATGAGCTTGCGCAACGGGTCGACCTGCATCGCCACCTGCTCTGGATGGAAATCATCGATCGACTTGAACTTGAGCTCCACGCCGATCTGCGAGTCGTCCTTCCCGCCGAGCTTGTTGTCGACCTTGAAGGCCACGCGCGGCTTCATGCCGTCAAGGACCCGGTTGAAGTTGTCCCGGTCGATCTCGACGAACTTCCGGTCCTTGAGCTTGGCAAGCGGTTCGGACGGCTTCCCCGACAGGTCCGCCAGGACGCCGACCACGAAGGGAATCTCCTTGTTCTCGATCGCTCCCCCGATCTCGACGTCGTAGGTGATCTGGACGCGCGGTTTCCGGACCCTGTCAAGCTTGTGCTGAAGGCTTTCCTTCTTGGCCATGATGTCTCCTTTCTCTCCGGGTTTGTTGTTCAGGTACCAAAACCCCTCTGCCGTTATCCTTTGTAGAGCACAGCACGGGTGACGTCCGCCGTGCACATCTGCTGAAAGAGCGAACGGGCCTTTGCGAGATCATCGTCCGACGGCTCGCGTGCCGTGAGGCACTGGTAGAGAGCATCGAGCACCTCGGCGATCCACAGCGGGGACTCCCACTTCTCCAGATGCAGTTCCTGGATCTGGGCGTGGAGTTCCTCGATGATCGGCCGGCACAGGTCCGGCCGGTCGGCTTTCAGGCACAGCCTGGCCATGAGCAAACGACGTCGGCCCCGTTCCCGGGCGGATGGGGCGGTGTAGCACTCCCCGATCAGCAGATCGAGTGCCGCTTTGATACCTGAAGCGTCCAGGAGACCGAGCGTCTCCTGCCAGAGGTCAGCCTCGTTCGCCACCGTGCCGGAGATGCCGCGCCGGGAGCCACTCCCCGGGACCGCGGCCTTTCCGGTTGACGCCCGCTCGACGGGTGCGGCGCCTTTCGCTGCCGGCGCCCTGCCGGCAGGCGATGGCTCATTCTTCCTCTTCTCCTCGATGCGGAACTTCAGGAACTGATCGCACTCCTCGATCGCCTTCCGGAGCTCGGCCAGCCGCGGGGCGTTCTTCCCGAACTTTTCGTCGACCACTTTTTCGAAGGCGTCGAACTGATCGCGGATCGCGGTCACCGCTCCGGAGAGGGATTCGTAGTAGGCGAGCGGCGACTTCGCCACGGCGGCGTTGAACAACTCGGCCGTCAGCTTTCCCTCCGCGATCATCTCGTCCCTCTTCGCCCTCTTCCCCTCGTCGACATTCCCCTGCTGACCCACGAGATCCTTCTCGGAACCGACCGCTCGCGACTCCTCGTGCTTGAGGAGCGTATACCCGTCCGAAACCCGCGGATCGGTGACTGGAGTTTCCTTCACGGCGACCCAGAGTTTCTCGTTCATGAATTCGAGCGGACCGACGCGGTACTCGAGATCCCCCTCCTCGATCGACGGATAAACGGTCTCCCAGTGGTCTTCGAGGTATCCCGTCAAGATCCGCAGACCCATGAGAAATCCGTCGAACCCTTCCGTCCTGATGAGCGCCTCGGTGAGCCAGACCGCTATCTGCAGGTCCTTGGTCTTCGTCGTTAACGCCTCCACGGCGAGATCGACGACCTTGTGCCAATCGGGCCGCTTCGGTTCGGCGGAGCCTCCCGCGGTCAGGGGGTCTTCCGCGCGACGGGCCTCCTTGATCTCCTCGTATACGGCATCGTACCGGAGGTCCGCCCCGGAGGGGTTTTCGCCCGGGAGCTTCGCCAGGACGGCATCAAGATCGATCGCTGCGCCCATTGCCTTCTCCTCCCTCTGGAGTATCGAACACCATCTCGCGGATCTCGAGAAGACCCATCTCCTTCTCCCCGGCGAGAAACACGTGCTGTCCCGCCCCCCGTTCCAGCCCCCCCTCCGCTGCGACCCACTCCGTCAAGCGTCCCATCTTCACCCGGTCGTCCGCATGTCGGTACGAGGACGGGTACAGGACCGGGAGATGGCCCCCGATCCTGGCGCCGCTGCGCGCCGCGATGCGGGCGGGGACCCAGAGGAGGTCCAGGAATCCCGACGGGGGGGGCACGGTTAATGTCTCGACCGCCCCGAAGGGGATCCAGACGTAGCGGTCGTGCACGAAGACCTCGAGGAAGGGGAACAGAAGGGGGTCGGCGTCCTGGAACCCCACGAAGGATGTCCCGTTGATCGTCCCCCGCCGGGCGCGCTCAACGCCGGCGATCCCTTCCAGAATAGCGAGGGCCTCCTCCCGCCTTCCCGCCGCAAGACGGGCGCGGGCGTCGAAGTACTCCTCAAGGTACGGGGGGCCCTCCGGGAAGAAAGCGGGGCGCTTCCCTTCCGTCCAGACGCTTTCCCGTTCCTTCTCGGCCTTGATGATGTTCCTGTAGACCTGCGATGCCGCGTCATTCGCCGCGCTTTGCGCCGCGATCGCGCCAAGATGTCCGTCGGCCTTGTCCCACTCGCCGAGACAGGAGAGGGTCTGGAAGAGCAGCGTCCTTGCGCCCGCGTCGCCCGGCCGTTCCCGGACCTCCTTGACGAGTTGCGCCCTCGCCTCGCCGAGACGTCCGGCCTTGATCAGGTCGACGGAGTTCATACGGTCCCCTCCGGCTGTTGGGTCACGTTCCAGATCCGCGCGAAATCGGTCATCGCCAACGACCTTCTGAAAACACCGAGATACGCACGGGAGATCGTGCCGCCGAAAAAGACGGCGTTCGGCGCTTCCGCGTCGTCCCGCCGCAGCCGCGTCTGCCAAACCACCGCCGCCGGAAACGGGTCTCTTCCGGCGCCACCGTCGAGACGGATGAACCGGGACGCCTCTCCCGGAGAAACATCATCTCCTTCGCGATCCGGTGCGACGTCCGGCCCGACGGCCCCGGACCGGACCTCCGGGGCGACAACCTCGCGATCCCTCCGTCCGGAAAAGTCCGCCCACTCCGGGACGGGAGGATGAAGCCCCCGGATCGCCGACTCGAACCGGCCGATCTCCTCGTACCGCTGCGCCCCGAGGTATTCGCTCCTCTGCCAGAGAGGCAGGCAGGCGTACGGAAGAAGGTCCCAATGCCCTTCCCACTCCCGGAGCGGTCCCGTCCCGAGGACGAGCAGCGGGTACGGCCGGCCGAGACCATCGACGCTGTCCCGCACGACGCCGCAGACGAGCGCCCCCGGACCGAAACCTCTCGACCAGAACCTCCACGCCGCCGCATCCGCCATCCCCTTCTTCTTCCCCCCGATCCCCGCGTATCCCTTGTCGACCCAGTCGGCGATCCCCTCCAGCAACGGCGTCGTGCTGCCCAACCGGATGTAATCCTTCGCCCCCGGATGCTTCCCGAAGGCGGCGAAGCGCCAGCCCCCGGGGGCGATTACGGAGCCCAGCACGCGGCGACGCTTCGTGGGGCGGCTCCCGGGGTGGCCCTCGCCGCTCCGGCCAATACCGCGTTTTCCCCGCTGAGGCGGTAGCTCACCCGGATGTACTTGATCCCCATCTGCTCCAGCGCGGCCCTCTCCGCCGGGAAGTGCGCCGTCGGGAACGTGTGCTGCCCGCCGGGGAAATCCCGGAGGAACGCGGGGAACCCCTGCTCCCCGGGGTACGTTTTCTTCAATACGAGGTTTCCCACGCTGATCTGCAACCCCACGTCGGTGCACGATTCGGGCGACCAGCTGAACACCTTGGTCACCGGGTAGTTGAGGTTGACGAGCGTCTGGGGCCCGGTCGCGCACTGCAGCTCGAGGCGCGTTCCGTGCGGCTTGACGCGCGCTTCCGGGTTCGCGTCCGTCGGAAGCCCCTTGATGGAGACGCCGGCCGGTCCGGATTTCGCGCCTGCCGCCGCCGCGGAGGCGACCGCCACCGACGCTCCCCTTGAGAGGTAATTGTAGAAATCGGGGACGAACGGGACCTTCGCCCCGAGGACGTCCTTCCCCGCGTACCCCTTCAGCGTGCGCGTCAGGAACGGCGCGGCGGGCCCCTTGACGAATTTCCAGACCAGCCCCTCCGGCCCGAGCAGGAGCTGCGAGGCCTGGTGCCCGGTGGCCCCCTGGGATTCGGCAAGGACCGTCTGCTCCCACGTCGCCTGCATCTGGCAGCCGGCCTCGTTGCGGACGTACGTCCAGAGGAAATCGAACGGCCCTGAGATCAGCTTCGATACGATGTCGTCCGCGGGTCGGTTCCCCCCCACGGCGGCCTTTAGACGCCCCGCCGCCGCCAGGCCGGCGAAGAAGACCGATTTCCCGGCGGAAGGATCCTCCCCGTACGTCTGCGCCGCGAGCTGGAACGCCTGCGCCCGCGAGGCGCTCGCCTGGGCGACGGCCGTCAGCGCGGCGAGGTACTCCTGGTACGTCTTCTGGGCGGCCAGCGCCGCGGAGCTTCCTTCCGTCCCCTTGCCGAACGTCCGCTCGATCCTCGCCATCAGCTTCTTCCCGCTCTCGGTCGCCTTCGCGGCCACTCCCGCCGCCTGCGCCTGGGACCGGATCGACTGGAACTGGTACGCCTGCTGGAACCAGGCGGGAAGATTCTCCTCCTCCCCGAGGAACTCGAGTTCCGACGCGAGCCGCGCGACGAAGGCCAGGTGCGGCCCCTGGTCGGTCGCCGCGCGCGCCGCGACCCCCTGCCACTCCTTCTGGCCCTTGAGCGAATCGGCTCCCCGCTGGAACCCGGCCGCGAACTGCCCCCACGCCGACAGGCACGCCTGGGGGTACCACTTCCCGAGCGCCGCCTTCTGCCCGGCGATGGCCACGGGATCCGCCATCGCCGACTCGATCTCCACGACGAACGAATCGACCTGCTCCTTCCCCTTCTTCGTGAAGGCGGGCGAGATCGGCCGCTCTCCGGAGATCGCATGGGATCCGCCCCAGAACTCCTTCAGCGACACCGGAGGGGAACCGCTCTGCTTCTCGGCCCAGACGACGAGCCACTGGAAGTTCGTCCCGCGGGACGCCAGGACGTGCCGGAGCCACCCTTGAAGAATGCCGACCTCCTGGTTGATGTCGGAGGTGTCCGTCCTCCATGCCAGGTAGTAGAAGTAGAGGGAACCGAACTTCTTACGGATGTCCGGACCGGCGTCCTGTCCGCCGGAAGAGAGGAACGCGAGATACGCCGGCTGCGGCAATCTGCTGATCGACTCCAGCCCCTGCCCGCCAAGGCGGGACTTCAGCAGGTTGATCCTGCGGACGAGATGGTCCACGTATTGCGCCGCGGCATCATCCGACGTGGAGGCCGACACCGAGGACATCTCCCCCGCCAGCTTCCGGTCGAACGCGGTGAGGAACCCTTCGCGGAACTGTTTGCAATACTTCGCCTTCAGCCCCTCTTCGACCCGGATGCTCTCGGTGAGCCCGAAACGGGGGGTCCACCACCCCTGGTTGCTCTTCTCCACCTTCAGGATCGACTGTCCGAAACGGTCCATCACGATCAGGTCCGCCAGCAGGTCCCTCTGAAGGGCGGGGGCCTTCGCGAACTCGTTGGAGGCCTCGCGAACCGTCCGGAGGTTCTTGACGAAGGAGAAGCTCATCAGCCCGCACGCGACGATCCCGAGGATCACCCAGGTGGTCAGCCCGAGATTCCGGGTGAGGGTCTGCCATTCGAGCGCGCGCTTCGTCGGGGCGAAGAGTCCCTTGTCCCGCGGCAGGACCTTCGAAAAGAAGTCGTGCAGGAACAGCCCCCGGTTCGTGCCGGGAAGGACGTCCCTCTCCCCGACCAGCCCGAGGGAATTGAGAAAGTGCGAGTAGGGGCTCCCCTCCTGCCGGCCGCTGCTGAAGTAGATCCCGCGAAGGATCGGCGTCTCCTGGTACGGGTTCGCGAGAAAGGCGGCCTTCATGAACGGATCGAGGCCGCGCCGCAGGTTTCCGAACTCCTCGGGGAAGAGAAGAAGCCCGGGATCCGTGGCGCCCGATCCGCCCGCGTGGAGGAGGATCAGGCGAAGATTCCGGAGCCGCTCCGAAATGGTGTTCATCGCCCGGTCGAGGAAGGTCCCCACGTCGGCGGAGAGATCCTGGTTCACGTATCCCATCGGCTGGTTGAGGCCGCCCTCCGGGAGCCTCTCGCAGAACTGCGTCATCCCCTGGACCAGGTCGCACTTGGTGACGAGCACGTAGACGGGGAACTTCGCCCCGAGGACGCGCATCAGCTCGTCGATCCGATGGCGGATGCTCTTGCCGTCCTCCGCCATCGTCTCGGGCGTCGCCTCGAGCATCTTGTCGGCCGCGACCGTCACGATCAGGCCGTGGATCGGCTCCTTCTTCCGGTACTTGACCAGCAGGTTCAGGAACTGCTGCCACTCCTCCTTGTCCTTCCCCTGGTCGACCGGCATCGCGTAGCGTCCCGCCGTGTCGAGAAGGATCGCCTGTTCGAAGAACCACCAGTCGCAGTTCCGGGTCCCGGAGATGCCGGACACGCGGTTGACGTCCGAGAAGGTGGAGAGCCTCGCGCTGCCGATCGACGTCGTTTTTCCGGAACCGCTCTCCCCGATCACCATGTACCAGGGGAGGACGTAGAGAGGATTCCCCTGCTTGCGGAGGTGGGACCCCTGGAGGGAAGCGATCGCCTCCTTCCACCGCTCCTGGAGCTCCTTCTCCTGCGTCTGCTCCCTGGCGGACATCGTCTTGATCCGGGACTCGTCCTGTTCGATCACCTGGCGGACGAACGTCTGCTCCTTCCGGCGGGCCTGGAGCTTGCGGACGAGAAGCGCCCCGGTTCCGAGCGCCGCGATCAGGCCCGTGAAGACGAACCCCATCCACCATGGAAGGTTCACGGCGAGGGCGATCCCGAACAGGAGCAGGACGAGAAGGATCGCCGCGGCCACCAGGAGAACGATCTTCAACGATTTGATCAGCGTGGCGCTCATTTAATACGGCACCGTCCTGAGGAGATTGTCCCCGAGCCCGCCCAAAGAGAAACGGTAGATCAGGAACAGAACGCCGAAGAGGACGACCGGCGCTGCGATGCAGAGGACCGTGAACAGGGAGAAGCCCGACTTCGCCCGCGCCGGGGCCGCCACGGACGCCTCGGCCGGGTACCCTTCCGGGAAGAGCTCCGCGCGTTCGAGGGACGGGATCCCGGCGGAACTCCCGAGGAGCACCTGGAGGTTCGACGATTTGAGCTGGGCGAGGAGGAAGTCGTCCCCCGCGTGGCAGTGGCGACCCATGAACCCGAGGGCGAGGCAGAGGTAGTAGACTTCGCGGGCCTCCCGCTGGTGGAAGCCGAGGGCGTTCATCCGGTCGAAGAACTCCTCCCCCGCCTCCGTCGTGTTGTACATGATCCGCTGGAGCTGCTCCCGCTGCCAGAGGTTCCGGTGGCTCCAGGGCGAGCTGAGGATCGCCTCGTCGACCCAGGCGCACACGGCGAACCGCGCCGTGTCGAACTCCTCGCGCGAGATCTCCCCCTTCCGGAAAAGCGCCTCGCTCTGGGAGAGAAGGCGGGTCACGTCGGCCTTCACCTGCTCGAAGGGCGGCTGACGCTTCTGCGACGACCTCTGGAAGTAGACAACGTACGCCATGAGCTCCATGAAGCAATCGGTCAGATGCATCGTCACGATCTCCCCACGACCATGAGTTCGGCCTCAAGGTCTTCCGGCGCGTCATCCCAGTAGAACGCGAGGTTGCGGCCCTTCTCCACACCCGCCCACTGCTCCCCGTGATGATCGATGGAGAAGTAGAGGGAGTTCGCCCTCCGGGGAAGCTCCTGGGGCGGAACGGGCAGGTGCTCCAGGCCGACGCCCGGCAGGGCGCGGGCGATGAGAAGGGGAAGGTTCTCCCTCGAGCCGAGCTTCGCCGCCGTCTCGATCGTTTCGAGGACCGCCTTCGGGTCCTCCTGCGTCCGGAGGACCAGGTAGAACCGGTTCTTCCCCTCGAACACGGCGGGGGCCAGCTCCGACGCGTAGTAGGTTCCGTCGTACAGGAGGCGCATCACGTGCTCGGGACCGGCCGTGATCTCGTCGAGCAGCTGCGAGACGAGGCCCTGGGCGGCGAGGAAGCAGCGGTAGAGGTTCAGGTGGTCGTAGGGGGGGAGCAGCCGCGTGCCGTCGGGCGACTCGCCGAGGACCGACACCCCTTCCGAGAAGGAGGAGAGTTCCCCGATCAGCTGCCGGAGCGCCCCGTAGACGGGCCACGGGTGGACCTGCCCCCCCTCGGTCACGTGGTAGAGCGCCGGGACGTACCGGTTGAGGGAACGCAGGGCCAGCAGGTACACCATGTCCCGCGAACCGAATTCCGCCGTCTGGATCCCCCGCTGCCGCTTGTACTCCTCGAGCTGCCGGCTGCGGGCGGCGAGCTGGTCGCGGATCTCCCGGACCAGCTTGAACAGGGGATCGGAGGCGGAAACCGCGAGGACCGGGGGGGCGAATTTCTCCGACGCCCGGATCTCCTCGCCCATCCGTTCGAGCTGCGCCACGGGGAGCAGGAGGTAATCGCCCAGCTGCTCCCGCTCCGCCTCCCAGAACACCTTGAGAAGGTAGTGGAGCCGCTTCACCTTCCCCACCGGACCGCCGGCGTGGAGGTCCCGGATCTCCTCGGGGTCTGCCGCCGCGACGAAACGGGTCGTCACCTCCGACATGCCGGCGAGGCGGCTGAGGACGGTGACGTTCTCCCCGGCGTCGTTCCATTTCCGGATCCCGACGTAGACCGGGAAGCTCTTTCCCCCCTCGACCCACGCCTCCTCGAACGGACGGGCCTCGATCAGGGCGTTCCCCGGGTATTCGATCCATGTGCCGTCGGGAAAGAGGAAACTCCCCTGTACCAGCCCGAACGACCGCGTCCCGAGCGCCGCCTTCTGGATCTCCAGGTTGCCGGCGCCCCAGAAGTGCGGCTCGAGGAACCGGCGGTACGGCTCGTGGGCGATCTCTCCCGAGAGATCGTGGAGCTGGAAATGCTGGGGCTGGAGGAAGAGCCCCTGATGCCAGAAGAGGGGGCGGTGGACGGTCATTGTTTCTCCTTCACCCCCTGGATCTCGTCCGGCCCGAGGAACACCTCGAGGTTCATCCTCGACGCCTTCTTCCCGAACAAGCCGCCGACCGGAACGGGAAGGATCCGCGATGCGCGCTGCTTGTCGAGGTTGTAGTACCCCGCCACGATCCCGATGTAGCGGGCCCCTTCCGCGCGATCGAGCGCCTCGGAGATCTCCTTGCCGGGCTGGAGGATGAACTTCTTCGCGTTCACGATGCTCGGATCGAACCGCGCGCACTCGAGCAGCTTCGTAACGTCTTCGGCGTCCTGGAGGACCTGGTTGAGAGCGTTCGGATCCCGGAGCTGATACACGCAGACCAGCAGCGTGTGCGGTCTCTTTTCGAACAGGTTGAGGTTCGGATCCCCCTTCAGGCGGAGGGAGATCGCGTCCTTCTCGTACCCGTACACCCCGGAGGCCGCGCCGCCCGCGCCGCCGCCGGAGGACGAGCCGCCGGCGCAGGAAGCGAGCAGAAGCGGAAGGACGATGCCGCAGGCCAAGAGCATGGACGCGCGTCTCATGATTTCCCCTTTCTCTCCGTCTTGTACATTTTCTGGCAGCTTCGCTCGAATTCGCGCAGCAGCGACTCGCGGAGCCTCCCCGTTTCAAGCGCCTTCTTCACGGCCCGGAACCGTTCCTCGTAGATGTCCCACAGCTCCGCCTTCCGCATGGGGCCGAACTTGAGCCCCCCTTCGGCCTTCGAGGAGATGGTTTCCGGCGACAGTTCGTCGAGCAGTTCCCCCGTCTTCTTCTCCGACGCCTCCTGGAACGCCCGATGGGCGACGGCGAACGCCTCCTGGATCCGGTCGAGGTACTCCTGGAGGGAACCGGAAGCCTTCCTCCCTCCCAGGTCCGAGCCGATGATGAAACGGATCGTCTCGAGCTCCTCCTTTTTCCCGAGGAGCGTCGCGTTGATCCCCCCGACGATCGCGTTCAGCGAATCGAAGACGGTGTTTAGGGAAGCCGCCAGCTTTTCCGAAAGCACCCCCGGGGGGAGGTTCGTGACGTCCACCCGGCCCCCGAGCAGCAAGGAGGCGAGACGGGTCCACTCCTGCGATACGTTTCCCACGGGGGTCGGCCCCTGCGATGGGCGGGACGCACCGCACCGTCCGCGGATCTCCCGCACCGCGGCGATCCTTTCCTCCGGCGAAACCCCTGCAAGCTTCTCGCCGAGGATCCGCTCGATACGGTCCGCGGCGTCGGCCGGATCGGCCGTGTACGCGGCGCGAACGGTTTCCTCAAGCGCGGAGACGACCGTTCCTGGGATCATCTCCCTTGCCTCCGGGTCTTTCCGCCGTCGGGAGGCGCCTTGAGGATCACTGTCTTTTCGAGGTCGATCCCCGCTTCCGGATCCGACGGCGGCGGGGATTCCGGCTCCTTCGCTTTCGCCGCTTCGGGCGCGGGGGGGACGACTCCCGATTTCCCGGGTCGGAGGACGACGGTCTTGTCGAGGAAATCGTCCGCCGCCGGAGGCGGGGCGGGCGTCACGGGTCCGGAGCGGAGGATCATCGTTTTCTCGATCGTGTCGTCGGGCGCGGGATCCGACGCGATCAGGGATGTGCGGTGCGGGCGCGCGGGGCCCGACGGCGCACCCAGCACGACGGTCTTCACCAGGAAATCGTCCGAGGGCGGCGGGGCGGGGCGGAACCGGGGGAGGACCGCCTTCGTTTCCGGCGGAGGGTGCGCGGCTGTCGCTTCCGCGTCGGCGCTCCATTTCCGGAGGATGTCGTCGAGGATCCCCGCGATCGCCGCATCGGCGTCATCCCCGGCGGCCAGGGCCTCCGGCATCCGCGGCGGTGAAGCGGGCCCTGCGGTCCGCTCCTGCGTCCCGATCTTCGGGAGCGCCGCCGGCGTCGCGACCTCGAAGAGGCGGTCACGCACCCGCGCGCGCAGGGACCGGATCCCGGCCGTGATCCCATCCCGTCCGGTCCCCGTTCCCTTGCCGACGCCGGCGAGAAGGATCGACCAGCCCGTCTCGAGCGCGGAGTTCCACAACTCCGCCGTTCCTTCGGACATCGGTTCGGCCGCGGGTTCGAAGCGGATGTTCCCCGCGAAGAAGGGGGAGGCCGGATCCCGCGTGCCGGGAAACGGGGTTGCCTCTCCCTGGAGGGGATCCCGGAGACGTTCGGACAGGGCGCCGCGGACGGCGGCCCCGTCCTGTTTCACGTTGACGAGCAGCGCCTCGAACCAGGCCACGCCCAGGAAGGCGAGATCGTCGCGACCCGGAATCCCGGGGCCGGACGCGTCCTCCTCGCCGAAGCGGCCGATGTCCAGGACGGTCGTGCGGAAATTCCAGTACCGCGGGAGGAGATTCCGCGCGGCGCCGAGGGAGACCCACACGCGGTCGACCGACGGACGGAACTCCGGGGGGCCCGCCAGCCTCTCCCCCGACGGCAGGGAGTCGAAAAGGTCCGCGAGGAGGGAGAGCTTGAGGTAGAGGATTTCGAGGAATCGGCGTTCCCCGCGATCGAACAGAAGCGGCGTCGCGTCCCCCGCCTCCCGAACCAGCGCCGACCTCCCGCGTTCACCCGCGGATTCGAGCCTCTTCGCCAACGCCTCCGTTCCGGCCCCCGAAAGGAGCGCGAGGAAATCGGGAGCGCACAGCGACATCGCGTCGAAGGCGAACGCGTGGAACGGGTAGAAGGAAAACGGGACGATCCGTCCCAGCGCCTTCAAGGAGGTGCCGAAACACCCGTCGCGCTCCGGGCACGCCGGGCAAGGAAAACCCGTTTCGCGGGATGACCCGTCTCCCACTCTCCCGAATTCGCGGACGAGGCTGATCCGGTCCCGAAGGATGGCCGGGGCGCCGCTCCCGACGTCAACCGCGTAGAAGATTCCCCCGGGGGACCCGGCGCACGCTTCGCAGAACAGGTGGCGCTCGAGGGAACCCGAGTAGAGCGGAAGGCCGGCCGCGGCGAGTACCGCGTCGTCGGCGCAGAGGGAAAGAGGACGCCCGCAACGGGGGCAGGGAGGATGGAAATACCTCCCCATCTCCTTGCAGAAAAAGAGCGGCGAGAAGGGGGACACCCTCCCGTCCGCGCCCGACTGCCCCTCGAAGAAACGCGGAGCGCACGGTTCGCCGATGCTTCGGAACGCGGCGGCGGCGCGTTGCCACGCCTTCTCGACCTCGACGTTCGTCACCGGATGCAGCGATTCTTTTCCAAGACGATATCGATCCTTCTGGACGAGAAAGAACAGGGAGGCGACGCGATCCCCTCCGTCCGTATCGACGCGGGCCGAGACGACGCGGGCGGTCGGATCGGAATCGGAGATCAGGAGAAACGGGAAGGAGGAGTGGGCGAGGACGTCGGGATCCTGCGACGCGAGGGGAAACCGCAAATGGAACGTCCCCGGATTCCGGTCCAGGAACGGAAGCAACGAAAGTCCGCGAATTCCGTCGCTCATCGGCGAATGTCGGAACGGCTTCGCTTCATACAACTACTTTACCATTTTAAAGAAATTCCTTGTCAATATATAAAGACCTGATTATACAGCGTTACTCCTTGATCTTGCGCGCGGGATAGGCTCCCGGGGTGGAACCCGGTATCGCTATCGCCCCCAACGTTTTTTCATAGAAATCCGTCGGCCCCGCCGCCCCGATGATCGCGTAGGCGTAGCCCATTTCCCGAAGCCCGATCATCGACCTGACCAGAAGTTCCTTCCCGATCCCCTTTCCCCGTTCCGACTCCAGGACGCCGGTCGGTCCGAAAAATCCGCGGGAGGTGGCGTCGTACGCCGCGAAGCCGACGACGACGTCGTTCCGCAAGGCGATAAAGGACGTTACAGGGAACGCTTTGAAGCTGCACGCGAACTCGTCCCCCCACCCTTCGCCGAACGTCCGGACGATCCATCGTCGCACCGTCCCCATTTCATGGGGCATCGGCCTCCGGATCGTCACCCCGGGGAGTTCGGCCGGGGCAAGGTCCAATCCGTACAATTTCACGAGTAGGTCGGGCATGCCTTTTCTCATCCTAAGTCAGGAAAAGATCCGCCTCAAGCGGCTTTTTCCCACCGAACCATCCATTCGAATTTCACGGTCGCGGGAATCCGGTGATTGACACTCACGGGGGGGGGAAGGGTATAAGAGGAGCTGGCGGCACGCCGGGAATCCGGAGGGGGGAGATGATGAGATCGTTCGTTTTGCCGATCGCCCTCCTCCTGCTGGCGGGCGCCTGCGCCACGGCGCCGAAGCCGCCTCCGCCGGCGTCGCGCGACGTCATCGTCCTCCTTCCCGACGACCGGGGGAAGACCGGCGCCATCGTCGTTTCGAGCGCGGGGGTCGAGCTTCGTCTGGACCGGCCGGGGCAGGCGGTGACGGTCGAGGCGGGGGCCCCTCCCGGGCGCCCCACCGTGATGTCCGGCAAGGAGGTACAGGCGATCGCGGGCCCGGCCCTCGGCGCCCTCCCGAAGCCGCCCGCGCGGTTCATCCTCTACTTCGAACACGACTCGGTCACCCTCACCCCGGAGTCGCTGGTGCTTCTGAGAACCGTGCTGGAGACGATCCACGAGCGCGCCCCGCTGGACGTCAGCGTGGTGGGTCACACCGACACGGTCGGGGAGAAAAAGTACAACTACGCCCTCTCCATGAAGCGGGCGAATGCGGTGGCCTCCATCCTTCTCGGGAGAGGGGTCGATCCGTCCGTCCTCGACATCACGTCCCATGGGAAGGATAACCCCCTCGTCCCCACCGGCGACCAGGTCTCCGAACCGCGGAATCGCCGTGTGGAGATCACGGTCCGGTAACCGGTACGGTGACAGGGCCGCCCCGCTTCCCCACCCTTCCCACGATCGTCGCGGGCGTCGTCCTCACCCTCCTCGGGGGGGCCCTCTCCGCCTGGTCCCCGCCGCTGGCCGTTTCCATCGAGGGGAAGGTCTACGACTCCTTTCTCCGGTCCGCGACGCGACGCCCGGCGCCGGGCCCGATCGCGATCGTGGACCTGGACGAGGCGAGTCTTGAACGTCTCGGGCAGTGGCCATGGCCGCGCTACCGTATCGCCCGCCTCCTCGAGCGGATCCGCGAGGACGGTGCGGCGGCGGTCGGGCTCGACATGGTGTTCGCGGAACCCGACCGGATGTCGCTCACTCCCCTCTCCGGCGAGATCCTGCGCGACCTCGGGACGCGGATCGACCTCGCGGGCTTTCCACAGGAAGCGCTGGACACGGACCGGACCCTCGCGGCGACGCTTGCCGGCGGTCCCTTCGTCCTCGGCTATCAGTTCGACTTCGAAACGGTGCGAGGCGCCGCGTGCGTCCTCCACCCGCTTCGCGCGGCGGTTCTCGACGCCGGAGGAACGGGAGGCGCCGACGCCCTCTTCGACGCCCGGGGGGTCGTCTGCAACCTGGCGGCGCTGTCTTCGGGGGCCGGCTCCTCCGGCTTTTTCAACGTCACCCCGGACCCGGACGGAGTCCTGCGCCGCGTTCCCCTGGTGATCCGCCACAAGGGGGCGCTCTACCCGAACCTCGCCCTGGCCCTTTACCTGAGGGCTCGCGGAGGCGACGCCGTCCTCGAAGCGGGGCCGGAAGGGATCGAGGCGCTGCGCCTTGACGGGAGGCGGATCCCTCTTGACCGTCACGCCAACCTGCTGGTGAACTTTCGCGGGCCCCATCGGACCTTTCCCCACCTGTCCGCCGCCGCGGTCCTCGAGGGGACCGCGGACCCGGCGCGGTTGAAGGGAAGGATCGTCCTGCTCGGGACCACCGCCGCCGGGCTCAAGGAGATCCGCACCACCCCGCTCGACGCCGCCCAGCCCGGGGTGGAAATCCACGCCACCGTCCTCGACAACCTGCTTTCGGGAGACCCCATCGCGGTCCCGCGATGGGCGCGGGCGGTGAGTCTCCTCCTCGTCCTGCTCCCCGGGTTCCTTCTGACGGGCCTCCTGGCGCGGTCCGGCGCCGTCTGGGGACTCGCGCTGACCGCGCTGTCCGCGGCGGGGATCTGGCTCGGTTCCTGGGGTCTCCTCGCCTCCCGGCACGTCTTCCTTCCCCCGCTCCTGCCGGTGGTCACGCTGACGGTCGTCTTCACGGTCCTCTCCTCCATGCGGTTCCTGCGGGCCGACCGGGAGGTCCGCGAGCGCACCCGGAAACTGGCGCTCACACAGGACGCGATCATCCAGAGCCTGGCCGCCCTGACGGAGACCCGCCACCACGAAACCGGCGGTCACATCCAGCGTACCCGGCACTACATCCGGGTCCTTGCCGGACGCCTGCAGGCGCACCCGGGCTTCCGGAACCGCCTGGACGACGCCACCGTGGACCTCCTTTTCCGCCTCGCTCCCCTCCACGACATCGGCAAGGTAGGCGTACGCGACCGGATCCTCCTGAAACCGGACCGCCTGACGCCGGAGGAGTACGAGGAGATGAAACGCCACACGCTGTACGGGTCCGAAACGATCCGGCTGGCGAAGCGGATGATGGGGGAAGACGCCTTTTTCCAGATCGCGGACGACCTCGTCCTCAACCACCACGAGCGGTGGGACGGGACGGGATATCCAAACGGATTAAGGGAGGAAGCGATCCCCCTGCCGG
>Ga0210377_10001445_pt1 | contig 21742 bp, 16 predicted proteins | sample PLM4_65_b1redo_FD_155480 | JGI IMG/M metagenome (GOLD analysis project Ga0210377, IMG submission 155480) | Groundwater sediment microbial communities from an aquifer in East River, Colorado, USA - PLM4_65_b1 redo | ecosystem: Environmental > Terrestrial > Soil > Riparian zone | place: USA: East...
GCTGCAGGTCCTGCACGCGCTCGAGGCGAGCCTGCGCCTCGCTGTCCGCCAGCTCCCCGAGCCCTCGCCGCTGCGCGGGGGTGCCCGGCCGCTCCGAGTACTTGAACGAGTAGCTGTCGGTGAAGCGGACCTCCGCCATCAGGCGGAGGGTCTCCTCGAAGTCCGCCTCGGTCTCGGTGGGGAAGCCGACGATGAGATCCGTCGTGATCGCAATGCCCGGCCGCACCGCGCGGACGCGCGCGATGATGTCCAGATACATCTCGCGGTCGTAGCGGCGGCTCATCGCCGAAAGGACGCGGTTCGACCCGCTCTGCACGGGCAGGTGGAGGTGGGGACAGAGGGCCGGGACCTCGGCGTACGCGCGGATCAAGTCCGCGGTGACGAAGCAGGGATGCGGACTCGTGAAGCGGATGCGGCGGATCCCGGGGAGCGCGGCCACTCGCCCGATCAGGTCGGCGAAGGCGATCTCGCCCTCGACACGGCCCGGGCGCGCTCGGCCGTAGGCGTTCACGGTCTGCCCGAGAAGCGTGACCTCGCTCGTGCCCGCCTCGGCGAGTGCCCGAACCTCCGCGAGGATCCCTGCGCTTGGCCGGCTCACCTCGCGACCGCGCGTCCGCGGCACGACGCAGTAGGAGCAGAAGAGATCGCAGCCCTCCATGACCGTCACGAAGGCGCGTCCGGGCGTGGGTGAAGTATACGCGGGATGGCGCTGCGGAAGGTCGAAGCGCGCGTTGGCTTCGTCGTCGTAGTCGACGCGCAGAACGCGCTCTCGGTCGCGGGCCGCGCGCACCATCGACGGCAGGTGCACGAGATTCTGCGGGCCGAAGACGAAATCGAGGCGCGGGAAGCGGCGCAGCAGCTGCTCTCCCTCCTGCTGCGCGACGCAACCCCCGACGCCGACGACGAGCGCAGGCTCGGCGCGTTTGCGCGCGAGCAGGATGCCGAGCTCGGTATAGAGTCTGTGCTCGGCCTTCTCGCGGATCGAGCAGGTGTGGATCACGACGACGTCGGCGGTCTCCGCTCGGTCCGTGGCGGTCAACCCGGCGTGGTGCAAGAGGTTCGTCATCTTCTGCGCGTCGTGCTGATTCATCTGGCAGCCGAAGGTGCGAACGTGAAATCGACCGGAAACCCCACCCTCGAGCAATACGGCAGAGGCGCTTTCCGCGAGAATCCCTCCTTCAGGCGAAGACATAGCGGAGATCCTTCAATCGTTCGGTCCGAGGTCGGCCGACCCCCTGTAAGGCTGGGTTTGAACTCTTGAAAAGGTGTTTGACATCGACGCCTCCCCGGGCATAATGTGCCCATAGTCGTACACCCAGCGACAGGAGACCGGGACCGACGAAGATCTCACGGAGAAGGCGGTGGAGACGACATTTCGGCTTTGAAATGTCCAACCTCTCACCCCCCACAAGTCGCCACCGCCCTCTCCGACCCATCGACAGCCCCGGCAACCCAAGGTTGCCGGGGCTGTTCGCTTTGGGTCGGCCGAGCCCGCTAGTGCTCAGAGCACGAGCTTGTCGACGAGCCGCGTCAGCTGCTTCAAGTTGCGGCACTCCTCGGCGACGTCGGTAAACGGCAGGTACTTGTCCATTACGCTGTCGCCGAAGCCCCAAGCACCGGGCGCCTCGGGGTTGATCCAGATCACATTCTTCGCCTTCGAGTGCACCTCGCGCAGACACCAGGCTCGCGGGTCGTTGTAGTTGTTGCGGGCGTCCCCGATCACGACCACGGTCGTGCGGCTGTCGATCGCGGAGAGGTAGTCGCGCCAGAAGACGTGAAAGGCCATCCCGAAGTTCGACCGCGTGTACGGATTGATCACCTCGCCACCGTCGAGCGCGAGATCGATCGCGTCGAAGATGTCGCGGTCGCGGAAGAGCTGGCTGACCTCGCCCAGCTCCGCCACGAAGACGAAGCTGCGCACCTTCGTGAAGCAATCCTGCAGGCTGAAGATGAACTGCAGGAAGAAGCGCGAGACGTTCGCGACAGAGCTCGAAATGTCACAGAGCACGACCAGCTTTGGCTTTTCCTTCTTCCGTTGCTTGAAGACGAGCTCGAACGGCACACCGCCGTGCCCCATGTTCCTTCGCATCGTCGTCTTCAGGTCGAACTTGCCGCGCCGCTCGCGCTTGCGGCGCATGGTGATGACGCTCTTCAGCTTCTGCGCCAGCCGCTGGACGACCTCGCGCAGCCGGCGCAGGTCCTCCTCCGTAAGGTTGTAGAAGCTCTTCTCGAGCAGGCTCTCGCGCCGGAAGCGCTCGATGTAGTCGTGGTTCTGCTTGTCGAGCTCACGCTCGGTGAACTGCCGCACCGCCCGGCGCGCGGCTTCTTGGACCGCCTTCAAGAGCTCGGCGAGCTCGTTCAGCCGGTCCTCGTCCATGCCCTCTTCGCGCAGGCGCTCCATCAGCGCCTTCAGCTCACCGCCGGCGCCTTCCATGTCCATCTGCTCGATCATCCGCCGCGAGAAGAAGCCGATCTGCAGCATGTTGCGGATGTTCTGGACCTCGGACGCCTCGCCCGCCTGCTGGATCAGCTTCTCGAGCGCGTTCGAGTCCATGCTGAGCAACGCCTTGGCGAGCTCGGACAGGTCGATATCCATGTTCTCGAGCAGCTCGCGCAGCTGCTCCAGCAGCCGCTCCAGATCGAAGCCGGCAGGCATGCCACCGAGCGCCTGCTTCAGCTCCGACTGCAGCTGGTCGTGGAAGCCCGACCAGAACAGGTCGAAGAGCCGGTCGTAGGTGTCGATGTCGTCGCCGCGTTTGACCATCGTCGTGCGCAGCGCGTCCTTGAACAGCTCGCGGTCCTCGAGCGGCATCTCGTCGATGGCGTTGAACGCGTCGAGCGACTCGGCGACGGAGACGCGCACCCCTGCCTTGCGCAGCAGATTCGTGAACTCGACGATCTTCTTTTCCATCTCAGTGCAGCACGCTCTTCTTGGCAGGCGGTGCCGCCGGCGCAGCGGGTGCCGTGCCCGGCGCCGCTTGCGGCTGGTCGGCCGCCCGCTCCGCGGCCTTCTTCTGCAAGAGCGCGTTCAGCTCGCTCTGCGCCTTCGCGATGTCGCCCTGGTGCTTGAGGATGACGCTCATCGTGTCGTTCACGAGCTCGACGTCGAGCGCGTCGGCGTTCAGCACCATCAGCGCGCGCGCCCAGTCGAGCGTCTCCGAGATCGACGGCGTCTTCTTCAGGTCGAGCTTCCGAATGCGCTGGACGAGCTCGACGATGTCGTGGACCAGGCGGTCGCCGATCCCGGGCACCTTCAGCTCCAGGATGCGGATCTCCTCCTCCTGGGACGGGAAATCGATGTGCAGGTGCAGGCAGCGGCGCTTCAGCGCGTCGGTCATCTCGCGCGCGTCGTTCGAGGTCAGGAAAACGAGCGGAATGTGCTTGGCCTGGATCGTGCCGACCTCCGGAACGCTCACCGTGTAGTCCGACAGCACCTCGAGCAGGAAGGCCTCGAACTCGGGATCGGACTTGTCGACCTCGTCGATCAGCAGCAGCACCGGCTCGGGCGAGGTGATGGCCTTGAGCAGCGGCCGCGCCACGATGAAGCGCTCGCTGAAGAACACATCGTCCTGCGCGGCGATGCGCTCCGAGGCCTCCTTCAGCGATTTCGTGCCCTGGATGACCTCGCCGATCTTGTCGCGCAGCATCTGCGTATAGAGCAGCTGCTTGGAGTACTCCCACTCGTACAGCGCCTTGGACTCATCGAGCCCTTCGTAGCACTGCAGGCGGATCAGCTTGCGATTGACCGCGGCGGCGACCACCTTCGCAAGCTCCGTCTTGCCGACGCCGGCGGGGCCCTCGACGAGCACAGGCTTCTTCAGTTTGGACGCGAGGTACACGACCGTCGCGATCTTCTTGCCGGCAATGTAGCTCTGGTCGAGCAGGCGCTTCTGGACCTCTTCCACGGTATCGAACATTCGGTCTCCCTTGGGAACTAGCGCGCGCTCGCGGCGCGAACTGCCGTCGTCTCGGTGCTGCGCTCCGTGGCCCTCGCCAGAAGCTCTTCCAACCACTGCTCGCGCATGCGCTGCAGGCGCGCGCCGTACTCGAGAATCATACGCCGGTACGGGTCGACTTCGCGCTGCTCGAGCTCCGACAGCGCCGCCTCGAGTCGCAGCGCGCAGCGCACCGTCTCGGCCAGCCTGCCGCGGACCTGCGCCGCGGCGACCTCGCCGTCGAGCTGTGCGAAGAAGCTGCAGCGCTGCAGGAACCCGTCCCGCCAGAAAAAGCCCAGTCGCTCGCGCGCGTCGTCGGGAGCGGAATCTTCGAGCCAGCGCTGGAACGCTTCGCGCCCGGTCTGCGTCACCCGGTACAGGTGCTTCGTCGGGCTGCTGCGCTGCTCGACGACCTGCTTGGTGATCCAGCCCAGGCCCTCGAGCTTCGCGAGCGCCGGATAGAGCTGCCCGTCGTTCAGGCCGAGATCCTTCGAGAACGTTTCCTCGAGGTGCTTGCGGATCGAGTAGCCGTGCGCGGGCGCAGCCACCAGAACACCGAGGATCGTGTAGGAGACCGACATCCCGCTAGCTCATCAGGTTCAGGATGTGACCGAGCTTCTCGCGCTTGGTCCGCAGGTATTCGAGATTCTTGGCGTTGGGCGTCATCTCCAGCGGTATCAGCTCGGTGATCTCGAGCCCGTAGCCCTCGAGCCCGGCGCGCTTCTTGGGGTTGTTCGTGAGCAGCCGGAGCTTCGTCACGCCGAGGTTCACCAGGATCTGCGCGCCCACGCCGAAGTCGCGCGCATCGGCCGGGAAGCCGAGGCGCTCGTTCGCCTCGACGGTGTCGAGCCCTTCGTCGTCCTGCAGCGCGTAGGCGCGGATCTTGTTGAGCAAGCCGATTCCGCGGCCTTCCTGACGCATGTACAGCAGGATCCCCGAGCCCTCCTCCTGAATCATCTTCAGCGCGGTCTGCAGCTGCTCACCGCAGTCGCAGCGCAGCGAGCCGAAGGCGTCGCCGGTCAGGCACTCACTGTGGACCCGCACGAGCGTCGGCTCGTCGGAGCGGATCTCGCCGCGCACGAAGGCAACGTGGTCGACGCGATCGATCTCGTTCTTGAAGACGACCGAGCGGAAGTCGCCGAACATCGACGGCAGCGTCGCCTCGGCGGCGCGCGTCACGTGGCTCTCGGTGCGCAGCCGGTACTTGATCAGATCGGCGATCGTGAGAATTTGGAGACCGTGCCGCTCGGCGAAGATCCGCAGATCGGGAATCCGCGCCATCGTGCCGTCGTCGTTCATGATCTCGCAGATCACGGCGGCGGGCTGCAGGCCGGCGAGGCGGGCGAAGTCGACTCCGCCCTCGGTCTGACCGGTGCGGCGCAGAACTCCACCGGGCTTGGCGACGAGCGGGAAGACGTGTCCCGGTCGGGTCAGGTCGGAGGGCCGCGCATTCTGCGCGATCGCGACCTGGATCGTGCGCGCGCGATCGGCTGCGGAGATTCCGGTCGTTACGCCCTCGCGCGCCTCGATCGAGACCGTGAACGCCGTCCCGAAGGGCGTGTCGTTCTCGGAGTCGCGGACCATCATCGGCAAGTCGAGCTGGCGCGCCCGCTCCGGCGTGATCGACAGACAGATCAGCCCGCGCCCGTACATGGCCATGAAGTTCACCGCTTCGGGGGTGCACTTCTCCGCGGCCATGCACAGATCACCTTCGTTCTCGCGATCCTCGTCGTCGGCGAGAATGATCATCTTGCCGGCGCGGATGTCCTCGATGCCTGCGCGGACGCGCGCGACCACGTCATCGAGCTGCGCTGGCGCGACAGGCGGCCTGGACTCCCCGGAGCGGCTCATTCTCGACCTCGAGCGGTCGCTACCTAGGAGCTAGGTAAGCGCCAATCGACGGTACCAGCCGCGAAAACGTGCGTCAATCAAGGACGCGCGCGTCAGCTCTCTTTGTGCTCCTGGAAGTGGCGCATCACGCCCTCGAGGAACTGCGCCTCGGTCACGCCGAACTTCTGACCGAAGGTGTGGCGCTGGTCGAGCTGGCGGTAGAGGCGCACGAGCAGCGCTTCGAGCGTCTCGATCACGCCTTCGCCCTTCGCTGCGGCCCCGGGAATCGTCGGGATACCCGTTCCTTCCCAGGCTTTGCGGATCTCCTCGAGCGGCTTGATGTCCTCGAGGTCGCGCTTGTTGAACTGCACGACGGTGGGCATCTGGTGGACGTCGAGGCCGTTCGCGCGCAGATTCGCCTCGAGATCGCGGTACGAGTAGGCGTTGCCCGACGACGCGGAGCGCTGCGAGTCCGCGACGAACACCACTGCATCAGCGCCCGCGAGCACCACGCGGCGGGTCGAGCGGTGCAGGACCTGACCGGGAACGGTGAAGAGCTTCAGCTTGATCTTGAAGCCGCCCTCGACGCCGATCTCGACGGGCAGGAAGTCGAAGTAGAGCGTGCGGTCGTCCTGGGTGTCGAGCGTGACCATCTCGCCGCGCACCTTGGCGGCGAGTTTGGCGTGGATCTGGCGCAGGTTCGTCGTCTTGCCCGAGAGCGCGGGCCCGTAGTAGACGATCTTGAGCGTGATCTCGCGGGTTTCGAGGTTCAGCTGCGGCATGGGGCGCCTTTAGGGGGACCGACCCGCCTATCGGCCCCAGGGAAGAGGCGGTTGAGCTTTCCGGTCAGCGAGGTGGGCGTTTGCGCGCGAAGAGCTCGAGCAGATGGCGGGCGGCGCGCGGGGCGGAAACGCCGCTCGCCTCGACCTCGGCCTCGAGCTCGGGGAGCCGCGCGGCGACGCGCACATCGGCGCGAAAAATCGCCTGCAGGCCGTCGTCGAGCAGGCGCCAGAGCCAGGCGCGCGCCTGGACGCGCCGGCGGCGCGCGAGCTCGCCGCTCTGCGTCAGGGCCGCGCGGTGCGCCAGGACGGTCTCCCAGAACGCGTCGATGCCGTCGCCCGTGAGCGCGCTCGTGCACAGCACGCGCGGCGTCCAGCCCGCCGCGCCGGCTGAGAGCAGCGAGAGCGCGTGCGCGTGGTCCACGCGGGTGCGCTCCGCGGCCGCGCGCAGCTCGCCGTCGGCCTTGTTCACGACCAGCACGTCCGCGAGCTCGAGAATTCCCTTCTTGATGCCCTGCAGCTCGTCGCCCGCGCCCGGCTGAAGCAGGACGGCGAAGAGATCGACCATCGAGTGCACCTCGACCTCGGACTGGCCGACGCCGACCGTCTCCACGATCACCACCTCGAAGCCGGCGGCCTCGCAGACGAGCATCGCCTCGCGCGTGCGGTGCGCGACACCGCCGAGGGTCCCGCCGGAGGGCGTGGGGCGGATGTACGCCTTGGGCTCGCGCGCGAGGCGCTCCATGCGCGTCTTGTCGCCGAGAATGCTGCCGCCCGAGACGGGGCTCGACGGGTCGATCGCCAGCACCGCGAGCGTCTGGCCGCGCGACACGAGCGCGAGCCCGAGCGTCTCGATGAACGAGCTCTTGCCCACGCCCGGCGGCCCGGTGATGCCGACGCGGATGGCCCGGCCCGTATCGGGCACGAGTGCGTCGAGCACCTCCTGCCCGAGCTCGCGGTGGTCGGCGCGGCGGCTCTCGAGCAGGGTGATGGTCTTCGCGATCACACGCCGGTCGCCGGCGCGTACCCCCGCGACGTAGTCCGCGGGGGCCTGGGCCTTCTTCATGCGCGCCGGTCTCGAATCGATTGCAGCACCTCGCGCGCCGCTTTGGGCACCTGGGTGCCGGGTCCGAAGACGTTCGAGACGCCGTGCTCGCGCAGGAACGCGTAGTCCTGCGGCGGGATCACGCCCCCACAGACGACGAGCACGTCTCCGCCGCCCTGCGCGCGCAGCGCCGCGATCAGCTGCGGCACGAGCGTCTTGTGTCCACCGGCCTGCGTCGAGACGCCGACCGCGTGCACGTCGTTCTCGATCGCCTGGCGCGCCACCTCTTCGGGTGTCTGGAAGAGCGAGCCGATGTCGACGTCGAAGCCGAGATCCGCAAATGCCGTGGCGATCACCTTCGCGCCGCGATCGTGTCCGTCCTGCCCGAGCTTCGCGACCAGGATGCGCGGGCGGCGGCCGTCCTCCTCGGCGAAGGCGCGGATCTCCGCCTGCAGCGCGTCGAAGTCGGGATCCCCGCGATAGGCCGCCGCATACACGCCCGAGACGCTGCGCACCTGCGCGCGATGCCGGCCGAAGACGCGCTCCATTGCGTCCGAGATCTCACCCACCGTCGCGCGCGCGCGCGCGCAATCGACCGCGAGCTCGAGGACGTTCGCGCTCGTGCCGCGCGCACCCGCCTCGAGCGCAGCCAGCGCGGCGGCGCAGCGCGCGGCGTCGCGCGTGGCCCGGATCTGGGTCAGGCGCGCGACCTGCTTCTCACGCACTTCGGTGTTGTCGATGTCGAGAATCTCCACCTCGGTCGGCTCGCTCGTGCGGTACTTGTTCACGCCGACGACGACGTCCTCGCCGCGATCGATGCGCGCCTGCCGCCGGGTCGCGGCCTCCTCGATGCGCAGCTTGGGCATGCCGACCTCGATCGCCTTGGTCATGCCGCCGAGCGCCTCGACCTCGCCGATCAGCTTCTCCGCTTCGCGCGCGATCGCGGCGGTCAGGCTCTCGACGAAGTACGAGCCGCCGAGGGGGTCGATCACCTGCGTGATGCCGGTCTCCTCGGCGAGGATCAGCTGGGTGTTGCGGGCGATGCGCGCAGAGAACGGCGTCGGCAACGTCACCGCCTCGTCGAAGCCGTTGGTGTGCAGCGACTGCGTGCCGCCGAGCACCGCGGCCATCGCCTCGATCGTCGTGCGGATGACGTTGTTGTAGGGGTCCTGCTCGGTCAGGCTCGCGCCCGACGTCTGCGAGTGCGTGCGCAGCGCGAGCGAGCGCGCGTCCTTGGGATCGAACTGGCGCATCAGCTTCGCCCAGAGCAGCCGCCCCGCGCGCATCTTCGCGATCTCCATGAAGAAGTTCATGCCGATCGCCCAGAAGAAGGAGAGCCGCGGCGCGAACTCGTCGACCGCCAGCCCACGCGCGAGCGCCGCGCGCACGTACTCGAGGCCGTCGGCGAGCGTGAAGGCGAGCTCCTGCACCTGCGTCGCGCCAGCCTCTTGCATGTGGTAGCCGCTGATCGAGATCCCGTTGAAGCGCGGCATCTTCTTCGCGGTGTAGGCGATCACGTCGGCGCAGATCCGCATCGAGGGCTCGGGCGGATAGATGTACGTGTTGCGGACCATGAACTCCTTGAGGATGTCGTTCTGGATCGTCCCGGTGAGCTTCACCGCCGGTACGCCCTGCTCCTCGGCCGCGACGATGAAGTTCGCGAGCGTCGGAATGACCGCGCCGTTCATCGTCATCGAGACCGACATCTTGTCGAGCGGGATGCCGTCGAAGAGGATCTTCATGTCCTCGACCGAGTCGATCGCGACGCCGGCCTTGCCGACGTCGCCGACGACGCGCGGGTGGTCCGAGTCGTAGCCGCGGTGGGTGGCGAGATCGAACGCGACCGACAGGCCCATCTGGCCCGCCTTCAGATTCTCGTGAAAGAACGCGTTCGACTTCTCGGCGGTCGAGAAGCCGGCGTACTGCCGGATCGTCCACGGCCGGTTCGCGTACATCGTGGCGCGCGGTCCGCGCAGGAACGGAAAGACGCCCGGGAGCGTATCGGTGTCGTCGAGCGCCTCGAGATCGGCCGCGGTGTAGAACGGCTTCACCGCGATCCCGTCCGGGGTGCTCCGCACGAGCGTTTCCGGGCTCTCGCCGCCGAGATCCTCGCTCGCGAGCTTCCGCCACTGCGCGACATCGGCCTTGGACTTGGGACTGGATTCGCTCACGCGACGGAGAATATCAGGCGATCCGCGGCTTTACATGCTGCGGCGGTAGCGTCCCCCGACGTCGAAGAGCGCGTCGCTGATCTGCCCGAGGCTGGCGACCTTGACCGTCTCCAGGAGCTCTTCGAAGACGTTCCCGCCCGCGACCGCGATCGCCTGCAGACGCTGCAGTGCAGCCGGCGCCTCGGCGGCATGCCGCGTCTGAAACGCGCGCAGATTGCGCAGGCACGCCTGCTTCTCTGCATCCGAGGCGCGAATCAGCTCGCGCGGCTCGCTCGCACCGCTCTCCGGGTTGGGATTGCGGAACGTGTTCACGCCCACGATCGGCAGCTCGCCGGAGTGCTTCAGCGTCTCGTAGTGCAGGCTCTCGTCCTGGATCTTGCCGCGCTGGTACATCGTCTCCATCGCGCCGAGCACCCCCCCGCGCGAGGAGATGCGCTCGAACTCCTGCAGCACCGCCTCCTCGACCGCATCGGTGAGCTGCTCGAGGTAGTACGAGCCCTGGATCGGATTCTCGTTCTTCAGCCAGCCGTACTCGCGGTTCAGGATGATCTGGATCGCGAGCGCGCGGCGCACGGACTCAGCCGTCGGCGTGGTGACGGCCTCGTCGTAGGCGTTCGTGTGCAGACTGTTGCAGTTGTCCTGCAGCGCGAGCAGCGCCTGCAGGGTGGTGCGCACGTCGTTGAACGACATCTCTTGCGCGTGAAGGGACCGGCCGGATGTCTGAATGTGATACTTGAGCTTCTGGCTGCGCTCGGCCGCCGCGTAGCGGTCGCGCAGTGCGATCGCCCAGATCCGCCGCGCGACCCGGCCGATCACCGCGTACTCGGGGTCGAGGCCGTTCGAGAAGAAGAACGAGAAGTTGGGCGCGAAGGCGTCGATCGCGAGACCGCGGCTCAGGTAGTACTCGCAGTACGTAAACCCGTTCGCGAGCGTGAACGCGAGCTGCGAGATCGGGTTCGCCCCGGCCTCGGCGATGTGGTAGCCCGAGATCGAGACCGAATAGAAATTCTCGATGGCGTTGCGCGAGAAGTACGCCTGCACGTCGCCCATCAGCTTGAGCGAGAACTCAGACGAGAAGATGCAGGTGTTCTGCGCCTGATCCTCCTTCAGGATGTCCGCCTGCACCGTGCCGCGCACGCGCGCGAGCGCATCGCGTCGGATGCGCGCGTAGGTCTCGGCATCGACGACGCGATCGCCCGAGACGCCGAGCAAGAGCAGCCCGCGGCCGTCGTGCCCCTCCGGCAGCGCGCCCTCGTACTCGGGCAGCCGCTGCGCGCGGAGCTCCGTGCGCACGCGCTCGAGCTCTCCCGTCGCGCGCAGGTGCTGCTCCACGGCCTGGTCGATCACCGCGTTGAAGAAGAACGCGAGCACGACCGGCGCGGGGCCGTTGATCGTCATCGACACCGACGTCTTCGGGTCGAGCAGGTCGAAGCCGGAATAGAGCTTCACCGCGTCGTCGACGCTGCAGATCGAAACGCCCGAGGTGCCGACCTTGCCGTAGATGTCGGGCCGTTCGTGCGGATCGCGGCCGTAGAGCGTCACGCTGTCGAATGCGGTCGACAGGCGCACCGCGGGCTGGCCCGCGGCGAGCAGGTGGAAGCGGTGGTTCGTGCGCTCCGGCGGACCTTCGCCCGCGAACATTCGCGCCGGGTCTTCCTCGTCCGTGCGCTTGAACGGAAACACCCCGGCCGTGAACGGGAAGCGGCCCGGGAGATTCTCGAGCGCCGCAAAGCGGGCGAGCTCGCCCCAGTCGCCGGCGTCGGGCAGCGCCACGCGCGGAACATCGAGCCCCGAGAGGCTGCGCACGTAGTTGGCAGCGGAGATCGCGCGCCCACGCACTTCGTACGACTGACTCTCCGCGGTGTAGCGCGCCTGCGTCTCGGGCCAGCTCTGGAGCTCGCTTCGGGCGTCCGCAGAGAGCTCGCCGAGCAGCGCGTTGTAGCGGCGGCGGAGCAGCAGGTGCTCGCTCGGCGCGGCGCCGTCGGCCAGCGCGCGCTCCACGAAAGGCCGGGCCATCGCCGGCACCGTGTCGCCGAGCACGCGGAGCGCCTCGGCCAGGCCGAATGCGCCGCGCGCGCGCGCCGCGTCCGAGGCCGCGCGCTTGCGGTACCCGCGCACGGTCTCCGCAATCTCGGCGAGGTAGCGCGTGCGCTCCGCCGGAACGAGCGAGGCCGACTCCGGCAGCACCGCCGGAAGCGAAGCGCCGCGCGCGAACCCGGCGAAACCGCGGTCGGCCACCAGTCCGACGAGCTCGGCGTAGAGCCGGTCGGTCCCTGCGTCGTTCCAGTGGCTCGCGATCGTGGGAAAGACGGGCACGCGCTCGTCGGGGCGCGGCTCTGCGGGATGGTTGCGGCGCCACTGCTTGCGCACGTCGCGCAGCGCGTCCTCGCCGCCGCGGCGGTCGAACTTGTTCAGCACGACGACGTCGGCGAGCTCCAGCATGTCGATCTTCTCGAGCTGTGAAGGCGCGCCGTACTCTGGCGTCATCACGTAGACGGAGAGATCGACCAGATCGACGATCTCGGAATCGCTCTGTCCGATGCCGGCGGTCTCGACCAGGATCAGGTCGAAGTTCGCCGCCTGCAGCACGCGCACTCCGTCGGCCACCGCCGACGAGAGCGCGAGATGCGCGCGGCGGGTCGCGAGCGAGCGCACGAAGACGTGCGGCGGACGGATCGCGTTCATGCGCAGCCGATCGCCGAGCAGCGCGCCGCCGCTCGTACGCCGCGTCGGGTCGATCGAGAGCACACCCACACTCTTGCCCGGATGCGCGAGGCAGAAGCGGCGCACCAGCTCGTCGACCAGGCTCGACTTGCCCGCGCCGCCGGTTCCCGTGAAGCCGATGACCGGCGCAGCGGCACCGCGCCGGCGCGCGGCGAGGCGCTTGCGCAGCGCATCGAGGCCGGCGTCGCTCTCGGCCCCGCGCGCCTCGAAGAAGCTCACCAGGCGCGCAACGGCCGTGGTCGACTCCACCGAGAGCCGCGCCAGCTCCTCCTCCGGTCGAACCGCGGGCCGTGCCAGCCCGGGCTCGAGCATCTGCGCGATCATTCCCGCAAGCCCGATCTTCTGGCCGTCCTCGGGCCGGAAGATCCGCGTCACGCCGTAGTCGTGAAGCAGCTGGACCTCTTCAGGGGAGATGACCCCGCCGCCGCCGCCGTACACACGAATGTGACCTGCACCCGCATCGCGCAGGCGATCGATCAGGTAGCGGAAGAACTCGACGTGCCCGCCCTGGTAGGACGAGACCGCGATCAGGTCGGCGTCCTCTTGCAGCGCAGCGGTGACGACGTCGTCCACCGAGCGGTCGTGTCCCAGGTGGATCACCTCGGCGCCTTGCGCCTGTAGAAGCCGCCGCATGATGTTGATCGAGGCGTCGTGCCCGTCGAAGAGCGCGGCGGCCGTGACCGCGCGCAACGGCCCGCGCGCCGAGGCGGGCGCGGCGGCGGGGGAGTCGGAGCGGAGCGTCTGGCTCATCAGACCTCGTGGCTAGCACGCAGCCGTTCAGCCGGTCAACCCTCGGACGACGTAGTATGCCGCGCGCATGGAGAAGCCCGCGGGCGCGCCTACCTATCGGTCTCCACGCCAGAATCCGTGGTGGATCCCGCCGTTCCTCGGCGGCATTCCGCATGGCGTCTCGCCCGTGCAGCTGCGGCTGCTCGGCTTCCTCACCTTCGCGATGTTCTTCGAGAACTACGATCTGTCGCTGCTCGGCAACGCCCTGCCGCAGATCGGCGCGAGCTTCGGGCTTTCGAAGGCCGAGCTCGGCGACTTCACCAGCGCCACGCGCTTCGGGGCGCTACCGGCCTTCTTCCTGATTCCGCTCGCGGATCGACTCGGGCGCCGGCGCATCCTGCTGGCCTGCGTGATCGGCATGAGCCTGGGCTCCGCGCTCACCGCGACGAGCCAGACCGCGCTGCAGTTCGTGCTCTGCCAGATCCTGACGCGCACCTTCATCGTGACGGCGTCGGTCGTGACCTTCGTGGTCATCACCGAGGAGTTCCCGGCCGAGAATCGCGGCTGGGGCATCGGCATGCTCGGCGGCGTGTCCGCGATCGGCTTCGGCGCCGGCGCGCTCACCTACGGCTTCGTGAACCAGCTTCCGTTCGGCTGGCGCGCGCTCTACGCGGTCGGACTGTTTCCGCTCTTGCTGTTTCCCGCGCTGCGCCGGGGCATCACCGAGACGCGGCGCTTTCGCGAGCAGAGCGCGAGCTCGAGCTCGGCTCGGAGCCTTGCGAGCGCAATTTCGGGCGCGGTCGCGCCGATCGCGGAGCTCTACCGCCTGCACCCGCGCCGCGCGCTCGCGATCGGCCTGCTCGGCGGTCTGTCGGCAGCCGGAACCGGCGTGTCGTTCCAGTTCATCTCCGAGTTCCTGCAGACCGAGCGCGGCTGGACCCCCGGAACCTTCGCCGCGCTCTCGATCTCGTTCGGCGCGTTCGGGATCATCGGCAACCCGGTGGCGGGACGGCTCGGCGATCGCATCGGCCGCCGCGCGATCACGGCCAGCGTGCTCGCCGCGTTCCCGCTCTGCGCGTTCGCGTTCTACGCGGGGCCGGCGTCGCTCGTCGCATTGCCGTGGACCGCGATGGTCTTCCTGTCGATGGCGAGCTCGGTCTCCACGCGCGCGTTCGCAACGGAGCTCTTCCCGACGGCACTGCGCGGCACCGGCGGCGGCAGCCTCGCCCTGCTCGAAACGCTGGGCGTCGCCGCGGGCCTCTTCTGCTACGCGCGCGGCATGGATCTCGTCGGGCGGCAGGAGCTGGTGATTCCGCTCGTCTCGCTGGCGACGCTGGGCGCGGCGCTGGCCGTCATGCTGCTGCCGGAAACCGCGCGTCGCGAGCTGGAGGAGATCGCCTTGGAAGGAGAGCCGAAATGAGAACGACACCCTTTCGCGTCGCGGTCGCGGGGCTGGCGCTCGTCGCGATCGCACTCGCCGCGACACCGGCGACCGCGCCCGCGACCCTCGACGCGCTCTTCCCCGCGGGCCGGCTCACGCTGCCGCTCGCGGAGCTCGCTGAAAAATTTCCGCTCGCGGCGGGCAAGGACTTTCAGGTGAGCGAGATCGGACGCGACGCGCAGACGAGCCAGCACGTCGTCTGGATCGCCGATCGCGAAGTGCCGCACCGCCACGACACGCACGACCTCTTCGTCGTCATGGTCCGCGGCTACGGCACGATGCGGCTCGGTGCCGAGGAACGACCCGTCGGCGCGGGCTCGATCCTGTACGTGCCGCGGGGCACGCCCCATGCGTTCCGGAACGAATCCGGCGCGCCGGCGCTGGCCTACGCCGTCTACTTCCCCGCCTTCGACGGTGCGGACCGCGTGACGGTCGACTAGGACGCGCTCAGACCGGTCGGATCCCGCGCTTCTTTCGCGGCGGCGTGTCCTCGGGGCGCGCGCGGTAGTACGCGAAGCGGCGCACGAGCTCGCTGCGCAGCTCGGCCGGCGGGACGATGTCGTCGACCACGAGCTCCGAGCCGAGCAGCTCGAGCTCGATGTCGGCTCGGTACTCGTCGCGCAGCTTCGCCACGAGCGCCGGCCGCTCCGCTTCGGGCGTTGCCTGGATCCGGTTGTAGAAGACCGCGTTCACCGCGGCGTCCGGACCCATCACCGCAATCTGCGCGCCCGGCAATGCGAGGCACGCGTCGGGCGCGAAGCCGGGCCCGCACATCGCGTAAAGCCCGGCGCCGTAGGCCTTGCGCACGATCACGCTGACGCGCGGGACGGTCGCTTCGGAGACCGCGCTGATCATCTTGGCGCCGGCGCGGATGATGCCCTCGCGCTCGACCTTCTTGCCGATCATGAAGCCCGGCACGTCGGCCAGGTAGAGCAGCGGCACACCGTACGCGTCGCACATCTGGATAAAGCGCGCCGCTTTGTCGGCCGAGTCGACGAAGAGCACGCCGCCCTTCCAGTTCGGCTGATTCGCGACGACGCCGACGGACCTGCCGTCGAGCCGCGCGAAACCGGTGACGATCTCGCGCGCAAAAAGTTTCTTCAGCTCGAAGAACGAGCCCGCGTCGATCACACGGTCGATCACCTCGAAGATGTTGAACGGCCGGTTCTCGTCCTTCGGGATCGAGGCCTCGAGCTCGGCGGGCGGCTTGGCCGGCTCGGCGCCCGCGCGCTCCGGCAGCGGCCCGCCGCAGGTCGACGGCAGATACGAGAGATACGCCCGCGCGCCCTCGAGCGCCTCGGGCTCGGTCTTGCAGAGCACGTCCCCGCAGCCGGACACCGAGCAGTGCATGCGCGCGCCGCCCATCTCCTCGAGCGTGGACTTCTCGCCGATCACCATCTCGGCCATGCGCGGCGAGCCGAGATACATCGACGCCGTGCCCTCGACCATGAACACGAGATCGCAGAACGCGGGGATGTACGCGCCGCCGGCCGCCGACGGCCCGAACAGACAGCAGACCTGCGGGATCAGACCCGAGAGGCGCACCTGGTTGAAGAAAATGCGGCCCGCGCCGCGCCGGCCGGGGAACATCTCGACCTGATCGGTGATGCGCGCGCCCGCGGAATCGACCAGGTACACGAGCGGCACGCGCAGCCGCTCGGCCGTCTCCTGGATACGGATGATCTTCTCGACCGTGCGCTTGCCCCACGACCCGGCCTTCACGGTCGAGTCATTGGCCATCACGCAGACGACCCGTCCGTCGACCCGGCCGTGGCCGATGATCACGCCGTCGGCAGGCAGATCGGGTGCCTTGGCGTTCGCGAACGCGCCGTCCTCGACGAACGAGTCGGCGTCGCAGAGCAGCTCGATGCGCCGGCGCGCGAAGAGCTTGCCCTCGGCGTTGAGCTTCTCGTGCGCGGCGGGCGATCCGCCTGCGCGAATGCGCTCCAGCTTTTCCCGCGTGCCGGCGCCGTCCACTGGATCTGACAGCTAGTACGTGTAGAAGCCGCGGCCGGTCTTCGTGCCCAGGTGGCCGGCCTCGACGCGCTTGGTGATCTCGAGGCACGGCTTGTGATGCGACTGGCCGAACTCGCGGTGGAGCGAGTCGAGGATCGCCCAGACGACGTCCAGACCGACCAGATCGGCGAGCGCCAGCGGTCCCATCGGGTGGTTGCAGCCGAGCTTCATGCACTCGTCGATCGACTTCGCGTCCGCCACGCCCTGCTGCAGCGCGGTGGCCGCCTCGTTGATCATCGGCATGACCACGCGGTTCACGACGAAGCCGGGCATGTCGCGCACCGCCACCGGCACCTTGTCGAGGCGCTCGGCGAGCTGGGTGACCGCCTGCGCGGTCGCGTCGCTCGTCTCGAGGCCGCGCACGATCTCGACCAGCTTCATCGCCGGCACCGGGTTGAAGAAGTGCATGCCGACGAACTTCGTCGGGCGGCCCGAGAGCGCCGACAGCGCCGTGATCGAGAGCGACGACGTGTTCGTCGCGAAGATCACCTCTTCGCCGCACAGCCCGTGGAGCTTCTCGTAGAGCTCGCGCTTGGTGTCGAGATCCTCCGGCACGGCCTCGAGCAGGATATCGGCACTCTTGAGATCCTCGAGCGCCGAGACGCCGCGGATCCGCGCGAGCGCACCGTCGTGATCCGCCTGCGAGATCTTCTCCTTCGCGAGCAGCCGTCCGAAGCCCTTCCTGATCGCCGCCAGGCCCTTGTCCACCGATGCCTGCTTGCGGTTCCAGAAGGAGACCGAGAAGCCGGCCTGGGCGGCGACCTGCGCCAGACCGGCACCCATCGTGCCCGTGCCGAGAATGCCGAGCGTCTTCATCCGATGAGCTCCACCGCGAGCGCGACCGCTTCGCCGCCGCCGATGCACAGCGTCGCAATGCCGCGGCGCTTGCCGCGATCGCGCAGCGCGTGCAGCAGGGTCACGAGCACGCGTGCGCCCGAGCAACCGATCGGGTGGCCGAGCGCGACCGCGCCGCCGTGCACGTTCACCGTCTCGAGGTCGATGCCGTGCTCCTTCGCCGCCGCCATCGTCACGCCCGAGAACGCCTCGTTGATCTCATACAGATCCCAGTCGCCGGGCTTCGTGCCGGTCTTGGCGTAGAGCTTCGCCAGTGCGTGAACGGGTGCGATCGTGAACCACTCCGGCTCCACCGCCGCGGTCGCGTCCGCGACGATGCGCGCGATGCGCGGCATGCCGAGCTCGGCCGCCTTCTCGGCGCTGGTCACGATCAGCGCGGCCGCGCCGTCGTTGATCGACGACGCGTTCGCCGCGGTCACCGTGCCCTCCTTCGAGAACGCCGGCCGCAGCCCCGAGAACTTCGACGGATCCCCGCGCCCCGGCTCCTCGTCCTGGTCGACGACGACGGCGCCCTTCTTGCCCGCGATCTCGACCGGCGTGATCTCGGTCTTGAACTTGCCGCTCGCCTGCGCCGCGCGCGCCCGCCGGTACGACTCGGCCGCGAATGCGTCCTGGGCCTCGCGGGTGAAGCCGTACTTGGCCGCGACCATGTCGCCGCAATTGCCCATGTGGAAGTTCTTGTAGGGATCCCAGAGCCCGTCGTGGATCATCGTGTCGACGATCTGACCGTTGCCCATGCGGTAGCCCGCGCGCGCCTGCGGCAGTATGTACGGCGAATTGGTCATGCTCTCCATGCCGCCCGCGACCACGACCTGCGCGTCGCCGACGAGGATCTCGCGCCGCGCGTACATGACGGCCTGCAAGCCCGAGCCGCAGACCTTGTTCACCGTGACCGCGCCGACCGAGACCGGCAGGCCCGCCTTGATCACCGCCTGGCGCGCGGGCGCCTGGCCCACGCCGGCCGGGAGAACGTTGCCGAGGATCGCGCGCTCGACGTGCGCTGGCTCGATGCCCGCTCGCTTCACCGCCTCACGCACGGCGACGGCGCCGAGGTCCGAGGCGGACAGCGCCGAGAGCGCTCCCTGAAATGAGCCGATCGGCGTGCGGCAGGCGCTCGAGATCAGGACGTCGGTCATCGGCGATTACTCCCTTCCGTGTATGGGTGCCAAGAGGGGCGCTGGAGGATTGCGGGCGATCAGTGCAGCCGTGCACAAGAGGCGAAACCGCGGGAGCACGCTACACGATGCTGGCGGCTCGCGTCAATCAGAGATACCCGAGCTCTCTCGCGCGCTTAGGGCGTTTTGTCCAATTCTTGTCGAGCTTCACCCAGAGCGCCAGATGGACCCGCTTTCCGAGCCGCTCCGAGAGCCGTTTGCGCGCCTCGGTGCCGAGCGCCTTGAGCGCGCTGCCGCCGCTGCCGAGGATGATGCCCTTCTGCGACTCGCGCTCGACGAGCAGATTGGCGCGGATGCGCAGATCGCCGTCGGTCTCCTTCCACTCCTCGACCTCGACTGCGACCGCATACGGGATCTCGTCGCGGTAGAGCTCGTAGACGACCTCGCGGATTTGCTCCGCGCCGAGAAAGCGCAGGTTCGCATCGGTGAGCGTGTCCTCGGGGTAGAGTGACGGCCCCTCGGGCAGCAGGGAGACCAGCGCCTCGACCAAGGCTTCGAGGCCCACACCCGTGAGCGCGGAGATCTCGACGATGCGCGCGAAGCGATCCGGCCGACCGACCGGCGCGGGCGCACCCAGATCGCACTTCGTGCGCGCCAGCACGAGCGGGGGCGCAAGCGCCGCGATGCGCTCCTCGGCGATGTCCCAGCGGGCGCCCGACTCGAAGAGCAGGAGACGCACGTCCGCGCCCTCGGCCGTCTCGAGCGCGCGCTCGCTCATCAGCTGGTTGAACGAACGCTCGCCGCGGTGCACGCCCGGCGTGTCGTGGAAGAGGATCTGCGCGTCGGGTCGAGAGAGCACGCCGAGCATGCGCCCGCGCGTGGTCTGCGCCTTGGCCGAGACGATCGCGATCTTCTCGCCGAGCAGTGTGTTCAGGAGTTGTGACTTGCCGGCGTTGGGGCGACCGAGCAGCGCGACGAAGCCGCAGCGGTGCGCGCTCACGAGGTCTCGTCCGCGAGCGCGCGCAGCGCATCGAGCGCCGCCGCTTGCTCTGCCGCCTGCTTCGAGCGCCCCGCGCCCGCGCCGTAGACCGTCTCGCCGACGCGCGCCTCGACGCGAAACGCTCGCGCATGCGGCGGGCCGGTTTCCGAGACCGTGACGTAGTGCGGCTGCGCGCGGCCCGCGGCCTGCAGAACTTCCTGGAGTCGCGTCTTCGCGTCCCTCTGCACGGCGCTCGCGCTCCGGAGCTCGGCCGCGAACTCGCGCGCCACGAACGCGCGCGCCTTCTCGAAGCCGCCATCCAGGTAGAGCGCGCCGAGCACCGCTTCGAAGAGGTCGGCCAGGATGGAAGGCTTCTCGCGGCCCGCGTTGTTCCGCTCGCTCTTGCCGAGCAAGACGAGCTCGTCCATGCCGAGGGCTTGCGCGCGCGCCGCGAGCGCCGCCTGATTCACGGCCTGCGCGCGCGCCCGCGAGAGCTCGCCCTCGCTCGCCTCGGGGAACGCCGCCATCAGGAGCTCGGCCACGCTCAGGCCGAGCACCGCGTCGCCCAGGAACTCGAGGCGCTCGTTGCCGAGCGCCAGAGCCCCCGCCTCGTTTGCATACGAGCTGTGCGTGAGCGCCTGGTGGAGGAGCTCCGGCCGCGCGAAGCGATGCCCCAAGCGCAGAGAGAGCGCGTCCAGACGATGCTCACGCGCGCGCGCCAGTGATCCATCCTCCGCCGAGCAGCCGATCGTCGGCCTCGTCGTAGACCACAGCCGCCTGTCCTGGGGCGGGCGCCCAGACCGGCGTCGCGAAGCAGATCTCGAGCGCGCAAGCGGGCTCGGCGCGGACCTCCGCCAACACGGACTTGTGTCGATGGCGGACGGCGACGCGCACCGGCCCGGTGGGCGGCGCGCCGTCGAGCCAGCTCGCATCCCGCAGGAGGACGCTGCGGGCCGCGAGCGCATCCGCGCGAGCGACGATCAGGCGGTTCTCGTCGGGGCGAACTTCGCGCACGTACCAAGGGCCGCCCGAGAGACCGAGGCCGCGGCGCTGTCCCGGTGTGTAGCCGACGGCGCCGGCGTGCGTGCCGAGCTCGCTGCCGTCGGCGGCCGTGATCGGGCCCGGCGCGGGGCTCGAGTCGGGCCGCAGGCGCGCGAGCGCGGCGCGCACGTCGCCGTCCGGAATGAAGCAGATGCCCTGGCTTTCGGGCTTCTCGGCAGTGACGAGGCCGAGCTCGCGCGCGAGCGCGCGCACCTCGCGCTTCTCGAGATCGCCCAGCGGAAACGCGACACGCTCGAGCGTCGCGCGCGGCAGATCGAACAGAAAGTACGTCTGGTCCTTCTCGCGGTCGCGCGGGCGGAAGAGCCCGAGACCGCCGTCGGGCGCGGGGGCGATTCGCGCGTAGTGGCCCGTGGCGACGCCGCGCGCACCGAGCGCCTCCGCGCGCCGCAGCAGCAAGTCGAATTTCAGCACGCGATTGCAGGCGATGCACGGGATCGGCGTGCGCCCGGCCGCGTATTCGGCGGCGAATGGCTCGATCACCGCCGCACGGAATTCGTCGCGGTAGTTCGCGGTGTAGTGGCGGATGCCGAGCGTGCGCGCGACGTCGCGCGCGTCCTCCGCATCCGGAAGGCCGCAGCACTTCTTCGCGGAGCGCGGCACGAAGTCGCGCGCGGAGCCCTCGCCGAGATCCATCGTCACGCCCACGATCTCGTGGCCGGCGCGCGCAAGCAGCGCCGCAGCGACCGAGGAGTCCACGCCTCCGCTCATCGCGACCAGCCAGCGCTCGCTCACGCCGCCCTCGCCTGCCGCACGCGCGCCACGACGCCGGGCAGGACGCCGACGACGCGCGCGATCGCGGCCGCGTCGATTCCCGGCCCGAGACTGAAGCGGATTGCGCAGCTGCCGAGCGCGGCCGGCAGGCCCATCGCGGAGAGCACGTGCGAGGGCTCGGTCGAGCCCGCGTGGCAGGCGGCGCCGGTCGCGACCGCGATGCCCTCGAGATCGAGCGCCTCGACCAGCGCCTCCCCCGACGCCCCCGGGAACGAGACGTTCAGCGTGTGCGCGAGCGTGTGTTCGGGCGCTCCGTTGCGCACGGCGTCGGGCAGCGCGTTGTGGATCCC
>Ga0210377_10001446_pt1 | contig 21732 bp, 19 predicted proteins | sample PLM4_65_b1redo_FD_155480 | JGI IMG/M metagenome (GOLD analysis project Ga0210377, IMG submission 155480) | Groundwater sediment microbial communities from an aquifer in East River, Colorado, USA - PLM4_65_b1 redo | ecosystem: Environmental > Terrestrial > Soil > Riparian zone | place: USA: East...
GAGCCCCGCCCGGCTGCCCGCCGGTGCCGATTGCCCGAATGCAGTGAGGCAGGCAAATACAATGGTCGCCGCAGCGAAATATCTTCCTTCAATTTCCACGAGTGATTCCCCTTCGAGGTGCCAGGTGCCCTACTTCGTTACCGGCAACCGGCCTGGAACCAGATCCACTCGCGATGCTCGACGTTGACGGAACATCACAACGGCAGAGGACAGGGCTTCGATGAAATACTACGTGCTGAGCTCCGTGGAGTCCAGTCGATCACGGGGAACCGTTGCCGGTTGCCTGCTGCGACGTCGGCGCAACACCAGGTCCGGTTGCGCACATCACTTCCGACACCGGCCCGAACGGCGCATACTACGCGCCCTTGCTCAACCAACCTTTCTGGAGGACCCATGCGAATCTCGAGTTTTGATGTCGTCGTCACAGTAGCCGTCACACTGCTCATCGGTTCAGGCATCAACGCACAAACCGTAGCGCAGCCGGAGGCGACGACATGGTCGGCTCCCACCGGATCGGGGCGTCAGATGCCGACCGGCGTTCCGACCGAGTCACGGAGCTCGGCAATGGACAGTGCGGAGCGGAAAGCAATGGCGCGCAGCATCGTCGAGCGCAACGAAAGCGCCTCGGGCCGGGTCTTCGACGGTGCTTACCGCGACGCGGTCGTGATGAACCTGGCGACGAAACCCGTCACCGAACTCGAAGGCGTCCTTCGCGACACCAGCCACGGCCTGCAGGCCGCTCCGCTCTTCCTCGGCGCCACGCAGGCGGACCTCGTTTACAACCCGGTGGCACCGTGTCGCGTCGTCGATACGCGTCTGATTGGCGGGCCGATCACCGCTGGAAACCATCGCGCCTTCCGAGTGACCGGCACTAACTTCATGGCCCAGGGAGGCTCTTCCGGGAACTGCGGAGTTCCGTTCGGCCCCTCCACGGCGGCAGTGATCAACTTCACGGCGGTGGGTGCAACGGCGGCGGGCCCCGGGAATCTGGCCGTCGTCCCTTACGGCGCAGCCTTTTCGAGCTCGAGCGTCATCAATTGGACCCCGGGCGTCAATATCGCGAATGGTCTTCCAGTGACGCTATGCGACCCCAACACGGCCACTTGTACGGCTGACATCGACGTCCAGGCGAACATCAACTCCGTCAATGTCGTTGCGGACGTTCAGGGCTACTTCGCCGCGCCAGTGAAAACAGGACTCGATGTCCAGGTCGTGATCGCGAATTACTACTCCTGTCCGAGCGCCTTCGACTGCGGCGTGACCCAGCCCTGCAACGCCGGCTACATCATCACCGGTGGCGGTTGCCAATTGGCGAACTACTCGTTCACTTTCTATTGGGCGAACAACAGTCCAATGGGAGTCACGAACGGCTGGAACTGTCAGGGAACCAATACAAGCGTAAACGCGCAGAGCATGCGTACGATCGCGGTTTGCTCACGGACACCGGGGAGGTAACGCGTCAGCACCGCAGCACGCTATCCAGAATCATCAGAAACGCTTCCTGCTGCCTCGAGTCGGTCTTGTTGATCACGGCGATCGTCTCGCCGATGCGGAAGCGCTCGTGCAGCTCGTCCGCCGAGTGCGAGGACGTCACGACGATCCGCCGTGGGGACAGCCCCTTCTGCCGGGCGTAATCGACGAACTTCTTTCCGTCCATCCCCGGCATCTCCAGATCGACGATGAGGAGATCGATCGACGCGTCGATCTTCGGCAGCGCGTCGTAAGGATGCGCGTACGTCTCGACACGGGCGGTGTCGGCGTAGCGCTCGGTCATGAAGTTCGATCCTGAGCGCTTCCGCGACTTTGCCCGTCGCTCGCAGCTCGCGGCCGAGCGGCGGATCGCAACTTATCAGCATCTCGCGACGTTGCGTCTTCCGACACCTCTCCAGGTTGCAGTCGAGGCCGCAATTGCGGCGAACGCCTCCACGCCAAAGACTGAGGAGTAACCGATGATCGACATGAAAGTGAACTACCTCGGCCTGGAGCTGGACCATCCGCTGATCGTCGGCGCGAGCCCCCAGGCCGACTCGCTCGACGGCGTTCGCCGTGCCGAGGATGGTGGAGCAGCCGCGATCGTGTTCCGCTCACTGTTTGAGAAGGCCCTTATCTGTCAACGCGGGCGCCTTATGGAGTCGGCGGCTATGCGTCGCGACGAACCGGATTTAGTGCGCCTCTCAAGTCTCACGCCTTCGAGAGAGAGAGGTGCGAGGTCCGCGATGAAATAGCGACTTACCGCCGGCTCTCGATTAAAATCGGTCCTTACGCGCAAACATCACCTGGCCGCCATCGTTGCCTTTGGTTTTTACGGGACAGCGTTTGCCAACACCGTCGTCCTGCGGGATGGCTCGCCGGTCACGCCGCCACCCGTGTCACCACCGTCTGCGACTCCTGCGCCGCCACCGACCTCTTCGCGATCACGGTCTACGCCTGCGAAGACTTGGGCCGGAAGGATGAGAGGCGTGGCCTGGGGAAACGTCGACGGCTGCCGTGCCAGACTCGACATCGACGTCATGGTCCGCCTGCGTGAACATGTTGAGCCACTGGTCGCCGGGGACGGAAGCGTCATCGGCACGGCCACACTGCTCGACCCCACGGGCTCCACGGTACGCAACAGGTACAGAAACGTTTGCACAGGAGGGAGTGCCTCGGGATCGGGAACAACCACTGTGACCCGAAATGACGTCAAGGGTGGGCCCGGCCTGATCTATCGCAATACCAGGAACGTTGCGCGCCGTACGGCGAACGGCGTCGATTTACAGGAGCGGTCCGAATTCGAGCTCGTCGTGCCCCGCTGTTTCCCCTCGGGCCTTTCCGCGATCCAGACCAGCGGTTCGTGCAAGAGGGACGGATGTCGGGCGCGTTCACCACGTCGGCCACAGGCGCATTCGAGAAACATGCGCTGAGCTGGTCGATCTGCCGCCAGGGAGTCCGTTGTCCAGCAGTGCCGCCGCTTCCCGATCCGGCGCAGCAGGAGAGATGTCCGCAGGAGGCACTGGCCGAGCTGTGCGGCGATCAGTTGATGGCGTACCTCGAGGAGTGGGAACCGATGCAGGAGGAGTACGCGCGCCTCATGAAAGAGGCGGACAGCTTCTACCCGGATTACATGACCGCGCTCCGTCGCTGCGCAGCGTGGGAGATTGTTGAGACGATTCTGGAGACCATTCTGGGCGCACAGACCGCGAAGCTCGGCCAGGCCGGCGAAAACGCGGCAAACGCTCTGAAACTCTTCGAAGCCCTGATCGAGGGCGATCCCAGCGCGCCGTTTGGTGACGCGCTGATGAGCGATGCAGAGGAGGCATTCAAACCTCTGGAAATCGCGAACAAGGTGAAGGGTTACCTCGAGCAGGGAAACACGATCGGCGACCTGCTCTCAAAATCCGGCGATCTCAATTCACTCCGCGGCGCGGCGGTAGACACGTGCCTGGGTGCCGTCAACCCGGAGATTAACATGCGCGCACAGAAGTTTGTGGACTACACGCGTCAGGCAGCCGAGTACTACAAGAACGTTTTCGCGCCGCAGATGAACGACATCGACGCCAAGATGCGCGAGTGCGCCGACAGAGACGCCGCCGCCGCCAGCGCCTGTCAGTAGTCCTTTTGCGCTCCGAAGGATTGTCGGCCGACAGATCCGCAGAGCGCGGCGTCCTGTCCGCACCCCCGTCACCTCTCTGCCGCCGACGCGATCAAGACGGTGATGTGTGGAGCTTAGCCGGTGCAGATGGTGGCGGGCGTTCTCCGCTCAGGGCCGGAGCGACTTCGTGCGATGCGCCTCGAGATGCAGAGCTGGATGACGGAGCATGAGTACACGTCCGTCGAGTCGATGCGCGGCTGCATGAACAGCCTCCGCGCACCGAATCCGAACGTCTTCTCGCGCGCGAACTACATGCGCATCCTGCAGACGTGGGTGCCCGAATGAGCTAGCCCGGGCTATTCATGGAGCTTTCTGCCTCGCGACGAAAGCCTCATGAATAGTCCGGGCAAGAGGCGCGAGGACAGACCGGGCACAACGTACAGATGACACGCTAAACCGCTGACAACCTGCACGTGAGTACGGATGACTCACGCGCATTCGAATCCCGTATGCGCTACCAATTTCTCCTCTCAGCCGATGCAGAAACCACTGGCAGTGTTGTTTGCCTCGTTGGACTCATCGACCTGACCGTTCGAGTCGACTGTGATCTTGAAGCCGCAATCCGGCTGGAAGCAGCCTGGAGGAATCGGGAACAGCACATCGACCGATGCACCCGCGGGAATCGCTGGAGTCGGTTGAGAGACAGTCCCTGAATTGAAATCGACTCTCGTCACCGACGGTCCCGCATCTCCGCACCCCTGGTTCCTGACCGTCACGATCAACCTGCCGTCGCGAATCCTGCAGAACTGGCCCTGCGCGTCCGGCACCGGGATCAGGTCCGGCTTGCAACCGCCGCCGCCTCCCAGACGGCGTGGCTTCACGCGCTCGAGCTCCATCGTCTCCACCCGGCCCGTGCCACCGGCAGCGGTATAGACAGCGACCACATCCAGCTCCAGAGGACTCTCGATGACCGCGAAGCCTTTGAGGAACGACGCGTTCGCTTCCGTTCGCCGGAAGATGTCCGGACAATCGATCTCGAACGCTTCATCGGGTCCGAGCTTCGCATCGAAGAACTTCGAGACGCGTCCCGGCTTCTCTCCGGGCAGCGCGATGGCGAACTTCTTTTTGAAGCCGACGCCCTTCTCGTTGGGGTTGTGCACGTTGATCGCAGTGAAATACTCACCCGGAGCGACCACCCGCTGGTCTGACTTCCCGCAGACGAACTTCACCGCGTACTGAAAGTCGCCGCCGGGCTCTGCCAACTGCGATCGAAAGTGGGCCAGAACCTGATCGCCGTTGAGCGGCTTGCCGAACAGTGCCACCTCGTCGATCACTCCGTTGAACGGCCGATCCCGGCCGGCCTGGTTGCCGATGCCCAGGTCGCTGCCGGTCGAAGGCGGCGGTTTGGGAGAGATGTTGCCTGCATTGCCGCCGGCTGGCGTCTCGCTGTCCAGCGTGCCGTTGAGATAGATGCGGATTCTCTTTCCATCGAACGTCGCCACGACATGCGTCTCCACACCTTTGGCGACCAGGGCAACGCTGTTGGCGCAGACCACTGCCGTTGAGGGCGCCCACCCCGGGCAGATCGGGTCATTGACGGCTGGTGACGCGGTGGTCCGAATCTCGACCCGCAAATGCCCGTCGTCGAGAATGCTCAGACCGTATTGCGCCAGCTCCGCGTAGCTCGATTTCTCGACGATGCGCTGCTGGAGCCCATTCGGCCCGGCCCACCCGATCTTGCCTTCCATCGTGATGTTGGCGGGATTGAGCGACACGCTGTTGGGAACGACGACTCGTCCCGTCCTGCCATCGAACAGCGCCGCCGTGTCTCCTCCGTGAAAGCCGGGCTGTCCCAGCGTGACTCCACCGCTGTAGGTTCCGCTGTTTCCACCGCCCGAGGAGTCGCCTGCAGTCAGGCTCCCGGGCGGCTCGCCCAGCCGCCAATACCCGATCGGCCCGTCTGCAAGAACGCGCGCCGCGTACGAAGTCGGGGCAGCGTTGGTATTCCCCGCCAGCGCCAGAAGTGTCAGCGCGGTTGTGATGAGGAGTTTCGCTCGGACGACCATGTTGCTCTCCTTCCCCTCAGCTCCCGCCACCAGGCTTGATCGGCGAGAGGTGATGAGTTCCTTAATACAGGAGTGACGGCAGGGTCGCATTCCCTACTCATGAGTTGGCCGCCGCCTTCACTGGGGCGCAGACGGTACGATGGCGGCATGACCGAACCGGTCACCCGTGAGCACGAGGAATGACGTCGGCCGGGGTTCAGCCCGGCCCAGTGTCCTGTAACGCAGGACACTAGTCATTGCGTCGCGTCAGGAAATGCTGCTCGTCGTCATGACCGGCGACGCTGCCACAACTTTTCCGCATTTCGGCCCATCGTTCGCCAAATCGGCGCTTTACTTTGTGTCAACAAGCACTTTGGAGAACGAAACATGACGCGCAAAGTAGTGGCCATCGTCGCCATCTTTCTCTGCACCACCGCCGCCTGGGTCATCCTCGGCACCACGATCATGGCCCGCACCTATTCGGCCGATTCCGGCCTCGACTTCAAGGTCGCGTCGACGTGGGGAGGAGAACACCAGCAGGCACCGCCTCTGGTCTCGACTTCCCAGACCGTGACGAAGTACGTCGAGGAGAAGACCAACGCCGGGACCGTGGTGAAGAAAGTTCAGGAGACGCTGAACACGCCGCTGTCACTCGAGCAGAGCCGCGTCCGCGTCGGCCTTGATCTGGAACAGAGGCAGAAAGGCCTTCTCTGGTTCCCGACGTATCGCGTCGCCTTCTATGGCAACTACGTCTTTCAAAACACGACCTCGTCGGACGACGTGCTGTTGAAGCTCGTGTTTCCCGCACCGCAGGCGATCTACGACGATCTCGTTCTTCGTGCCGACGGAAAGGCGGTTCCGCTCACGACCGCAGACGGTGCCGCGACAGCAAGGATCCGCAGTGCGCCCGGGTCGTTGATTCACGTGGAGGCGGGTTATCGCTCACAGGGAACGGGAACGTGGCGCTACGCATTCGGCGAGAACATCGTGCAGGTACGGGACTTTCTCATGGGCATGACGACGGATTTCAATGCGGTCGATTTCCCGGAGGGCACGCTCTCGCCGACGCTGAAGAAGAAGACGAAGGAGGGTTGGCTGCTGACGTGGAAGTACTCGAATCTCGTGACCGGCAACAAGATCGGTATGATCATGCCCGAGAAGCTCCAGCCGGGACCGCTGGCGGGTCGAATCAGCTTCTTTGCTCCGGTGTCGCTCCTGTTCTTCTTCTTCCTCATTTTCATCATCACGACCTTGAAGAGAATCGATCTGCACCCGATGCACTACTTCTTCCTCGCGACGTCCTTCTTCGCGTTTCATCTTCTCCTCGCGTATCTCGTGGATCACATCTCGATTCACGCGGCGTTCGTAATCTGCTCGGCGGTCTCGATCTTTCTCGTGGTGACGTACCTGCGCGTCGTCGTCGGGCCGCGGTTCGCGTTCATCGAGGCCGCGCTGACGCAGCTCGTGTATCTGGTCGGCTTCTCATACGCGTTCTTCTTCAAGGGCTTCACCGGCCTGGCGGTCACGATCGGAGCGATCGTGTCGCTTTTCATCGTGATGCAAATGACGGCGCGCATCGACTGGGGCGCAGACGGTACGATGGCGGCATGACCGAACCGGTCACGCTCGACGACTTCGAGGCACTCGCGCGCGAGCGACTCCCCCACATGACGTACGAGTTCATCGCCGGCGGCGCGGCGGATGAGGTCACGCTGCGGTGGAATCGCGAGGCGTTCGAGCGGATCGTCCTGAGACCGCGCGTTCTCGAGGACATCTCCCGCATCGACACGGCGACTAGGATCCTGGACGAATCGCTCACGTTCCCGATCCTGCTCGCGCCGGTCGCGTATCAGCGGCTGATGCATCCCGACGGGGAGATCGAGGCCGGCCGCGGCGCGGCGAGCGCCGGCGCAATCTACGTGATGAGCACGGCATCGACGTGCGCGATCGAAGATGTCGCCGCGACCGGTGCGCGAATCTGGATGCAGATCTACCTGCAGGGCGACCGCGGCGTCACGCGCGATCTCGTGCAGCGCGCCGAGCGCGCCGGCACTCGCGCCCTCTGCCTCACCGTCGACACTCCCGTCCTCGGCACTCGTAACCGCCAGAAGCGCGCGGGCTTTGCGATTCCGCCGGATCTTCCCACGCCGCATCTCGATGCCATCGGACGCTCGCGATTGAGTGTCGTCAGTGCCACGCGCGAGCCGATCACGTGGCGCGACGTCGACTGGCTTCGGTCGCAGACGAAGCTGCCGTTGCTCTTGAAAGGCATTCTCGACCCGGAGGATGCGAGACTGGCCATGGAGCACGGCGCGGCGGGATTGATCGTATCGAACCACGGCGGGCGCAATCTCGACACGGTGCCGGCCACGATCGACGCGCTGCCGGCGATCGCCGATGCGATCGCGGGGCGCTGTCCGATCCTGCTCGACGGCGGCATCCGGCGGGGCACGGACATCGTCAAAGCGATCGCGCTCGGCGCCGCGGCAGTTCTGATCGGCCGCCCCTACGCGTTCGCGCTCGCTGTGGCCGGAGCGGCAGGTGTCCAGCAGGCGATCGCGATTCTGCGCGAGGAGCTCGAGACCGCGATGGCGCTTCTCGGTCGTCGTTCCATTTCGGCGATTGATCGGTCGGTGATCCGGTAAACGACGCCATAGAATTCCGACGGCATGCAGCCCGGCATTCACGCGCAGCTCGTGTTCCTGCTGTTCCTGCTCGTGGTCGCGATCTTCGCCGCGGTCGCGCAACGGATTCGTGTGCCTTATCCGATCGTCCTGGTGGTCGCGGGACTCGTTCTCAGCTTCATCCCTCGCGTCCCGACGGTCGAGCTCGAGCCGGAGGTCATCTTCTACGTCATCCTTCCACTCCTTCTGTACTGGGCGGCGTGGCACACATCGTGGCGGGAGTTCACGCGCAACATCACGAGCATCGCGGTGCTGGCGATCGGTCTCGTGGCGTTCACCGTCTTCGGCGTCGCCGCGGCCGCGCCGGCGCTGTTTCCCGGCTTCGACTGGCGGGCCGGCTTCCACCCGCCGGGACGGCGGCGCTCCTCGGGCCACCGATCAGATCGTGACCATATCCTGAAGGCCGGCCATCTTCGGCACGAGGAACGTCGATCCCTTGACGTCGATGATGTGCCGTCGCTTGAAATCGCTGAGAAGGCGCGTCACGGTTTCGCGCGTCGTTCCGATCGTCTGAGCGATCTCTTCGTGCGTGAGCAGGACCTTCAGACGCATGCCCATCGTGGTCTCCTCACCCTTCTCGCACCAGTTGAGAATCAGCTTCGCCAGCTTCTCGGAGGTCGTCTGTGACAGACCGAGCGACCGGATCTCGCGCTGTGCCGACTGGTACTCCTCGCTCAGCGAAAACGCGGCGCGCATGCAGGCATCGGTGTGTGTGTTGAGCAGCCGCAGAAAGTCCTCGCGGCTGATGAAGTTCACCTGCGCCGGTTCCGTCGTCTCGGCCGACAACTCGTACGGCTTCCCGAGGACCGCGGCGCTGATACCGAGGATCTCGCCGGGCTGCGCCGTCTTGACGATCAGCGTTTTGCCTTCCGACGACGACGTCGTCAGCTTCGCGCGTCCGCTGCAGAGGATGAACACGCCGCGGGGGTCCTCCCCTTCGACGAACAACACCGACCCCTTCGGATATGTGCCGGTGAACTTGATCTGTTCGAGCGAGCCGACCATTTCCGGCGACGCGTCGCAGAATCGGGCGTCTTTCCTCAGAGTGCAGGTGGTGCAGTGCTGCTGGATGTCGAGGTTGTAGGGGGTGGGCATGTCGTTCTCCCTTCGTCGTGAGAACAACATCGCACCAACCGGGATCCCGCGCCCCACCCCACGGGGTGGGACAGCGCACATGGACGGGTGGTGTCGATCACCAAAGGTGTGTGAGAGTGGTCACAATCGACACATCGCCGCCGAGTTCTGGGAACAGGACGTTTTAAGGAGCTCTCAGCTCTTAGCTCTCAGCTCTTGGGACGCTGGTGGCTCGCGCCTCCCAAGAGCTAAGAGCCAAGAGCTAAGAGCTCAAAAGGAGCTCGGAATGACATCGAAACACGCCTCTGTTCTGCGCTCGGCATGATCTCGTTCGCCGGTGTCACCAAGCAATATGGAAGGCAGGTCCTCTTCGTGGACGCGTCGTTCCAGCTCAACGACGGCGAAAAGGCCGGGCTCGTCGGGCCGAACGGCGCGGGCAAGTCCACGCTCTTCCGCATGATCGTCGGCGAGGAATCGGCCGACGACGGCACCGTGACCGTGCCGAAGAAACTCTCCGTCGGGTACTTCCGGCAGGAGGTCGACGAGATCGGCGGCCGCTCGGTTCTCGATGAGGCGATCGCCGGCAGCGGACGTCTCGGCGATCTCCATCACGAGCTGATCGAGCTCGAGCATGCGATGGGCGACCCGTCGCGTTCCGATTCCGAGGAGGTCCTCGAGCGCTTCGGTCACGTCCAGGAGGAGTACCAGCACATGGGCGGCTACGACCTCGAGGCGCGCGCGCGCGAGGTTCTGCACGGCCTTGGATTCGAAGACGCGCAGATCGATGGCGACGCCGCGGCGCTCTCCGGCGGCTGGAAGATGCGCGTCTCGATGGCCCGCATCCTCCTCGGCAAGTTCGATGTGCTGCTGCTCGACGAGCCGACGAACCATCTCGATATCGAATCGATCCTCTGGCTGGAGCAGTATCTGAAGAAGGTGCCGGCCGCGATTCTCATGACGTCGCACGATCGCGACTTCATGAATCGAGTCGTGACGAAGATCGTGGAGATCGACGAGGGCGACATCATCACCTACTCCGGCAACTACGACTTCTACGTGCGCGAGCGCGAGCTGCGCGAGACGAATCAGGAAGCGGCGTACGCTCGCCAGCAGGCGAAGCTCGCGAAAGAACAGCGATTCATCGAGCGCTTCACGGCGCATGCGGCGAAGGCGGCGCAGGTGCAGAGCCGCATCAAGGCGCTGGAGAAGATCGAGCGCGTGGAGCCGCCGAAAAAGCGCAGGGTCCTGAAGTTCGACTTCCGCACGCCGGCGCGATCGGGCGACGACGTGGCCATGCTCGACGGCGTCGGCAAACGCTACGGCGCGAAGACCGTGTACGAGGGTTTCGACTTCCACATCCGCCGCGGCGAGCGGTGGTGCGTCATGGGCAAGAACGGCGCGGGAAAGTCCACGCTGCTGAAGATCGTCGCCGGTGCGCTGCAGCCGGATGAAGGAAACGTGCGGCTCGGCGCGAGCCTGAAGATGGGCTACTTCGCGCAGCAGTCACTCGACCTTCTCGATCCCGAGCTCACGGTCTGGGAGCAGATGCAGAAAGACTTCCCGCTCGAATCGATCGGCGCCCTCCGCAGCCTCCTCGGGGCCTTCCAGTTTTCGGGCGACGACGTCGATAAGAGGGTCCGCTCGCTATCCGGCGGCGAGAAATCACGACTCGTGATCGCGCGGATGCTTCTCAATCCCCCGAATTTCCTCGTGCTCGACGAGCCGACGAACCATCTCGATCTCGCGACGAAGGAGATGCTGGTCGAGGCTCTCCACGATTTCGAGGGAACGATGGTGTTCGTGTCGCACGACCGCATGTTCCTGCGCGGCCTCAGCAATCGTGTCCTCGAACTGGCCGGTGACGAACACGATCGCCCCGTCGTCTACGGCGGCACCTACGAGGAGTACGTTGCTAAGACGGGGCGCGAAGCGCCCGGCATCCACGCGTAGGGCCGCGGCCCCACACTTGCAAAAGGATGGCATTGGAGGGATGAGCCCATGCCATCCAAACGCGAATTGATCGAACCGCATCCGGGCGACAAGCGCTACGTGCGCCGCGATGCAGCCGGCCGCTTCAAAGAGAGCGACAACGTCAGCAGGTCGCTGTCGCAGGACCGGAAACGCAAGGCGAAAACGGCGTCGAAGCCCGGCCAGGGCGATCGCGGCGATCGCAAGCGGTAACGACCACCGCGGTTACTACAGCGGTTTCCACGTCCGTCGGCGTTCGGACGAACATCCGGCCGGCCTGCGTCGTGAGGTTTGGTGAACCGAACGGGCGAATCGCCAGATTGTGATTGAGTACGCCCGCGCGTATCAGAACGACGGACGGCCGCCGTCGCGGCTCGGCAACAACTGAGCGGCGCTCCGGTGCATTCTCTGCCGCCGCTCGGGACGGCGCTCGCTCAGAGTGCCGAGGTGTTCGGCGAGATCGCTGAGACTGGCGAGGTTGTGGACCGGGAGAAAATCGTCGATGTACGGCAGTGCCGCCTGAATGCCGCGCGTCAGCGGCTGGTAGTCGACCGAGCCGAGGAGCGGGTTGAGCCAGATGAGGCGGCGGCTGCTGCGCTGGAGTCGCGCGATCTCCTCGCTCAGGACCGCAGGGTCGCCGCAGTCCCATCCGTCGCTGATGACGAGCGTGAGCGCGCCACCGCCCAGGACGCGGCGGCCCCATTCGAAGTTGAAAACGCGCAGCGCCTCGCCGATGCGCGTGCCGCCCGACCAGTCGGGTACGACGCGCGAGACCTCGCGCAATGCGCGATCGAGATTCCGATCCTTGAGCTGGCGCGTGATTCGAGTCAGGCGCGTGCTGAACACGAACGCCTCGACCTTCTGCTCCAGCGCCTTCGCCAGTCCGTAGGTGAACAGCAGCAGCAACCGCGTGTAGCGCTCCATCGATCCGCTCACGTCGGCGATGATCACGAGGGGGCGCGGCTTTACTTTCGGCTCCCGCTCTGCCCAGTTGAGAATCTCGCCTCCGTATCTCAGATTGCGGCGCACGGTGCGTCTGAGGTCGAGGAGCCGGCCGCGTCCGGGGCGCAGCCTGCGCGTTCGCCGCTCGCGGACACGCCACACGATCTCGGCCATGAGCGCCTTGACGGAGTCGAGCTCCGCGGAACTGAGATCGCCGAAGTCTTTCCGGCGCAGTACCTCGCGTTCGCTGTAGGTGAGCGTTGCCTGAATCACCGGCGGCTGGTCGTCCTCCATGTTCGAATCGCTGCTGCTGGACGTTGACGATGCCTCTCGCAACGGCGGGGGAACGAATTTCGGCTTTCGATACCGGCGGCGTTCACCGAGCGCTCGCAGATCGAGCGATGTGAGCTCGCGACCGCGGCTGCGCCAGAAGATCTCGAACGCCTCGTCGAAGAGCGCGATGTCGTCGCGCCGATGGACGAGCAGACCGCGCGCGGCGTAGTAAAAATCGGTGCGGCTGCCGATCGGGATGTACTCGAGCGCCGTGACGAGATCGATCATGCGCCCGGGATTCACATCGAGACCGAGGCTGCGAAGGACGCGGCCGAAGAGCAAAAGGTTGTGGAGCAGCGCGCCGCTCATCTTCGTCCCATCGGAACCCTCTCCCCGCTTCGCGGGGCGAGGGGTTGCAAGCACTGGCAACCGCTAGCTCAAGCTCAATCTCAGACAAAGCGGCCGGATCGATCCGCTGTCGTCGGCGACTCTCCCAAGCCTTCGTAATAACGCAATCCTTGCCGCCAACGATGAAGATGTCTGGCTGAGACATCTTTGTGTAGCACGGACACCGTCGCGATGCTTCCCACACCGCTGGCCGCTCTAGCTGCGAACTGGGCCTCGCACACCCGATAGACGGCCTCGTTCTCGTTTTCCTCGTGTCGGCAATCTTGGGTTGCGTACAACACGGCGGTAGCGGCCCAATCGCCCGAACCAATAGCGTAAAAACCGATCTGATCGTAGCTCATGCACACGCCGTCACCTTCGGATGAAGCAAAGATGTGTTCCTTGCCATCCGGGTCGAAACCGAAGACCAAGAGAGACGTATTGAGAACTACTCGCTGAGCCTCGCGCGCCAATTCTCTGAAGAATTCGTCTCCAAATCTCTTTCGTCCTTGAGTCATGAATTCCTGGTGGGTCATGCCAAACGTCGAGAGGATCGTTGCTTCGATTCGATGCGCTCGCGTTGCCGTATACGCATGCTCGACAGCGGCGATCATTTCCGGGCACGCCGGTTCGTCGTTGCTGTCCCTTTTCGCGAGTGTCGCATCTATGCGCCGCAACGCCTCAACTTCGCTCGGCCACCCGGCGTACATGCCAAGCCATCGCTTGGCGAGTCGGAACGGGAAGGTCTTCATCGTCGCGACGTTGGCCGAGTTCCAATCCCCGGCGGGAGCTTCATGTCGCTTGATCCCGACGATGATGCCGAGTTTCCGGGACACTGCGGCGACGCACACGGTCATGGAGGGCGGAATCGTATCCCACCGGGGTGGGCCGGGCGTCCTGATCGGATTCGGAGCGGGGCGCGGGAAGGGAGAGTGGCGCCCAGGAGTATCCGGCCGATGTGTCCACGGAGCGGGCTGACCCAGCCGACGCGGGATCACGCTACGTCCTCCCCGTCGGAAGATCCGATGTTACAGTTTTTGCTGAAACTGACCCACGACCGTCCGAGGCGAGGATGTGGTGGTTGCCGAGCTTGGGGAGTATCCTTTTTCAGTAAATTACTGACCCGCCGAACGCGGTTTCCCTCCGAATCCGATCACCTCCTGCAGCCTCAAAAGAATTCTCGTTGCCACATCTACGCTGGCAGGGTGCGCCGTTGGCGTGCGAAATACGTGTGCCCAACCAGGCTGGCCTGCGCATGCTCGGGTATGAGCCGGGGCTCAACGCGTCTATGCTAGGCATCCGCGAGTCCGATCCCGAGTGGGCAGGAAAGCTGGTGCTGGAGAAAGGCATTCCTCATGCGATCGAGCACGGATCATGGACCGGGGAAACAGCATTCCTGCGAACGGATGGGCACGAGGTTCCGATCTCGCACGTCATCCTGGCGCACCGGGGGGCAAGTGGATCGGTCGAGTACTTGTCGACCATCGCGCGCGACATGACCACTCGCAACGAAGCGGAGGAGGAGCTGCGACTGCAGGCCTGTCGACAGACGGCAGTCGCAGAGCTCGGGCGGATGGCCATGACTTCGGCCGACTTGCAGTTATTGTATGACGAGGCGTGCCGGCTCCTCGCAGAAACACTCAATACACCGATCGCAACCATTCTCGAAGTGCTCCCAGGCGGCGACGAGGTCGTCGTCCGCGCTGCCGTGGGCTGGCCCTTCGAGATGGTTGGGATGACATTGCCGGCACGTCACGGCTCTGACGCTGGATACACACTTGCTTGCGATTCGCCCGTGGTGGTCTCCGATTATGCAGCCGAGACTCGTTTCCGCCCGCCGCATCTGTTGCTCGAACAGAAGATCCTCAGCGGCGTCAGCATAGTCATTCACGGAAAGGAGCGGCCATTCGGCGTCATCACCTCCATGACGAAGAGCCCAAGGTCTTTTTCTGAAAATGAAGTGCTCTTCGTGCAAGCGATGGCGAACATCGTGGGAGAGGCCATCGAGAACACAACGACGCAGGAGGCGTTGCGGGAGAGCGAAGAGAGGTATCGCTCGTTGTTCGAGCATATGAACGAGGGAGTTGCGTTTTGCCGGATGCTTTTTGTTGACGGACGGCCGTGGGACTTCATCTATCTGATGGTCAACGGCGCTTTCGAAAGATTGACCGGATTGAAGAATGTCGTAGGGAAGCACGTTACCGAAGTCATTCCTGGCATTCGAGAGGCTGATCCGAAGCTGTTGGAGATCTATGGCCAGGTGGCGTCGACCGGCAAGCCTGAGAGGTTTGAGATCTATGTCAGTGCGTTGGAAATGTGGTTTTCCATTTCCGTCTATTGTCCGAGGAAGGAATGCTTTGTAGCCGTATTCGACGTCATCACCGAGCGCCGTCAAGCCGAACAGCGGCTTCGCGCCTCGGAGGAGAGATTCCGCGCCCTCGTGGAGAACAGTTCGGATGGGATCATCCTTCTCGACCGGGATGGGAGGGTCTTCTATGCCAGCCCGGCGGTGACCCGCATTCTCGGCTACGACGTCGATGAGGTGGTCGGGCTCGATGCCTTCAACCTGATCCACCCGGACGATTTTGATTACGCGCGCGAGCACTTCAACGCCGTCTCCGCTGTGGGCGGCCGACCGATCCTCACGGAATCCAGATCCCGCCACAAAGATGGCTCGTGGCGGTATCTCGCGTTGTTGTGGGGCAACCGGCTCGATGATCCGGCCGTTCATGCGATCGTCCTCAACTACCGCGACGTGACCGAGCGTCGGCGATCACAAGAGGAGCAACGTCGCCTGGAGGAACAGCTCGAACAGGGACGGCGCATAAACTCCCTCGGTCGGGTGGCCGCCACCATCGCCCATGAGTTCAACAACGTGCTCATGGGCATTCAGCCCTTTACCGAGATCATCCGCCGCCAGGCCGGCGACGACAAGCGGATCTGGAAGGCGGCGGAGCAGATCTCCACCTCCGTACGCCGTGGCAAACGCGTCACCGAGGAGATCCTCCGCTTTGCGAAGCCAGTCGAGCCGCATCTCGAGGCCATCGACATGGCCAAATGGGTCACGGCGATCGAGCCGGAGCTGTGTGGTATCGCGGGAAGCACGGCTCAGATCACCGTCTTGGTTCCGCGCGAACCATTGTTCGCGCGCTGCGACCCAGCACAGATGCAACAGGTCCTGACCAATCTCGTGATCAACGCCCGCGATGCCATGCCGAGCGGAGGAGCGATCACCCTGTCGTTGGCCACTTCCACGCCGGAAAAGAGCCTCATTTTGGGCCTGTCGGAAAACGAACGATTCATCCTGCTGACCGTGCGGGACTTTGGCAGCGGCATTGCCCCGGAGATGCTCGAGCGGGTTTTCGAGCCGCTCTTCACGACCAAACGTTCGGGGACAGGACTGGGACTGGCGGTCGCTCGACAGGTCGTAACCCAACACGGCGGTTTCATCTTTGCCGAGAATGCCGCCGGCGGCGGGACGGCTTTCCACATCCTCCTCCCGCGGGTGGACGAAGCTTACCGCACCGCTGTGGGAGCGCAGAAGACGGGCGGGCGCATCCGGCGTCTCCTTCTCGTCGAAGACGAAAGCACAGTCGCCGCTGGATTGTGCAGCCTACTCGAGTTGGAGAAGATTGTTGTCCGGGTGGTCGAACAGGGACGCGAGGTCGTTCACGCCATCGAGGGGTTCGCCCCCGATGCCGTCGTCCTCGATCTCACGCTCCCTGACATCGATGGTCGCGAGGTGTTCGCTCAGATCGCCGCGCGCTGGCCGAATCTGCCGGTCGTCTTTTCCACCGGCCATGGCGGCGAGGCGGATCTCGCACGCGAGCTGTCGCGCGATCACGTCGGTTTTCTGCGAAAACCCTACGAAGTCGCAGCGCTCATGGCCGCGATCGAACGAGTCCTCTGACGGACACTCATGCCAACGATCCTGATTGTCGACGACGAAACCATTCGAGCTCAGCGGGTTGGGAACTCATCTCCCGCCAGGCGCTGTTCCCGCAGAAACAGCGACCATCATCCATGCTCGTCGCTTGACGAAGTGGATCTTCTATTACGTTCGAGCCGGCGACGACCGCCGCGCACGAGAAACTCCTCGAATGTCTAGAGTGTAGTGATTACGCTACGCGACCTGGGCTGGCCGGGCCTTTTCAGGTTGCCGCTCCCGCGCCACGTACTCCTCGGCCGCCTCGGTGTGGTGGAACAGTTCGAGTGTATCGACCTCGGCGTCGGTCACCGGCGTCAGCGCGAGGTCCATGTACTGGAGGCGGCGCGGGTCGCGCTTGATGCGCGTGTAGATCCGTCGCAGTCCGAGGTAGATCGAGCTCCACTGCGCCAGCTTCGTCACCGTCTCGACGAGATAGCCTGGATAGAAGCGCCAGGCGGGAACGACCGGAAAGCCTGAACGACGGTCGCGCCGGAACTTGAAGCGGAAGAAGCCCGCCTCCAGCGGATGAACCCTCTCGATGTGGATGGAGCCCTTGAACCACGTCATCAGAAGGATCGCATTGCTGGCGCTGGCCCGCATCGCCACCAGCCGGCGCAGCACGGCTTCGACGTGGTCGGTCGTGTAGTAGGTCTGCCACGCCATGCGGTACGCGCTCTCCCACTCTTCGGGCGACATGCGCGGATGCGACGTCGCGACGTGGTTCAGATCGTACTTGTTCAGATCGGGATCGACGGCCACTCCCGCCCGGACCAGCTTCTGGTGGTCCTCCGATCCGGGGAGCGGCGTGAGGAAGAAGAACTCCAGAAGATCGACCGGCAGCTCTTTCTTGATGATCTCGATGTCGTGGCGGATCGACTCCAGGTTGTCGTTGGGGAACCCCAGAATGTAGCCGGCGTATGTGATGACGCGGACGGCTTTCCACGCCAGCAGCATCTTCCGGTACTCGGTGATCTTGTTCTGCCGCTTCTTCGCGCCGGCGAGGCTGTCGGGATTGATGTTCTCCAGACCGATGAAAACGCGCCTCACTCCGGCGCGGGCGCACTTCTCGATGAACCGCGGGATGCGGTGGCAGAGCGTGTCGACCTGAATGATGAAGTGGATCTTGATGCCCTCGACTTCCCGCAGATGGATCAGGCGATCGAGAATCGGTTCCCAGTCCTGGTTGCGCGCGAAGTTGTCGTCGGTGATGAAGAAGCTGTGCAGGCCCTGCGCGACGTTTTCGCGCACGATCTTTTCGACGTCGTCCGGCGAACGCCGGCGCGACTTCCGGCCCTGCACGTTGATGATCGTGCAGAACGAACACTGGAACGGGCAGCCTCGGCCGGCGTCGAAGCTCGTCACGCTGCCGGCGGTGCGCCAGGCCTTCAGAGCGGTGATGAGCGGGATTGGCGCGCCTTCGATGGACGGAAGATCCATCATGAAGTTGTAAAGCGGCTTGAGCGCGCGTGCCGCGGCATCGCGCAGCACTTCCTCGAGGCGTCCTTCGGCCTCGCCGGCAAAGAGCGAGACCCCGAGTTTGCGAGCCTCATCCAGTCCCGCATCGACACCGCCCAGCATGCTGATGGTGCCGGAGACATGAAAGCCGCCGATGCCGACCTGGATACCGCGCTCACGCAGCGGCCGCGCGAGGTCGAGCGCTCGCGGGAACTGGTTCGACTGCACGCCGACGAGCATCACCATGCCGCTTCCGGTACGCTCGATCATCCGAACCAGACGGTGCGGACGGATACGCGTGTTCGTCTCGTCGAAGCTGTGAACCACCAGTTCGACGTCGGGGCCGAGGACGCCCCGCTCCGCGCAGTCGCGAGCGAGCCCGTAGAGCGCGGCCAGCGAGTTGGAAGGGATCGCCGAGCGGAACCACTGGATGACGTAACCGTCGTCGTCGTAATGCGACGGCTTCACGAGCACGAGACAGAACTGCCGGCGGCTACTGTTCATTCAGCGGTCTCTGATGGGCAAAATGATAGCCGACATGTCATTCCGAGCGCGCGAGGAATTTGGAGAAAGGGGCGGATGGCCACGTCACCCTGAGCGCAGCGAAGGGTCTCGGCGGCGACGGCTCTGCATTTTGAGATCCTTCTCTGCGCTCAGGATGACCTGTTTCATCCCCGCTCCCAACGGCACGCTTGCCGTTCCTCCGTTCGGGATGACAGGTGGTACCTCCCAATCCGGCCGTTCGCGCCAGCGATTGTGCATCCAGACCCACTGCTCCGGTACGCGCCGGATCTGTTGCTCGATCTCTTCCGTGATGCGGGCGGCGAGCGCCACCGGATCATCGTCGCGATGGCATTGAACCGGTTCCGTAAATCGGGCGTACTGCATTCCGTCGGCTCGTCTCTCGATGAAGGCGGCCGAAACGAAGGCCTCCGTACGGATCGCGAACTTCACCGGCCCGATCGGCGTCAGGGCCGGACGTCCGAAGAACGGCACCTTCACGCTCTCGGTGCGGATGTTCTGATCGAGCACGAACGCGAGGATTCCGCCGCTGCGGATCGCCCGGATCATGTCGCGTGACGCGGTCGGGGTGCCGCGGTCGATCGTGCGAACTCCGGCGCGGGCGCGGAGCGCGGTGATGTACCGGTTCATCCGCGGATCGCTACGCTCGCGCTGCAGCACGGCCACCGGACGACCGAACGTGCCTGTGATGTACGAGAGCCACTCCCAGTTACCGCAATGCGCCGTGAAGATGACGACTCCGCGACCGGAGTCGATGAGGTTCTGAAGGCGATCGAAGCCCTCGACAGTCGTCGTGATCGAGCGCGTGGCGTCGGTCACATTCGGCAGCCACGTAATCTCGAGCAGCGACATGCCGAGGTGACGGAACATCGCGCGGGCGGTGAGGTGTCTGGAGGCCTCGTCCTGTTCTGGAAACGCGATGGCGAGGTGTCGCAGGGCCATCGTCCTCTCACGACGTGCGACATGCCAGGCCAGCCAGCCGAGCGCGCGTCCGATCGCGCGCGCGGCCGGTAGCGGCAATCGCCGCCCGAGCGCGGTCACAGCGACGAGCGCCCGGTACAACGCGTGCGCCCTGAATGCTCGAAGCCCCTCATTCGCCATTCACGAGCTCCCCGACTTCATCGATTGCCGGATCCGTGGACCGATGGCCGGCCACTGATCTCTGCCGGTCACTCCCTTTCACACTCCCGCCCGCACGCGATTGAGCATCGTCGTGACCGCCTCGCCTCTCACCTTCTCCACATCATCCTGATATTTGAGGAGCACGCCGAGGGTCTCGTCGATGATGCTCTCGTCGAGCGCGTCGCGATCGAGCGCCACGAGAGCGGCCGTCCACTCCAGCGTCTCGGCGACGCCGGGGATCTTGTACAGCTCGGCCTGTCGAAGCTCCTGCACGAATGCCGTCACCTGATGGGCGAGCTGCTGCGGGGCGTCCGGCACCTTCGCCAGGACGATCTGCAGCTCGCTCTCGAAGCTCGGATAGTCGATCCAGTAATAGAGGCAGCGGCGTTTCAGCGCGTCGTGCACTTCGCGCGTGCGGTTCGATGTCACGACGACGACCGGCGGGCGCTCCGCTTTGATCGTTCCGAGCTCCGGAATGGTGATCTGAAAGTCGGAGAGGATCTCGAGCAGAAAGGCCTCGAACTCTTCATCACTGCGATCGATCTCGTCGATGAGAAGCACAGGCGGCTTCCCGCTCGACTGTTCGATGGCCTGCAGAAGCGGGCGTCGCAGAAGAAACTCGGGACCGAAAAGCTCCATCTCGCTGGCGCGGTCGCCGCGTGCCTCGAGCAGGCGGATGTGCATCATCTGGCGCGTGTAGTTCCACTCGTAGACGGCGTGATGCACGTCGAGACCCTCGTAGCACTGCAGGCGGATCAACTCCGTGTCGAGCACTTCCGCCAGCACCTTCGCCACCTCGGTCTTGCCCACCCCTGCCTCGCCCTCCAGGAAGAGCGGCCTGCCGAGCCGCAGCGCAAGGAACGCCGTCGTGGCGAGGCCGCGGCTGGCGAAGTAGCGCTTCGCGCGAAATGCGTTCTGCAGCTCGTCGATGGAAAGGAGACTCGCAACCATGTCATCCCCCGCCGCGCAGTCGGCTCGGGATCACACTATCCCAGATTCTTCGCGAAGATCAGCTTGTCGTCGCCGACGCGATAGAAATCGTGGATCCGAGCCTCGAGCCGATAGTCGTTCCGCTTGTAGAAGCGGATCGTGGCGTCGTAGCCCGCCTGCGAGGAGGTCTCGATGAGCAGCAGCCGTCCACCGCGAGCTTTCACATCGTCTTCCGCTGCGCCGAGGAGGATGCGGCCGTAGCCGCGGTTCTGCACGCGGGGATCGACGGCGATCCAGTACAGATCGTACGTGCCGACGGTGAGAGGAGCCGGCCCGTGGCACTCGTAGCCGACGACCTCACCCGTCTCGTTCTCGACCACGGTGACGACATACTCGGGATCTCCGGCAAGGGCCTCATCGATCACTTCCAGTGCCGTGACCACCTCGTCAGTAGTGAAGTTCGCCGAAGCGCGCAGCAGTGCTTCGATCGGTGGACGATCGTCGGGTCGTAAGGAACGGACGGCCGGGACGGTCGTCTCAGGCCGCAACCCGATGTCAAAGCCGGAGGATCGCCGGGAGGTCAAACGCGCGAGATGGTATCACTGCTTTCCGCTCGGAAGGACATTCTGCCCACGTCATTCCGAGCATGCGCTCAGCGCGCTCTGGCCGCGACCTGCGTCAGTGCACGCTTCGCCATCACCGTCGCAAGGTGCACCCGGAAGTCGGCTGACGCGTATGAATCGCCGAGCGGTCTCCGCAGCGCGTCCTTGACGGCGTCCGCCGCGCGCGCGATGTTCGCCTCGCTCGCCGGCTGCGCCATGAGCACGCGCT
>Ga0210377_10001447_pt1 | contig 21731 bp, 10 predicted proteins | sample PLM4_65_b1redo_FD_155480 | JGI IMG/M metagenome (GOLD analysis project Ga0210377, IMG submission 155480) | Groundwater sediment microbial communities from an aquifer in East River, Colorado, USA - PLM4_65_b1 redo | ecosystem: Environmental > Terrestrial > Soil > Riparian zone | place: USA: East...
GTTGTTGGTGCTGGCTATTGGCGCCAGCGTGCAGTTGGTGTATTCCGCCATGCACGCCGATGCAAAGCTGATGAAGCTCGCCCGGCGGTCCCTTCCCTGGCTGGCCGGAATCGCTGTTGTCCTCTTTGTTGTCATTCAAGGTGGTGGCTGGCTTTGGGAAAAACAGGGGACGGCAAAACTCCCCGCCTCGCAAGTCGATTCGCCCAACGTCATTATCATCGTGGTAGATACCCTGCGTGCAGATCATCTCTCCTCATACGGTTACGAGCGCGATACCAGTCCGTTCATTGACAGCCTCGCACAGCAGGGAGTGATGTTCAACGGTGCCATCTCGGCAGCTTCATGGACTCAGCCCTCTCATGCCTCCATGCTGACCGGGCGTTATACCTATGAACATCAGGCGGAGACCAAACCTCTCGATAACCGCTTCACAACCATTGGTGAAGTTATGCAGGCGCAGGGGTATCGTACAGGCGCGTTTTCAGCGAATACGGAATTCTTCACGCGCCGCCAGGGATTTGGACGCGGCTTTCTCCACTTTGAAGATAATAACCAGTCCATTCAGGATGATTTCCTGAATTCATCCCTCTACGGTTATCTCTTTGATTTCTATGGGCTGCGAAAGGTATTGAAGTACGAAGGCGTGCCCACTCGAAAATATGCCGAAGATATCAATCGTTCGATGCTTAAATGGGTGGGTGATGACACTGATAAACCCTTCTTCGTCTTCATCAACTATTTTGACGTGCATGATCCCTATGTTCCGCCGGAGCCCTATCGCAGCAAGTACGCATCCGTTCCAGACCCGGGTGGGTTGATAAACGGCTTTGTGGATCGCTATCATCCCGACCTGACCCCTGAGCAATTGCAAAGCGAGATCGATGCGTATGATGGTTCGATCTCCTATGTGGATGATCAAATCAAAGCCCTTTTCAACGAACTCGACCAGCGCGGTATGTTGGAGAATACTGTTGTGTTCATCACGTCCGATCATGGTGAATCGCTGGGGGAACACGGCTTGCTCCAGCATAGCACGTCGCTGTATCTGCAGGAGATCCATGTGCCATTGATCGTGTGGGGATCGGGTCTTCCCGCGGGCAGGCAGATCGAAACGCCTGTTTCCACCACCGCGCTTCCATCCACAATTCTCTCGTTGATCAAGGCACAGAATGATCCGTTCCCGGGCCCATCCCTTGCCGAGTTGATGTTCAGCGATACTGCCCCGGCAAACTGGCCCGACCCGATCTCGGAAGTGGCACAATTCTCTGGCGCCGCAGAGCAGAACCCAACAACCCATGGTGAGATGAAATCTGTTGTAGGGAACGAGATGCAATACATTGTGCACGAAAAATTCGGTGATGAACTGTACAACTGGCGCACGGACCCTGAAGAAACGAACAGCCTGACGAATGACCCCGCACAGGCAACTCTTCTCGACACGTTTAAAAAATATCTCAAGGAATTGATCGGCGAACCGATCTTCAAGAACCCATGAAGAAGAAATTGAGTCGCAGAGATTTCCTCAAACTGGCAGGTATCGGCACGGCGGTGGCTGTGCCGGGTGCCCTGGGCTATGGCGTTTTTCGCTCTGCCCAAGGAGAACCCCCGCTCGAAGTCTCGCCCTATGTCGGCAACCTGTTCACAGCGAACTTGGATGGTTCGGTCCCGCTCTTGTTGATCGTTAGCCAGAACTCTCCGAATCCGTTTGGGATCTACCTCGGGGAGATCCTCCGTGCTGAGGGGATGAACTGCTTCCACACAGCGGATCTTTCCAACGTCCAAAGTGGGTTGCTGGAAAAATACGATATCGCCATCCTGGCAGAGACTCCGTTAAACGACACGCAGGTGCAGATGTTCGAAGCCTTTGTGTCGCGCGGCGGGAGTCTTGTCGGCATGAAACCGGACGATCGTCTGACATCCATTTTCGGCGTGGAAAGAGGCGAGGGGTCCATTTCCGAGGGATACATCAAAACGGAATCCGGCCATCCTGCCAGCGCGGGAATCAATTCATCCACGCTGCAGTTTCACGGCTCGGCGAATATATATAAATTGGCGGGCGCAAAGGCCGTGGCATGGCTGTATACCGATCGCGATATGGCAAGTGAATATCCGGCGGTTTCTATAAACTCACACGGAAAGGGATGGGCTGGCTTTTGGGCGTTCGATCTGGCAAAAAGTATTGCCTATACCCGTCAGGGGAATCCGGAATTTAAGGATGAGGAACGAGACGGGCACCCGTATATCCGCGCCACCGATATGTTCGTGGATTGGATCGACCTGGAGCGGATCAGCATTCCTCAAGCGGATGAACATCAACGACTGTTCATAAAAATACTTCATGAATTGAGCAAGGATAAAAAGCCTCTGCCTCGTCTTTGGTATTTCCCAGGCGATGTCAATGCGCTTTTGGTGGCAACAGGTGACGCTCACCCCATCAGTAGTTCCAGCGCGATCGATGATGTCCTGACCAGAGTGGAGCAGCGTAAGGGACGCATGTCGATCTACTACTCATTCACGCTCCACGATGATTTTTATCGCTTTGCCCAGAGGGGACGTTTTTATGCCACTCAACTGCCCGTCGTGGGAGATGTCCTTTCGCAAAAATTCAGAACGCCCAATCCGTATCAGGTGGAGGATTGGCGGGCGAGAGGTCACGAATTCACGTTGCATCCTCATGTTGGCGTAGGTATTTGTGGGGGATATGGGAACAACGGTGTGATTGAATTTAATAGTGAGGAAAGCGGTTGGGATACGTATTGGCAGCAGTTTACCGGGCTGGGTTACGGACCGGTTTCGCAGACCGTGCGAACACACTGTGTCCTTTGGAAGGGCTGGGTGGATACGGCGCATCTCCAGGCAAGCCACGGCATACGTATGAATATGGACTATTATCACGTGGGTCCTTCCTTCCAAAAGAAGAATGGCGATTGGGTCTTCGGGCATTTCACGGGCAGCGCACTGCCCATGAAATTTATCAATGAGCAGGGGCGGCTTCTGGATATTTATCAACAGTTGACCCAGCTTGCCGATGAGCATTTATTCTCCTTCCCTGAGATCAACTGGGTGAATGTGGCTGACCATGCTGCCGATGAAGCTGTTGGTATTTCAAAAAGTTTGTTGGATTTCAGTTTGGAGAATGATATTCCTGCAGCCTTCGGTGTTAACTTTCACCCCGATCCATTCTCGTATGGTGGAAGACCAGCCGAGGTTGCTGGTCGTTGGCTCGAGGGGACATTGGATTATGCTGTAGAGAAGGGCATTCCCATCTGGTCTGCACAGGATTGGCTCTGGTTTGCCCAGGCACGTCAGGATGTCCGTATCCTTGCGATGGATTGGGATGAGCAGAACAAGGTTCTGAGTTTTGATGTGGAAGTAAAGAAATCACGTGAAAACAACCCCATCAGTGATCTGACATTAATGATCCCTGCTGAACAAAAAGGCGCCCGCCTGGGTTCCATCGAGGTGGATGGGTCGGTTGTCAAGTCCGGTGAACGATCGACAGGCGGCATTCATTATTTCTGGATCCCGGCATTCTCGGGGAACCATCAAGTTGTAGCGCGTTACTCGCTTTGAGCCATCTTGGGATTAAAGGTCTAAACAAATGATTGACCTTTTGAGCTACACTGGTCATGGCTTTACAAACAGGCTTTCATCATGAAAAACATTCAAGCTTCATTGGTCGACTTTATTAAATCTACTGGGAAGATTTTTCTCAAGGTCAACTGGGAAAACTTCTTCCTCGTTGTATTGATCGTCATCTCGCCTTTCCTTGTGTACTATAACCTGGGGATTAACCCGCGTACCTGGCATGACGAAGGAGCTTCCTTATCCATTCCCAAAACATTGGTGGAGGATGGAGTCTATGCCATGCGCAGTTCAGATGGCTATCAGACTTTCGGGGCTGTGCAGAGTGTTGGTCCGACGTTGACGCTTCCTATTGCATTGGTTTATAAATATTTTGGCGTGGGACTGCTACAAGGTCGCCTCGTATCTGCCAGCTATGCTTTGATCACCTTGTGGGTGTTTTTCTTTGCCGGATATTATCTGTTCGGGAAACGAGTCGCACTCTTGGCAGTGGGCTTCATGCTGGGTTCTCCGGCGGCAGGCTATTTGCTCAACGGGAGACAGGTGTTGGGTGAGGCTCCCGCGATCGGCTTTTTCCTGGCTGGCTGGCTAGCTTGGGCTGTCGGTGTAAATAAAAATAAAAAGGGGCTGTACTTTCTGGCAGGTCTCTTCCTTGGCTTGGCGATGATCACCAAGTCACAGTATATGATTTTGGGTATGGCGACATTGGGGTTGTTGGTGATCCTGGATTTTTTCTATTATCGGCAGAAAGTGTATGGATGGTTGATCGTCATGGGGACTATCGCCGTTGCTTGTGTGGCGGGTTGGTACGCCTGGCAGATCAATTACTTCGGTATGGATGTGTTCCGGGAGAATGCAGCAAAGATGGGGGTGCTTGCGAAAAGCACCTTGGGTCTTAATCTTCATTCATTCATCGAAGCGGTACGCTTTCTGCTTGGGAGTGGCTCCGGTCACTTTTACTTTTTCTGGAGCTGGCCCGCACTGCTCTATGTAGGCTTTCTATCGTTCAAACGTGACCGGCAGGGACTGGTTTTGTCATTCCTGACTCTGTTTACCATTCTTTGGATACTCTATTTTTCGTTTTGGATCATTCCCTGGTTTCGATACTTTTTCCCCGCTGCGGTGCTAACCGCTTTATTTGTTGCCAAATTGTTCTTTGATCTAGCCGACGGCTTGAAAGCCTCGGGGCAGGGATTGTGGGACGAGATCCGTCAAATTGACCTTAAGTCGTCTTTTGCTTTGCCATCCTGGTCCTTGATCTATATGGGTACTCTGGCAGGCTTGTTGACAATGGTTTTCGGTTTGGCGTATCAACTACAAAAAGTCGTCCGTTCGGATGTACTTGATACCTATGGCGCGGATGAAATTCTTAACTCAAGTCCGCCGCAGTTTTATGCTCCCCAGGAAGTAGTCAACTTTTTAAACCAGAACATCGAAAAGGGAAAGGTGATCGAGACCTGGGAACGCGAATTGGGCGTCTTAACCGACCATAATTATCATTACCCAGATCAGGTTATGCTGGCACAGGTACATTTGCATCTATACCGAGGAGGGGATAATGTATATGGACTTGGCGATGAATACTTCATGCAAGCGCAGCCTGATTATCTGGTGATTGGATGGTATTCACGTTTGAATAATATTTACGATCTGAATGCCGTGGAGAAGTTGGGCGAAAGGATTGCTACATTTGGGTCCGGGGAATGGCGATATGATGTCTACAAGATCACAATCCCTTAAATTATTGATGGGCATCATGAGAAATCAGTCGTTATAATCCTTTTGTTGGTATAGTTCCATTAATTTATTGAGACTTGGGAGAGATATGGTTGTTAAACTGCGTCAGTATATTGTCTGGATTGGGATCGGTGCCCTCATTTTTCTAGGCACCTTCCATCAGCCTTATTATCCAACAACCTGGTTTGATGAAGGATTGGTCCTGCAAGGCGCAATAAACCTGGTGCAACATGGCCAATATGCCATGCGCTCTGTGGAAGGATTCCGTGTGCTGGATCAGCCCCTCACGGCAAATGGTCCCGGTGTGGTGTTGCCGATCACTGCGGTTTTTGCGGTGTTTGGCATTGGCTTGTTACAGGCACGTCTCATAATGGTAGTCTACTTTGTTTTAGTTGTTATTTTATTTTACAGAGTGGCTACGATAGTCTTTGAAAAAAAAATAGCATTCGTATCAACACTGGCGTTGCTGGCAGTCCCTGATGAAGGCCTCCTCCTGTATGGAAGACAGGCACTGGGAAATGTACCAGCCCTGGTATATTTCCTAGTGGGGTGCTATTTTCTCATCCTTCTTATAGAACGAAAGAAAAACAAGTTTGCGGTTGCAGCTGGCCTGTTTTGGGGTGTAACGCTGGTGACAAAAAGCCAATACTGGGTTATCTTGCCGGTCCTGGTAGTCATTGGTTTTCTGGATTTGGTGTATTACAAACAGGTTGGGCTCAAATCGGGCTTGATTATGATCGGGCTCACCTTGGGCAGCCTGGTACTCTGGCAGTTCGTACAATACCTGTTGATAGGAAGCGAAAATTATGGGCAGTACGTTGAGTCGGTGCGTTCCAGTGCAAAAGAAACGGTATTTGCATTTCGCACGATACGTATCCCTGGAAATGTGTGGTATCTGGTTCGGTCAGGCTATGTCTTGTTCGTGATTCCTGGCTTGCTCATTGCTGCGTGGGATAGCATCCGCCGGTCTACGTATTCGCTAGTACAAGCATTTCTTGTCTTGTTTGTTGTGGCATGGAGCCTTTGGTATGTTTTTGTGTCTGTGGGATGGCACCGTTATGCATTTGAGCCTTATTCCATTGGTTTGATTTTCTTTGGGCTGTTTTTTATAAGAGCGTTTCAGTATCTTAATCTTATTCCAGCTAATAAGGGGCCTGCCAGGTTTTCCTGGCAAATTTATATACCCGAGTTTGTCATTGTCTTGTTGTTGTTCTTGTCGACATTGTGGGGTATCACCGTTGGTCTAAACCAAATCCAACGGATTATCTTTGCCCCAGAGCCTTACCCTCAGCAATTTGCGAACTATCTCCAAACTCACATCGGGCCTGGGGAAGTGATCGAATCGTGGGAATGGGAAATTGACGCCCTAACACCCGATTTGACCTACCATCATCCCACAAATGATTTGGTCGACCGAAAAACAGCCGAACTCCAATTTGAGGAAGACTTTAACGAGAAATATGATTTCTTTGTTTTCAACCCATCCTATTTGATTGATGGTCCTTTTTCAAAATGGACGGACATGTATAAAGATCCACTTGCTGATGGTTGCTGTGTGGCAGTGACTGCTGTAGGAGAATACACCTTGTACAAAGTGGTCAAGCCGATGCAGTAGCGGCCTGATATGCTTTGCTACACTAAAACCTATGAGAAACGAAATGAAATTATCCATCATCATCCCCTGTTATAACGAAATTGCCACCATTGGTCAGGTGATCGCTAAGATCCGCTCATTGGATTTGCCGCTTCAATGCGAGATCGTCATTGTGGACGACTGCTCGAGTGATGGAACCCGTGAATATATAAGGACACTGGAACGTGATCCTGATATAAAAATATGCCTCCATCAGCAAAATCGCGGTAAAGGTGCTGCCTTGCGCACTGGTTTTGCCAATGCGAGTGGAGATATTTTACTGGTCCAGGATGCCGACCTGGAATATGACCCGGCGGAATATCCCAAATTGCTAAAGCCCATTGTAGAGGGAAAAGCCGATGTGGTGTATGGTTCCCGATTTATCGGTGGGGATGAGCATCGCGTGCTTTATTTCTGGCACTCTGTGGGCAACAGATTTCTCACACTACTTTCCAACATGTTCACCAATTTGAACCTTACCGATATGGAGGTGTGCTACAAGGTTTTTCGCAAGACTGTTCTCGAAAAGGTCATCCTTCGAGAGGATCGTTTTGGTTTTGAGCCGGAAGTGACCGCCAAGATTTCCCGCCTGAACTGCTCGATCTATGAAGTTGGTATTTCCTATGCGGGCCGTACATACGCCGAAGGCAAGAAGATCAACTGGCGGGATGGTTTCCGGGCAATTTATGTCATCGTAAAATACGGAATTCTTGACAAGGATTAAGATATCTGGGAGGAAAAATGGGATCATTGGTATTGTTAACAGCTCTGTCTTTGTTGTTTTGGATCTGGTTTCTAAATCAAAATAATTGGAGAGAGGCAGTAATACTCGCATTGATAACCTTGGCTGCCATCATTGTAATAATCACTGAGACATTGGGTATTTTTAACTTGATCACATATCAATATGTGTTCTACTCGTGGTTATTAGTTAATTTTATATTCCTGGTCATCCTTTTCCGAAAACGCGCGTTTGTTGGGATTAAAGTTGAAAATTGGAGGAAAATAGTATTAGAGGACGCCCAAAGCTTAATACGAACACACTGGGTGGTTTTGGGCTTGATTCTAGCAATTATTACGATAGGTTTTAACGGCGCAGCTTTCGAGCCCAATGGGTACGACTCACTTTCGTACCATCTGGCTCGTATTCTTCATTGGCTTCAAAATAGAAGTGTGGATCATTATCCGACGAATACCATCCGTCAATTGGTGATGAGTCCGGGGGCGGAATTTACCATGTTACATTTGATGTTACTTGGTAATAATGACAGGTTGGCTTATTTGCCCCAGTGGTTCAGCATGGTCGGCAGTATGGTTGTTGCTACACTTATAGCAAAACGTCTGGGCGCAGATAGATCAGGGCAGGTACTTGCTGCCACCGTGGCACTGACCATTCCGGTGGGTATTCTGGAAGCATCAGGAACCCTGAATGATTACGTTGTCGCATTTTGGATATTATGTTTTTACTATTTCTCGATCAGCCTGATCATGGGCGAACAGAACTGGGTGACCAGGTTTGGTTTTTCCTTTAGTCTGGGATTGGCTATACTAACCAAAAGTACGGCTTACGTATATGCTTTACCGGCTTTTTTGTGGCTTTTCGTACATTATCTTCGTGCGCGCCAAAAGGAGATCCTTTTAACGGTCATTTTTGCTGGTGTCGTAAGTTTGTTATTGAATTTAGGACACTTTACTCGAAATATAACTACCTTTGGCAGCTTTGTTGGATCACCAACTGAAACAAGTCTTTATCTAAATGAACTTCACACACCCACAGCGGTTGTCTCAAACCTTGTTCGAAATGTAAGCCTGCACCTTAGTACCCCCTCTGGGAGTGTTAATTTGTACATTGTTCAAGCGGTAAAGGGTCTCCATCGGTTACTCGGAATGGATGTGAATGATCCAAGAACTACCTTTATGGCAGATACACTGCTTTTTCAATATGGGTTATCGACCCAAATCCGCCATGAGGTATATGCGAGTAATTTTGTGCATTTAGTTTTGATCATGTTGGCGATCTTGGTATTCATTTTAAAAGGACATGAGATTTTTGACTCACGTAACAGAAATTTTCTTGTAGCATATGCCTGTACTGTATTGGGAACGTTTCTTGTATTTAGTCTGGTCCTAAAATGGCAGCCTTTCCATAGTAGACAGCAACTTCCGTTTTTTCTCCTTTTTTCCCCTTTTATCGCCATCATTCTTAATCGTACTTTAAAATGGTCAGTCAATCTTACAGGTGTAATCTTGCTCGTTTTTTCCCTACCATGGTTGCTGTTTAATCAATCAAGACCAATGGTTTCGACGGCGTATTTGAAATATCTTGTTTATTCCACGGCCGGAAGAATGCATTTGTCGTCAGTTGCCCAGCAAGCGAGTCTTGATAAGCAATTCTTTTATGGTATCACATGCGATCCTCATGATCAACTTTTCCGGGAGGTACAATCGCTGCATGAACCTTTACAGGATGCGATAGGTTATCTTGAGGATCAGTCCTCTTGCACCGATATTGGTTTTGTTCCATGCTACGATCAGATTGAATATCCTGTTTGGAAAATGTTAAGAGAGAGGATCAGTTCAGACCTGAGAATAGAACATGTTTTAGTCAAGAATGGATCTGAAAAAGCGACACACACTTATCCGCCTTTTAATCCATGTGCCATTATTTCATTAAGGCGCGAACCCGAAAACAGTCTACTGATTGGTGACAATATTTTTAACCGGGTATTCACGTCCTCAAGCATGGATGGCAATTCTTCGGTAAGTATCTATACAAAATAGATAAGTTAATGGCTATATATATTCCCCTTCAAAGTGAAGATATCAGAGAGGTATTGTTTGATGACCAAGTCAATTGAAAAAGGCAACAGAATACTTTGGGTCGAATTTATTAAAGCAATTGCATTGCTTTGGATCTTCATCAACCATCTATCTGAACGATATTTCGGTTACCCGTTTATCTCAAACCCTGATATCAACTGGCCCCCATTTTCGGAGAGGCTCGCACAACTTATTCCATTAACCACGTATGGTATTTGGAATATACCCGCGAATCTACTGCGGTATTTCGGCTGGTTTGGCGATCAGGGTGTGCAACTCTTTCTCATCATGAGTGGATTCGGTCTTACCTGGGGACTTCTTTCTCTTCATGTTAGTTCACCCATTTCGTACAAAGAATTCCTCCAAAAACGTGCCGCGCGACTTTACCCCTTGTGGTGGGGTGTACACCTGATCTTTATTGCCACATGGCTTCTAACCGGGTGGGGATTGTCGCTGGTGGATAAGAACCTGTATCTGAGCCTGTTGGGATTGCGCCTTACCCCTTCTTCGTTCTATTACTTTTCACCTGCCTGGTGGTATTTTGGACTGATCCTGCAACTGTACATCGTGTTCCCTGTTTTATGGGAGGGATTGCGACGCCTCGGGCCAAGCCGGTTGCTGATTCTAACCATTGTGGTTTCATTTCCGATCCGGGCTGTCGGTCTGTTTACCCTTACCGAGTATCTCGATCTTTGGCAAAGGGGAGGCATCTTCATCACGCGCCTGCCCGAATTTGTGTTTGGTATGAGCTTCGCTGCCTGGCTGTATCAGAACCCGGAACTACTTTCTCAAAGACTGCGATCTGCCAAAACCGTGCTGCTATTGATCGTTGCGTATGCGGTGGGAATTGTTGCGTCTCTCACACTGGGCGGAATGATTTTCGCACCCTTTGTGCTTGGAGTCAGTCTTTTCATTCTTTTATATCTTGGCTTGGAAAAAATATTACCGCGCCTGCCTGCCTGGCTAACTGAAGCGGGGAATTGGGCGGGGAAACATTCCTATTCCATGTATCTTGTACATCATCCGGTCATCTTGAGGCTGATCTCTATGGGAGCGCTGCTAACCGTCTCAACAATGGTTCGCTCCTTTGCTGCCCTGTTTCTCACTGTGGTTTTGGCTCTGATATTGGAATGGGGTGTTACAAAGGTTTCTGCTTTGATCCAGCGGCAGATAAAAAATGCAGGGTTATTCAAAACGGCTCTTCGTATTTCGGTAATCGGAATCAGCTTTATTGCCCTGCTGATTCTGGGGGAACTTGCGGTCCGCCGCTTTGCGCCGCAGGAAATTTTTGGTTGGGGTGAAAAGGTATCCCTCGAGCCTGATGACCAGTTTGGTTGGCGGTTGGCGCCATCCAGGGAAACGCGGTTACGATGGCTAAGTTATGATTATGTGGTTGATGCGAACGCTTTAGGCTTTCCCGATCCGGAATTCACTGTGGAAAAGCCTGCGGGTGCTTATCGCATCATGGTGATCGGAGATGCGTTTTCCAGCGCTGAAGGTGTCGATACCGATCAGGCTTGGCCCCGACTTTTGCAGGCCGATTTGGGAAACAACGTGGAAGTATTGAATTTCGCCATTACCGGATATGGACCCAGTCAATACGCCAGAGTGGTTGAAAAGTTTGCACCGATCTATAAACCTGATTTGATTATTGTTGAAGTGTTTGTCAATGACTTTTTTGACGTACAAACTACAGATCAACAATTTCAGGAATCCATTGGTTTCTATCAACCAGATCAAACTGGTCTTTATTCTATTGTGCGCCTGGAGCACTTAAGAAGGTTTTTGAGGATTGACGTTGCCGAACCTTTGGGTGAAATGATGCTGAATAAACCGCGTGCCACTGGATACTTCCTCGGCAATTTCGCTTCTTTTGAAAAGGGTATGGAGCCAACGATCTCGGCAGGCACCCAGCAAATTGCTGAAAAGCTCGCACAGATTCAGAATGTGGCAGATCGAAATAATTCCAAGCTCGTTGTCGTCATGGTGCCTGCCTCCATCCAGGTCTGTAAACCGGAGCGGTTGAAGTACTATCCCAGGAACATTAATTTTGGGGACCCGGAAAAATATGACCCGGAGCTGCCCCAGCGCTCCATATCTCAGGTCACCGATGAATTAGGCCTTCCATTTTTTGACCTGCGCGATGCTTTTCGTAATGAGCAGGAATGTCCATACCAGAGTCGAAATATGCATTGGACGCTGACCGGACATCAGTTGATAGCTGATTATGTGGCGAACATTTTAAAACAGAACAAGTATATACCCTAGAACATGGATGAGGTGAGACTATGATGCAACTTATCAATAACTGGCAACGAACCTATCAGGAAATCGAATCCAAGCCTCTATCCAATCGCCTGCAGAATGTATTACTGGCGGTGGTTATAGTAGTGGTGCTTGCTGTCAGGCTGATGACGATTAATACTCCATCCTTAAAGTGGACAGCCTGGAAGGAAATTGATTATCTTTATATTTCCCAGAATTACTGGAAACAAGGCTTTGATTTTTTGCGTCCGGAAGTTGGCTGGCCTGCAGAACCTCCCCGGGTTACGGAGATGGAAATTCCGCTTGTGCCTTTTGCCGCAGCCTTGCTTTATAAGGCGTTTGGTTTGAGTGCATACACAGCCAGGGCAGTAACTTTGCTGGCTTTTATGTTATTGATGATTTATACATTTAAGCTGGCAAAACGTGAGCTTGGAGCATTAACCGGAATACTCGCAACCTTTGTGGCTGGGGTGTTGCCGCTTTCTCATCCGTTTGGAAAACTTTTGTTTACCGAGCCGTCGATGATCGCCATGTCGGTGATCTCTTTATATTACTTTGCTGAATGGGTTGATCATGAGCACCGAAAAGATTGGTTCCTTGCTTTCTTGGCTTTTACACTTACAGTTTCTCTTAAGCTCGAGAGTCTTTATTTATTCCTACCCATTGCATGGATCGCTTTCCGAAAATATGGCTGGGATATTAAGAGATACAAGAATTTGGTGATTTTGATCACACTGACTTTGATATTGCCAGTGGTCTGGTATCGGTATGCTTATTATTTGGAGATGACAGGAGCACACCTGTTTGGGATCTTCAAGGGACACGATAAATCTCAGACGCTGACCATGCTTTCCAATCTCCATTGGTATCGAACCATGGCTGGCAGGGTGATCAATGGCATATTGGGTGGTTTTTATGGCACAGGATTATTCCTAATTGGGTTAGTTGCGGCAGTCCACCTGCGAAAAGCAGGCTTGTTCTTTGCCTATCTTGCTGCGGTGCTGATCTATTTTGCACTGGTTGCAGAGGGGAATATTGATGCGCCATATCGACAATTGCCGCTCATCCCTTCCGCATCTGTGTTTGTAGCATTGGGAGCTCAGGCATTGATCGCCTTGGCAGTTTCTCTTATTAGAAGTATCAAAGAGGGATTCCTCTCAAGCGAAAGTCATTCTGTAGCAGTGTGGGCCTGCCTTGGTTTACTTCTTGTCATACCTGTACTTAAGTCTCAAACCATATTTATGCAAGATTCACCCTTTTATTGGGATCGTTGGGAAGCGGCACGTAAAATTGATGATTTTGCCAATGATCAGACCAAATTGATTGTAGTTGGAGAATCCACCAAACACGTTGGTGGGTATGATCTTAGCCCGGTTCTGTACTATTACGCCAATTTGCAGGGCTGGACGCTTACGCCTGATGATTGGAATATGAACAAAATTGACTCACTCGTAACAAAGGGAGCTACTCTCTTTGTTTTAGTTCCTTCCTTTGATGATCCAACCGCAGTTAATTATCAACCAGAAATGTCGACGGATCCATTGGTCAATGAATTATTGTCAAAATACCGGGTTCTATATTCAGATCAGGGATACTTAATTATAGATCTAACACAATAGGATAAAGCACAATATCTGCTCCCATCCAAAGAGCGTTGATGGTTTTAAAAAGGAGTAGGTATTTTGGGGGATGATAAACCCATTGAAAATACTAAATGAAGTGGAATTGGTAGCCTTATAATGATACTAGCAAGGTTTACAGTTTTCCTTGCTTCACTTTTGTTTGCTGATTTGATTCCCTGTTGTGAATACTTTATAGACTCGCCAACTCGTGTCTCGATCTACTTATATTAGATGTAAAGTGCAGTTGACTGGTTAAGGAGAGTGGCAATATGCCAGAGAAAAACGACATTAGTCTTACCCGACGCGATTTTCTAAGAAACGGTTCAATGTTTCTGGGCGGTGTCTTACTTACACGCTTATTGAATAAACTATCTCTTACGGTGGCTTTAGCTCAAACAATCACCAAACGGATTTATATTGCGCCAGATGATCATACTGATTATTTTTGGACTGCAGATGAAGTTGCTTATCGTCAGGCGTTCATTGACATGATAGATTATTATTTAAATCTGGCAGATACAACACAGGGCAATGCACCTGCTTATCAAAGCCGATGGAACTGCGATGGAAGTTTCTGGCTTTGGACGTATGAGAAGAATAAATCGTCCAATGAGTATCGCCGTCTCATTGGACGAATCAGGGACGGACATATCAGCTTCCCTTTAAACGCACTTGTTCTTTGTTTGGGAGGAGCACCCGCAGAGGCTGTGTTAAGGGGAATGTACTATGCGGGTAAGATTGAACGCCGGGAAGGTTTGCGTTTCTCGATGGCAATTTCCATGGAGAATCAAACCCTTCCGTATGGATTGGTGAGTCTATGGGCGGGGTCGGGAGCACGTTACAGCTGGAAAGGCATCTGCGGATGCGATACTCAGGTTTCGGCTTCGGGGGAGCGTGAGCACGAAATCTATTGGTGGGAAGGTCTGGATGGAAGCAGAATCCTAATGAAATGGAATTCGATGCTTCTAACCAACCAATCCATGGGCGGTTATGCTGAAGCCAGGAATCCTTCCTCGATTGTCGATTATGTGGATCAGAATTCAACCTTTAAAGCCAGGTATCCCTTTTCTATTATTGGATGTTTTGGTAAAGGATGGGATGATCTTAAGACCATGACCAGCGAGTTCGTTACTGTGGCGCAAAGCAAGACCAACTCGAATCGACAGGTCATTGTTTCAAATGAGGAGGATTTTTTTGTTGACTTCGAAGCAAATTATGGGACAACCATACCATCCTCATCAGCCAGTTTTGGAAATGAATGGGATCTCTATGTTGCTACGCTGGCAGAAACTTCTGCCAGCATAAAAAGATCTGTCGAAAAGCTGCGGAGCGCCGAATCTATTGCTGCTTTAGTATGTTTGCAGGATTATGGATTCATGAACGGAAGAGGGGATGCTCGCGATCAGGCGTGGATGAATCTTGGATTATATTGGGAACATAATTTTGGTATGGTTAACAAATCCGGTGCATCAATCGCTCAACGTCTTAACTGGCAAAGAAGATTGGACAGTGAGATACGAAGCTATGTGGATACGCTGACGTCCGATGCGGTCAACGCTCTTGGAGGAATGATCAGGAAATCGGGTAATAACGCGCGCTTCTTTGCTTTTAATCCCTTGAGCTGGACTCGTTCGGATTATGTTGATTATCCGGTAGGCAATACGGATACTATTCATGTCATTGATTTGACAACGGGGCAGGAAACTCCTTCCCAGTTTGTCACCATAGGTGGTCAAGCGTACCTTCGCGTATTGGTGGATGGCGTGCCAGGCATGGGGTATAAAATATTCGAGATACGGCCCGGGGGTGGTCAGGTTTTTTCCGATGCGGCTACAGTGAACGGTTCCACTATTGAAAATCAGTTTTATCAGGTAACCCTATCCACTCGTGGGGCCATTACAAGCTGGGTGGATAAGATGCGGGGTAATCGCCAGTTTGTCCGTGTGATCAATGGAAGGGCAGTAAATGATCTGGGAAATGGCACAGGGACGCTTCAAGTGGAAAGTATTGGGCCAGTCTCAGTAACCTTACTCGCGACAGCCACTGGTCCGCTTGCCCATACGACTCGGATTACTTTCATACAAAACTCTGAGCGGATTGAAATACGGAACGATATAAACCAAAACTTCGGCTCTACTTATACCTGGAGTTTTGGCTTTGAATTGAACAACCCTGATACCTGGCATGAAGAGGTGGGTGCGGTTATTCGTGCGAAGCTGACTACACAAGGAGGGCAGTATTCACCTCGTTCCAACAATTCTCGATATGATTGGCTGACACTTAACCATTTTGTTGATATTAGCGATGGTTCGGTCGGCGTGACCTTATCCAATGCGGATTGTTATTTTATGAAGTTAGGGAACAGCACCCCTTCAAATTTGGATACTCTCACCCCCCAGGTTTCCGTTTTGGCTGGAGGAAGTGTTGTCGATGCTGGATGGAATGGCATACCAAACCAGGGTGGTGACACGCATTTCATGCAGCGATTTGCATTGTCAACCCATGATGCCTACGATCAGGCAAATTCCATGCGGTTTGCCCTGGAGCATCAGAATCCATTGGTTATTGGCAATGTCACCGGAGGTTCTGCTTACCCCGAAAGCTCTTTCTCTTCAGTATCCATTGATAACCCAAATGTTCTGGTCTGGTCATTAAAGCCGGGAGATGATGACCCAAACAATGATACTGTGATTCGTTTATGGAATCTTTCTCAAACCGGGGAAACTTTTTCAATGGGCTTGAATTGGAATGGGATCGTTGCTGCTCAGAAAATGACACATATAGAAACACCGCTCAATTCTATTTCTCTTTCTGCGAACAAACTTGCTGATTCAATAAATGCCTGTCAAATGAAGACGTATGCTTTTTCGCGGCAGAGTCTGAAACCCATTGTCCCATCCACTCCTTCCTTTCCTCCTTACCTAAGGTCAGAGATATTAAAGCCCGAGCTCCTCGATACCCAGCACGGTTCGGTAGTTGGGTCTTTGGACAGTTTGAGTCTTTTGGAGCAAAACGGATTTAACGATGATCCGAGCGCATATGTTGTGTTCTCACCAGCTGGGTCAAGTTACATTGGATACCAGTCCTTTTATTTACCTTTAAATTTACACCCCTCTAATGTCTCCAACATATTATTGCAAATTAATTATAAAGATCCAAATCCTTCTCAAATATGGATATGGTCAGTATATTCCTGGAAATCTAAAAAGTGGGTAAAGCTTGGCGATGCCGCGGGTGGAGATACTCAATGGAGTACTCTTTTGTTCCGGATCAATAATTCCTGGCAATATATTTCGTCGGCAAATGAGATCCGTATTCAATTGTCATCGAATAATGTAACGAGTGGAGTAAAAATCGATTACGAGGCGCTTCATGTGACCTATAAATCATCTGAGCCTCTCTCAGAACCCGTCGTACCGACCGTACCGCCAAACAGGCCCGGCATTGCCTCTGCTTCGAGTTAAACTACCAGTCCACTTCAAACCTGACAACACATGACTACATCCCATCATCGCAATGCTCACGAAACATTTCGAACACCAGTAAAAGAACCAATTAGCCTGGCACGGAATTCTGGATTTAACCGGCGCGATTTTTTACTGAGTGGAAGTGTAATGATCAGCGGGACGTTGTTTTCACACTTCCTCAAAAATGTATTTCCGATCGGTACTACCATGTGGTCGGATAAAGGTAAATTATTCAGTCAGACATCAGGGAAAAGGATCTATATTGCCCCTGATGATCATACCGATTACTTTTGGTCCGCCGGGGAGGATGTGTATCGCCAGGCATTTTTGGATATGATTGATTTTTACCTTGACCTGGCTGACACTACGCAAGAAAACCCTCCTGAATATCAGAGCCGTTGGAATTGTGATGGCAGTTTCTGGCTATGGACATATGAAAAGAACAAATCCAAAGCGGAATATGATCGGTTGATCAGCCGCATCAAGGATGGACATATCAGTGTCCCGCTGAATGCTCTGGTGGTTTGTCTGGGAGGAGTGCCTGCAGAAGCAGTATTGCGCGGTATGTATTATTCCGGGAAGATCGAACGGCGGGAAGATCTGCGTTTCCGGCTGGCGGTCTCCATGGAGAACCAAACACTGCCACTCGGGCTGGTAAGTCTCTGGGCGGGAGCTGGAGCCCGATTCAGTTGGAAGGGAATCTGTGGCTGTGATACTCAGGTGTCGGCGGCGGGAGAGCGTGAGCACGAAATCTATTGGTGGGAGGGGCTGGATGGCAGCGCAATCCTAATGAAGTGGAATTCGATGCTTCATGGGAATCAGCTTCTTGGTGGGTATGCCGAGGCGCGTTATACGGATATGGTAGTGGATTTTGTGGATGGTGATGCGGCTTTTATTGAGAAATATCCATATCCGATCATCGGATGTTTTGGTAAAGGCTGGGACGATATTCAAACCATGACAGACGAATTTGTGACGGTTGCCCAATCAAAGACGAATGAATCTCGCCAGGTGATCGTCTCGAATGAAGAGGATTTCTTTGATGATTTTGAAACCAATTATGGTTCAGATATTCCATCTCAAACAGTAAGCTTCGGTAACGAATGGGATCTGTATTGCGCGGCATTGGCAGAAACATCTGCCAATGTGAAACGTTCCCTGGAAAAATTGCGCGGCGCCGAGGCGATTGCCACGCTGGTCACACGAAGTGACCCATCTTTCATGGATGGAAGGCAGGAGGCGCGCGATCAGGCATGGATCGATTTTGGCTTGTTTTGGGAGCATAATTTTGGTATGGCTGGAATACCAGAAGATCAAATGCAGGACCGGATTGCCTGGCAAAGACGGCTGGATCAGGAAATATCCACGTATGTAACGGCACTCCATGATGAAGGCGCTTCTGCGCTTGGTACTTTGATCACTAAAGAGGGGGACAACCCATGCTTTTATGTGTTCAATCCATTGAGCTGGGTACGATCGGATTATGCTGATTTCCCGTTTGACGATGTAAATCCTGTATATGTAGTGGATAAAACAACCGGAGAGGAAGTCCCTGCACAGATCGTTGAGCTTGGCGGGAAGAAGTATCTTCGCATTCTGGCAAATCAAGTCCCTTCGATGGGATACAAGGTTTTTGAAGTTCGTGATGGGGAGGGACTGAAGATTGCAAACACTCTTACAGTGAATGGAAACAAGGTCGAGAATCAATATTATCAGATCACTATTGCCGAGAATGGCGCGATCGTAAGCTGGAAGGAAAAAACCCGGAATAATCTTGAATTGGTCAGGTCAGTAGATGGATTAACGGTGAATGACCTTGGTGCTGGGACAGGTTCCGTACGGGTCGAGAACGAAGGACCTGTAAGCGTGACCATCGTAGCAGAGACATCTTCGCCACTGATGCACACGAGCCGAATTACATTATTCGGTGATTTGCCGCGGGTGGACATCCAAAATGAGATCCGACAGAATTTCGGAGACCCGCAGACCTGGTCGTTTGGGTTTAATCTCAATAACCCGAATGTTTGGCATGAAGAAGTGGGTGCTATCATCCTTGCCAGATTGACAACAGATGGCGGACATTATTCTCCGCGCATTTCCAATTCCCGGTATGATTGGTTGACACTGAATCACTTTGTAGATATGTCTGCTGGAGATTTGGGCGTCACGCTGTCTAACTCAGATTGTTATTTCATGCGACTTGGTAAAAGCACTGTTTCTGAACTCGATACCCAGACCCCGCAGATCTCGGTGCTGGCTGGCGGGAAGGTGGTGGGTACGGGTAACGGTATTCCTGATCAGGGCGGCGCTGATTTCTTTTTGCAAAGATTTGCACTTGCATCGCATGGCGCATACGACCCCGTCCTTGCCATGAAGTTTGCTCTGGAACATCAAAATCCATTTATGACAGGGAATGTACAAGGGAAAGCGGGGTATGTGGGCGATCAATATTCATTTCTTACAGTGGATAATCCCAATGTTTTAGTTTGGGCATTGAAACCTGCTGACGATGGCGCAGATGCTGGAATTGTCGTTCGAGTATGGAACGTGTCTCAGAGTGAACAATCTTTTTCTCTTCAACTGGATGGCGGGATCAAACAGGCAATACACCTGACCCATATCGAGACGCCCCTGGGTGATGCTGAGATTCAAAGCGGTACGTTGGTGGATACCCTCAATACCCAGCAGATGAAGACGTATGCAGTGTGGTTGGATGTTTCGCCTGTTACGCCAATTCCGCCTTCCGCCACTGCCACTCCCGGTGAAGTTGCCACGGCAATGCCATCCGCCACTGGGGTTTCCACTCCGGTTTCAGCACCGGCACCGGGCGGAAGCGGTTGTCTGTTGGGATTGCTGGACGCGTTATTGGGAATTTTTAGATAACAAAAAACCAGCTTTTATGATAATCAGTAGTTCACGAAAAGGCTTGAACATGGTTTACTTGGCTCTTACCAAGGAGACCAAACCGCCATGTTCAAGCTTGCCCTTAAAAATAACCGAATCTTGCGATCTCAACAAGTGTTGAGTGCCTTCCTCAGCATCGTGCGCCCATATCTGCCACTTGATTTGCGAAACACACGTATTACAGCGGAAGACATTATTGCAGTATTAGGTTATGCCAGCGCTAACCGCATTAGTATGGATGCGGCGTGCAATGAATTGAAAGAAGCACCGTCCGCAAATCGTTTGCGTGAAGTGTTGGCACAAGCCTTGCCCGATCGAGCCATCTTGCAACGCGCCCTCAATACGATCCTGCGGGCTCAGACGCCGCGTTTTATCAAGACAGGAAAACGGGCATACTACCTGGCGATAGATTTGACCTTGATCCCCTATCACGGTGAACCTTACGCAGATGAAAAAGAGATCGTCCGCAGTCAACCAAAATCAGGCACAACGCATTTTCATGGATACGCCACTGTTTCGATTGTGCATGACAACCAGCGTTATGTTGTCGCATTGCGCTTTGTGGAAAAAGGCGAAAGTATGGAAAAAATTGTTGCTTGGCTATTAAATCGGCTGAAATCTATAGGAATCTCCATCAAACGCGCCTATTTTGATAAAGGGTTTTGTTCAGTGCCTGTTCTCAAGACGTTGAAGCGGCGCAAAATAAAATTTATCCTGCCCATTCCTGTGCGCGGAAAATCGGGTGGCGTGCGAAAGTTGTTTGAAACAACCGCCAGCCATAAAACAAGCTATACATTCGATAGCCCAAAACATGGCGAATTGGAAGTGTCCGCCGTCGTGGTCAAAAAGTATTCGAAAGGACGCTACAAACGAAAGGGCGCGCGCTGGTTTGCTTACGCGGTTGCAGGATTACCAAAGTCTGTCGAACCACACCAAGTCTTTGAGATGTATCGTCAACGTTTTGGGATTGAAACCAGCTATCGGCAAATGAATCAAGTTCGTGCTCGCACTACATCACGGGATCCTGTGATCGTTTATTGTTGGTTGGCTTGGCGTTTATTTTATTCAACCTCTACATCGCGAACCGTCAACATTTTGCAATTCGCCTAAAAAACCCTGCCGAGCCTTTTTCTAAATTTTGGTTGACCTTGCGCCGATCAGCACGTATGCTTGCTCATGCCGTTGAAGATTTATTCGATCTAGCTGATGTCGTTTTCCGCAATGCCCGCTTTGCATTTTCGTGATCTACTGATAATTCGTTTTTAAGCTGTAACCAGATGCGCTGCGACTGGTCTTGTTGCTGTGCAATAAAATATTGGAAACACTCAGGAGAAAAATTGATCAATGAAGCTTTCTATTATCGTTCCTTGTTACAATGAAGAAGACAATATTCAAAAACTCCAGAAGGAATTCTTTCCTGTTTTGGATACACTGATTGGAAGCTGCCTGCCTGATGGGGATGAGATTAAATCCATCGAAGTTGTCTTTGTTGATGATGGCAGCCGAGATAATACACTCGAAGTACTGAAGTCGGCTTTCGGTTCTCCGGCGAACAGATCAATTTCAGTCCTGTTTGAAAAACATGGAGTGAATCGTGGGTTGGGCGCGGCGTTGCGGACCGGGTTTGGGGCTGCCAGTGGCGATGTCATTTTGACGACCGATAGCGATGGCACCTATCAATTTTCGACCATTCCTGCC
>Ga0210377_10001448_pt1 | contig 21714 bp, 21 predicted proteins | sample PLM4_65_b1redo_FD_155480 | JGI IMG/M metagenome (GOLD analysis project Ga0210377, IMG submission 155480) | Groundwater sediment microbial communities from an aquifer in East River, Colorado, USA - PLM4_65_b1 redo | ecosystem: Environmental > Terrestrial > Soil > Riparian zone | place: USA: East...
AGCCTGCCCGGCGGTCAAAAGGTGATTGAAATCCTCGCAGACACCAAGAAACTGCCGCTCTTCATCGCCAGCGACATCATGGTCGGTGAGACCAGCATGTATGCAGACTACATCTTCCCGGATCTGTCGTATCTGGAACGCTGGGAATTCCACGGCTCGCATCCGTCTGTCCCGTGGAAAGTGGAAAACGTTCGCAATCCAGCCATCAGTATTCCCGGTTGGCCAACTGTTCAGGTCTATGGCGAAGAAATTGCCATGTCGTTTGAAGCTGTTTTCCTGGCACTCGCTGAAAAACTGGAGCTGCCCGGCTTTGGTCCGAACGGTTTCGCGGAAGGTGTCCCGTACATCCGTCCTGAAGATCACTACCTCAAGCAGGTGGCGGATATTGCCTTTGGCGAAAAAGAAGACGGATCAGACTCTGTTCCCGAAGCGGACAATGAGGAAGTACGCATCTTTACCGAAGCACGTAAATATCTGCCCAAGAGCGTCTTCGATGCTGAGAAATGGAAAGCTGCCGTCGGCGGCGATGAGAGTCTGTGGCGCAAGGTTGTCTACGTGCTCAATCGCGGCGGGCGCTATCAGAACTTTGACAAGGCTTACAAAGGCGCGCAGGTTGCCAATAAGTATGGTCGCCTGATACACCTCTACCAGGAGAAGACTGCCACAAGCATCAACACGATGACTGGCAAACCTTATGCAGGCTACACCAAGTATATTCCTGCGGGACTCTCATCCACAGGCGAAGAGATCAAGAACCAGGGATATGATCTCCGCTTGATCACCTTCAAGACTATCACGATGGCGAAGGCGCGCGGGATTAGTAATTACTGGACGTTGGGAGTTGCTCCCGAAGGTTACCTGCTGGTCAACTCGCAGGACGCGAAGAAGCTCGGCATCAAAGACGGCGATACAGTTCGCATCACCTCATCGAGCAACCCCGAAGGCGCCTATGATCTGAAGAACGGGAAGAAACATCCCATCGAAGGCAAAGCCAAAGTAAGCGAAGGCATCCGCCCTGGCGTGGTCGCCTTCCCGCTCGGATTTGGTCACTGGGCAAGCGGCGCTTCGGATATAGAAATTGACGGCACGCTCATCCAAGGCGACCCGCGCCGCGCCGTCCCCCTGATGGCGAACGGCGCCATGCAACTCGACCCCGTCATGGGCAACGTCACCCTCAGCGACCTTGCTGGCGGTTCCGCAGTATTCTACGATAGCAAGGTAAAAGTCGAAAAAGTATGAGGAAGTAAACAGGGAAACACGGAAACAGGTACACAGGTAAATCAACAAGTCCTGTGTACCTGTCTACCTATGTACTTGCGTATTACACCCAAAGGAGTATCTCATGTTTCATTTAGGTACAACAGAACTCGTGATTGTTTTTGTCATTGTCATCCTACTCTTCGGAGTGGGTCGTATTGGCAAGGTTGCCGGTGAATTAGGCTCAGGCATTCGCGCATTCAAGGTAGGCTTAAGTAGCGACAAGCAAGAGAATCAGTGATTATTATCACTGTGCAAAAAAAAGATAATCGCATTATATTGAAATTACTCCGAAGCCTGTTTGCCTAAACATCCAAGTATGGCAGCAGGACAGACTATGAACTCATAGTCCAGGTGGAAGCGGAAACGCATCCATCCCCCACGTTTGGAAAGGAGATTATGCTTGTTTTATTGAGGCTGTCTCTTTTCTGTGAGACAGTCTCTTTTGTTTATGGAACAGTGATATGAATATTCAACCTCTACTCGAAAAATCATCCCGCGACCACTCCCACCTCTGCCCGCGTCAGATCCTCGGCGTGCGCATGGGACTATGCGGACTCAAGGCATTAGGTTTATCCGCAAATCAGGGCAGCAAACGCCTGTTGGTCATCACCGAAACGGACGGCTGTTTTGCCGATGGACTGACCGCCGCAACAAATTGCACGGTGGGGCATCGCACCTTGCGCGTGGAGGATTATGGCAAGACGGCGGCGACCTTCGTGGATACCCAGACCGGGCTGGCGATCCGTGTTGCGCCTGCCTTGGATATTCGCGAGCGGGCATATCAATACACCCCAGATGACCCCCGCCATTACTTTGCGCAAATGCAGGCGTATCAGATCATGCCGGATGAAGAGATGTTCACCGTAACTGAAGTACATCTCGTGGCATCGATCGCGGAGATCGTCTCCCGTCCCGGAATGCGCGTCAATTGTGATGTGTGCGGCGAGGAGATCATGAATGAACGAGAGGTGCATAAGAATGGGCAGGTTCTGTGCAAGGCATGTGCTTTGCATGCCTATTATGAACTTCCCGTGTCGATGCTGATCTTTGAGAAAATAAGCGCATGAACATCACCTTGATGTCCTTACTGGTTTTTATTGTTGCCGCGCTGTATTCCAGCGCCGGGTTTGGCGGCGCCTCGGGCTATTTGATCGTGATGAATCTCTTCGGTGTGCCTGCGAATATCATGGCAAGCACCGCCATGCTCTTGAATATCATCGTTTCCTCCATCTCGTTCGCAAACTACCACAAGGCGGGGTATTTTCGTTCAGGGCTTCTCGTTCCTTTCCTGATCACATCCATTCCCGCCGCCTTCCTTGGCGGAAGAATTGAACTATCCAGCGGAACGTATTCGGTTCTGTTGTATGGTGTCTTGACCTATCTGGCTGCCCGTATGGTGTTCTTTCCGACTCTCACCGAAGCGCCTGATTGGCCTGCCCGTCCCATCCCCATTTGGGCGGCGCTTGCCAGCGGCGCGGGGATCGGTCTCCTTTCTGGCATGTTGGGCATTGGCGGCGGAATCTTTCTCTCTCCGCTCATCATCCTGATGGGTTGGGGAAACTCCAAACAAGCGGCGGCCTCGGCAGGTGGTTTTATTGCCATCAACTCCTTGAGCGGTTTGGTCTCACGAATTACCCACGGAACCTTTGAGATCGGCGAGTTTGGGATTCCCCTGTTGATCGTTGGCTTGCTCGGCGCTTTGATCGGCAGCCTGCTGGGAGCGGTTCACTTCTCCAGCGCAGGAGTCCGCCGTACGTTGGGAACCATCCTTTCCATTGCGGTTGGAACGTTTTGGATCTCATTCCTCCAATGAACCGTGAAAAATTTGACCTGCGTGTTCTTGTTCGTGGTTCGAACGATGTTGCTTCTGCAGTGGCTCACCGTTTATTTCGAGAGGGATATGGCGTTGTCATTCATGATGATCCCAGACCAACCGTGACTCGCCGCAAGATGGCATTTGCCGATGCCATCTTTGATGGTGAATTGACTCTGGAAGGCGTGACAGCGAGACGCGTTGAAAGTGTGAACTTACGGGGCGAACTGATCTCCCCCAGGTTCATTCCGGTGGTGGTCAGCGATATTTTCAGGCTGGTCAAAAAACTCCGCCCGCAGGTTCTGGTGGATGCGCGCATGCGGAAACACAAGAAACCCTCCCGTCAGTTTCACCTTGCACCGCTGACCATCGGGTTGGGACCCAATTTCTCTGCAGGCATGAATGTGCATATCGCCATCGAGACCGCTCGTGGTGAACATCTTGGGCAGGTCATTCATCACGGCACTACCATGCCTCTTGAAGGTGAACCCATCTCTCTCGAAGGTCATGCCCGTGACCGTTATGTGTATGCTCCATTGACCGGGAAATTTTCCACCCGTTTTCAAGTCGGTGATAAGGTCACAACCGGGCAGGTGGTCGCGGTCATCAACGAAACCCCATTGACTGCGCCGATCTCTGGCGTGCTGCGTGGAATCACACATGACGACGTATCCGTGGAGCAGCACACCAAGATCATCGAGATCGATCCGCGTGACGAACAGGCACAGACATCGGGAATTGGGGAGCGCCCTGCCCGCATCGCGGATGGTGTCTTGACTGCCATTCAAGCCTGGGAAGCAAATCATGTTCATTGATCCGTTTGGACGCCGCCCCATCACCTATCTGCGTATTTCACTGATCGACCGCTGCAATCTGCGTTGTGTATATTGCATGCCTAGGGAAGGGTTGCAATGGCAGCCGCGTGCGGAGAAATTGTCAGTGGCGGAAATCGTTCGAGTGGTGGAAACAGCCGCACAGGGCGGTGTGAGGCGGGTGCGTCTTACAGGCGGCGAACCGCTTGTGCATCCACATATCGCCGAGATCGTGCGCCGCATCGCATCCATCCCGAATATTGAAGAAGTCAGCCTGACTACCAATGCCATGTTGCTGGAACGGCTTGCCCAGCCGCTCGCAGATTCAGGACTCAGAAGGGTCAATGTCAGTTTGGATTCATTGGATGCCGATAAATTCAAGCGCATCACCCGTGGTGGAGAACTGGATCGGGTATGGAGGGGCATAGCCGCCGCTGAACGTGCGCATCTTGCGCCCATCAAGCTGAATACCGTCATCGTGCGCGGACTCAATGACGACGAAATCCCCGCTCTCGCCCAACTGACAATGGAACACGACTGGCATGTACGCTTCATCGAGGTCATGCCCATTGGCAACGCACAGGATTGGGGCAAGGGCTTTCCAGTGCCCAGTGAGCGATATGTTTTCGTACAGGAAATGAAAGCCCAACTTGGAACATGGAACCTGGAACTTGAAACTTCCCCAATTGGTAACGGACCCGCCCGGGCATATCGCATTCCTGGCGCACTCGGCACCATTGGATTCATCTCGCCACTCGGCGAGCATTTCTGCCAGAATTGCAACCGCCTGCGTCTGACTTCCGATGGAAGATTGCGTTCGTGCCTGGTGATTCCCGCCGAAGTCTCTTTGCGGGATGCAGTGAGACAAGGAAATCCGTTGGAGCCTTATTTTGAGCGTGCCATCGCGCAAAAACCCGAACATCACGACATGATGGTTGCTACACCAGCAGGTTCACAGCGCGGCATGAGTCAGATTGGTGGTTAAATATGTATCAAGTCAAAACTCTCTTCTTTGTCACCTTGCGCGACCGGGCAGGTGTCAAATCAATTGAATTGGATCCATGTTTTCCTCCATATTTTATCCCTGCCGACTTTGACAAAATTCATCTATCCTGTCTGTTGTCCAGGAAACACCACCAACGGTTTGCATCATTTTGCTAATGCGTCTTGCGTTATTTGCGTAGCTTGGAGTGAAAAGAACATGCCTGACCATTGCTCGTAATTCATCGGGGTCAATATATTTCTTTCTCCCTGATGGGTCTGTTGTGGGCGTGATAAATTCGCCAGCGCCGACCGCTTGAACGCGGCGCGCATTGCTTTCACGCTCTGAATAGGTGGGGATGATCACGGCTGGCGCCGATGTGGTTATTACGTCCGATGGCGACATGAATCGTGCCGAGGACTTTTTCATCCGTGATGATGTTGCCCTGCAAGCGCGCGGACGGATTTGTGCCTATGCCCAATTCAGCGATGACGCGAGCCGCGTCACCATGCTGGGCGATGGCTTTCTCCAAAAAGTCCGCGCCCGCGCCGCCCTCGATATGTGTGACGCGCCCTTTTTTAAATCGCATTCGGACTGGTTCTGAAAGCAACATCCCAGGAAAACATTTGTCCACGACCAACAAACCCTCCGCGCTGTCTTCGATGGGGGCAATGTATGTCTCGCCAGCAGGCAGGTTTCCGAAAACGTTCTGACCGCGCAAAATTCCCGTATCTGTTCTCCATTCCCTGCCCGCCAGAGACATTCGCAAATTTGTTCCCAACGCTGTAGTGACGCGCGCGCTGGAACTGCCGCGCAATCGTTCCGCCAGCGCGGATGTGAATGCGGCGATCTGTTCATAGTCCGCGCTCAGTTCGCAGTCCAGAATGCTCTGGTCAATGAACACACCCAAACCAGTGCGGGCGTTGCTTTTTATGATGGTCTGGACCGCGGCGTGCAAGGCGGGATGTTCTTTAACGGGGTCGAGCGAAGCCAGCAATAAGACGATAACATCCATTTGAGTTGCCGTTGTTAATAACTGGGGAGGATATTCGCTGAATGGACGCGCTGCATTGGGAAACGTGTAACCCCATAATTCGCTCGGATTTGCCTTGGCGGCTTCCGTGAGCAACGCGTTACGCGCATGACCAAGCGACTCATCCATGATAAAGATGATTTTCTCGCCGCGCTGTAACCCCATGCAGGTGTGGATAATGTTCGTGACCCATTGTGGCGTTATGCTTTCGCTCATGATTTATGCCGCCTTCAACCCATCCCGCAATTTACTTGTGAGACTCGCCAACTCTTCCAACTCAGACTCGTTCAGGCACGACCACGGCGCGAAGAAAAGACGTTCCGTCTCCGCTTCGACCTCCGCTCGAACCTGTTTGCCCGCTGATGTGATTTGATACACGCCCGAACCTTCCTCCACCCACCCGCGCCCGATGAGTTCCTTCACATCCCGAACGTGAATTTCCTCCGTAACGCCGCGCCCCTTTACCTTTGTGTACAGGTCAGCGTGTGTTAGCACGTCACCTTGAACCAATTGATCGAGCATCTCCCACGTGTGACCTTCGACTCCATGTGCTTGCCATGTTGCAACGTACATGTCGTCGCGGTAAGCCGCGATCTGGTCGTAATAATAGATTACGTAGCGTAACAGACACGAACCTTCCACGGGACGCATGTTTCTTCGTTTGTACGAGATCAACCATTTGGCAGGCGGTTCTGGCATGATGAAGGATGCGCCTGCCAGCCGAGTCAGGTAATCCACCAGCTTCTGTGCCCCTTCCTTCGGCATGGGATCGAGATGATCCGCCGAGGCGTCCACCGCGCGACCTATTTTTTTAAGGACTTCCAGACCAGAGTCGGAAAGACGGTATTCGCCTTTATCGTTGACCGTCAGATATCCCTGTTGCACCGCAGAAGCAAAACGTCCTTCATTGGTTTGAGTCAAACCATACGGAAACAGGCGCATGCATTTCTCGGTTGTGATCGCTTCTTCGCCGAGCAGAAATCCCGCCGCCACCCACGTCAACCAGCCAGGAGAAAGATTCAACTCGGCGACAACGTTCATCATGGCTGTCATGGGGTACTCGTCCAGCGGTTCGTCCGCTTCGGTGAGAGTTGACCAGACGGATTGCAGGTTCACAATAGCCTCCTCATTTTCCTTCGGACTTTTTCAACCCATAGCGCAGTTCCGTTGACAGGCTGAATAAATCTTCCAACTCGGATTCGCTCAGGCAATTCCACGGCGCGAAGAAATACTTATCGGTCAATACTTCGGCGTCCTCGCGGATGCGTTTGCCTTCGGCGGTCAGTTGATACGCACCGTCTTTGGATTCAACCCATCCGCGTTCTGAGAGGCTTTGCAAATCTTGAACGATCACCTCAACGTGAACGATGCGATATCCGACCTTTTCAAATAACTGGTCAACAGAAACAGGCGATGGATTCTGCCAGAGACGGCTGAAGATATCCCACGCGTGACCCTCGACTCCAAACGCCTGCCACGCCTCGATGTGTGAGTCGTCGCGGTAGGCGGATAGCACCCCAAAACTGGCAACGAAATCCTCAAGCGGACGTTCCGTTCCGAGTCGTCCGTAGTTATCGCGTTTGTGGACGATGTAGAAATGGGAAGGCGGTTCGGGAGTGGCAAGCATGGCTTCAATCAAGCGGTCAAAATAACCGAAGAGCCGTTGCAGGTTGTCGGAAGGAATTGGCTCCAGATCAGCAAGCGAGTCGCCCGCTGCGCGCCATAACTTCTTTGCCATCGTGAGTCCTTCTTCGGTGTGGGTATAGCTGTTCTTGCCGTTTGAAATCAAATATCCCTTTTGCGCGGCGGAGGCGAAGCGTTCCTCGTTCACGCTTGCCAACCCATAAGGGAACATCCGCATGAAGTCGGCGGTGGTGAAGTTCGTCGAACCGAAGAGCCAGATCGCCGCGACCCAGGTGAAGTAATCGGGCGATAGCATCAGTTCGTCGGCGGCTTTGTCCATGGCAGGGTAGCCATATTCGCCGAGAAGGTCCCAACTTTCTTCGAGCGCAACCCAAATGGAATTGATGTTCATCATAAATCTCCTTATTTGCCTTCCAGTTTTTTCAACCCATCGCGCAGTTCGGTTGACAGGCTGAATAAATCTTCCAACTCAGATTCGCTCAGGCAATTCCATGGCGCGAAGAAATATTTGTTGGTCAAGGCTTCGGCTTCGTCACGGAGGCGTTTGCCTTCGGCGGTGGGTTGATACGTTTCGCCGTCTTGCTGAATCCAACCGCGAGCGACAAGTTCCTGCAAGATGCTGGCATACTCGTCTCGTGTGATGCCCCGAAAGCCAAGTTCATCGAAAATTTTATCGAGCGTGTTGTTCCTGCCGCCCCACACTTCGCTGAACACTTCCCAGCGGTTGCCTTCAAGGTTGTGGCTTCGCCACGCCGCCATGTGCGAGTCCATGCGGTAGAAATCCAATTCCTTGAAGTAGTGGACGAAGAGTCGGATCAGGGGCGCGGTGTGGTCGAATGTGCTTTTGTAGTTTTTGTAATGGGTCAGGCAAAACTTGGGCGGCGGCTCGGGCGCGGCAAACGACGCGTCGGACAATCGAATAAGATAATCTACGAGCCGTTGAAGGTCGGCGGGAGGTAAGGGATGCAGATGGGCGATGCCATCGGTCAACGCTTGCAAACCCTGATGAGCAACGGCTTTCCCTTTTTCAGTGGAGCGAAATCCATCGCCGTCTTTCACCAAATAACCTCCCTCTACGGCAGAGGCGAGACGCTCGTTGATTGTCTGAGGGATGCCATAAGGAAAGATTCTCATCCATTGCGTAGACGAGATGGGGTCGTCTGGAAAAAGGATGATGGCAGGACCCCAAGACCAATATCCAGACGAAAGGTGATTTTCCTCCGCAAATTTTTCGATGGCTGAGGCGCTGGTGTCATTACATACGTCATACGATTCTTCGAGCACAGACCAGATGGATTTCAGGTTCAATGGAAATATCCTATCCGCTTTGATATCATCCTTTCAAGTTTTGTTTATCATCCTAACGAATACGACGGCACTTATCGTATCGAAGAATCGAGGAGCCTCGTGATCGGCTTGTCATTGTCACCTTGCGGACGGGGAGCGACTTCAAAGCGTCTATGACCCGCTTGAAATATCCGATATCACCTTCATCAGCATCGCCAAAGTAGATACTTCCCTTCTTGCCAAGCCACAATTGATCCACCTTCACGTCATTCCACATGATCGTCGGATAATCAGCATCCGGGGGACCATCCAGGGAGGCAATGTACTTATAGCCAAAACTGGGCCACTGGGAAGATTTCCTACTGGCTATTTTTCGGGCAAGTACGTTTTGTGATTTCAGGGGAGCCATCTCGATACCAAAGAGAAGGTGTCCCCATAAGGAAAGCTCACACTTCAAGCTTCCATTCTCCATTGTTCGTACGCCGGAAATATCGGCATAGAATTTTGGAATGCCTAGATGTTCACGACCGGTGATGATGGGGGTGGTTTCATTTTCAAACATAACCAGAACATAATCGCCATCCAAATGGTCCTGGTCGCCATCGTAACGCGCTGCCACTTGTACGGACGCGAGCCGGTATCCGTTGCCAGCCATGAAACTGACGCCTTGACTATCAAGGATGACCACCCGTACAGACGAATCGGAACCTGCCCGGAAGCAATCCGGTAACAGGGATTGGATGGCATCCTTGTCGCTTTGGAACTGGATGACAAGCGACTCCGTATCTGCATAGATGAGAGGCGGGCGGGTTTCCCTGTCAAAGAGCGGACCCATCATGAGGGGCATTATATTGATCTTGTCTCGGTTGATGTTCATAGGGTCTCCTTTTGCAAACAATGTTGCTATGACAAAATGAAATTTCCGTCACTGCGCGGTGAATACATCATCAAGATGGCTGTTTCTATTGAGTGGTTTTGCTGGAATAGCACCTCGTCTTATTCCCTGAAATAATCAGGTTTTCCCGATGAACGAAGTACCCGTAAGAAGGTGAAAATAATTACCAATATAGGAATTTTATGATTTCAGTATATGCTCATTCTGAAAATAATCAATTTTAGGAATTATTTCACAATAGCTATCTTTCTTCCGAAGATCAGCTCGGGGTTATGGCAAATCCATGATGTTCATCACTGGACAACCTTTGTCCGATTTGCTACATTCACTGGCGTAGGGCAAGATTTATCTTGCCGCCTATAAAAAGGATCACTATGAAGAAACTGATCATCCAGTTATCTGTGATACTGTTGGTATCCTGTTCTCCCGTCCCTCAAACAGAAATCGCTGGGCATGTGGATTTGAACGATCTCCAGCCTCTGCCCAGCCCTGAAGGATATGAAGCCGTTCCATTGCGCGTGGCAGTCGCGGCGGTCATCTCGCCCAAAGGGACGGTCGAATCCTATGCGCCTTTTCTGTCCTACCTCGAAGAAAAACTCAACCGCCCTGTGGAGCTGATCCAAAAAAGAACTTATCTCGAAGTCAACGATTTGATCGAACATGGTGAGGTGGATCTTGCCTTCGTTTGCACCAGTGCATACATCCAGGGACACGACACCTTTGGCATGGAGCTGTTGGTTGCGCCTCAAGTGAACAATAAGACAACGTACAATTCCTATTTGATTGTCCCTTCTGCAAGCAAAGCACAGAGCATGAGTGATCTGCGCGGCAAGGTCTTTGCGTTTACCGATCCCATCTCGTTAAGTGGACGTGTTTATCCTACTTACCTTGTTCAGGAACTCGGCTTTACGCCAGAGGAATTCTTCGGGCGCACGTTCTACACCTACAGCCACGATGAAGCCATTCGGGCAGTGGCAAGCGGCGTGGCGGATGGAGCTGCAGTCGACTCGCTCGTGTACGAATATGCCCTCGCACGCGATCCATCGCTTGCAGAGAAAGTCAAAGTCATCCATCGTTCACCCGATTTTGGCATCCCGCCCGTCGTCGTAAGTCCATTTACGCGCCCACAGGTCAAGGCAGATTTGCAAACTCTCCTGCTGGCAATGGCAGATGACTCCGCATCCACCAAAGCCCTGGCATCCATTGGCGTGGAACGCTTTGTCATGATCGATGACAGCGCCTATGACAGCGTTCGCACCCTGGTGGGAGTCATTCCCACTTCGGTAGGACAACCATGATCCAAAAGTATTATCAACGCGTATGGGCGATTGCGGGGGCGGTCAACGTTCGCACCAAAATACTTGGCATTGTATTGGGCTTCATCATCCTGCTCGGCGTGGGCGTAACGGTTCAATCGCGTTATGCTCTCACAGCCACCATGACCGCGCAATTGGAGGAGCAAAGCGTTTCGGTCTCGCGTGACCTTGCGGCGCGCGCTACCGATCCCATTCTGCTGAACGACCTGCTCAGTCTTCACGATCTTCTCGCCGAAACGCTTGCCAACAATCCCAACGTCCGGTATGCCTTTATCGTTGACCCGCGCGGACAGGTCATCGCGCAAACGTTTGAAGGCGGTTTCCCGCTGGACTTGCTGACGATGAACTCCGTCAATGCCGACGAACATCACCACACCGCGTTGATTCAAACCGATGAAGGACTCGTATGGGATACGGCTGTTCCAATTCTGGATGGAAGAGTCGGAACGGCTCGCATCGGACTTTCAGACGCTTCCATGCAATCGGCTTTATCCACGCTGACAGCTCAACTGCTCCTAACCATCACACTCGTATCAGCAACAGGCGTTTTGGTTGCTGTGTTTCTCACCTGGATTCTCACACGTCCCATTCTCGCGCTGGTCGCCGCTACAAAATCCGTTGCCAAAGGAAATTTTTCGCCACGCGTCTCGCGCTGGGCGGATGATGAAATTGGCGATCTTGCCGAAGCGTTCAATGCCATGACCGAAGAACTGGCGCACACGGATGAACTACGCCGTGAGCGTGAAGGTTTACGCCGTCAGTTGATGGAAAAAGTGATCACGACCCAGGAAGATGAACGCCGCCGCATCGCACGCGAACTGCACGACTCCACCTCCCAGAATCTGACTTCTCTTATTGTTGGCTTGCGAGTAATGGAGACCAACTGCGCCAAGTGTGCTGCGCAATCCAAAGCTACGGACCTGCGCGAGGTGGCATCCAAAACATTGGACGAGGTCCATGATCTTTCCATGCGCCTTCGTCCGCGTGTACTCGATGATCTCGGTCTTGCCGCTGCTCTGGAACGGCTGGTTTCTGAATGGCAGGCACGGCACAAAATTCCAGTAGATGTTGAAATTCAATTGCTGGAACGCCTCCCAGGTGAAGTGGAAACCGCCATTTATCGTATCATCCAGGAAACCTTGACCAATATCGCGCGGCACGCCGATGCAAGCTCTGCCAGTATTCTGGTGGAACGTCATGGCGATCTGGTTCGTGCCATTGTTGAAGATGACGGCATTGGCTTTGAGGCCAATACCAATCAAGGCGAACGCCATCTGGGTCTGCTGGGTATGCGTGAACGTGCAGAATTATTGAATGGAACTCTCGTTATTGAGTCATCCCCCGAGCATGGCACCAGTATTTATATTGAGATTCCTTTGCCTGTGAGGGATTCAATGGCAGTTAAGAAGGAATACTAATGAGCTCTCTTGTGCGCGTCCTGCTCGCAGATGATCATGCCGTTCTTCGTTCAGGCTTGCGTCTCTTGCTGACCAATCAAAATGAGTATGAGGTGGTTGGTGAGGCGTCCACTGGGACAGAGACCTTGGATCTGGCTGTACAACTCCAGCCTGACTTGATCCTGCTTGACTTGAGCATGCCTGCTTTGGGCGGTTTGGAGGCGCTTCCTACATTACGAAAACTCGTCCCATCCGCGCGGATTCTGATTCTCACAATGCACGATGATCCGCAGTATTTACGTCAGGCACTCAAGCATGGAGCGAGCGGCTACGTTCTCAAGAAAGCCGCTGATGCCGAATTGCTCTCTGCAATGCGGTCAGTTTTGCGCGGCGAAGTGTACGTTCACCCTTCCATGACACGGATTTTACTGGAAGACATGCTTCCGAATTCACAAGGCAGTAATATAGAGAATGCATGGAGCAGCTTGAGTGATCGCGAACAGGAAGTGCTCAAGATGGTGGCTCTTGGTCATACGAGTGCTGAGATCGCCGACCAACTCAGCTTGAGTGCGAAAACAGTGGAGACCTACCGGGCGCGTGGAATGGAAAAGTTAGGGTTGCGGTCCCGCGCAGCACTTGTAAGATTCGCATTGCAAGAAGGATTAATTAAGAGAGATTAATGTTTGGATAATCTATCCATTCAAAAATGGGATTAAATTAGGTATTTTAGCTCGCGATCTAAAAACCAGCTCAACGCAGCCAATATGGGAGTGCCTAATATCAATAACACAAACTTTCGTCACACCTGCACTCACCGGCACTTGCACCCGGTGCAATTGTTGCGAGCGAAGCGAAGCAATCTTACAGGAGATTCTTTGTATAAAGCACTTATGAAATTGCTTCGTCGGGCTTCGCCCTCCTCGCAATGACGGGTAATATGTCGGATGTTAGACACTCCCAGGTGTAGGGGTAGCGAGACCTTTCAACCCGAGTTGTTATTTGCTCTCGATACATAATGAAAAGTCCGCTCAACAACGTCAGTGCCGCACCTACCCACGTTAACAAGGTGGGAATCTCTTGCCAGATGGCGAAGCCCCACATCACATTGATCGGCAGCGATAAATATTCAAATGGAGCTGCCACCGAGGCTTGCGCCAGGCTGTAGGCGCGCGCCATGAAATACGTCCAGGCTGCCCAGACCAGTCCCAAGCCACACATGATGATCCCATCCAGCAACATTGGCATACTCCAGTGACGGAATAGAAAAGCGATGCTCGGATGGGCATCTGGAATTTCCCCGATCATGAGCGTGATCGGTACCAGAATCAGCACAGCAGCGAGGTAAACGAGCGAGCTGTAATATGCCATGATTGCGTTGTTGTCTGTGGTTTGCAGCTTGCGGGTGGACATGACCGTCAGCGCATAGAAAAGCACGCTGATCAAAATAAAAATGGACCCAATATTAGAGCTTGCCGAACCGGGTTTGACAATCAACAAAACGCCTAGAAAGCCAACGATCAGCGCCAGCCAGCGGACTGGCTCGACTCTTTCGCCCAGGATAAACACCGACAAGATGGTGATCATCATCGGCCCGGAAAAACGAATCGCTTCCACTTCCGCCAGTGGCAGCGCCGCCAACCCCATCATAAAGGTGGTGTAGGAGAGAAAAAGGAAGATCCCGCGAATGAATTCAAACTTGAATTGCTTTGTGGTTGGCAATCCCCGTTTTCCTTCACATTGGAACTTGTTTTCATCATGTTTTCGTCAGTGATTATCTCGCTGCATAAGCTTGATGGTCGCAGCTCGTGCTTCAGAACCATTAATGTGGTTGAAAATGCTTTCTGCATAACGGCGATATTTCGTGCGGTACGCAGCATCGACCTGCTCGTTGACAGCGGGATCCGGCTCTTCCACAAAGGTGACATCTTTTACAACCCCCCAGCTCGGATCTGCCCCTCATGGCTTGTCTGAACACCACGGAACCAGGCTGAGCCATGCCCGTAAACGGATCGGACATAAATGTCATCACCGAGGCGGACGACCCAAATGATCACCGGCTTTCGCAGTGTGCCATCCCGTCGAAGGGAAGCGATCTGTAATTCTTCTGCTTTTCCAATCCTATTCAATTCATCACTCGTCCATGTTGTCATCGAGGTATCTCCTCTGTAGTGCAATTGGCAATATTTTCGCTCATGCCTGACCGCTCACGCGACCAGTGATCTTTGTAATTCCCGAGGGCTCCCAATCCCAGGTTGCATTTGGTTCTATTGCCAGTTTCAGTTCGCCGCTCGTATAGTGGAAACGGAAGATCGGACAGTACGAATCCTCACAGCAGCAGACCCTCACTTCGTAAGTATCTTCTGCTGACCAGGCACCGCACGCAGCGATGGGCTCGACGCCACGTCCACGCACAGCGGAGGTCCCCATCGTCCATACGGAGTAACCGATCTGTATCGGATGCTCGCCACGTCCATCGTTTATGATGAGTATGCTGCCCTGGTCACCGAACTGGATCGTCACGCTTTCAAACTTTAAATGGTTACCATCCAGCTTATAGGTTTTCCCTGACCATTGCTGCACATTGGGCGATGAGGCTTGTCCATCCACCAATGGCAGCGACAGTACCGCCAGCTTGTCGCCCAACTCGTTGTACGCTTGCGGGTTGGCGGGCAAAACTTCTGGTTGCATGGCGGGCAACAAATGCTCCCAAACTTTATCCAACACAACTTGCATGTCCTGCACGCCACTGATCATGGTCAGCACCGCGTCCTGCTCGGGCATGACAATGCAATATTGACCGAAGGCGCCGTCACCGCGGTAGGCATTGTGTCGGCAGCGCCAGAACTGATAGCCATAGCCCACCGACCAGTCGGGATTGGTCTGTGTGTTGCTATTGTCGGATGTTGCTTTCGTTGCTTCGGTGATCCATGCCTCCGGCACAATGCGCTGACCCTGCCACATGCCCTTTTGCAGATACATCTGACCGAACCGGGCGATATCCTCTGTTGTGATATGCAGACCGGTTCCACCGAGGTTAATGCCGCGTGGATCCGTCTCCCAAGTGGGATTCTCGATTCCCAGCAGGTCAAATAGGCACGGGCGCAGGTAGTCCAGCAAAGACTCACCCGTCAGTCGGGTGATGATGGCCGAAAGCATGTAGGTGGCGGCGGTGTTATAGACGAACCACGCACCGGGTTGGTATTCGATTGGCAATGACAGAAAAGCGCGGGCCCAGTTGTCATCCTCACCGCGGAACACGTACCTGGTCGTATCTTCCTTGTGACCGGTATTCATGGACAATAAATGCCGCACGCGCATCGCCTTCAGGTTCTCACTGGGTTTTGATGGTACATCGTCGGGGAAAAACATCAATACCGGATCGTCCACTGTGAGCCGCCCTTCGGCAACCGCCAGCCCAATAGCGGTGGAAGTGAAGCTCTTACTTAGCGAATATAGCGAGTGCGGGGATTGAGGTGCGTAAGGTTTCCACCACCCCTCGGCTGCCACGTTCCCATGACGCAGAAGCATGAAGCCTTGCACCGCATCCAATGGATGGGCATGCTGCTCGATTGCACTGATGAAGTCCAGGATTGCCGAGGAGGAGACCCCCTCGGCTTCTGGGTTGCTTCGCTTTAACGTAGTTGCGTTTGCCATATTGTTGACCGATTCCTTTCCTTTTTTTTCTCTACCGTACAAAAGAGAGTAAAAACCAGTCATAAGATACACTCAAGGTGACGAAACCGAAGAGGAGCACCTTATGACTGATCGCGACAAAGTATACACAAAAGTGAAGAAAACGATAAAGCAAATGTTGAAACTTGATCATCAAGGACAGGTGGTCACCTTGGCGATGATGATTGCAGGTATAGTGATGAGCAGAAAAGCCCAGTTATCGACGATGAGTTCTGAAGTACCGAGCCAGACAAAAGATCAAAGCATTGAAATGCGCATGAGGCGCTGGGTCAAAGATGATCTTGATGTAGCAGCCGTGTACATGCCTTTCGCACGCCAAATTTTGGAAGCTTTGTCGCATATGCCATTGGTATTGGTGATGGATGGAAGTCAAGCTGGGCGCGGCTGCATGGTGTTAATGGTTGACGTGTTATATCAGAAAAGAGCCTTGCCACTTGCTTGGCTGGTCTACAAAGGTAAGAAAGGACATGCCTCAGCAGAACGACATATTCAAGCGTTGGAAAAGGTGATCGCCCTGCTGCCAAAGGATAGCCAAGTGATTTTGTTAGGGGACGCAGAGTACGATACGACCGAAATGCTCGTCTGGATCGAGAAAAATAACGAGCTGCATCAGCTCGGATCAACTCCACATTTTCCCACCCTTCGCGTTTAACGCGCTCTCGGGCTCGGTCCAGCATGGCAGAGGTGTAATCCACTCCCACCAGCTTCCCAGCAGGACCGATTTTTTCAAGGATCAACGGGAAATTCCGGCCCGTTCCACAGGCGATGTCCAGAACAGTTTGACCGGCTCGCAAGTGAAGAGAATCGATGGTTTCTCTGCGAAGACGCTTCTCATTTCCAAGGATATAAATTGGGGTCAACCAATCGTAGACCTTGGCCCAATTTTGATACGTGTGCTCAATTGCGGTTTGATCGAAGCTACTCATGGTAAGTTTCCTCTTGCATTTGACTTCACCTTTGTCGAGTGTTGATTCATCGGCTTGGTCGGTTGACTCGTTAGTGCTGCGGTATCTTGTGGAAGCGCAACATGACCTCAATCATGTTTGGGGCGTAGATCACAGCCAAGGCGACCAACGCCACCACAATGATCACGACGAAAATGGTAATGACTTTCCTGTTCATTTTTCTTATCTCCTGGTGTGATTTTTGCTCATAAGTATGCGAGGGCTTCGCGAACGGTCAACCGAGAGGCTTGGGATGCGGGTGCCAGCGTAGCCAGTATCGCGCCAAGGATGACCACGAGAATCCAAATGACAATTCCCTGTGCCGACACCTCGAGCGGTATGGGCGTGCCGAGAAATAAATTGCCAAGACCTGCACCCATAGCCCACGTAAGGGCGACGGCAGGAATAATTGCAACCGCGCAACTTACCGCCGCTATAAAAATACCCTCGAATACCACCAGACGTCGGATTATAGAGCCAGACGCGCCGATGGCTTTCATCACGCCGAACTCTCGGGTACGTTCAATGACGTTGGTGCTCATGGTCGAGCCCAGACCGATCAAGCCGACCATACCGATGGTCGATGCAATGAGCAAAATTACTCCCACCAGAATGACGGAATGTCCTTCGGTTGACTCGACTACGACATCAATCGCACGCGGATTCTGAGGTTTTATACCGGCTTCAGTGAGCGCCTGAGCGACTGCCTGACCGGTGGAAACTCGCGCGTCCTTATCATGTTGATTGGTCATGATCCGGACGACGTTAGCCTGATCCTGTCGGCCGCTTGCGCGTTCAAAGCCCTTCTGTGTAACGCAAGGGCAGCTTCCGCCCATCCCACCTGCTATCCCAATGACACGCCAAATAGTTGGTTGACCATCCACTGACAGTTGCACGCTATCGCCTACCTTCACATCCGGCATGGTTTGGCGGATGGATGGAGGCAGAACAATGCTGTCCGTGTCATCTGGTTTGAGCCAGCGGCCTTCTGTGATCGGTGGAGGAATCAGCATGGAGGTCGATGGAGGAACGGCACTGAGACCCAGTGAGCCGTGCCCTTGATCTGGATAGGTGCGCGTCACGTTAATTTCCCCCGTGTTCTGGATACTGGTCGTAATAATATTCCAGGTTTCGACACGGCTGACCCCAGGGACCTTTTCGACGATGGCTGTAACCTCGCTGGAAGATGCAGGTTCACCAAGCCGTATTTCAACGTCCCAGCGTTGCTCGTTGTAAATCGTATAGGGAAGCGCCTGGAAACCTGCCATCACGTTGAAACCACTGACGAATATTGCTCCACCAGTTGCCAATAACCCAACAGACAGGAACAATCTTGCCTGGCGACGAAATAAGTTGCGAAACGCTGCCAGGAGTGTACGATCGATACGGTCCAGCCGACCCAACCAGCTGAACAATCCGATTATGATGCGCCCCTGCTGTTCTACAACTCCACGCTCATCCAGCGCCTCGCGTACGGTTCGGCGGCTGGCTTGTAACAGAGGCAGAAGCGCGATGAGAAGCGGTACGAATACTCCGGCAAGGATAACTGTGCCTAATACCCACCATGGAATGCTCAGACTGGCAACGTCAACGTTCAGGGCACTGCTGAGAACTATCTGAGCCAGAGTGCGACCCAGGATCATGCCGGGAACAAATGCCAGAACCGTGGCTAAGACCGACACCAGCAGTACCATGATCAGATACAACTGCAGTATCCGGCTGGAACGGGCACCGATGGCTTTCATCATACCAATCTGGGGTATCTGCTGTGTCAGCAGGCCATTAAACATGGTGGCGATCAGGATGGAGCTCAAGATAAGCGACAAAAGGCCGAATGCCGATAACGCGCTGAGTACGGCATTAGATATTGCCTGATGAGGGTGCTCATACGGTGTTGGGACAGCCACCTGCTCAATGGTTATGCCGGGCGTGGGTTTAAGCCGGTTAACGAGGCGTAGCGCAGTACGCACAATCGCATCACGATCGCGGCTTGGTACTTCCCGCCCAGGTCCATCGGCAACGGTGATGACCAACTGGTCCAGCGCTGGTGGTTTGCCCAGTAATGGCATCGTGTTCGACTGAATATAGCCAACCCCCGCTTCTTGACCAGCCAGCGCCAGGCTTTGATCATGCACGGAACCCGTGACAGTCAACTGGATTGGCTTGCCATCGAAACCGATAACATCCACTTTGTCGCCCACCTTCAGCTTTAGTGATTCAAGTGTCGATCTCTCGATCAGAATACCGTCCGGTGGCGGCGGCCAACCAGCCCCTTGTTCAATCTTGAACGCGGCAATTCGCATCGGATCAGTGGCCGCAGCTACGAATAACTGAAGCGATTTTAAACCGCCATTCTCATTTTGCAATTTGACATTCGTTACCAGACGCATGGTGGCGTCGATCACCCCGGGTTCGGCTTTGGCCACGGACATGAACTCATCGGTCTGTTCGGGCATGACCCCAGGTTCCAGCGTAATCCGCGCAGAGGCAGGATTCGTACTGACGTATCCGCTGGTTGTATTGGATTGCACCAGGGTATGGGCATAAAACATGCCACTAAAAACGATCAAACTGACGCTAATGGCTATGACCATCATAACCATCCGCTCCCAAGTTGTTTGAATATCGCGGAGCAATTTGGTAAATAGTAGTGGTGTCATGGTTGCTTCACCTTTGAATATCTTCAGCGACGCGCCCATCTACCAGCGTCACCTGCCGGTCCGTGTAGCCGCTGATATCGCGCTCGTGGGTTACCACGATGATCGTGCGCCCTTCGGCGTTCAGTTTGGCAAACAAATCCAGAATTGACGTTCGGGTAGCCTCGTCCAGATTACCGGTCGGTTCGTCAGCCATCAGGATTGGCGGATCGTTGGCCAACGCTCGCGCAATCGCCGCCCGCTGTTGCTGACCACCTGAAAGAGTCACAGGCAGTTTGTCAGCTTGATCTCGGATACCAACGCGCTCCAGAAGCTCCAGAGCCTTGGTCCGGCGTTCGGTCGGCGGGATGATCTCTGCAAAATCCATCGGCAACATCACATTCTCGGCCACTGTCAATGTCGGCAGCAACTGGAAGAACTGGAACACCAGCCCCACATTCCTGCCACGCCATTCTGCCAGCCCCGACTCCGTAAGTAAACCAAGATTGGTTTCAGCAATAATGGCTTCGCCTTTTGTCGGCCGGTCAATGCCTGCCAGTAGGTTCAGCAAAGTTGTCTTGCCGCTACCGGATTTACCGACAACGGCAATGAACTCTCCCGCCTGGATGCGCAGATTGATGTCTTGAAGCGCAGTAAAGGATCCGGAGGGAGTTTCGTAGTCTTTCTGCATCTGGCGCAGGTCGATGATATGGTCTTCACGGTGCTGTGAGCCCCGCTTCTCGGTTGCATTTTGTTGCAAGGGGTAGGTCTGCATCATCATTCCTTTCTAATTATCAGAACTTTTAATTCGTTATTGAACTTTTTGTCCTGCAATGTTATAATATTTGTGTAGGGTTTAGTCAACAACCAAATCAACAAGAAAAGTTCCTTTATGAACTAAAATGCCGAAATTGTACGGAAAGAGGTGAAAGATATGCCCCAAAACGATCTGGACCGAAGGGTGCAGAAGACTCGTAAACTCTTACAAGATGCTTTGATTGAGTTAGTCGCAGAAAAGAGTTACGAATCAGTCTCGATTCGAGAGATTCTGGAAAGAGCCAATGTAGGACGCTCCACGTTTTATGCTCACTTCCAGGATAAAGATCAACTGCTACACAGCATTCTTGATCGTCTCGATGAACTCTTTGAGCAGCATGAAAAACTATTTCTGGATGCAAAGAAAAACTTTGGTAATGCTGACATCATGAATCTAACCCACGAATTTTCCCCTACACTTAGCTTGTTTGAATTTGTTGGGCAAAATCATCGCTTCTTCAAACCCATGCTGGGGAATCACGGTTATGGCATATTCGCCAAGCCTGTGTACGATTATGTATTTGCTCACGTACACGGTTTATTCACCAAACCTGTCCACAATGATGTTGTTGCTGATGTTCACGAGTCTTTCAAAATATTGAGGTCACATGAGAAGTATGGTTCACTCGAATCTGAAATTGTGGCCCATTACTTTGTTAGTGCATTGATGGGCATATTGGTATGGTGGGTTGAGAAAGATATGCCCTGCAGAGCGGAAGAGGTAAATAGGCTTTTTAGACAACTGGCAATACCGAGCTTCGAACGAGTCCTGGCAGCAAATCATGAAGCCTAATATTAAGAAGAAACCATGCCTTCTTGATTCTCCTTGTCTGCCTGGTTATCCTATTTGATTTGTAATGAATGATGATAAGGGTGCGCTGACAAATTCAACTGTGTTATTGCCACCCGCATCAAGCTCTGACCCTCATCCAGCAATTGGCAAAACTGCTGTATCTCCCCCACTCACACGTCGACGCTAGAAACGAGATCCGATGATCGGATATTTGAGAACTGCTTATTCTGTACATCCCTGACAGATTGAATACATACACGGATCGATTCGGGATATTCCCAATTGATCTGTTTTTTGCAAGCGAAAATGAGCCCACTTTAATAACGAAAATGTACCCACTTTGACAGTTGCGACATTAAAATTAATTTTGAAAATGAGCCCATTTTAATAGCG
>Ga0210377_10001449_pt1 | contig 21713 bp, 21 predicted proteins | sample PLM4_65_b1redo_FD_155480 | JGI IMG/M metagenome (GOLD analysis project Ga0210377, IMG submission 155480) | Groundwater sediment microbial communities from an aquifer in East River, Colorado, USA - PLM4_65_b1 redo | ecosystem: Environmental > Terrestrial > Soil > Riparian zone | place: USA: East...
AGATCCCTGGCATCGATTCCCTGGGAGCGCAGGATCTCGCGCATCTCCGCCTGGATCCGCGCCACCTCGGCGAGCCCACGCTCGTGGATCTCCTTCGGCGTGCGGTCGGTCGTCGTGTGCAGGCGCACCGTCCAGTCGTAATAGGCCTCGCCGTCGGGCAGGTGCCACGCGCCAGCGTCGATCCCGGCGCGCGCGCGCATCTCTTCGAGCTGGCTGGCGAGCCGGCGGTAGGCCGGGTAGACCGTGCGCTCGAGCTCGTCTTGCACGCGGGCAACGAGCCGCTCGCGCGCCGCACCGGAGAGGCCCGGGATCTCGCGGCTGCGGCGTGCGAAGTCCGTCGCGAGCACGTGCTCCTCGGGCCTCGGGGCGAGGAAGCGCGCGAGGCCGCTCTGGACGCGTTCGATCACGAAGCGCGGCGGCAACACACCGCGCGCCTCGCGCTGCCGCAGCCCGTCGATCACCTGGTCGAAGACCACACCGAACTTCGCGAGCCTCGCGATGTAGTGCTCCGCATCGCCCTGCGAATGGATCTGATGGACGTTCAGCATGAAGTCCGGAAGCTCGTTCTGGACTCCGCTCATCGGGTTCACGGGGTAGTCGTGAAAGAGGAAGCGCTCGCCCTCGGCCTGCAGCGCGAGGAAGGCATCGAGGACGTCGGTCGACAGGCGCTGGCTCTCGCTCTGCGCCGCGCGGTCGTAGCTGCGCAGGATCGCGAGCTCTTCCGCCACGCGGCGTGCGCTGCGCTGCTGGAACGCCACAGAGCGATCATCGAGATCGTCGGCGAACCAATCGAGCCCCCACGGCTCGAGGATGCGCAGCCGCGAGAGCAGCTCGGGCCGCTCGAGCGCGAACTCGGCGAAGACGCGCAGGTAGAGCTGCTCGATCGACCAGGGCTTGCCCCAGAAGGTGGGGACGAGGAAGACGGCCAGCGCTGCGAGCGCGAAGAGTGCGACGAACCCCAGGCGGCGCGTGGTGCGGCGCATGCGGTTGCCCGGGATGCGGCTCAAGCGCCCGGCTGCTGCACGAGCTCGATCAGCAGGCCATCCGGATCCGTGATGAAGGCGGCCTTCGTGTGCGCGCGCGGGATCTCGATGCGCGTTTCGTTCAGCACGCGGACCCCTGCGCCCGCGATCTCTGCGAGCATCGCGTCGAGATCGTCGACGCGCAGCGAGAGGTGGGTGAGGCCCAGCTCGTTCATCGCACGCGGCTCGCCATCCCCCGTGCAGCCGGGAGCCTCGTAGTGAAGAAGCTCGATGCGCACCCCCTCGCGCTCGAGATAGACCGCGCGCAGCGCGACGCCCTTCAAGCGCAACAGAGTGTCACTCGGCTCGCCCTTCACCTCGAGCTCGTGCACGTAGCGGAAGCCGAGCACGTCGTGGTAGAAGCGCAAGGAGCGCTTCCAATCGGAGACACAGATGCCGATGTGGCTCATCCGCAAGGCAGGGATCCTAGGCTCCGTAGCGTCCGCGCGGCACCCGGACGGCGGCGTCGCTCGACAGCGTCAGCACCTCGCGCGGAAAAGCCTCGACCAGGAACTCCACGATGTCGCGCACGGAGACGACGAATACCGGGTGATGATCCTCGTCGACCACCGGCACGTGGCGAAAGCCGCCGACCGACATCTTATTGAGCGCGTGCGCGATCGTCCCGCTGACGGACAGCACTTCGGGATCGGCCGTCATCACCGAGGCGAGCGGGAGCGTCACCGGATTCTTGCCCCGGTCGACGATGCGCAGGAGCACGTCGCGTTCGGTGAATATCCCGAGCAGCGGACTCGCATCGGTGCCGTCCTCGGTGATGACGACGCAGCCGCGGTGCTCGCGCTGCATCAGGCGCACGGCCTCGGTCACCGAATCGCTCCGGCGCAGCACGAGGGCGCGCCGGACCGGCAGCGCGCGCAGCGGCTCGAGCAAGACGCCGGCATCGAAACGGGAAGGACGGCGCGGCGGATCGAAATAGCTCTCGTCGTGCTCCGTAGGGTCCGTCGAATCGTCTACCATGGCCCAGTCTCCAATCCCCCAGCGGGCTAGGGTAGACCCGACACGGCGTCGGACTCAAGCGAATCGAGAGAAGCCGGGTCCGAACCGGCAAGAAAAGCCGGCCTTGGGGCGGACCGGAAGGGAGCAAGGAACCTCGATGCGGATCGCGATCCGATGGCTGTTCTTGGCCATACTCACTCTCGGGGCGCTCGCGTGCGGGAGCGAACCGGACGAGCCGTGCTCGGCCGCGGACGCGGCCGCCGGGCGCTGCCAGACGACCGGCAGCGAGCCGGCAGCGCTGCCACCCGGCCAGCTCCTCCCCGAATGGGCCGAGCGCCTGTGTCAGGAGTGGCGGCGTCCGGATGGCACGTGCGATCAGCTGAAGATCATGGCCGATTACGAGGAGTGTCTCAGGACGAAGGGCGTCCCCAAGATGAATGAAGTGATCGCGCAGGGCGCCGGCAATCGCCCCGTGCAGCGGGCACGCGACCGCGCGACCCGGCTCTGCCTCGAGCTGCGCGGCTGGTTCAGGAACCAGTAGGCCCAGCAGCGCCGCGTCGACCGCTCGACACGGCCTGTTTGGCGCGCCCCCGGCGCTGCCGTAGCTTTTCGACGCTTGGACCTGAACCTCGCGCGCAACTTCGCCATCGCCCTGTTCATCGGAGCCCTGGTCGGAATCGACCGGGAGAAGCGTAAGACGTCCGCCGATCCCGTGGCGATCGGCGGCATCCGCACCTTCATCTTGTTTTCAGAGGCCGGCGCGATCTCGGCGTGGCTGTCGACGCAAACCGGGAACGTGTGGATCTTCGTCGCCGGCCTGGTCGCGATCGGCGGCGTGGTCACGGCCGGCTATCTCGCGAACGCGCGTTTGCGGCCCGACTCGCTCGGGCTCACGACGGAGGCCGCGGCGATCAGCGTCTTTTTGCTCGGCGGCGCCACGCTGTTCGGCTTTCCCGAGGTCGCGGTGGGTCTCGCGATCGCGACGTCGGCGCTGCTCGCCTTCAAACAACCGATCCACGGTCTGGTCGACAAGATCGGGAGCGACGACATCTACGCGGGGCTGAAGCTCCTGATCGCCACGTTCATCGCGCTGCCCCTGCTCCCGGATCGGGCGCTCGATCCGTGGGGCGCCCTCAATCCCTACCAGCTCTGGCTGCTGGTGATCCTGATCTCGAGCCTCTCGCTCGCGGGCTACATCGCAGTGCGTTGGCTCGGCCATGGCCGCGGCACGGCGGTGACCGCCGTGGCCGGCGGCATCGTTTCGTCGACGGCCGTGACCTTGTCGTTCGCACGGCGCAGCCGGGAGCACCCGGGCGGGCACGGCGACGCGCTGGTCGCCGGCGGCATCGTGCTCGCGTGGATGGTGATGTTCGGGCGCGTCGCGGTCGAGGTCGCGGTCGTGAATCGCGCGCTGCTGCCCGCGCTGTGGGTTCCCCTCGCGAGCATGGGCGCTGCCGCCGGGATCGTTGCCCTCGGGTTGCTGCGCGGTGGCGGAGGCTTCGAGCGGTCCGCCGGAGGCGAGGTTCCGCTGCGCAATCCGTTCAGCCTGACCGCCGCGATCCGCTTCGCGTTTTTTTTCGCCGCCGTGCTGCTCGTCGTCGTGTTGGTGCAGACCTACCTGTCGGGGCGCGGGCTGTATGCGGTGGCGGCGCTCGCCGGGCTCAGCGACGTCGATGCCATCACGCTCTCGATGGCGAGCTGCGTCGGCAAGGGCGAGTGCGCGGCGCAGGCGGGGGTCACGTCGATCGTCATCGCCGCGCTCGCGAACACGCTCGTCAAGAGCGGGATGGTCGTCGCGCTCGGAGCGCCCGGCCTGCGCCGCCCGATCCTGGGCGCCACGGGCGCGATCGTCGCGTCGGGTCTGGCGGCCCTCTGGCTGGCGTGATCCAGGCCCCGCCGGCGGCGCGGGCCGGTGCAGCAGGCCGGGATGGCGCCCCGGGAGGGAATCGAACCCCCGACCCGTTGCTTAGAAGGCAACTGCTCTATCCGACTGAGCTACCGGGGCCGCCGGACAGGCTAGCAAGAGCCGGTTCAGTTGATCTTCGCTCGCCTGCGGCTCGCTGCGCGGCCGCTTCGCGGCCTTGCAGGACGCCGCAAGCGGGCGTCAGCCCGCGCGCAGCGAGCCGCAGGCGAGCGAAGAAAATCAAACCGGCCGGACCGGTTTGACACCCCCCTGGGCCGTCGATAGCTTGCGAGGCTCCGGCGGTGGGCGTAGCTCAGCTGGTTAGAGCGCCAGGTTGTGGCCCTGGAGGTCGCGGGTTCGAGCCCCGTCGCTCACCCCATCCCTGTTTCCCGTGGCCTCGGGCGCTAGAATCCCGGCTTACCCCGATCCCGTGGAGCCCCCCCATGAATCGCGTTCGCGCCGCGCGCCAGGCTCTCGGTTGGACCCAGCACGAGCTGGCGGAGAAGGCCCGGGTTTCCGCCCGCACCGTGCATGCCGTCGAGAAGGGCCGCAGCTGCCGACAAGCGACCAAGCGGCTGATTCTCGCCGCGCTCGCTGTGCCGTGGGAGCGAAGAGACGAATACTTCCCGCGGCTGCGCGTGGTGCGCCGTCCGGCCGCCGACGTCGCCCAGAGCGCCTGAGACTCAGCGGATCCGAGCGCGCAGCTCGTCGGCGCGTTTCAGCGCCGCTTCGACGCTGCGCGCCATGAAATCGCTCACGAGCTCGGCCGCGCGATCGCGGTCGCCCATTTGCGCCGCCTGGCGCGCGCGCCGCTCGACGTTCTCTCGCTCGGCCTCGATCTCGTCCTCGAGCTCCGCCCAGCCGGCTCTCAAGACGGGAGTGTGTCGTTGCGGATCCGCCGAGGCCGCGTCCTGCAATTGCTTGAAGGTCCACCACGCCGAGCTCGCGTCGGGCTCGGCCCCGCCGCGCGCGAGGGCAAAGGGCAACGTGCCGTCCAGATACACCGGCAGGAAGATCCCCGTGCACGGCGTGCCGAAGGAGATCCAAACCGGCCAGGGTCCGTTGCGGTCGGTCGGCAACGGCGCGACCAAACTGGCCGTCGTACAGTGCAGCGGCTCGCTGTGCGCGCAGAGCGTGAAGTAGCGCTCCTCCTCGATGCTCGCCCCCGGCTGCCAGGCGGAGCCGCCGTCCAGGTGATCGCGCAGGATCCGCTGCATCGACGCAACATCGTGTCGCCCGCGCGACGCCATCAGCAGCTCGCGCGAGCGGCGGAGTCTCCCCTCGGAGATGCGCCCCGGGATGCGGCGGTCGCGGTAGGCCGCCGCCACGTCGAGACGGCCGGCACCGCGCCACCAGCCCTCCGCACGCGCGAATGCCTCGAGATCGCGCGAGCCGATCTCCCACTCCGTGCCGAGGCAGAAGTGATTCGAGAGCGAGCCGAGCTGGGTGCGCCGCGCCACCCAGCGCCGGTTCGAGGTTTCGAGCAACCAGGCCTGCTGCGGATCGGCGAGCACGAAGCTGTTGTGATAGCCGGGCGCGTCCGGCGCGAAGGCCGCTCCTCCCTGGCCGTGCGTCTCGACGAGCGTCGCGATCACCTCGAGCGCCTCGCGCGCGTCGCGCCCGCGCTCGAGCGCGAGGCGCACGAGATCCATCCCGATCAGCCCCGGCGTCTGCTCGACCGGCTCGTTCGAGAACACGCTCTGGTTGCCGATCGCGACACCGTGCTCGTTGACGCCGTGCTCGAAGCCCCAGACCCACCACGGCGAGTGCCCCATCACGCGGTAGGTCTCCGCCACTTGCGGGATCTCGACGTGCGTGGCGCGCACCGTCGCGCGCGGCGGGTGGTTCGCCTCGGGGAACTGGAGGAAGGGCTGGCACTCGCTGCTCTTGCGATCGCTGTTCTTCGCAAACAGCGTGACCCCAGCAGCGGTCTCGGCGGCGCCGGCGACGAGCGTGTCGCACATGAAACGAAGGGTAACAGAAGCGCCCGCGCCCGACGGACCTCGGGGAGCCGGCTGCGCAGTCCCGAGAAGCCGGCGCGCGGCCCGCCGCGCCCGGTATGCTCTCGGCCCCGGCTACGCCCGCAAGGAGTCCTCATGCGCGCTGCACTGCTCCAGGCCTCCGGCCAGCCCCTCGAGCTGGTGGATGACGTCGAGATCGACGACCCCAAGACGGGCGAAGTGCGGGTGCGCGTCAGCCATTGCGGCATCTGTCACTCCGATCTGAGCATCGCGGACGGTGCGTTCCCCGCGCCGACCCCGATCATCCTCGGACACGAAGCGGCGGGCGTGGTCGATGCCGTGGGACCGGGCGTGGCCGGGCTCGCGCCCGGCGACCCGGTGGTGCTGACGCCGTGTCCGCCGTGCGGCCGCTGCTACGGCTGCGTTCGCGGCGAGCCCGGGGTCTGCGTCAACGTCCAGGGGATGGCGACGAGCGCGCTGCCGGATGGGCGCACTGGATTGACGCGCAAGGGCGCGATCGTCTATCGCGGCGTCAATCTCGCTGCATTCTCCGAATACGTCGTGCTCCCCGCCACGGGGGCGGTGAAGGTCGCGGCCGACGCTCCGCTCGAGATCCTGTGCGTGATCGGCTGCGCCGTTCAAACAGGTGTGGGCGCGGTGTTCAACACAGCTCGGGTCGAAGCGGGCGCGACGGTCCTGGTGCTCGGGCTCGGCGGAATCGGGCTCTCCGTCGTGCAGGGCGCGCGGATCGCCGGGGCCACGCGCATCCTCGCCTCCGATCCCGTCGCGAGCCGGCGCGCCGCCGCGCAGGCCTTCGGCGCGACGGATCTGCTCGACCCCGCGACGGACGACGTCGTACAGGCCGCGCGGGATCTGACGGGCGGCATCGGAGTCGACTACGCCTTCGAGACGGCGGGGCGCGCCGTCCTGGTCCAGACCGGACTGGGGGCATCTCGCAACGGTGGCACCGTCGTGTGCGTCGGCGCGCCGCCGCTCGCCGAATCGATCGTGATCCCGCTGGCCGCCGGGTTCGTGATCAGCGAAAAAAAACTTCTCGGCTGCACGCTGGGAAGCTGCAATTCGATCCGGGAGATCCCGCGCCTGATCGGGCTCTGGCGCGCGGGGCGGCTCGATCTCGAAGCGCTGATCACCGCGCGCCGCCCGCTCGCCGAGATCAACCAGGCGATGGACGACCTGCGCGCGAGCCGCGGCATCCGAACCGTTCTCGCCATCTGAGGCTGCTAACGTGTGCGAACGATCGGGCTCGCCCCGATCGCGGCACGGGTGAGCGCTCGACTCGCCCGGCCCTTCTCACCCGACACAAGGAATCCCTCAGATGAACCGATTCGTCATTTCGATTGCAACTCCCGCGCTCTGCCTCGCCGTGATCGCGGCGCCCGCAGTGGCGAGCGCCAAGAAGAAGGACCCGACGAAGATCACCTGCGAGGAGTTCGCCGCGCAGACGCCCGAGGGCCAGTCCCGCATCACGGCCTACCTCGACGGCTACTCGAAGCGCGGCAAAAAAGTCGAAGACGTCGGCGACGTCGATGTGCAGCGCGAGCTCGACGTGCTGGTCGTCTCCTGCGTCCAGAGCCCGAAGGCGACCTTCTGGGACAAGGTGAAGGCGAAGCTTCCCGGCGGGAAGAAGAAGCTGAAGCCGGTGGCGATGACCTGCGAGGAGTTCCTCTCGCTCAGCAGCGACGTGCAGCCCGAGGTCGCGTACTGGCTGCATGGCTACAACAGCAAGACCAAGACCGACGTCAACGCAGCCGGCGAGGTCGATCTCGAGACCGACACGGCCGTCCTGATCGAGTCGTGCAAGCCGACGCCGAAGGCCCCCCTCTGGGAGCGCATCAAGGGGAAGTTCTAGCGCGGCCCGTTTCGCCGAGCGGCGTGGATGCGTCGCCCGGCGCGAGCGAGAGAATGGCGCGCGCCTGCTCGACGATCACGGGCAGGCGCGCGCGTTCGAGGTGCGTGTGGGCAGCGAGGGCGAGCGCGCCCGCGAGGCCCGCGGCGAGCGCGAAGTGGCGCAGACGGCGAATGCCGACATCCTGCGGCGCCAGCGTCGAGAGCACCACGGTGTCGCCTTCCCGCGGTTGGAAGACGCCCTCCGCCCACAGGAAGCTCGCGAGCTCGAGCTTGGCGTCGGTCGGGAAGGCTCCCAACCGGCGCTCGAGCTGCCGGCGCACGAGCTGCGCCGAGCCCGGCCGAGAACGCGGCTTCGCGCGCAGCAGCGTCCGCACCAGGCGTGCGAGCCAGCGCGGCACGAGCGGTGCCACCTTGCGCACGGGTGCGTAGCGCGCGCGTTGGATGCGCTGGAGCAGCGTGTCCTTCTCGCCTTCTTCCGGCTCGCGAAACGGCGGCGCGCCCGCCAGCAGCTCGTAGAGCACGACGCCCAGCGCGAACAGGTCCCCGCGCGCGTCCACGCGCTCGCCCAGCAGCTGCTCGGGAGCGACATAGGGCGGCGTGCCGATCGTCGTTCCCGGTCGCGTGAGCCCGTCGTGGGTGGCGTCGAGCGCAATCCCGAAATCGGCGATCTTCACGTCGCCATTGCGGCCGAGCAGCACGTTCGCGGGCTTGAGATCGCGGTGCACGGTGCCGCGCGCGTGGATCGCCTCGAGACCGCGTGCGAGCTCGAGCCCGACGAGCGCCGCCGTGCGCCAGGGCACGCTACCCAGCTGTTGGAGGGCGGCTCGCAGGTCCACCCCGTCGACGAACTCCTGCGCGATGTAGTGCTCGCCCCGCCAGCTGATCCAGTCATAGACCGCCACCACGTTCTGGTGGTGCACGGCCGCGGCGGCGCGCGCCTCGCGAGCGAAGCGCTCGACCAGCTCTTCGCTCGCGGCGAGCTCCGGGCGCAGGCGTTTGAGGACCGCGAGTCGCTCGAGCGACGCGTGGCGTCCGAGCAGAACGACGCCCATCCCGCCCGCGCCGAGCTCGCGTTCGATCGCGAAATTCCCGATCGTGCGGGGCCCGTTCGCCGACATGCTGTCGCTCCCGCCGGGTCTGAGTGAGCTTCGCTCGCCTGCGGCTCGCTGCGCGCGCGCTCCGCGCGCTTGCTAGTCCTCGCGCACGTGGTGCGTGGGGGGGGTCGAGGTGCGGGCCTCGACCACGTAGCGGAACGAGAGCGAGCCGATCTCCAGGCGGTCGCCGTGCTTCAGGTCCGCCGCGGCGACGCGGCTCCCGTTCACGCGCACGCCATTCGTGCTGCCGAGATCCCGGATCCGGAACCCCGCTCCGGCGAGCTCGAGCGCCGCGTGCTGGTGCGAGACCGAGACGTCATCGAGCAACACGTCGACGCCCGCCCCGCGTCCGAGAATCATCCGCTCTTTCTCGAGCAGAAGCTCGGTGCCGCCGAGGGGCCCCGCCGCGAAGACGATCGCGGCGCTGTGGGCCGCGAGAAAGCCAGCCTTCCGGTCCGTCTCGTGCTGCGCGAGCTTGCGCGTCCGCCCGTCCTTCATGGGAACCGCCTCCCGTGTGGCGCCCGCAGGCGCAGGGGTACCCGTCCGGGAAGGGCATCGGCCGCGCGCATGCGCGGCTTGAGACGGGAACGACCCCGGGCGCTGTGACCGCTGTCACAAAGCTCTGTCGGCGGCTCGCCGGAGGCACAGGCGCCGCTCGCTGGCCGCCCTGCCGCGCTAGCGCTTCACCACGAAGCCAGCCCGCTTCGCATCCCAGGTCTGCGGCGTGACGCCGCGCTCGCGCAGCTTGAACTTCTGGACGCGCCCCGTCGGTGTCACCGGGAGCTCGTCCAGGAACTCGATGTAGCGCGGCACGAAGAAGTAAGGCGCCGTGTCGTTCACGAAGCGCGCGAGCTCGTCGGGGCCGACCTGCGCGCCCGGCTTGCGCACCACGCACAGCTTGAGCTCCGCCTCGGCCTCGAGCTCCGCCGAGGTGACACCGTGCGCGGCCGCCTGCGCTACGGCGGGGTGCGCCGCCACCGCGGCCTCCACTTCGAGCGAAGCGATGTTGCGGCCCTTGTAGCGGATGAAATCCGCCTTGCGATCCACGAAGAAATGCTCGCCGTCTGCGTCGCGTCGCCCGAGATCGCCGGTGTGATACCAGAGGTTGCGCCAGGCGGTCACGGTCAGATCGGGCGCGTGGAAGTAGCCGTTGAAGATCGCGTAGGGCTCGAGCGGCCGGACACAGAACTCGCCCACCTCGCCCACCGGGACTTCATAGTCGCGGTCGTCGAGGAGTCTCACCTCGATCCCGGACGCGGGGGCGCCGAGCGAGTTCGGCTTGTGCGCTGCGCCGGGCCGGCGCGAGAGCAGCCCCATCACCTCGCTCTGCCCGTAGCCCTGGTGGATGTGCTCGATCCCGAAGCGCCGCTTGAAGGGCTCGATCAGGGCGTCCGGCATCGGGATCATGCCGGCCGAGCGCACGGGGTTGTCCGCGTCGTCCGGCCGCGGCGGCTGCTGCCACAAAAAAATGTGCATGGCGCCGAGCGTGAAGACCATGGTCGCGCCGTAGTGCCGGCAGCGGTCCCAGAACTCGTGCACCGAGAAGCGGGGATCGATCGCGCAGGGCACGCCGCAGACCAGCGCGCGATAGACGTTCGCGACCCAGGCCGCCGATTGATACATCGGCAGGCACGAGTAGATCACCTCGCCCTCGCGCAGCTGCGCGTTGTTGGCGCCGTCGACCGCCGCCCGGATCCAGACGTTGTGGCTCTGCATCACGCCCTTCGAGCGGCCCGTAGTGCCCGAGGTCCAGAGAATCGCGGCGGTATCGCCGAGGAAGAGCTCGCGATCATCGAGCTCCTTGGCGGGCGCGCGCTCGAGCTCGGCGAGCGAGACCGAAGGCAGCCCGAGAGCAGCCGCTGCGCTCGCCCGCCCGCGCACCACGACGCGCTCGAACGGCAGCGGACCGCCGCACTCGACGGCGCGCGGAATCAGCGCCTCGTCGATCACCAGCACACGCGCGCGGCTGTCCTCGAGCCGCTCGCGCAGCCAATGGCCCTTGTAGTCCGGGCTCGTGGGCACCCAGATCGCGCCGAGCTTGTTGAGCCCGAGCGTGGTCCACACGTAGGCCGGGCTGCTCTCCATCAGCAGGCACACGGTGTCGCCGCGCCCGACACCGAGCTCCTGGAACGCGCGGGCCATCGCGTTCGCGAGCTCGTTCACGCGGCCGTACGACCAGTGCTCGTCGTCGCAGACCAGGAAGTCCCGGTCGGGGATCGCCTCGGCCTGGCGCAGCAGACAGCGGCCCAGCAGGCGATCGCCGGGGACGTCGAGATTCAGGCGATTCACGTTTCCTACCCCTGTCCGAGGAGGCCTGTCAGAAGAGGCAGATTCTACACGCCGGCCCGCCTTCCCGGCGGGCGCGGCGCGCGCCGCGTGGATCCCGTAGCTTTCGTCCGATTCCCATGGGTTTCGTCCGATCCCCGGGAGGAGAAGAGCGTGAGCGCGCCTGGACCCGCCTTCCACGAGCTCCCGCGCGAGCGGCTGCTGCCGGTCGCGCTCGAGACCATGCACGTCGGGCATCTCATCGACCGCGCGCTGATGCCGCAGGTCGCGATCGCGGCCCGGGACGTCGACGTGGTCGACCAGATCGCCATCCAGGAATGGATGGGAGCGAGCCCGGTCTACACGCGTCGCATGCGGCGGCTAATGAAAATCGAAGGGGATGGCGTCGACGCCATCATCAAGGCGCTCCAGCTCGACGTCGGCTTCCCCCATCAGTACATGGACGTGGGCTGGAAGCTCATCGACGCGCAGCACGCCGAGTTCTGGCTGCGCCACTGCGGCGCGCTGATGGACGTGGAGCCGCACGGCGAGAAGCGCGTGATCGGCATGTGCCACACGATCGAGGACCCCACCTTCGATGCCACCGCCTACGCGACGAACCCGCGCGCGCGGATGCGCCCGCTGCACCGGCCGCCGCGCACGCCCGCCGATCGCAAGCCTCACTGCCATTGGACGATCGAGATCGATCCCGCCAACGAGCCGGTGCAGGCGGTGGCCCAGACGCTCGCGGTCGCGAAGCTCGCACTCGCGCGCGTCCCGAACGAGCGCGAGCGCGAGCCCGATCCCCAGAGCGCACCCGACGGCATGATCGATTACCGCGGCGCGCTCGACCCGGAGTTCCGGCTCGGCCATCTCTCGACGGCGACACTCGCGGCGGTAGCGCGCGAGTTCCAGATCCAGTCACATCTGCTGGCGAGCTCCGCCGAGCTCGCGCTCGCCGAGCGCTTCGGTGCGAGCCGGGCGCGCGAGATCCTGGCCGCGCAGTGGAACGCGGTCGGCTGGGTCGCCGGCCCGCGGCTGGTCCGCGCGCTCGGGCTCGAAGGCCGGGGCGCCGAGGCGGTCGCGGCCGTGCTGCGCCTCGGCGCCACGCTGCCGCCGGGCTTCACCCGCGCCGTCGGCGTCGAGGGGAATCGCATCCGGCTCGTGCTCGAGCCCGCGAGCGCCGAGCTGCTCGCGCCCGAGAATCCCGGTTGGCTGGGCCTGCTGGTTCGCGGCAACGCGCGCGGCGTCGAGGTGCTCGCGGAATCCGTCGAGCCCCGCGCGCGGTTGGTCGCGTTCGATGCGCAGGACGGGCGCATCACGATCGAGCTCGCGATCGACCCGAACGCTTCCGCCGCCGAAGCCCCGCCCGAGGCCGCGTTCATGCGGCTCAGCACCGCGACGAGCTTCGTCTTCGACATGAGCGCCCAGCGGCTCGGACGCTGAGCGCGGGCCGAGCAAGCCCTACCCTTGCGCGGGCGCGCGCAGGACGCGAGGCTGATAGCCGGCAGGAGGCCCCCCAATGCCGGTCCCGCGCTTCACCGCTCCCGTCGCCGCCGAGCTTGTTGCAGCCGCGCTCGCCGAGTTCGGGGTCGCGATCGTCGAGCGGCTCGAGCCGGCGTCGCGGCTCGAGGCCGCGCTGAGCGAGCTGGCGCCGTACGTCGAGGCGACGCCCGCCGGGAGCGACGGTTTCGCGGGGCGCCGCACGCGCCGCACGGGCGGGCTCGTCGCGCGCTCGCCGATCTGCCGCGAGCTGGTGGCACATCCGTTTGTATTGAACGTCGTCGGCCGCGTGCTCGGGCACGCCAGCAACCATCACCTGCACCTCACGCAGCTGATCGCGATCGGACCCGGCGAGCCCGCGCAGCTGATCCACCGCGACCAGTGGGCCTTCGATTTCTTCCCGTTCCCGACCGGCTACGAGGTGCAGTGCAACACGATCTGGGCGGTGAACGATTTCACGGTCGAGAACGGCGCGACGCGCGTGATCCCGGGCAGCAATCGACTTGCCGACAAGCTCCAGTTCAGCGAAGCCGACAGCGAGCCCGCCGTGATGCCGGCCGGCTCGCTCGTGTTCTATACGGGCTCGCTCTATCACGGCGCCGGCGCGAACCGCTCCGATCGCGTGCGCTACGGGCTCAACCTCACCTACGCGCTCGGCTGGTTGCGGCAGGAGGAGAACCAGTATCTGTCGGTGCCGCCCGAGATCGCGCGCACGCTGCCGGATTCTTTGTTGCGCCTGATCGGCTACGCGCGCGGCGCCTACGCGCTCGGCTACGTCGACGACGTGCGCGATCCCCTCGATGCGCTGCGCGGCCGCGCCTCGAGCGCGCGCCTGGGCGATCTCGAGAAGGCCGCCGAACGCATCGGCGCGGAAGCTCGCACCGGTGCGGCCGCGCCGGATCCGCGAAAATCGTAGGCCGCCGCAGGCCCGTAGCCCAAGCTGCGCTGGATTCGCGGCCGCGCGCCGCGCGCATCACCAGCGGTGCGCAAACTCCTCCGCCCAGCCGAGGAGCCCGTCCACGGCGAGCTCGCTGCCTGCGACGCGCACGCGGCCGCGCCAGCGTCCGAAGGCGCATACGCCGCCCGTCGCGAGCACGCCCAGATTCAAGCGCGGCGTGTGGGCGACGAAGGGCTCGAGCACGAGGTCGAGCGCGCCCGAGTGCGGCGCGACGACGCGCCACGGCCTGCGCCACTCGGCCGCGTCGTACTCCCAGCGCAGGTCTTCCATGATCTTGTGCAGGCGCCCGTTCCACAGGATGCCGTTCTCGTTCGAGCCGGTGCCCGTGGTCCACTTCGCGCCGAAGTTGATGCCGAGCAGCACGTCGCCGGCCCAGCCCGTCGCAACCCCCCAGTTCCAGAACGAGCGATACGGCCAGATGCCGCGGCCCCAGTCCTGCACGGCAAAACACGCTCGCGGGTCGAGCGCGTAACGGCGGTCGCCCGCGCGCACCTCTCCTTCGCAGGGCAGCGCCGCGTGCTTCGAGTTGCACTGAAACCGACCTGGCGTCCACGGCACGACGACGTTCAGGCTCTCGTGGCCGGGTGGCCGGCGCACAGCGAACTCCGCCGCAACCTCGGCGCCGTCGCCCGCGCAGCCGCGGAAGCGCACGGCGAGATCGGAGCCTTCGATGCGATTGGCGTAGTCGAGCCCGCCGCCCTGGAACGCGACGCTCGCCTCGACCACCTCGGGGAGCTCGAAACGGCCGGAGCGCCCATACGAGGCGCCGCTCCAGTGCGCGCCGTCCTTGAAGTCGGTGAGCGTGAACGAGCAGAACGAGGCCAGATCGATGTCGGCGAGCGTCACCGAGAACACGAAGTCCGGGCCGATCCAGTTCCAGAAGTTCCACTTCTTCTTGCGCGGCCAGTGTCCGGACAGGTTCGCGCGCACGAGCGGGTGGCGGGAGAAGCCGACCGCGTCGGGATTCAAGCGCCCGCGCGCGTCGCAGAGATCGACCGCCTGCGTGATCTCGCGTTCCTCGTAGACGCCAGGGCGGCCGTCGCGAGCCAGGCGCCGATCGAGAATCGGAAGATGATCGGGGAGGTGCATCGCTCGAGCTCCTGAGACGGGACGTTTCTACGAGAATGGGTACCGCCAACTGCCGCCTCGCGCCGGTACCGCCAATCCGCCTGCTCCAGGGTTCCGAACTGCGGCAGATGCAGGTATCCTGCTCCGAATGCTGGCTCGCACCCAGTCACGAGACACCTCAGCCGAGATCGAGCGGCGCCAGATCGAAGCGTGGCGCGCGATGAACGCTGCCCAAAAACTCGCAATCGCCTCGCAGCTCACGCTCGCGGCAGAAGAGCTGGCGCGCGCCGGGATCCGCGAACGCCACCCGAACGCGACCCAACGCGAGATCGAGCTGCGACTCGGCGCGCTGCGCCTCGACCGCGACACGATGATCCGCGTCTTCGGGTGGGACCCGGAGAAGCAGGGTTACTAAGTGCCGTCGGATCCGATTCGCGTGCTCCTGCACGTGACGGAGTTGCTCGAAAGGATCGGTACGCCTTACCTTCTTGGCGGTTCGCTGGCGAGCTCGATGCTCGGCGAGCCGCGCTCGACCGTGGACATCGATATTGCGATCGTGCTGCGAAGCGCGGACGTGCCTGCTCTCGTCGCAGGGCTCGGCTCCGAGTTCTACGTCGACGAGGGCGCCATGCGGCACGCCGTTGAACGACGTGCGTCGTTCAACGCGATCCATCAGCCGACCGTCTTGAAAGTCGACTTCTTCGTACTCGGCGATGCGCCGTTCGACCGCGCGCAGCTCGAAGGGCGCCGTCTCTCGCCCGTGCTCGAGGGATCGGATCGACGTGTCTTCGTATCGAGTCCGGAAGACCTGATCCTTCGCAAGCTCGACTGGTACCGGCAGGGAGGTGGCATCTCGGATCGGCAGTGGCGCGACGTTCTGGGCGTGCTCAAGGTCCAGGCCGAACGACTCGACCTCGCGCACCTCCGCCACTGGGCCGCGGCCCTCGGGCTCGCCGAGCTGCTAGAGCGGGCGCTCTCGGATTCGGGGATCCTCGCCCGCTGACGCTTGCGCCGGATCAAGCAACCGTTCACCGCAATCAGGCAACTCCAGGGTCGCTATCGCTCGAACGCGAAGATGCGCTTCCAGTCGTTCTTCATGCTGATGACCGTCCAGCCTTGCTTCTTCGCCTGGTCGTACAGTGCCTGCGTGAAAGTGCCGACCTTGGTGTCGGGCAGCTTCTGCGCGGGCCCATAAGCGTACTCGCGTTTGGCGTCGTCGTGCAGCACGAGCATCGACAGCCGCGCGCCGTCACCGGCCTTGGTGTACTCGAGCATCTGCCGGTCGCCGTCTGAGTTGCCGAACGCAGCGTGCGGCCGACGCCCGATCATCAGGTGGATACCCTCGGGCTTGCCGGCCTTGTCGTCGTTCAGGAGCAACTTCGGCTCCTTGGTGAGGAACGGCACGCCATCTTTGTCGTAGCCGTACGTCGTGCCGCCGGCCGTGCCGACGACCTGCTCGGGCGGAATGCCGTAGGTCTGCTCGGAGTACACGCGCACGAAGTCCTGCCCGCCGCCTGTCACGATGTAGGTCTTGTAGCCATTGGCGCGCAGGTACTTCAGCATCTCCTGCATGGGCTGGTAGGTGAGGTCGGTATACGGACGCTTCCAGCGCGGGTCCTTCGCCTCCGCGAGCCACTTCTTCGCGTACGCGTTGAAGTCGTCCACTGGCATGCCGGTCAGCGTGGCGGCGAGGATCTTGAACAGGTCGTCCATCGAGAGCTTGGTCATGGCCTCGCGGTTGCCCGACATCACCGTCTTGAACGGCTCGACGTTGGCCAACTCCGGCTTCGCCTTCACGACCGCTGGAACGCGGTCGAGGCAGTACACCACCTGCGAGTACATCGGATGCTCGACCCAGAGCGTGCCGTCCTGGTCGAACGCGGCGATGCGCTGCTCGGCCGGCACGAACTTCGGGCTGCCTCGGGTGGTGGTCGACGTCACGAAGTCGACGATCGCCTGCTTGGCCGGGCCGTCGTTCCACGAGGGCAGGGCGTCACTTTGCGCGAGGGCCGGCGCGCTCGCGGCGAGCAGGACGGCAAGCGCAAAGATGCGTGCGAACGCGGACCGGAAGCGGAAGGGGGGCATCTGCAACTTCTCCTCGACGAGCTCGACGAGGAACGGGCGACCCTTTCGGGCCGCCCGTTGCGTCGTATCAGGCGATACTGATGCGCCTAGCTTGCAGCGGCTCAATTGCCCTGTTGCTTCTTCATCATCTCCATCTTCTGTTCGAGCTCCGCCTTCAGCGCTTCCAGATTGAAACTCGCGCCCTTCTGCATCGGCGGGAAGTCGAGGAAGGTCTGGGCGTACTTGGCGACCTCCTGCTTCGCGAAGACGAAGCGCCAGAACTCATAGGCGAACCAGTTGTAGTAGTTCAACGATCCAGAGATACCCGTCCGTTCGAAGGGATCGAGCCGCAGGTTGACGAGGATCGGCCAATCGACCTTGACCGTCCCACCCAGCCAGCCGTTCGGCTGATCGATGAACCGATACTTGTAGTCGTCGATTCGCACGGCACCGAGCGTCGACTCGGCGAAGTAGAAGATCTCGTGCCGCTTCGACGGCCCCTTGCCGGTGAGCAGGTCCAGCTGGTTGTAGCCGTCGAGATGGACCTTGTAGCTCGTACCCGCGAGCGACTTCCCATCCTCGAGCTCGTCGACGATGTTGGGATCACCCGCCGCGGCGACGAAGGTCGGGAACCAGTCGAGCCCCGAGAAGATCCCGTTCTCGATCTTGCCGGCGGGCACCTTGCCCGGCCAACGGATCAGCGCCGGCACGCGGAAGCCGCCCTCCATCACCGTCCCCTTGCCGCCTGCAAACGGGGTCTGGCCGCCGTCGGGCCAGGTGAAGTTTTCCGTGCCGTTGTCCGTGGTGAACATGACGATGGTGTTGTCGTCGAGGCCCGAGTCCTTGAGCTTCTTCATGACCGCGCCGACGACATCGTCGAGCTGCGCCATGCCCGCCTCTTCTTCGGACCAGCCGTTCTCGGACGTGCGCAGCTTCTCGTACTTTTCCGAAAGGTGCGTGACTACGTGCATGCGCGTGGGATTGAGCCAGAGGAAGAACGGCTTCCCGTCCTTCTTGGCCTTGTCGACGAATCCGAGCGCCCTCGCGAGGATCTCGTCGTCCACCGTCTTCATGCGCTCCGGATAGAGCGTCCCCTCGTCCTTGATCGTCTGCTTGCCGATGGCGCCCCAGCGCGGCTGCACGGTCGAATCGTTCTTGTCACTCGCCTGGCAGGTCACCATGTTGCGCGGCCCGACCTGGTCCAAGAGGTTCTGGGGGTAGTTCGGATGGGCCGGGTCTTCCATCGCATCGAGGTGATAGAGGTACCCGAAGAACTCGTCGAAGCCGTGCACGCAGGGCAAAAACCTGTTCAGATCGCCGAGGTGGTTCTTGCCGAACTGGCCGGTCGCGTAGCCCGCCGCCTTGAGCGCCGTCGCGATGGTCGGCGCCTCCGCCGGAATTCCGAGCGGCGAGCCGGCCTGCCCCACGGTCGTCATGCCGGTGCGGATCGGAATCTCGCCGGTGATGAAGTTCGCGCGGCCCGCCGTGCAGCTCGCCTCGGCGTAGTAATCGGTGAAGCGCATGCCCTCGGCCGCGAGCTTGTCGAGGTGCGGCGTGCGTCCGGCCATCATGCCCTGGTGATAGGCGCCGATGTTGAACCAGCCGATGTCGTCGCCCATGATGACGACGATGTTCGGCTTCTGCTGCGCCGCCGCCGGGCCGGCGGCCCAGGCGAACGCAAGCAAGATGCCGACGAGAATCGAGCTGGCTCTCTGCATGGCGTCCCCTTTTCCTCGTTCTTGGCTTCCGTGTGCACGGCGTACGGCAGCGTGCGGTGCAATGAGCATGCCCGATCGGAGCCTAGCGGAGTTTCCTTAGGGATCCGAAGCATGCGTGCGAGCGAGTGACGTGAAAGTCGAATGGACTCGCGACATGTCGTGAGTGCGCGCGAAATTTCGCCAGTGTGATCAGTTCGGTGAAGCGGCCGCCGGCCGTGCGATACCCAACTTCTTGAGACGCGAGCGCAGCGTGCTGGGGCGCAACCCCAGCACCTCGGCGGCATTGCCGGCTCCGGTGATCCGCCAGCGGCAGCGCTCGAGCACGCGCAGGAAGTGCGCGCGCTCCACCGCGTCGAGGCGCTCCGACCGCTCGGCCTTGGATTTCGTCGACGCGCGGAAGGCGTCGAGGTTGAGCTCGCGACCGTGCGAGAGGATCAGCGCGTGCTCGATCACGTTGCTGAGCTCGCGGACGTTGCCGGGCCACGCGTAGCGGGAGAGCGTCTGCATCGCGTCCTCGGACACGCGCTCGACCCGGCGCCCCAGCTCGTGCTGCCGGCGCTGGATGAGATCCCAGACGATCAGCGGGATGTCCTCGCGCCGGTCGCGCAGCGGCGGAAGCTGGATCGGAAACACCGCGAGCCGGTAGTAGAGATCCTCGCGGAAGCGGCCCTCGGCGATGGCGCGCTCGAGATTGCGATTGGTCGCGGCCACGACCCGCACGTCGACCTTGCGCGTGCGGACGCCGCCGACGCGCTCGAACTCGCCGGCCTGGAGCACGCGCAGCAGCTTGACCTGGACCTCGGGCGAAATCTCGCCGATCTCGTCGAGGAAGAGCGTGCCTCCATCGGCCAGCTCGAAGCGCCCGGGTTTCGCCGACGTGGCTCCCGTGAAGGCGCCCTTCTCGTGCCCGAAGAGCTCGCTCTCGACCAGCATGGCCGGGAGGGCCGCGCAGTTCACCATGATGAGCGGGTGATCGCTGCGCTTGCTACGCGCATGGATCGCGCGCGCCAGCAGCTCCTTGCCTGTGCCGGTCTCGCCGAGCAGCAGCACCGCCGCGCTCGTCGGCGCCACGTGCGCCGCCTGCTCGAGCACCTCGCGCAGGGCGCGGCTCTTGCCCGCGATCTGCTCGACGGCGACGTCGCCTCCGGCCGCCTGACGGAGATAACTGTTCTCGGCTTCGAGGCGCCGTTGCAGGCGCTGCACTTCGGCGAAGCTCGCGCGCAGCTCGCGCTCGAGGTTCCTGCGGTAGACCGCGTTCGCGAGGATCTGCCCGACGATCCGGATCTTCTCGATGTCCGCGTCCTGCCAGCTGCGGTAGCTGTTCGCCGTCGCCGTGAGCAGCGCGCAAACCCACTTGCCATCCACGAGAAGGGGAACGGCGACATGAGAGAGCATCGGAAGCGCGGCCGCGTAGGCGCGCTCGGGCGCCGCATCGATCGGGAGCTCGTCGACCGTGCGCTCGAAGCGAAGCACTTCGCCGCGGCGCAGGCAGTCGTGATACCAGGGGTAGGAGGCGCCGAGCTGCTTCGTCAGCGGCGCGGGAGAAACGCCGGGGCGCGCCCATGAGTGGGTGATCGCGACCCCTCCGTCGTCAGGCAACAGCTCGAGAAAGGTGCTGCGATCCGTTCCCAGCAGCTCGACCAGCTGCTCGAGCGCGTGCTCGATCTCGGCGTCGACCCGTTCGCTGGGCACGCCCGCGAAGCGGGTGGAGAGATCGCCGAGCAGCTGCTCGAAGCGAGCCGGGTCGGTCACGCCGGGATGCTATCGGCAAGGGCTGGGTCGGCGCTCGCGAAATCCCGTGACTGCTCGCGCCCGGTCGAGAACGCGCGTGGGTCCGGAGCCCCAGAGCAATCGCCAATCCCCCGGAAACCGAAGCGCTTTCCCAGATCGAAGCGGTGTGCGCGAAATGGCACGAAAATGGCACAGCCACGCGTCGTGACGGTTCGGATCTCAGTCGTCGAGCAGGGAAGGACGCGCTGCATCCAGCTCACCGGCCGCCTCACGCAAGAGGAGGTGGGCGCGCTCGACGAAGCGATCGGAGACAACCCGAGCGCGGCGCGTCTCGACCTCGTCGATCTGCGCTCGGCCGACGCCGAGGGGCTGCGCGTGCTGCGGCGGCTGCGCGCAGAAGGCGTCGAGCTGCGAGAGGTACCGCCGCATCTCGCATGGCGCATCGAATCCGGCGAGCTATGAAACTGTCCGGGCGAGCGTCGACTTCTCGCCGGCCGATTCTTCGACCTCGGGGTCGAGTGACTTCGCCATCACACCCCAATCAAAAGGAGCCTCCATGTCCAAGCGATCGAATTCCGGGCGAGCTACGTGGACGGGTGTCGCCGCGTCGCTGCTGCTCATCCTCACCCTCGCCGCCTGCGCCGCCTCGCGGCAGCCGCGCGGCATACCCGAGGAGTCGGGCTTCCTGGGCAACTACTCCCAGCTCGAGCCCGGCAAGGACGACCAGGCCGCGCTCGTCTACATCAATCCGGACGTGAACTGGAAGAGCTACAGCGCCGTTCAGTTCGAGTCCGTGACGCTGTGGCCCGGCGAGGATGGGGGGCTCGCGAGCCTCTCGCGCGAGGATCAGCAGATGCTGGCCGATCGCCTCTACAAGGCGGTCCACGACGCGCTCGCGAAGGACATCAAGATCGTGACGAGCCCGGGCCCCGGCGTGCTGCGCCTGCGGGTGGCTCTCACGGAAGCCAAGTCGACCATGGTCGTGCTCAACGCGGTGGCGACGATCGTTCCGCAGATCCGTACGGTCTCGACCCTCACGGGCCTCGCGGCCAACACGTCGCTCACGGTCGGCTCCGCCACCATCGAGGGAGACGTCCGGGATTCGCTCACGCAGGAGCGACTCGCCGCCTTCGTCGACAAGCGCATCGGTCAGCGCAGCCTTCGGGGTCTCGGCACCTGGAGCCAGGTGGATGCCGCCTTCGATCACTGGGGCGAGCAGTTCGCGAATCGACTCGCGGAGCTGCGCGGCACCAAGCCGGCGGACTGATCCGCGCAGGCTCGCTCCCGAACGCACGGTGCGCGCCGCCCGACCCGCAGAGCGAGGGTCGGGCGGCGTTCGCGTCAGCGGAAGTCGTCGGCCGCGGCCGGCCACCACTCGGCCGAGCGGACGCGCCAGGCGCCGTCCTCTTCTTCGCCGAGCCGGAGATCGAAGCGGTAGAGATCCGCGCGCAGCGAGAGCAGCGCCTCGGGCCCCGCGATCGGCGTGCCCGCCATCGCCACCAGCACCTCGGCGCGCCCCTCGCCGGGCGCCTCGATCTCGACGCTGCGCACGCGCGTCAGTAGATACACTGATTGGTTACGCAGCAGGTGGAACGCGACG
>Ga0210377_10001450_pt1 | contig 21700 bp, 18 predicted proteins | sample PLM4_65_b1redo_FD_155480 | JGI IMG/M metagenome (GOLD analysis project Ga0210377, IMG submission 155480) | Groundwater sediment microbial communities from an aquifer in East River, Colorado, USA - PLM4_65_b1 redo | ecosystem: Environmental > Terrestrial > Soil > Riparian zone | place: USA: East...
CAGAAGCCCTGGTCATCGGCGACCCAACAGAGCGCAACACCTACTGGGGTCCGGTCATCAACCAGAGTTCCTACAACGACTTCAAGAACTTCACCGAGGAGATCCACGGCGCAGGCGGCAAGTTCCTGACCGGTGGTCATGTGAAGACGGGCGGCATGTTCGACAAAGGCTATTACTGCGAACCCACCTTCGTCATTGACCTGCCGTTTGAACATCGCTTATGGCAGTATGAAATGTTCCTGCCCATCACAACCATAGGCAAGGTTGGGAATCTCGATGAAGCCATGCAGATCGCCAACAACGTGAACTACGGTCTTACCGCTGGCTTCTACGGCTCACTCAAGGAAACCGACTGGTTCTTCGATAACATTGAAGCAGGCGTCACATATGCCAACCGTCCACAGGGCGCGACGACCGGCGCGTGGCCTGGCTTCCAACCGTTCGGCGGCTGGAAAGGTTCCGGCGCGAGCGGCAAGAACGGCGGCGGTTACTACTATGTCCAGCTCTACATGCACGAGCAGATCCGCACGCTCATTAAACCTGTCAAAGCGAATGGCAAGGTAACTGCGAAGAAGCCAGCCAGGAGTGCAGCTCTGAAGAAGGTTGTCAATAAAGTCGTTAAAAAGAACGCCCGCAAATAACTCACGTAGCCCTTCCTGAAAAGGGAGGGCTTTTATTATTATGTCATTGCGAGTCTTCGAGAAGCATCCTTACTTTGGAGGAGATTGCTTCGGGCGAAAGAGCATCGTCCTCGCAATGACGTGAGAGTATCTATGCCCTGGAATCCGGATCAATATCACAAATTTCAAGCCGAACGCTCTGCACCATTTTATGATCTGCTTGCGCTCGTCTACGTGCGCCCGAATCTCAAAGTCATTGACCTGGGATGTGGCACGGGTGAATTGACGCGTCTACTTGCGGCTAAACTCCCGGGCAGCCATGTGACCGGACTCGATTCGTCTCCACAGATGCTGGACGCTGGGCGAGCCGCTTCCTTCGCAAGCCCGGGCTTGGTCTTTGTTCAAGGAGACCAAGCCCAACTGACAGGGGAATGGGACCTCATCTTCAGCAATGCCGCGTTGCAATGGAGTGAGAACCATGCAGAGTTGATCCCGACCCTTTATGGGAAACTGGCTCCGGGCGGACAGATCGCCGTACAAATCCCATCCAATCACAATCACATCTCGCATCAGATCTATCGCGAGACGGCGAACGAGGAAATGTTCAAATTTATTTTGAACGGTTTTCAACGTTATGCGCCTGTTCTTTCCATTGATAATTATGCGCGTCTCTTTTTTGATTGTGGCGCAGAAAACATCGTGGTTTTTGAAAAAATCTATGCCCACGTGCTGGAGAACTCGGACGCGGTGGTAGAATGGATTTCAGGCACTGCGCTCGTCCCTTACTTCGAAAGGCTGGGCGAACACAAGGAAAAGTTCGTGCAATCCATTCGTGAGAAGATGCGCGCGGCCATGCCTGATAGTCCCGTTTTCTATCCGTTCCGCAGAACATTTTTCTCTGCAAGAAAGCCTCGGTTGGTCGAGTAAGCCGAATGGTTTTTGAGGCTGTATCGAGACCAAAAGTCTCATTCAAACAAGTAATGCCAAAGAAAGTTTACACATATGGTCTCGATATGACACTCACCAAGACCGCTCGTGTCTACTCGACCACTCTTGAAACAGTTTATGGGCGCACCTCAAGGATACGACCGAAAGGAATTTCTCTACCGGGTGGGGACATTTTTCCTGTTGGTAGCCATCGGTTTGCTTACCTTCTTCCTGCTCTCTGAAGCCGCGGGAAAGCCCACATTCAGTTATTTTTGCTGGAGCACCATCCTGTTTGTCATAGCCTTTGTTTTTCGCTCGCAATATAAAAAATCCTACAAACCCAGTGGCCGATTCAGCATCTTCCAAAGACTTAAACCCAAACCAAAAGAAGACAAGGGAAAGAAATAATGAGCAAAGTTGTACCTCTTCCAGAAGCCATCGCGAAATTCGTGAAGGATGGTGATACCGTTTACGCGGCAGGATTCACACATCTCATCCCATTCGCCGCGGGACACGAGATTATCCGACAGGGCAAGAAGGATCTCACTCTCGCCCGCGCCACACCTGACCTGATCTACGACATGATGGTCGCGGCGGGATGCGCAAGGAAAGTCATCTTCTCGTACATGGGCAATCCCGGTGTGGGATCACTGCGCATCGTGCGCTCGGCTCTCGAACAGGGCAAGCTTGAATGGGAGGAATACTCCCATTTCGGCATGATTACGCGTTTGCAGGCGGGCGCCTCTGGTCTGCCGTTCCTGCCGATGAATCAGACTGGAGCTACTGATCTTGAGAAAGCAAATCCCAATATCAAGCGCATCCCCGACCCATACGGCGGCAAGGATGTGATCGTTGTCCCGGCGTTAATTCCTGATGTGGCAATCGTCCATGTGCAACGTGCTGATGCGAATGGTAACGCACACTTGTGGGGCATCATCGGCGAACAAAAGGAAGCCGCGTTCGCCGCGAAGAAGGTCATTCTCACCGCGGAGGAAATAGTTGACGAGGCCATCATCCGCTCCGACCCGAACCGTACGATGATCCCCGGCATCGTCGTCAGCGCGGTGTCTCATGTGCCTTATGCCTGTCATCCGTCCTACGCGCAGGGATATTACGATCGCGATAATGAGTTCTATCTTGCCTGGGATAAGATCAGCGAATCAGTGGGTACAGTCAAGGCGTGGCTCGATGAGTGGGTCATTGGTGTGAAGGATCGCGAAGAATATTGGTCCAAGCTTGGCGCAGAGACTCATAAGAGACTCGAAGTCCCGCAACTGATGAGCGAACCGATCAACTACGGGAAGTATTGATTCCACTAATCCTCGCTAATCGGCACTAATCTTTTCTGAAGGTATTAGTCACTTCGAGATTGAGAGGAGTCAGCATGGCAGAGTTGCTATACAAAGATGAAGTTTACGGGATCATCGGCGCGGCAATGGATGTTTACAACCAGTTGGGTCCAGGCTTCGGTGAGGCAATATATCAGGATGCCATGGAGATCGAAGTCGAGATTCGTAAAATCCCAAACAAGCCTCAACAGGAAATTTTCGTCTTTTACAAAGGACAAAAGCTAAAAAACTTCTTTAAGCCTGATCTGATCTGCTATGAAAAGATCGTCGTCGAACTCAAAGCCCTTGACCGATTAACATCGCGCGAAGAAGCGCAACTTCTTAACTACTTGAAAGCCACTGGATTGCCAATTGGCCTGCTCATTAATTTTGGCACAGAAAGAGACCTGGAATGGAAGCGAATGGTTTTGACCCCACAAAAACCTACTCGAACTCCTAAAGTTATTGCTCCTTCTCGGTTGCCGCACATCAATGACCCAAAACCAATTAGCGAAGACATCGTGCCCGAAGGGTATTAGCGTGGATTAGCGGATGAAATCCTTTGATCTTGGCGGTACGGGTATGCCTCTTCACTTCCTCCACGCAAATGGCTACCCGCCTGATTGCTACAAATCCTTGTTTAAACTGCTACAAACTGAATACCATGTATTTGGGATGATGCTTCGTCCACTGTGGGAGGATGCTAAGCCGGAAGACACGGATGATTGGTTTATTTTTTCACATGATCTGCTCCGCTTCCTGGCTGATCACCAGCCCTCTGATCCTGCTCAGGGCAGGCCAGCTCCCGTTATCGGGGTTGGTCACTCCATCGGAGCCATCGCAACACTGCGCGCCGCATTGCACGATCCGGACAAATTCCGCGCACTGGTCCTGCTCGACCCGGTGCTTTTCGTGCCGCGACGACTTGTTGAGTGGAAATTACAGCGCGCAAAGGATCCCAAATCCAGTCCATTGATCGAGGGAGCGTTAAAACGCAGGCGCACGTTTAACGATTTGGAGTCGGTGTTTCTGGGTTACAGAAAGCGGGAGGTGTTCCGTTACATGACTGATGATAATCTTCGTATTTACATCGAAGGGATCACCAGGCCCTCTGCAAATGGAGGGTATGAGCTGCGCTATTCGCCCGAATGGGAGGCTCGGATTTACTTCACCAGTCTGCAAGACTTCGACATCTGGAATAAATTGGAAAAACTCAACGTGCCGACTCTCTTCCTGCGTGGCGCGGAAACAGACACATTTCTGGAAGAGGCAGCGGCGCTTGTGAAACAGAAGCAGCCAGAGGCCGTGATCGAAACGGTCGAAAGATCCACACATCTGGTTCCGCTTGAACGTCCGAAGGAAGTCTTTGATATTATGCAATCATTTCTAAAATCTTTGAAGTCCGACAGCTCGCTGTCGAAATAACGGGAGTAAGCTCCCTGCCTCCAAAATGTAGAGGAGTACCATGAGCGAAATAAAATATTCATCCGCCGAATTGATGATCATCAATGCCGCGCGCTTGTTGCGGGACGGTGATACGGTTTTTGTTGGCGTCGGCCAGCCCAATCTTGCATGCAATCTCGCCAAGCGGACACACGCACCCAATCTGGTGATGATCTACGAAGCCGGTGTGATCGGCGCAGAACCGGCGCGCCTGCCGCTATCCATTGGTGATCCCACGCTTGTGAGCGGCGCGTTATCTGTTGTGAGCATGTACGATATTTTTGCGAACTATCTCCAGCGCGGCAACGTGGATGTGGGTTTTATGGGCGGCGCACAGATCGATAAATACGGCAACATCAACGCGACCGTGATCGGTGGATACGATCATCCCAAGGTGCGACTTCCGGGTTCAGGCGGCTCGCAGGAGATCGCCGCATGGGCAAACCGCTGTTACATCATGACCCCGCATCAAAAGCGGCGTTTCCCCGAAAAAGTGGAGTTCATGACCTCGGCCGGATTCATCGGTGGTATAGGGGATCGTGAAAAGGCCGGCTTGCGCGGCGGAGGCATGCTCGCTGTTGTGACCGATATTGGCATGATGGAGCCTGATGAAACAGGGGAGATGATCCTCACCGCGCTGCATCCCGGTAAGACAGCCGAAGAGGCGAAAGCGAATACAGGCTGGGATCTGAAAGTTGCACCCCAGTTGAGAACCACAGATTTGGTCACTGAAAACGAATTGAGAATTTTGCGCGAAGAACTTGACCCAACAGGGATTTATCTGAAAGGTGGAGGATGACCCTGAATCAAATCTTCCTCTCACCCGATGGCTCGCGCCTGCGGGCAGGATGGAGACTGGCACTTCAAACCTTCGTCCTGCTCACCTTTGGCGTGTGTTTAAGCATACCCATCGTCCTTGTTTTATTCTTTCTCGACCCATCCTTCATCTCTTCCATTCCACGGATAAAGCCTGAATTTCTACTCCTGGCGACGATCGGGGAAACCTTTGCAGTAACGATCTCGGTTTTTCTAGCGCGGCGATTTCTTGATAAACTACCTATTGAAAGCCTGGGGCTGAAATTAAATATTCAGGCTCTGTTCGATGTTCTGGCAGGGATCGGAATTACCTTCCTGCAAATGGGATTCATCTTTGCTTTCATGCTCGGTCTCGGCTGGCTGACTTTTGGAGGCTTTGCATGGGAATTTGATCCAATCGGCATTGTCTTAAAGAATACGCTGTTGTTCCTTGTCATCTTCATCTTCATCGGCTGGAATGAAGAACTGCTCTCGCGCGGCTATCATCTACAGACTCTTGCCAGCGGTATCAACCTGACCTGGGGAGTGATCATTTCCTCAGCGGTATTTGGATTGCTCCACCTCGGCAACCCGGGCGCGACATGGGTCAGCACAACAGGGATTTTCCTTGCGGGAATCTTTCTCGCTTATGGGTACGTCCGCACAAAGCAACTCTGGCTCTCCATTGGCTTGCACATCGGCTGGAACTTCTTCGAGGGCGTGGTATTCGGATTCCCCGTCTCAGGCCTGGATATTTACGCTCTGACTCGAATCCAGGTCACAGGTCCCGACATCTGGACAGGTGGCGCGTTCGGTCCAGAAGCGGGATTGATCGTTCTGCCATCGTTGCTTGCAGGAGTAGGGTTGATTTACTGGTTCACAAGAAATCGAATGGGAGAATAATATTCCCATGAGGTGGCTGGGAGTGGACCTCCCAGCCACCCTTGTGAGGGGAAGATGGCTCATGCGGAAAGAGCCTATCTCCTACTGGATGCATCCGCTTTGTCGGCGTGGGAGGTCATCCTCGTCTATACACTCAGCGGCAACACCCTGTTTCGAAGGAACTGTAATGTGCAGTCTGAAATCAGGGTAATTGTTGTCCGAGTACTGGATCGCGCCAGACCACATTCTGACTGCTGGCTCATTTGCAACCAATATCGATCCGGGCGCACTGACCTGCTGTTCCTGCGCTACAGCTGAAGAAGACCTGGTTGATCCTAATGAAGCCAGGAAGCCCGCCAACAAAGTTACCAACACAACCGACATGGTAAGAAATCGTTTTACGTTCATCGTTACTCTCCTTTGGATATCTACAGCGCTCGTACCAGGGCAGCAAGCACTGCCAGGACGCCAACCACTACCATGGGCGAGAGCAAGCCAGGCTTGCGCTTGCCACCGAGCAGTTCGTGCGCCCGCAGACTTTCAGCCGCGGCGCGGCGTTCGTCATTGCGGCGTTCGCACTCATATGCATAAGCATTGTTCAAATCGTTCGAATACATTTCAACTCCTTTTTTCTGGTGAGCATCCTGTTTTGCACTCGGAGTGCTCCTTGGGCGAATATCTGACTGCATTGTGACATGCAGCTGTCCTTTTTTCGTCTTTGCTAAAAGAAAAACTTTGAGACGCAAAAAAGACGCGGCTAAGGTAAATTTCCCCAAATGAAAGTGCTATACTCGACCTATTCACCCATTATCAATTTGCCGGTATAGGAGGATTCGATGCTCCAAATTCGACTTCTTGGACAATTTGATATTCGTCTGGATGGAAAACGCGTCACCGTCTCATCGCGAGCGGGTCAATCCCTACTGGCATATATTGCGCTGACAGCGGGTACGCCCCATCGCCGCGAAAAACTGGCGGGCATATTCTGGCCTGAAACATCCGATGAAAGTGCGCGTAAAAATTTACGGCAGGAGTTATGGCGCATTCGTAAAGCCCTCGCCGGGCAGAATCCCGTCACAGATTATCTGCTGGCTGATGAATTCACGATCACTTTCAATCGCAACGCGGATTACTGGCTCGACGCCACCCAGATCGAAAGACCCGATCTGGATATTCAATCGCTCACATCCAATCTTTCACTCTATCAAGGCGAACTGTTGCCTGGGTTCTTCGATGACTGGATCGTACTGGAACGCGAGCACATCCAGACGATCTTTGAAACCAAAATGGAACAACTGCTCAGCCAGCTGGTCGCGGCTGAACGTTGGATCGCAGTTCAGGAACAGGGTGAACGCTGGCTCGCGTTGGGGAATACACCCGAACCTGCCTATCGCGCGCTCATGCTCGCTCATGGAGCGCGCGGCGATATCGCAAAAGTGAGTTCCGTCTATCAACGCTGCATTGCCGATCTGGATGAAAAGCTTGGGCTTGAACCTTCTGCCGAAACCCGTGCCCTGTATGATGGCTTACTGAAAGGCACCCATACTACCACGCGCACGGCTGCGTTTCAACAATCTGGCACCGTCACCTTTCTATTTACCGACATCGAAGAATCAACCAACCTGCTCGATAAACTGGGGAATCAATACGCGACCGTGCTGGCGGATCACCACAAAATCATGCGCGCCGCCATCCAAAAATGGAACGGGCATGAAGTGGACACACAGGGCGATGCGTTCTTTATTACATTCACACGAGCGATGGACGCCATCCAATGCGCCGCTGAAGCCCAGCGCGCCCTGGCTACACATCCCTGGATTCACGGCAAACCCTTACGCGTGCGGATGGGTCTACATACTGGCGAACCACTCATCGCTTCCACAGGCTATGTGGGAATGGATGTACACCGCGCCGCGCGCATCGGTGATTCAGCCCACGGTGGACAGGTGTTGTTATCACAAACCACGCGTGAACTGATCGTTAATGACCTTCCCCAAGGCTTGTCGATTCGCGACCTGGGCGAACATCGTCTCAAGGATTTGAAATTCCCGACGCCCATTTATCAATTGGTGGTGGAAGGACTGCCTTTTGATTTCCCGCCGATCAGGACAAAATTCTCAGGCACAGAAGCGCCTACGCCAGGTGAGCCTCCATTTAAGGGTTTGCAATATTTTGACGAAATCGATTCGGAATTGTTCTTTGGCCGTGAAGTCCTCACCGCAAAATTGGTCAAGCGTTTGCGGGAGTCACAATTTCTATCGGTGATCATCGGCGCGTCGGGCAGTGGCAAATCCTCGGTCGTCCGAGCCGGAGTCATCCCAACACTTAAAAAGGGAGCCCAACTGATAGACGGGACAAATCCACCAGAAGACAGCCCCAACTGGCGCGTGCATGTTTTGACTCCCACCGCCCATCCGCTCGAGACGCTGGCAGTCGAACTCACGCGTGAATCGGAATCGGTCACCGCCGCTGCCACTTTGATGGATGATCTTATGCAGGACCCGCGCAGTCTCGGTTTGTTTCTGGAGCGCCAGACTCCCAGACGGCACACCCTGCTGGTGCTCGATCAGTTTGAAGAGCTGTTCACGTTATGTCGGGATGAATTTGAGCGCGAAGCATTCATCGATAATCTACTCAACGCCATCAATTTATCATCTTCCAACGCGGGAGGCAGTGAAAATATCACACTCATCCTCACCCTGCGCGCGGACTTTTATGCGCATCTGGCACAATACCCGGAACTGCGCGATGCAGTGGCACATCAGCAGGAATATATTGGACCGATGACAACCGAGGAACTGCGACGCGCCATCGAGGAACCTGCCAAACGTGCTTATTGGGCATTTGAGCCGGGTCTCGTGGATCTCATCCTGCGCGATGTGGGTGATGAGCCCGGTGCCCTGCCTTTGCTATCGCACGCGCTTCTCGAAACGTGGAAGCGCCGCGCGGGTCATACGCTCACACTCAAAGGCTACGCCGATGCAGGCGGCGTACGCGGCGCGATTGCCCATACCGCGGAAACTGTATATCAAAGCCTTTCGCCGTCAGAGCAAATGCTCGCTCGCAATATCTTCCTGCGTTTGACTGAATTAGGCGAAGGCACGGAAGATACACGTCGCCGCGCCTCGTTCGATGAGTTGATGTCGCACGCAGAAAATGCCGACGACGTGCGCGCGGTGTTGAACAGACTGGCGGAGGCGAGACTCGTCATCTTGAACGAGGACACAGTTGAGGTGGCGCATGAGGCATTGATCCGTGAGTGGCCCCAATTGCGTGAGTGGCTGACACAGGACCGCGAAGGAATCATCCTGCACCGTCATCTGACCGAAGCCGCGCAGGAATGGGAATTGCTCGAACGCGATGCAGGATCAGTCTATCGCGGCGCGCGCCTGGCGCAGGCAAGTGAATGGTCAGCGCTCAACCCGAATGCGTTGAACGCGCAGGAGCGGCTGTTTCTCGATGCATCGAATCACCAGATGCAGCGCGAAGAACAGGAGCGCGAGGAACAACGCGAACGCGAACTGGCAGCGGCAAAAGAACTGGCTGAGACTCAGCGCCAATCCGCTTCACGTTTGAGAATACGCAACCGCGTCATCACAACGGTGGGAATCCTTGCCGTCATTTTGGCAATGCTGGCGGGAGTGTTTGGCTTGCAATCGAATCAAAATGCAAATACTGCGCAAAACAATGCCGCCACTGCTCAGGTTGCTAAAGATAATGCCCTCAATGCACAGGCCACGGCTGAGTCTGAACGCTTGCAGACTGAGCATGAAAAGCAAATCGCTTTTTCGCGCGAACTGGCAAGTACGTCAATTGAAAACTTGACTGTTGACCCGCAGCGCAGCGTTCTGTTGGCACTGCAAGCCCTTTCTGAATCTTACACTCAGCAAGCCGAGGCAGCACTGCACCGGGCGGTGATTGCCTCGCGCTTGTTGCAATCGCGCTCCACGCCGGGCCTGGATTTCGGCGACCCGGCCTTCAGTCCGGATGGCACGCGTATTGTTATCACCAGTTGTGATCAAGCTGACTGCGATAATACTTTAAACTCCCAAGTCCTGGATGCGACAACGCTGGAAACTTTATTTACCATGCCTGGTTTCTTTGCAGGCTCTACTTGGACTAAGGTAAATGGCTTAGTAACGATAAGCCCTGCTGGTGATTCGAACGCTTCCATTGTCAGCTTTTGGGATGATCACGGAGTAATGGTATCCACCACTACTTTGGCGATTCCATTTATAGGTCCTATATGGATGGAAGTTAGCCCTGACCGGACGCGCATGGGTGCCATGACGGAGGACGGTAGCATAACAGTTTGGGATTTGACCAGCAGCGAGAAGGTACAAACGTTTCACCAGGCGGAAGGAGCAGGGTACTTCTCCACGTTCTTTAGCTCGGATAGCAAGTACTTATTAGTGGTCACGTATGCACCCAATCAGACCAGGCTGCTGAATATCGATTCGGGTCAGGAAGTATTTTCAAATTCCAACGGCGGCGGGGAATCGGCAATTGCGCCAGATGGTAAAACCTTTGCTATTACATTCGGACCTGTGAAGCTTTGGGACGCGGCCTCTGGGCAATTCCTGCGCGAAATGGCGCCAAGGGAAACCGGTAGTGTCCGAGACCTCAAGTTTAGTCTGGATGGTACCCGGCTTGCCATGCCCTATTCAAATGGGAAGGCTCAAATCTGGGATACCACAACTGGCGAGAGTCTGCTTACCTTGTTCGGCGTTGCACCCGATGCCTGCACTGTGGCGATCAGCCCGGACAACTCGCGGTTACTAATTGCGACCTGCTCTGGCCAACTCCAAATCTGGGGCATTTCACCTGAGTACAGCCGAGAGTGGTTGACTGTGCCCATCGAATCGGAAGACAACCTCGTAGCCCTCTCCCCCGATGGAACCCGCTTCGCGGCGTCCGGCCCGGGCAATACCGTTGAGGTGCGGGATGCAGCATCAGGGCAATTGCAACTCACTTTGATCGGCCACACAGGTACTAATCTCGGGCTGGCGTTCAGCCCAGATGGGATGCGCCTGGTAACTGCCAGCATGGACAAAACTGTCAAAGTTTGGGATGTCGCGACAGGCAAAGAATTGTTGACACTCGTAGGTCATAGCGCTGAAGTGGATGAGGTTGTATTCAGCCCCGATGGGACGCAGATCGCGACGATTGGCTATGACAATACTGCCCGGCTCTGGGATGCGACCTCCGGCAAGTTGTTACTTACGCTTAACGCGTACTCAGAAACGTTGAACGTGACCCAATCTATTGGGATTGCCTTCAGCCCGGATGGGCGGTATTTAGCGACAGCCAGCAGTGGGCCGCTTAAAATTTGGGATAGCGCTACAGGAAATGAGCTCCGCACTCTACCACTCTCAGACTTAAAGGCAGCCTCAGTCGCCTTCAGCCTTGATGGAAAACGGATAGCAGTAGGCATGGCGTACGGTGCGGCCAGTGTGTGGGATGTCGCTAATGGGACAAAACTCTTCGACCTCGTCGGTCATACCGGCACAGTGAGTGATATCACATTCAGCTCCGATGGAACTCGCATTGCCACCTCGGGCACAGACAATACCGCCAAAGTATGGGACGCGACCACAGGCAAGTTGCTACTTACGCTGACGGGCCACACTTATGAAGTAGGTGCCATTGCCTTCAGCCCTGATGGAACACGCCTTATAACAGCATCCGATGATAGCACCATTCGCGTGTGGGCATTGCGTCTGGAAGATTTGGTGCAGATTGCCCGCTCGCGGCTGACGCGTGAACTGACGGCGGAAGAATGTCTGACGTATTTACACATGGACTCATGCCCGAGCAATCCTTGAAATACAAAGACCTCGGAGTTTTTGAAAAACTCCGAGGTCTCATTGATCACTGCTTACTGATTTAGGTTCCTTCTTCCCAAGAGCCCAAGTACTTTACCTGTTCAGGGGTAAGGATGTCGATCTTCACGCCCATCGCTTCGAGCTTGAGGCGTGCGATTTCCTTGTCAATATCCTCAGGCACTGAGTAAACCTTCTTCTCGAGTTTGTCAGCGTTCTTCGCCATGTATTCGGCAGATAAAGCCTGGTTGGCGAAGGACATGTCCATGACGGAGGCAGGATGCCCTTCGGCGGAAGCGAGGTTGATGAGTCGCCCTTCGCCGAGGATGTTGATCTTACGTCCGTCTTTGGTGGTGTATTGATCCACGAACGGGCGGACGAGATTGGGCTTGCCAACGCTCATCTTCTCCAACGCAGGGATGTTGATCTCTACATTGAAGTGTCCGGAGTTCGCAACGATCGCGCCGTCTTTCATCACCTTAAAGTGTCCTTCATCGATCACGTTGATATCGCCGGTAACGGTGCAGAAGATATCACCGATCTTCATGGCTTCCATCATCGACATCACCTGGTAACCATCCATGACCGCTTCAAGCGCCTTCATCGGATCGACTTCCGTGATGATGACCTGTGCGCCCATGCCGCGTGCGCGGGACGCGAGACCGCGTCCGCACCAGCCGTAGCCTGCCACCACGAAATTTTTTCCAGCCAGCAGGACGTTCGTCGCGCGGATGATCCCGTCGATGGTGGATTGACCTGTACCATAGCGGTTGTCAAAGAGATGTTTGGTCAGCGCGTCGTTCACCGCAATGATAGGAAACTTCAAAATCTTATCTGCTTCCATCGCTTTCAAGCGAATGACACCTGTGGTCGTCTCTTCGGTGCCGCCGATCACGCCCGCCAGCAATTCCTTGCGCTCTGTATCGGAGAGTCCTTTTGCCCAGCTTGATAGCGAAGGCTCAAGTTTTTCAAAGCGACCCATCTCGATGAAGAACAGGGATGACACAAGGTCTGCGCCATCGTCCATCGTCATTTGCGGTTTGTGTTCGAGCGCGGCACGGATGTGTTTGTAATACGTGACGTTATCTTCGCCCTTGATCGCGAAGGTGGGAATCTCATATTGATTCACCAGTGCCGCGGCAACATCATCCTGCGTGGAAAGCGGGTTGGAAGCGGTGAGAACAATGTCCGCACCTCCATCCTGCAACGTGACCATTAAGTTGGCAGTCTCGGTCGTCACATGCAGACAAGCCGAAACGCGCAAACCCTTGAGCGGCTTCTCTTTCTTGAAGCGCGCACGGATCTGACGCAGGACAGGCATTTCGCGCTCCGCCCAATCCATACGACGGCGTCCGCCTTCGGCTTGATTCAAATCTTTGATATCGTAGTTACTCATTTAGTGCTCCTTTATTTTTCCTACTCGGTGGTCGAGTAGTTCCGAGCGGCAGCAAGGAACATATCGAGACCACCACTATAAAAGTATTTATCTTATATGTTGGTCTCGATACTGGCGAGAATAACACTCGCCCACTCGACCAACGGGTTCACTAATTACAACAAATCATCCAACTTGCCACCATCATCAAAATGTTTTCTAAAACGCTCCACAAAATCCTTCCTTGTGTAACTGTGGCTTTGCGGACCGCGTTGTTCAAGGCAATATACAGCGGCAAGCGAGCCGATCTCGCCACATAACTTCCAATCGAAGCCGCGCGAGTAACCTGCAAGGAATCCACCACGGAAGGCATCGCCAACCCCTGTCGGGTCAACGACCTCATCCTCGGGCACGGTCGGGATGTGGACCGAATCACCACCCATGTAAAGGTCGGCGCCATCCTTGCCGCGCGTAATCACCAATACTTTCACATGTTCAAGGATTTGGTCAAGACTCCAACCCGTTTTCTTGGAGATGAGTCCGAACTCGTAATCGTTGCAGAACAGGAAGTGCGCGCCTTCCATATCGCGCGCCAATTCGCTTCCTTCCAGACGAAGGACCTGCTGGCTGGGATCATAGAGATAGCTAATGCCAAGCTCCCGGCATTCGGCTGGAAATTTCTTCATCGCATCCGGCGCGCTCGGTGAGACGATGACAAGGTCCGGTTTTTTATCCAACTCCTTCAGGGATTGTGTCGCGGAGTATCCCATCGCTCCAGGGTAGAAAGAGGCAATTTGAGCGGAGGCATGATCCGTTGTCGCGAAGAACGAGGCGGTGAATTCACCGGGAATCACTTTCATGAGGGAAGTGTCCACACCTCTTGAATCAAGCCAGTTGCGATAATCCGAAAAATCTTCGCCTACCGTAGCCATGACGCGCGGTCTCTCGCCAAGCAATGCCATCGTATATGCGATATTCGGCGCAATGCCGCCGCGCTGTTTGGACATCGAGTCCACAAGGAACGAAAGGCTGATGGAAGCCAACCTTTCAGGAAGGATTTGTTCCTTGAAGTGACCTGGGAAGGTCATCAGGTAGTCGTATGCAACAGAGCCGGTTAAAAGAATGTCCATTGTTTTCCTATGCTCTGAACGCCGTCCTCGGCGTTCAGCCTTCGCCGTCCACAGGATGCTTCGCAAAGGACGGCGAAGGAAGCAGATGATTCGCAGTAAAAGGCGTGGCGCTTGAGCGCCACGCCAATGTCAGCGGGCAAAAGTTTATCATGGCATAACTGTATTGTCTAGAAAATAAGATTACAAATTTTTTTTATTCAGAACCCGCTTCCAAATCGACCTTGCAGTGATTGATAGCTTTGATATGCAAGAAAGCCAAACAGGAGCGCCATGAAAATACTACGAAATATAAACAAACCGATCAACGCAACAAGCCCACCAGCAACAACGGAAAGCCATAGGGACTTGCGAACACCATCCAAAGGATCATACTGAACGAGAATGTTTCGCGCAACCTGACCGCCATCCAGCGGGAAAACAGGCATGAGGTTGATCACTCCCCAAAAGATATTGACCCAGAGTAACATCGTGACCAGCAGATTCACCATCCTGCCGCCGAACGGCATCACTGCCGTTAATGGCAATGGGATAAAACCCAACAACCAGGTTGTAACGACTGATCCGCCAGTGATCAAAACAACCGTGAGCACGAGTGCCGCAAGCAAAAATCCTGCGCCAGGCCCGGCCAGAGAGATAAATATCTGCTGATTGGGTGTGGGAGCGATATTTGCCAACCCGGTTCCCCAATAGACCGGCTCTGGTATAGTCAAGCCGCCTGCAAAGTGAAGCACAATCTGTGATGCTTGACCATTGCGACGGAATGCCAGCGCGTGACCCAACTCATGAACCAGGATGGATAAAAAGATAACCAAAATCCAGACCGGGAGCAGGAGTATATCCCCTGAAGAACCCAGTAGAAGACCTACAAGCCAAAACAATGGGTGGACGCGAACGGGAATACCGGCGATGGTAAAACGAAGGTCATAACGAGTGGGGGGTGGCGGTTGAAAAAGCAACATTTATATACCCAGCACAGCTTTCTTCAAATTGACATCAAAAGGTGGATAAACGACGCCATTCTCGGTCACGATCGCGGTGACCAACCGATTCGGTGTGACATCGAAAGCAATGTTACGCGCCTTCGCATTCTTTGGAGCAACACGTTCGCCCTGGAATTCCAGGCCAAGGACCTCTTCGGGATTTCGTTCTTCGATGGGGATCAAGTCGCCGTGAGCAAGCGATAGGTCAATGGTTGAGGTGGGGACAACCGGGTAAAACGGAACGCCGTTATCATGCGCGGCGAGTGCCAGCATATAAGTTCCGATCTTGTTTGCCACATCGCCGTTGGCGGCGGTACGGTCTGAGCCGACAAAACATTTTTGTGCTTTGCCCGCTTTCAGGAAATATCCCGCCGTATTATCGCTGATGATCTCGTATGGGATTCCATATTGTTCCAGCTCCCAGGCGGTGAGGCGCGCGCCCTGCAAACGCGGACGCGTCTCGTCAACAAGAACATGGATCCGTTTGCCTTGTTCGTGCGCAGTGTGGATGACTCCGAGCGCGGTACCCCAATCCACGGTTGCGAGTGCGCCTGTGTTGCAGTGATGGATGATGGTGTCGCCATCATCGATCAAAGTCGCACCATGTTCTGCCATACGCTTGTTGATCTCCACATCTTCGTCCGCGATGCATTGAGCTTGATCCAAAACAATCTGACGAAGCTCTTCAACGCTTCTTTCTTCTTTCATCTTTCCTACCACACCCATTACCCTATCCACAGCCCATGCGAGATTCACTGCAGTTGGACGCGCAGCTTTCAAAGTGGTGGCAGCGGCCCGTAAATCGGCAATCAAGTCATCGTCGGAAGTGGAAGCGGATTCGAAACCTGCGAGGGCAAGTCCAAATGCAGCCGCAGCTCCAATGGCAGGTGCGCCGCGTACGACCATATCCTTGATCGCGTGAGCAACAGATCGATGTTCCGTGTATGAAATGACTTCAAATCGACCGGGCAGGATTCGCTGGTCGATCATCTTGAGTTGGTTAGCTTCCCAGAATACGGTTCTCATAATTGCAGGAGTGTAGCACGCGATTAGGCGGTTGTAAAGTTTTTTGAAATTGCCATGAGAAAAGTACAAAACTCATGTGGCACGAACCCAAAAATATGACATAATAAGCTGATACACAGCGGTCACGCTGATTGAGTTCGATAATTCTGTTGTAAGGAGGAGATGATGTTCTCCATGACGAAGAAAGTTGTTTCTATCCTTGTAACAGGCTTTGTACTTTTCAGCCTGTTCGCCTGTCAACCAGCCGCCAATCAAGCGGCTGAAGAGGGAATTGTAATCGTCATTCCGGAAGACCCGCCCAGTTTCAACCCGGCGATCACAGATGCAGGATACGATTCATTGGTGATGGAACTGGTGATGATGGGTCTTGCCGACCTCGACGCGGATGGGAATCCGTTCCCCGAATTGGCGGCGGAATTGCCCACTTCAGAAAACGGGGGTGTCGTGATCGATGAAGAGAACGGCACGATGGATGTGATATGGAATTTGCGCACCGATGTCAAGTGGTCGGATGGTATTCCAGTTTCAAGCGATGATGTCATCTTTACCTATAACGCCATCATCGACCCGGCCTACGGCACATGGATTCCCGGCATCGATTACATTGACGATGTTGAAAAAGTGGATGCCGATACGATCATCGTTCATTACAACACGGTTTATCCCGGATATCTCACTCAATTCGGCGGGGAACTCATCGTGATCTGGCCTGCGCACTATTGCGATGCAACGCAGGGATTCTCCGCCTGGGATTGCGCCCGAACACCGTTAAGCAATGGACCTTATGTGCTCCAGGAATGGGTCAACGGCGATCACATGACCTTTACGCGGAACCCGGATTTCTTCGATAAGGGTAAGCCCGAAATATCAAAGATCACGGTCCAGATCGTGCCGGATGAAACCGTCCGCAAGACAATGCTGATCAACGGCGACGCCGATCTCGATATGTGGACGACCGAGCCCATCATCGCAGACTTGAAGGACAAGCCGAATGTTCAAGTCAGCCTTAGTCCGAATAACCGCTGGGTGTTCCGTTTGTTCTTCAACCTCGCGGCAAAGGGGACGACGGATCCGGTTGCCACGCCGCATCCGATCCTCTCGAATGTGGACGTCCGCCGCGCCATTCGCATGGCGATTGATGTGGAAACCATTTCAAAGGAATTCTTCTTCGGATATGCCCAACCCGCATGGACGGAATTCTTCCGCGAACCGTACGTGTGCAACAACATCCTGCGTCCCAAATTTGACCCCGAAGGTGCAAAGGCAATGTTGGAAGCCGCTGGCTGGAAGGACACAGATGGTGACGGAATCCGCGAATGTCAGGGATGTGGCACCGCCGAAGACGGCTACAAGATGGAAATGGAGTTTATCACCTACGGCGAGTACGGTGAAGCCCTCGAGCTTTCACAGCAGTTGATCGCTGAGATGCTTGGGAATGTGGGCATCAAGATGAACATTTCCATTGTGGAAGGCAGTGTGCTTTGGGCGGCATCGGAAGATGGTGGCATCGAACAGAACGGAAACTTCGATATCGACATCTACGATGATGGCTATGCAGGCATCGACCCGACCGATTTCATCTACGGCTATTACCATTCGGCTTCGGCAACGCCTGATTACGGCACCAACTATGGGCGCTGGATGAACGAAGAGTTCGACGCGTTATTGGATGAATCCTATACGCTCGATACCGCCGCGAGACAGGAAAACTTCTGCAAGATGGCTGAGATCCTGGAAGCAGAATTACCCGAAGCCCTGCTCTTCACTGCCGTGAACGCGGATGCGCATTCCGTACGATTGCAGAATGTCCAATCATCCACGAACGATTTGGTGACCTGGAACGCAAAAGACTGGACTCTCGCAAAATAAATGGCGACCTATGTTGCGAGACGTCTGATCCAAACCGCCGTCCTATTATTCCTTCTCAGCATCCTTCTTTTTGCATTGGTAAATCTCGCTCCGGGTGGACCACTGGCGGGCCAGGGCCGCAGCCGCCAGATCCGCCCGGAGAAGGTTGAAATTCTCAAGAGGCAATTCGGTCTCGATAAACCGCTCCCCACTCAATATCTCATCTGGCTGGTCGGCAATGACTGGATGAAAGTGGATGTGGATGTTGACGGCATAAACGAGAGCTATGGCACGCGTCAGGGAGTTTTGCGCGGCGATTTTGGCTTTTCCTACCGAACGCGCCAGCCTGTTCTTGCCGAGATAGGGCAGAGACTGCCAAACACCTCCCTGTTGATGTCAGTCACACTGCTTGTGGGGCTATTATTCGCGATACCCATTGGGATCATCTCCGCCATCCGGCAATATTCATCGTTCGATATCACCGTCACAACGCTCTCGTTTGCCGGGCAAGCCATCCCGGAATTTTTTCTGGGACTGGTCCTCATCCTGGTTTTCTACGCGTGGTTGAAGAATCCATTTACTGGAGAGCCGCTTCTTCCTGCGGGTGGGATGACTTCGTTAAATGTAACCGGACTCGCCCTCGGGGATCGGATGGCGCATTTGATCATGCCGGTGGTGACTGGCGCCCTCGGGTGGATCGCGTGGTATTCCCGCTTCCTACGCTCCAGCATGTTGGATGTGGTCAACAAGGATTATCTTCGCACGGCGCGCGCCAAAGGCTTGCCAAACTGGATGGTGCTTTACAAACACGCATTGCGAAATGCATTGGTCCCGCTGATTACGATGCTTGCGCTCGATCTTCCAGCCATCTTTGGCGGCGCGGTCTTCGTGGAGACGATCTTTTCGTGGCCCGGCATGGGAAGGTTATACTTCACTGCCGCAGTGGATCGCGATTACCCCGTTCTACTTGCCATCCTGATGATGGGCGCAGCGGCCATCATTCTTTCCAATCTGCTTGCAGATATTCTCTACTCATCCCTCGACCCGCGCGTCAGATATGAATAACATCCCGCTTCAAATTTGAACCGCGAAGTCCGCAAAGATCGCGAAGAAAACCATTAAAACTTTGCGCTCTTAGCGTGCTTTGCGGTAAATCGCTCCATAAAACAATGACACAGACACTTGGCGAACTCCCACAAATCGAATACGGAGGGTCGGGTGCGTTTGCTGAAGCCGCTTCCATGGGCATGGGCGTATGGAAAAAATTCCGCAGGCACCCGGGTGCCATCGCGGGTTCGATCATCCTCCTCCTTTTGATCGCGCTCGTCCTCTTCGCCCCATTGTCCCCGTATGACCCGGAAGCATCGAGCATGTCCGAGCGGCTTCAATCGCCATCGTGGCGGCATCCAATGGGCACCGACGCGCTGGGACGCGACCTTCTCACTCGCGTGTTATATGGCGGTCGCATCTCGCTCCTCGTCGGCCTGCTCGTGGTGGGGATTTCCATCTCGATCGGCGTCCCGGTGGGCGCGCTCGCCGGTTATTACGGAGGCAGGCTCGATACCGTCCTGATGCGCATCACGGATACATTTCTCACGCTCCCGACCTTGCTGGTCCTCATCCTGTTGAGCGCCATCCTGCGCGAAGTGGAATTTCCACTCTTCGAAAGGAACAGCGTTTTGACGATCGGACTCGTGATCGGGATCCTCTCTTGGATGATTTTCGCCCGGCTGGTACGCGCCAGCTTCCTCACGCTGCGCGAACTGGACTTTGTGTCTGCCACGCGTGCCCTGGGCGGCTCTGACCTTCGAATTATCCTGCGGCACATCCTGCCAAATTCGATCGGTCCGATCATCGTTGAAGCAACACTGGAAATGGGGTATGCTATCATTGAAGAGTCCGGGTTGAGTTTTCTTGGCTTCGGCATTCAGCCCCCCACTCCTTCATGGGGCAACCTGCTCAGCAACGCCCAGGAAAATTTCACCAAATATCCCTGGCTGGCGATCTTCCCGGGCTTGATGATCTTTCTGGGGATCATATCGGTAAATTATATTGGTGATGGTTTGCGGGACGCGTTCGATCCTTATAAGGTGATTGAGAAAGCCGGCGAATACTAAGAAGACTTCCGCTTTACGGAGTCCGAAGTCTCCAGACTTCGGATGCAAAATTAGGAAATTTTGCACTCCAAGCGAAAGTCCTGAATAATTTTTCAAATCTAAAGGAGGCGTATATGTCCAAAGAATTGCTGAGCGCCATGGCGCAAAGCATCATTGACGGGGAGGCTGAGGTCGCCGCAGATCTGGCGAAACAATCCATTGAAGTTGGGATGGATCCGCTGGAGGCCATCACAAAGGGATATGTTGCCGGGGTGAATGAGGTGGGGGATAGTTATTCATGCGGGAATGTGTTTTTGCCAGAGCTCGTCATGGCTGGCGAAGCAATGAAGGCCGCCATCGCGGTTCTGGAACCTGAGCTTAAAAAGAGAGGCGCGGCGCGGGACATCCTTGGCAGGGTGGTCCTGGCAACTGTCGAAGGGGATATTCATGAGATCGGCAAGTCGCTTGTTGGCACCATGTTGACCGCCTCCGGCTTCGAAGTCTACGATCTTGGGGTGAATGTGCCCGCGGAAAAGATCATGGCGAAAGCGGAGGAAGTCAACGCCGATATTATCGGGTTGAGCGCGCTTCTCACCACCACCATGATCCGGCAAAAAGAAGTGATCGAAGCCATGGACAAAAAGGGACAGCGCAAGCATACCAGGGTGATGATCGGGGGCGCTCCCGTGACAACCGATTGGATGAACAAGATTGGAGCGGATGGCTTTAGCGAAGATGCCATCGGGGCGGTCAATACGGCCAAACTGCTGATGGACGCGCCGCAGTAACGGATTGATTTGCTACCGTACATCTCGACCGCGAAGCCCGCTGAGTCTGCTAAGAAAATCTTTAAAACTTTGCGTTCTTTGCGCTCTCCCTGGCACCGGGCAGGTGTAGCGGTAAAAATAGCACCGTGTATGGTAGTGAAGGGACTGATAAAAAGTCTGGCGAATTTGTGACATTTAATCTTCTTGATTTCGCACATATACTATACAATCGCGCCTGGTGGAGGCCCCATGAAAACAATACTACAAAGCAAAAGCAAAAAAGCCGTCATTGACACAGCTGGTCCATTCACAACGATCGGCGAGAAGATCAACCCGACGGGCCGCAAGAAACTCGCCGCCGCGCTGCAGGAGGGAAATTACGATTACGTCCGTGACCTTGCGAAGAAACAGATCGATGCGGGCGCGGATATCCTGGATGTCAACGTCGGCATGGCTGGCACAGACGACGAAGTCTTTCTTCCAAAGATCGTTCAAATGCTGGTGGACGAGTTCGATATCCCGCTCTGTCTCGATACGCCGAACCCAAAGGCATTGGCGGCTGCGCTTCCGCTCGTGCCGGGCAAAGTTTTGGTTAATTCGGTGAACGGCGAAGATAAATCTCTCGATGCAGTTCTTCCCCTGGTCAGGGAGCATAATGCCG
>Ga0210377_10001451_pt1 | contig 21699 bp, 38 predicted proteins | sample PLM4_65_b1redo_FD_155480 | JGI IMG/M metagenome (GOLD analysis project Ga0210377, IMG submission 155480) | Groundwater sediment microbial communities from an aquifer in East River, Colorado, USA - PLM4_65_b1 redo | ecosystem: Environmental > Terrestrial > Soil > Riparian zone | place: USA: East...
GCGGTGAAGCTGAACGCGCCACCCTTCGGGCTGACGCCGCAGACACCCTTCTCGCCCAGCACGCTGAAGTGAATGCAGGCCATGGTCAGATTCCTTCCAGCGCGACGGAGGTGATTTTGATTTCGTTGGAGTCGAGCGGCCCGAACGTGCCGCGGAGGAACGCGCCGGTGGCCTGCTCGCGGGCGCCGGTCTCGTTGGCGGCGTAGAAGACGTCGGCGCCCTTCTTCTCGCCGCACACCCACTCCACGCGCCACGGCAGCGAGGCCTCGGTGCGCAGGCCCAGCGCCTTCAGCAACGCCTTCGCCTCCTCCGGCGGAACCTGCACGATGGTGTTGTGGTTCACCACGCCGGAGGTGACGCACTGGCGCAGGCGTGCGATGGCGCTGTCGAGGTCTTTGCTCACGGTGTCACCGCGGCATTCAGGTGCAGCCGCACCTGCTCGGCGTTGCGGAGGAGGAAGCTGGCGACGAGTCCACCGACCGCCTCGCTGTCCGCGAAGAACTCGGTCCCGTGCTCGTGCTCCTTCGGCTTCCAGTGCGCCATCTCGTGGATGAAGGTGCGCAGCGGCTCCGGTGCGCTCGGGTCCTCGAAGTACTTCTTGCCGTAGCCCTTCACGACCGGGCCGACGTAGAAGGCCATCGTCTGCGTGTCGCGGTCGAACGTGGCGGTGAAGCCCGGGTCGCCCTTGTTCATCGTCACCTTGCACGGGCGCTTGATGGCGGCCGAGAGGTACTCGAAGAAGGTGACGAAGCGAACCATCTCCTGCGCCATCTCTTCGAGCTTCAGCGGCGGGCACAGCTCGCCCTTGCGCGCCTCCAGCACGTCTTTGACGCTCACCCCCGCGCCGTTGTACTTCAGCAGGTCGCGCACCGCCTCAGGCAGCGTGCGGAGCTGAACCGCCTCGACGTGCTGCCCCGTCGCACGGGCGAACTCCTCCCCCGACGTGGCGTACGGCAGACCGCCCGTCCACGCCTGCGCGATGAGCTTGCGCGTCTCCATCGACAGGTCGTACGGCGAGGCGGCGGCCTGGAGCGCGACGTTCGAGCGCAACTCCGAGGGCTCGGTGATACGCCCCGCCTTCACGCGAGCGTCGAGGACTCGAGCGAAGAGCTGCCGGCGGTACGAGTCCGTCACCGTGTCGCGCCGTTCACGAAGAATCACCCTCTGCTGAACGTCCATCGAGACGGGCGACGACGGAGCCTCCTCGACGGGAATGCCCAGCTCGTAGATGAAGGCCTTCTCACCCGGCGGCGGGGAGAAGCACTCGACCGTGGTGTCGCGTGTGCGGTCGCGAGCCTTGCGGTCACCGTCGTCGACTTCGTAGATGACGGTCGGCAGGCTCAGCGCGTACGTCTCGGCCGCCTCGAATGGCACCACCTGGGCGTAGACCGGCGGAATGCTCTTGTCCGTCTCGCTCAGGTCCTGGAACGCGAGGTTCAGCGCGATGTTCTTCGGAGCCCTGACCCTCTTGATGAAGTCGACGATTCCCTTCGCCGCCGGCTTGCCCCAGGCGCGGCAGAAGCAGGTCACCTCGGTGCCGACCTCGGTGCGCCCGTACTTCGGGAGCGTGCGACGGGACCACTCGCCGCCCTGCTTGCGCTCGAACTGCAGCGCGTCGATGTTCATCGAGCGGATGGTCGTCTTGTTGGCGACGGAGATGATTTCCTTCAGCCCGCGCCCCATGCGGCCGCGCTTCAGGGGGCTGTCTTCCTTGTCGCTGAGGAAGATGGTGAAGAGGTGCCGCTCGTCCTTCACGCCCTGCGGCGCGTTGTCGACGACGACCACCGTCGTGCCCAGGCGAGAGCCGTGGTAGGTGACGAGGACGTCGAGCTTGGTGACTCCGGCCTCGTCGAGCGCGTTCTGCACCAGCTCGCGAACGAGGTGCTGCGGCGGACGGTCGAGATTTTGACTTCTCCAACCGTCGGGGTCAGCAACGAAAATCGAGTCGGCGGTAGCCATGTGCAGGTTCCTTTCAGTTTGAACATCAACTGCGTCCGTCCATCTGCTGCATTTGCTGCGACAACAACATCATAATCACTCACGCTGACGTGTCAAGTACCCACGTTACTGACGAACGCCGGCCGGGCAGATGGTCGGGCAGCCGCCCGGCATCCAGCTGCAGCCCGGCCCGCCGTCGCGTGCGGCCTCGTAGCGCTCGTCGTCAAGGCAAGCGCGCAGCAGCCCGAGCACGGGGAACACGTCGGTGTCCCAGCCCTCGTGCGCCGCGGAGTCATCGGCGCAGCGCTGCGCGACGTGCGCCAGCTCGTGAGGCAGGTAGAGCGCGTCGACTACGAGAACCCGGCGCGAGTCGCAGAGCGTTCGGCCGGAGACCGTCTCGCCCTCGTGTCCACGCCTCGGGTCGGGGATGAAGTCGACCAGCTGCACCGTGAAGCCGCGCGACGCAGCGCAGACGTCGTGCAGGCGCGTGTCGGCGCTCATCGCGAACACCTTCCCCACCATGCGCTCGAGTTTCTGAACCTCAGCCACGTCGAGACCGACGACGACGTCCATGCCGCAGTCCGTTGGGCCTTCCGCGCCGGTCACGCCGCAGCCGGTGAGAACGAACAGCACCAGTGTGCACACTCTCATGCGGCCTCCTTGCCATACTTCGCCAGCGCGAGCGCCATCAGCTCACCGATTCGTTCACCACGTGCCAGCCGGTAGTCGGACTCGACGCGCATCGCCCCGACGTCGTCGACCTCGTCGTATTCGAGCGCCTGTGCCAGCGTCAGCGGACGGGGCACGAACCTCACCAGCTGCGGCACCTGCTTCTTGCCGGTGCGCCGCGGGGTGCCGCGCGTGGCGTAGAGCCCCATGTACGGGCGCACGTAGCGGTAGACCGTGCCGCGGTCGGTGTCGGGGTCTTCGAGGCGCGTGTGCACACCGTCGGCGTTGGACCACTCCGGCTCCGCTTCCACGACACCACAGGTGCACGGCGCCGGGACCCAAACGAGATTGTCCTCGTCCTCGAAGAAGGAGACGTCCTCGCGCAGGTCCTTGCCCGCCCAGGCCATCAGGGCGGGCTTGTCGGCGTCGCGAGTGTGCACGCCGCGCTCCGCCTCGATGCTGGGGAACTCGCAGTCGTCCGCGTGGTGCCCGTCGAGGCGCTGGTCCGTGTAGACCACCTGCACCTTCTGGGTGTTCATCCGCGGGCCGTGTAGGTTGAAGCGCTTGCGCACCATCTCCTGCTCATCCGCGCGCAGCTCGCGGAGCTTCATCCACTCCACCTTGCGCGTGATGCCACTCACGGCGCGAAGACCCTGACGAGGTCGCGAGCCTTGAACGTCAGCGTGCTGGTGAAGCTCGGCGGGCCGCCGGCCGGGTCCTCCACGTCGACAGCCACCATGGGCGTGGTCTGCCCGAACACCTTGACGACCGTGCGCACGCCGGTGGTGGTGTTGATGCAGTCACCGGGCATCAGCCGGCGGGCCTCGACGGGTACCGCGTTCAGCTTCACCAGCGCGATTGCCAGCTCCTGCACTGCGGGCTCGATGTGGACGCGCCACGTGGGGAACAGGCGCCGCAGCTCGGTGAGCCCCGCGAGTCCGCACGTGGTTGCGGTCTTGCCGCGCTCACCGGGCACGGTCGTCAGGGGAATGGTGCAGTAGAGCGGCTCGTCGTGGCTCCCGCCGGGCTGGTACACGCTCAGCGGCCGCGTGGGGTCGAGCCACAGCACGCCGTCTTCGGTCGTGTCGGGCGTGCTGCCCGAGTTGTCGGCGAGGGCGCACTGCGAGGCGTCCTGGCTGTTCAGCTGGGTGAAGATGCGGTGGCCGGACTTCTCCAGGCGCGTCATCAGCTTCCACTTCGGTTCGTGCAGCAGGGGGGTTTCCATGTGTCGTTCCTCCGATACGCCGGGTGTGAGTCTACGCCTTCGCCTGGGTGAGCTGCGAGTGCTTCGCTTCGAGCTGCGCCAGCGCGTCGGCCAGCTGGGGGTTCGCGTCCTTCTCCATCAGCTGCTTGACGTTCTTGATTGCGGCCGCGACCGCTTCGAGCGTGTCGCCGGTGACGGCCGCGGCGGCCGTGACGTTCGCCTCGTGCGTCGCGCTGACGGAGTCGACGTAGACCAGCTCCTTCTTCGCGCGGGTGATTGCCACGTAGCGGATGAAGATTTCGTCCTGGCTCTTGTCGGCCTTCTTCGCCTTGCCGCTCGCCTTCACGCCGTCCTTCGCCTTGAACGTGTGCTCCAGGAGGAACACGCGGTCAGTCTCCAGGCCCTTCGCCTTGTGGACGGTCATGCAGACCACCTGCTCACCGTTCGCGGCGTTGTCGGCGAACAGGTCGGTGATACGCGCGGTCAGCTCCGTCATCCCCGAGAGGCCCTCAGCGATGGCGCGCAGCGTGTCGGCCTTGTCGTGAATCTGGTCGCACTTCGCCTCAGCCTGCTCGTCCGTCTTCGCCGTCTTCGTCGCGCGCTCACACTCGCGCTCTTCCCAGCGGTTCAGCTTGAGCAGGAAGTCGGTGAGGCTCTTCGCGTTCAGCTTCCCGACGAGCGTCACCAGCGTGGTGCCGATGTCCTTGCCCTCGACCTTGCACCGCTTGCCGGCGCGGAGGAACGAGAGGCAGGTGGCGACCAGCGGCGCGTTCGCGCGGCTGAGGATGAAGTCGCCGGGCTGAGCCTGCTTCACCAGCTCACGGTCGGTGCAGTGGGTGACGGAGCCTTCGGCGTTCGACGCGTGCGCCACGTAGCCGGGCACGAGGCGGGCGGCTTCAGCGACGATGGCACGGCCGCAGCGGTAGGTCTCGGGGAGCGTCATCTCGACGATTCCGCCCTTGCCCTCGGTGCTCATCTCCGCCTTGAGCTTGTCCATCGAATCGGCCGCCGCGCCGCGGAACCGGTAGAGCGCCTGGAAGCGGTCACCGACCACCACGAAGCGGCCGCCCTGGCGGAGCAGCCCACGCGCCAGCTTGAGCTGAACCAACGACGTGTCCTGGCACTCGTCGACGACGACCATGTCGTAGCGGGGGTTCACCCAGCTGTTCGCGATGGGGAGGTAGCACTGGTCGTCACCGTCGACGGAGCAGTCGTAGTGCGGGTGCTGCCGGCTCAGCGTGTGCGCCGTCGCGGCGAGCTTCATCGCGGCGAGCGCGAGCTTGGCGATACGTGCGGTGTTCCAGCCCTCTTCCTCCCACTGCTCGTCGGGGGTGAGGTCGTGCTCGCGGGCGAGGTCTTCCATCTCCACCTGGGGCGCGTCGGTCCACTCGCGGCGCAGCTGCTCACGAACGAACTGCGGCATGGCCTTGTCGGCCGCGACGCGGGCCTCGATACGCTCGCGGGTCTCCCAGCCGGGCAGCGTGTGCTTGCCCTTCGCCGAGAGCTTGGCGACCAGCTTGACCATGTCGCGGGGAGCCGCGACGCCGCAGACGAACTGCGCGAGGCGGGCGGCGCGGTCGCCGTCCATGCGGACGTTGTTGCCCATGTACTTGCGGCAGCGCTCGTAGCCGAGGCTGTTGAACGTGCGGGTGTCGACGCCGGCCCGCGTGACCTTCGCCTGCAGGTCGAGCTGATTCTTCTTCGCGAAGGCGCACATCAGGATGACGGGCTCGGGGGCGCGGTTGACCAACTCGACCATGGTCGTGGTCTTACCGGTCCCGGCGAACGCCTGAATGATGAGGTTGCGGACGCCGTCGAGCGCGACGGCCCACGCGAAAATCGCCAGCTGGTAGGTGCTCCAGATTTTGTTGGCCATGTGCAGGTCTCCTTGGTGCCGCGAGACTATCATAAGCACCCACTGGGAAGTGTCAAGGTGGGTCGGTTGTGATGCACCTTCTACCTCGGGTTCGACCTCCCACACAAACCGGCCGCACACCGCTTTTCCAACGCGCGCGCCCGCGTAACCAGCGCCGGGCCGGGTGCAAGGTCCTACCACCCACGAGCACCCACTTGGATACTTCATGCACCCACCGTGGAACGTCACACACCCACCGTGACGTACATGACACCCACACTCACCCACCGTGACTGGTATGTGACATGCACGTGACCGGTCATTTTGTAAACACTGGACGGTCGTTCAGTGGTTGGATGGTAGCCTCGTAAGTCCTTGATTTTACTAGGGAATATCCTCCCAGGACTGTAAAGTCCTACATGTAGGTATGTGTAACCCGACTCCGTGTTTAAGCCCTCTGGCTGCCCCGCTGGCGGGCCGACCTCGGGGACCCCTCCGACCCCCCTACCCCTCGACCGTTCGTGCAACCTGAGCGATTCCCACATTCCGTGCCAACACCCACTTTGACGTGTCCTACACCCACCGTGACGTGTCATGATGGACACCCAGGCTCCGGTGGCATAGACCGTGCACATGCCAATCACCGTTTGGGACGTGAAGCGCATCTGGCGGTATGCCAGACGCCGGGTCGAGGAACCTTTGGCCGTTCGCTTCTGGGCGCGCGTAGAGAAGACGAGTACCTGCTGGATTTGGCGGGGCCACATCCACAACAAAGGCTATGGGCGCTTCTACGATGGGCGCAGGAAGTGGCTGGCGCATCGTTTCGCGTGGCTCCTCAAATACGGCAAGGAGCCCAGGCGCCTCGGGCTCCACAAGTGCAACAACAAGCTGTGTGTCCGCGTCCACCGGCGACACGTGTACGAAGGGACGCACGCGGACAACGCGCGACAGGTCGGCGGCCTTTCGTTTGACATGTCCTTGACAGGTCCGGGTGGGTGGTTACCTTGTGATTGACCCGCTGTCCCCCGGAGCCCTGCACATGGCCAACACGAACCGCCCCGCCCCCACCGTCGTCACCCTCCAGACCGGTCTGACCACCGTCACCGCCCAGCGGCTGAGCACCGGCGCCGTCGCCCTCGGCCAGGAAGGCGACATGGTCACCGTCGGCAAGCCGGGCGTCATGGCCCTGCTGCGGTTGAATATCCACCCACGCTGACACGTCAGACCGCTCGAAAGGACTCCTGCACATGCTCTCCGCCATCCTCGTCTCCATCTTCCGCTCCTCCCTCGGCGACTGCACCAACGGGGGCGTCACCGGCGGCGCCGTCAAAGACGCGCTGCTCCTCATCCCCGGCCCTCGCGGCAACTACACCCACGCCGAGGCCCTGGCGGCCGCCGAGCGCGGCGAGGTGGTGCTCCGGCTGGTCACCCGCTGGGCCGGCACCCCGAACGAGTACACCCACTGCGAGCCGGTGCTCTCGAAGGTGAAGGTCACCGAGCAGGCCCGCCGCCGCGTCCTCTCGCCGATGATGGGCGGCAACTTCGTGCACTCGTGCGACGCCCGCTTCCCCAACCGCTACCCGCTGCCGGTACACGACCGCTTCGAGACCCCCGCGCAGTACGCCGCGAACTTCGACTGACGTGTCCTTGACACGTCACCGACCATGGTTACCTTCTTCTCATCCCGCCGCACCGGAGACCTGCACATGACCGCGAAGAAGAACACCCGCCTCGCCACCGCGACTCCCATCTACGTGTGCAGCCGCTGCCGCAAGTACATCGCCGCCACGGTGCTCGCGCGGGTCACCACCGGGTGGTCGTGCGGCATGACCGCCGGCTGTGAAGGCCTGCCCAGCAACGCCACCGGCCGTCACTTCCAGGTCGTCAACACCTGGAACGGCGGAGCGGGCGGCCGCCGGGTGCAGTTCGTCTCGCCCGAGGTCGGCACCGAGGGTTTCAACCAGTGCTTCAAGTGGGTGCACGACAACACGTCGTTCTCCTTCGACGAGGCCACCACGAACCAGGGCTACCACGTCGAAGCGGTGCTCCCGTGATGGACGCCAAGCTGCTACTCGCGCAAATCGGCACCGGCGTGCTGATGTCCTGTGGGGCTCGAGATTTCGTGCGTGACGTCAACCAGCTCATGTTCCGCGTCGGGCCGAAGTCCAAGCTCGCCAAGGTCATCATCACGTTGAACGGGCGCGACACGTACGACGTGCGCTACGTCGAGCTGAGCCGCAAGACGTACGAGCCCGTGGTCGACGAGGTCGAAGAGGACATCTACAACGACAGCCTGCCGGCCGTGGTGCGCCGCATGGGGGACCGCTGACATGCACGACGCCGCTGAAGAGCCCGAAGCGATGGACTGCCCGACCTGCGGCACCCCGAACGACCAGTCGGGGATGCTCGGCCGGCGCCTGCACTTCACCTGTCGCGCGTGCGGCATGTGGTACTCGAAGGAGACCCCCGAGGACCTCAGCACGCCCGCCAAGGTCGCCCGCCTCATCAAGCGCGACTGGACGAAGGTCCACTACGCCGCGGTGCCCTACCTGGAGTCGATGCTCTCGCTGAACAGCATCGAGGACAACGACTGGCACGACAGCGGCAAGAGCGTGGTCCTGTACTTCCTGAACAACGCGCGCACCTACCGCGGGGACAACGCGGTGCGCTACAAGGCGGCCCTGAAGGCGATGTGCGGTTTGAAGTAGCCTGTCATTGACACGTCAAGGTGGGTGGTTAGAATGTCTTTGCAGCAGAGAGTCGGACGGACGAAGTACCCAAGGAGACCTGCACATGAGCACGAACGAGATGAAGAAGGCACTGGCCATCGCGGCGCGGAAGCCCGAGAACCAGAAGTACCTGCTGACCTGGGAGCAGAAGCAGGCCGTACAGAAGTTCGTGCGCGAGCACGGGCAGCGCGGCTGGAAGCAGGCCACGCGTCGGCTCTGGTCTCGAGCCATCGCCTTCGAGCCGCACGAGCAGCTCGTCTACGCGCTCCGCAACACGCACGGGCCGGGCTGGCTCATCAAGGTGCGCGTCGACGAGCACGGGTGGGTGAAGTGACTGACGTGCGATACCCTTCCACCCACGCGGGCACTTCAGCTCGTGCGGAATGGAGCATCCACAATGAAGCCGGGTGACAAGGTCGTCGTGAAGTCGGGTCTGATGAGTGGCGGGCAGGGCACGGTGCTCCGCACGTTCGAAGAGATGAAGGAAGACAAGTCGAAGGTCGTGAAGGTTCTCGCGCAGCTGAACAACGGCGTGACGCTGTCGTTCGATTCCGACGAGCTGCAGGTCGTCACAGGAGCACCGCCCGGATGAATGAGTACACCATCGACATCGCCACGGCGTTCGACAAGCGAGACGAGTTCTACGACGCCGTCGCTATCGTGAAGTGGAAGACGTGGAAGGCGGGGCCGTGCGGCGACTCGAACTGCTGCCAGGAGACCGTCGAGAACAAGTGGACCACGTCGCTGCAGCGCTCCCGCGACGAGAACCGAGCCGTCTCGTTCGCTCTCGAAGAGGCGGCTGCAGCCTTCAAGCGCGGGGACATTCCGTGACGACTCGAGCGTGGATTGTCCCGAAGTCAGCGAAGACCTGCAGCCACTACGGCTACGACTGCAACAACACACGGCCGAAGGGCTCGAAGTTCAACCTGGACAAGTACACCGGCAAGACCCGGTTCGGCTGCGGCGCGTGCAAGCACGTGCACGAGATGCAGCTCAAGGCGTGGAAGGAGCGGCGCGCCTGCCGGCTCTGCCGGTACGTGCGCAACGTGACGGTCACGGAGTGGACGCCGGGCCACCAGCACGCGGAGGAGTACTGCGACGCGTGCAAGCAGATGCTGAGCTGCTGGAGCCACCTGCGCACGGCTGCCGACCAGAAGTCGAAGGCCGTCTCGACGTACGCGAAGCGCGGTGTCGATGTGCCGACGCTGGAGCAGTACCGCAAAGTTCTTGACTCACCTTGACACGTCAGGGTGGTTGATTATAGTGGTCTTGGGTGTAACGGCGTAGGTGACAAGGAGGACGGACGATGAACCAGTACGAAACGCGGTTGAAGGACGCCGGCATCCGCGAGCAGGGGCGTGAAGTTCTCCGATGTGATGGAGCACGGCGTCTACGACTCGCGCCTGGACGTCGTCTCGATGACGGTGAAGGCCACGACGTTCAGCCTGAAGGTCGACCGGCCGTGAGCACGCGAGCGAAGGCCAAGGTCAGCGCGTGCTGCGGTGTGCCGGTGGTCAAGCCCTCGAAGGCGACCGCGCCGTTCACCAGCACAATCTGCCCGGAGTGCATCAACATGTGCACGCCGGTGACGCCTGAGAAGTACGCCGAGCTGCAGGCGGTGCGGTCGTGAACCGCGACCGCAACCGAATGATGGCCGGTCAGCACGACGCCGCCGACCAGCAGCCGTGGCGCTGCGACAAGTGCGGCGAGGCCGTCAGCCACATCCGACGAAACGACTGCAAGTGCATCCGCGAGGCGCGCCAACAGGAGAGCGCACCCAAGACGGAAGGAGGTTCCGCGCAGGAGCAGTAGCTGTGCGAAACACCGAGGGGCTGGCGGTGTGCAGGCCACCAGCAACTCGGTTCTGGGGAAAGTGCATGGAGCACAGGCGGCAAGGCAATACGACCTCCCGCTGTTGCTGGTTCGATTCCAGCTTTCTCCACTCGAAAGGACGGACGACATGCCGAACGAGACCACGCCGCCGGATGACGGCAACGACCACAGCGAGTGCGGCCACACTGCCGGCACCGACCTCGCGCACTGCGTTCACCAGGAGCGCTCGCAGGTGCTCATCGACGCCGCGTTCAAGGCGCACGACCTGAACGCCACCTCGATGACGGAAGTGAGGAAGGTGCTGCGCGAGATTACGGAGGCGCTGGCTGCCGACTCGGGCGCGACGCCGGTCTCCAAAGTCTTTACGGCAAAGCGCCTCATGCACCTCAGTGAGGCGCTCACCAAGCTGAACCTGTCCATCATCACCAGCCGCAAGCTCGTGAAGGGAGAAGTGCCGTGAAGAAGGGACTCGAGTTCCCCACGGTGGGCAACGTGGGCGTCGGTGTTGAGGTCGCCGCGGAGCTGGCTCAGGGCATTCGGGTGTTGTTCTCCGGTACCCCCGAGGCGTCTGCGCTCAGCATTCTGCTGACTGGAACGCTCAGGATGGCGGCCAAGATGCTGCCGAAGCACGTCCTCGACTCCATCTACGCGCACGAGACCGCGCAGGTCTACGGCGCCGAGAACCCTCGAATCCGCCCCCACACCTCCACGCTCGAATCAACGCCGGAGACGGTCATGAGCCCCGAGGAGAAGCTCGAGGAGGAGATGATGCGGCTCAAGCAGGCCGAGGCGCTCCTGATGCAGGCGAAGGACGCGCTCGCGAAAGCGTTCGGCGACCGGAAGAATCCGCACTGGCTGGTGGTGCAGACGGAGAAGCTGCAGCTGTTCGTTCACGGCGAGGTCTCGCGCGCGCACCGCGCGGTGGAGCACGCGAAGAACGACGCGAAGGCGCCCATCGAAGGCATCGGCGACGCGCTCACGCAGCACCTGGAGAAGAAGCCATGAATCGAACGAAGGGCATGCGGAAGCGAATCGTGCTGCACGTCGACGAGACGATGTACATCAAGGGGCACGGCTTCCGGCCGGTGTTCGTCACCGAGGGAGAAGCTGGCTACAACGAGAACGGCACGTGGCCGTACGAGGGCAAGGTCGGGCAGACGCTCCCCTGGTTCTTCGGCCACACCATCGAGCAGGCGCGGGAGCTGGTCCGCAAGCACAACGAGCGGCTGGGGGTCACGCCGGAAGAGGCGGCGCTCATCGTCGCGCAGTCGATGACGGGCGGGTCGCGGCGGTGAAACGCAAGGTCCACAAGTGGGTGGGCGTCGAGCGCGGCGGCGAGCTGGTCAGCGTGCCCGGCTCGGAGGAGCTGGAGCACTTCGACCTCGAAGCCGCACGAGACTTCTGCCGCTCCGAGCGCGAGTTCAGCTCTCCACGGTTGGCCCCCGCCCGCTTCGTGAACTTCGTCGACGCGCGCGAGCTGCAGCTGGTGAGGAAAGCCGCTGAGCAGCTGACGCAGCTCCTGTCGCGCATGACGGTCCACTACAAGGGCACCGTCGACCTGCGGCCGCGCGTGTTCCAGCTGCTGCGGAAGATTCGCAACGGCACCCTCACCGCCGACGACCTGCCCAAGACGTGGAAGCAGCTGGACCTCGAGTTCGCAGCAAAGAAAGGACGGACCAAGTGAAGAAGGGAAGCATCCGCAAGAAGTCTCGCCGCAGCTACCGCCGTACCACCATTGCCCCCACAGTCGCGCGGAGGCAAGTCGAGTTCCTCTCCGACGTCGCGCTGAACATGAAGTTCAAGAAGCGCTTCTTCTCGAAGCTCACCAACGTCGAGTACGCGCAGCTCGTGAAGCTCGGCGCGGCGCTCTACACGGTCGGCTTCGAGGCGGCCGGCGGAGTCGTGAAGTAGCAGGACTGCGCGCGTGGTCGGCGCGCAGGTAGCGGGGAGCGAAGCCGGCGGACCCGGCCTAGTAGACTGCGCAGCCTTTTACTCGGGGTTCAGCTGCGCGGGGAACGAGGGCGACCGAGTGCCCTTACTCCGTTCGAAACGGAGGCTCTCCATAGGAGGATTCACATGAGCAGCTACTTCGACGACCTCAACCGAGAGGTGACCGAGCTGTGCAAGCAACAAATCGGTCGCGATGACAACCGTGAGCTGACCATCGGCTCCAAGTTCTGGGTCGACTACCGCGCCATCGAGGAACGGGTCACCAAGACCGTGTCGCTGGCGACCGGCGACCGCGAGTTCCCCGACGACCTGCGTGGACGGATTCAGGGCATCATCGCCACGAAGCGCGTCTTCCGCCCGGAGACGGCCGACGTGAACGAAGATGCCGCCGCGTACCTCATCGGCATGAAGCTGAGCGAGCTGTTCGAGAGCCTGCACTCGGCCTTCCACATCGTCGCTGGTCGGCGCGTGCAGACCCGGTTCGGCCTGCTCTCGGATGACCCTTCCGGCATCGTCTCGCGCCGCGACGCGCACGACGCGGACCCCACGTCATGAGCGACAAGCACGACATGAGCGACGAAGCCAAGGCGCTGCGGTACGTGGCCTACGGTGAGGAGTCGCTGAGCGTGATGCCTCACCAGCGTCCGCGCTGGAATCAGCTGAAGCGCGCGGCGCTCGCGTACGCGAGGCGCGTGCTCGCCGGGCAGTGCATCCCGAAGAAGGAGAAGTGACCATGTCAGCCGTCACCAACTACCGACCGAAGCCGAACGTGTTCCACCTCAGCGCGCAGGAGGTGGCGAAGAGCATCGACATCAAGCTCACGCGCTGGCCGGGCAACTGCTTCGGCATCGCGACCGCGATGGTCGAGGCGAAGGTCGTCGACGGCGATGCGGTCTACGGACACTGGTTGGGGCCGGTCGCGAAGAGCTGCAAGATGTTCTCCGGCAAGCCCATCATCCAGCACGGGTGGATTCTGCAGAAGGACGGCACCGTCATCGACCCGACGCGCTTCGTGTTCGAGGGGCTCTCGCCGTACATCTGGGAGGGAAACCGGAAGTACCACGTCGAGTGTGACGACTTCGAGTCCGGCGATTCGCTCGACCCGGAGTGCCAGCACTGCGGACACCTCTGCACTGAGCACAGCGGCCGCTTCTTCAAGCCGTGCAAGGTCTGCCTCTGGCCGTACGACGAAGGCGGCAACAGGTGGAGAGAGCAAACGATGCAGCCCGCGCCCGACTGCAACAAGGAGTACCGCGACGGCGCGCGATGGGGCGAGATGGTGCGCTGGCAACCCGGGAGAGAAGTCGCCTCCGTGGTCGACATCCTGTTCGGAACGGCGAAGCGCAAGAAGGGCTTCCTCACGCGCGACCAGCTGCACTGGCTGGCGAACGTGCCGTACGACATGTTCACGCCGGTCGCGAGCGCCGACTACGCACCGCACGTCTACGCGATGCTCGACAAGCTCGGCCTGCTCTGCCACGTACCGCTCGACAACCAGCGCCGCGCTGAGCGGGCTCGTCGCGACAACCTGAAGGCGCTGCGGAAGCTGGTGACGTCGCGATGAAGCGCGCCGGTCCCAACACCATCATCGGAGAAGGTGGCGAGATTTACCGCAAGCTGAAGTACGGCAAGACGCTCAAGCAGGTCGCGAAGTACATCAACGAGCGCAGCAAGAAGCTCGGCGTCGAGGCGTACGTCGAGAGCTGGGAGTCGAGCACCGACCGGCACTGGAAGGGCTCGAGGCTGCGTTGGCCCGGTAAGGGACGCAACGGCTCACGCATCATCGTCTTCAAGCTGGGCGGTTCGTGGATTAACTCCGGCGACATCAAGCTCGACCACAAGAACAGCGACACGTACCGGCGCGTCGACGAAGTGCTGCAGTGGCTCAACGCCTGGGAGCAAGGCTTCGAATACACCCCGTTCGGCAAGACGACCTGGACGCGGCACGGGCTCGGCACGGTGGGCAAGTGACCGTCAGGCTCGGGGTGAAGCACGGAGAGGGCTGGTTCCGCGCGAAGGTCACGAAGAGCGACGTGAAAGTCACGCAGCGCGGGCGCACCATCGTCACGATTCAGATGCGGGGCGATGCGGACCCGGCTGTCGGCTGGTGGCACGCGCCGCTCTCACTGAGCGAAGACGCAGAACTCGGCCTGGGCACGTGGCAGCAGCGAACGGTGCAGCTGCGAGAGATTCTGAAGCGCACCTTCGACGCGTTCGACGTCGACTGGGAGCTGCTCAAGGGCGACTCGTTCAAGGCGAAGTGGTTCATCGGCAAGGAGACCTGGGCGCTGCGTGAGCTGAGGACGTCGCACATCGGCAACAAGCTGTGCACCGTCACGAAGGTGATGAAGGAGACGCCTCTCGCGGTTCGGCTCATGGCTGCACCGCGGCCGCAGCTCTACGACCGCACGCACCTCAAGGTGCCCATGTTCGAGAAGTACGTGTTCCTGCCGAACGGGAAGAACGGCGTGCTCACTGCGTGCGGCGACCTCGTGCCGGTGCAGAAGGTGGTGGGCTTCGACGCCGGCAACGGGCTCAAGCGACTCGTCGACGCGAAGAACCCGTGCAGTGGGTGTCGAACGTTCGCCGATGCGTGGTTCGAGAGCGCGCACGACAAGGTACAGGTGCCGTGCGACTGCGAGCCTGACTCCTGTGACATCTGCGGAGGACGCGAGCCCGACCACGGAACGATGCCGGTGTTCCGCGACGAGCTGCCACAGCGGTGCCCTCGACATGAAGTGATTCACACTTCCGAGTGCGCCGGCCGTCACCCGAAGTACGTGGTGCGCACGCTCACGTACGAGAGCTGGGGCAACTTCATGGCCGAGAAGAAGTTCGGCTCGTACTTCGAACCCATCCGCACCACCCCTTGACCTTTCGCTGACACGTCACATAATAGTCACTCATGGAGGCCGCACCGATGAAGAAGAATGGCAACAAGAAGACGAACGAGAAGGCGACGCGCAGCTCCGACGGCAGAACGTTCATCACGGTGTACGTCTCCGACGAGGAGTACGAGACCATCGGCGCGCACGTGAAGAAGCTGAAGGCCAAGGACTCGCTGCACCGGCCCATCGGCATGTCCTCGTTCATGCGCGCCGAGGCACTCGCCGCCATCGAGCGCGCGAAGTAGCAGCAGCACCGGCGCGTAAGGAGGCGCGCTGACCATGGCCGACGACGCTGAACGGAAAACGAACCGGGAGAAGCTCGGCCTGTGGTTCCTCGAGAACCCCGGCGCCTCCATCGACGCGGCTCTGAAAGCCGCCATTCGGGAGAAGCGCGCGCTCGGGCTCAACATGCCGCTCGCGGCCCAGGTGAAGCGCGAGGCCGAGCGAAACAGGCGACTGGACGCCGCGGAGGCCGAACGAAAGAGGATTGCCCTTCTCAACGCTCCGCCGGTGCCGCGCATGAAGTGTGACCGGTGCGGCTCGACTGAGCACTACATCTCCGCGTGTCCCGTCATCCCCGAGGCTCCGCCGATTCCGCTGCCGCAGTTCGAGGTCGACGGTGACCGCGACGACGAAGGCGTCTGGGTCGCGGCTGGGCAGTTCCTCTTCGAGAAGATGGCAGAGGGCCTCGTGCTCGCCACGCCTCAAGTGTACGACGTCGTTTCCAAGCTCGGCCCGAAGCGCTTCTGGTCCGACGCGCTGCAGCGGTTGAACGGGCGCGTGTTCGAGATGACGCCGCAGGCCGATGGGCCGGGCTCAGCGAACCTCTGGGCGTGCCGGCGCGACAGGGAGCACCTGCTGCTCGAGATTGCCGCATCACCGGAGCTGACCGCAGGCGTGCTGTGGAACGGCACGGAGACCGCACGAGTGAACAAGCTGTTGGAGCCGACTGAAGAGCCGGCGAAGGAGCCTGAAGTGGCAATCATCGGAGAAGGTGTCCCCACCGCGAAGAGCATCCCCGTTACCCCTGCGGCACCCGCGGCGGCTCCCACCGGCGGGCTGCTGCCGACGCTGCTCAACATCCAGAAGCTGTGCGCGGCGTCGCTGCAGGGCCAGCAGCTGCTCAAGAACGAAATCGACACGCTGCGCACCGAGGTCGGTGACCTGAAGGAGTTGTCGGGGAAGCTCGACGTGCTCATCACCATGCTCGGAGGTCAGCCGTGAAGAAGAAGAGCCTCATCGGCGCAGTGCTCGACGGTATCGCGTCCGCCGCAGCCAACAACGAGAAGGAGCTGAACCGCGCCGCCGGCACGGGGCTCAAGCTCCTCACCACCAAGATTCTCTCGGTGCTCCCCGACGGCTTCCCCGAGGTCGAACGCAAGAGGCTCGAGAAGCAGGTGCACGGTGAGCTGTCGTCCGCGTACGACGTCATCCGCATCAAGGTGACTCGGCGCGCGAAGAACCAGCCCATCGCGTTGGACAGGCTTCAGGTCATCGCCGCGTGCGACACCTTGAGCATTCCAAGGCCCAAAATCGGGAAACCCGTTGACCTCGCGAGGGCCAAACGCCACCGGAACCAGAACGCGCGCGCGTACCACCCGGACGCGAACAGCGGCAACGAGAAGAACCGCAACGAGCTGGAGGCCGCGCTGAAGGCCTACGACGTGCTCGAAGCGTACAACGAGTCGCTGACGAAGGCGGCTCCATCCACCCCGCAGTCTGAACCCACGAAGGAGCCGTGATGGTGACGCACGTCGAAATTACCCGAGCGCTGAAGAGCTACAAGACCGACGAGAAGCTGTCACTGACGGCGCGCGCCGCTCACCTTCTCGACTGGGCCGCGAAGCACGTGCCCACGAAGTACGTGCCGTTCAACCTGCTCTACAAGCACTCCATGGGGCAGGCGCAGACGCCGCAGAACGGGAACAAGGACGTGCTGGCCCTGCGGCGGCGCTCGCAGACCATCCGGCAGGCACTCGAGCGGGAGTACAACCGCGAGCTGCTGGTGCAGAGCGGTATGGGCATGCGCGCCACGGTCGACAGCGAAGACGTGGTCAAGAACAAGCTGCCGCAGCGCACGTCGCGGTTCCTCGCCGCGAAGGCCGCGCTGACGAAGACCGTCGAGAGGGTGGATATCAAAGAGCTGCCGCGGCGCACGGCGGAGGACAAGGCGTGGTCCGACTGGGCCGCGGATGTGGCGCAGACGATGAACCAGCTGGGCAACGGCAAGCTCGACACGAAGCTGCTGCCGCCCGGTGAGGTGCAGAAGTGAACCTCAAGACCGCTGCGAACACCCTCGCGCGTCTCGTTCAGCAAGGCTGCATCGGGGCCATCGACAAGTGGTTCTACGAGAAGGACAACATGGCGATGCCGGCACTGATTCGGCAGGCCATCAAGGACGTGGACGAGGCCGAAGACCAAGCCGCCGAGCTGATGAAGGCGATTCACTGCTCGTACGAGACCGGGATGTTCGGCCCCATCGAAGACATCTACACGACCTACAACGGCGGGAAGCCGCTCGGCCCTCACCGTCACACCGACGCCGCCACGCTGCGTGAGGCGCGAACGGTGGGGTGGAACGAGGCCGTCGACACGGCGTGCAACAAGGCGATGGCGCTGCAGACCGGCTTCCGCGGGCTGCTCAAAGACAAGCGCGCCGAGTTCCAGACGGCAGTCGCCTCGAAGGACATCAACACGTACCGCGACGACATCGACGCCCTCAGCCACGAAATCTCCCAGGGTGAGGCGCTCGTCGCCACCCTCGGTGACGTCATCCGCAACATCGCCGCGATGAAGGGAAACTACCCCAAGTGATTCAGACCGAACTCGACGTGAAGCGGCAGCTCGCGTACTTCACGAAGTGCGTCGACATGGTCGAGACGTCGGAAGAGATTCCGCCTCACCCGCACAGCGGCTTCGTGCACGTCTCGTTGATTCCAACCAAGTCTGGCGACCTGGAATCAATGAACAACCTGATGCATACGGCGATGGAGGAGGGCAAGTTCGACACCACCGGCTGCGTGCCCGGCTGCAAGCTCTGCATCGACCGCGCGCTCTACAACGTGGTTCGCAGCTTCCCGAGTTTCCCATCCGCCTCGTACCGCACCGCGCAGGCGATTCTGTTCCGCATCGCCATCTTCCAGGCCGACCACGTCGTGTACCTTCCGCAGCAGGCCGAGCGCATCGTGAACCAGCGCATGGCGAACATCCGCAAGGGCGGGCGTGGTGCTCCGAAGTCCGTGTCGTGGCCGCACGGCAAGTACGTCCGCTTCATCGCCGGCAACGAGGAGTACATGTTCGGCTCGAAGTACGCAGGCGACGAAGACGAAGGCGGCTACCACTACTTCTGCGTCTCTGCCGGCGGCTTCGACTTCCAGTGCGTGTTCGAGCACATCGGCAAGTCGCGAGGGCTCGGGCCCGCGATGTCGGAGATGACGCGGCTCGCGATGCTCTGTGCAGCGTGGAAGCGCCACAGCGGCGGCTTCTCCATCAACACACCGGTGCTGCACCCGCGAGAGGTCATCGTCGGGCCGACGCTCGCCAGGAAAATCGCGAACGAGATGACGGCACGCGCAGAGAAAAAGCTCCCACCGCTCGAGATACCGGCACCCCTTGTGCCCATCGAGGGCGTGACCATTCGGCTGGAGGGCCTCGAAGACGACAAGCGCTGCTCAGCGTATTCGGTGCGGAGCGCGGGGAATCAGGTCTACTCGTCGGGCCACACCGAGCTGGTGTGCCACCTGATGGCGTGGATGGACAGGCAGCGCATGGACGACGAATCGAAGCTCGGTTGGCCGAGGTTGGTGGAAGCGCAGCAGCGCAAAGACGAGACGTACTACTTCGAGGAGGAAGACGATGGGATACGAGATGCGCCAGCTGAGCACGAGCACGTTCACGCTGAAGGCGGAGCACACGCAGAAGGCGTTCGAGCTGCTGAAGAACTGCCCTCACGAACCGGGGAGGGATAGGAGCGGCCCACTCTCCGGCTTCAATCTCCACTTCGTCGACTGGCATGGCGCTCTGCGTGCGACGAACCTCGTCGAGCTGCTTCGAGCACGCCGATGGAAAGCGCATCTCGACGCGGTGGGCAACATCACCTCCATCGAGTTCACCGGCGAGAAGCGCGACGGCACCGACGAGCCGTGGGTGTTCGAGCAGCTCCGCGAGGCCGGCGGTGAGGGCCGCATCGACATGAGCGGCGAAGACGGCGACACCTGGAGCTGGTGATGGCAAAGTTCACCGTCTTCGAGGGCAGCAGCTCTTCACTCGAGGTCGACATCCCAGATGTATTCGAATGGGCATGGGGAAGCGTTCGATTTGGCGCAACGGCGCATTTGTGTCCCATCAAAGAACTGATGGAAGGCTGGGCGCTGGAGTCGGCGTGCGGTGTCCTGTTCTACAAGAAACCACTCCAAGCGGTAGTGAAGCAGTGCGACCTTCGAGCACCGGGAGCTTTCTTGGCCAGCTACCTCGCGGTGAGCTTAGGGGCCATCTCCGACAATGAGGCGTGCAAGGCGTGTCTTGCGTCTGCCGCGGCCAAAGGAACTGCGCTCCAGGCGTTCGCTCACCTTCGCACGCAGCACGCCGAGTTCCCGGCGCGATTAGTAGCGCTCAACACACTCAAACGCGCGTGGCTCCACGGAGTCGTCGTCGACGACGACGGAAAAAAAAGCCCCCGGCCTGAGTGAGCACCGGGGGCTGCAGGTTGTGTGCTGCACCGAGACTACCGGCGCGAGCGCTTGTTCTTCAGGCACTGGCCCTTACGGCGGCCGCGCTTCACCTTGCCGTGCTTGCACTTGCGCTTCCGGTGCATCAGGTCGACGGTCTTCATGGCGTTTCCTTTCTTGGTACGGCGGGGTGGAGGTCAAGAGAGAATGGGCTCGAGGCCCACCGTCACCGGCGAGCGCGCTTGCGGCAGCGGCAGCTGCGCTTGCGGAAGCCGTTCTTGCACGTCTTGCGACCGCACTTCTTCTTGCGGTGCTTCTTGTGCATCAGGTTCATCGCGTCCATTTTCTCTCCTTTCTTTCACTTCTTCTTGAAGAGGAAGTAGTAGGCGGCGGTCGACAGCACCGTGCCCGTTCCGAGCAGCCACACCCAGAGCGGGAGCGTGACGCTGCCGATGGTCACCGGCATCTTGAGCGCGACACCGAGACGGTAACCGGCGCCCTTGACGGACTCGACCGCGCCGGTGGCCTCGTTGACCGCCACCTGCCGCTGGTCATCGCTCGCACCGAGGCCGGAAATCATCATGACGGAAGCATCATCACCCAATGCCCCACCGGCCACGCCGTTCGGCACCGGCGCCCCGACGTAGCCGAAGCCGGGCACGTAGCGGATGCCCGTCCCGAAGAGCGCTGCCGCCTGGGCCTGAGGCCCGTTGTCCTTGGTGTTCGACATGTTCAGCCTTTCCGTGCCGCGAGCATGATGGCGCCGACCACGAGCGCACCGCCGACCGCGAGCCAGGGCGCGACAGCGCTCCAGCCCTGCGCGCGCTGCTCCGCCTCGTACGCCGACTGGTTCGCCTGCAGCTGTGCGAGCGTGATGGCGTTCTGCTGCGCCTCGCGCTGGCCCTTCGCGCCGGTGACCGAGTCGACGAGGTCCATGAAGTTGTTGTGGATGGGGTTCAAGAAGTCGGCCCACATGTTGTCGCTGCCGAGCCCGCCGAGCCCGATGCCGCCCATCGAGGAGGCAACCGCGCTCTGCGAGTACTGGCTCATGCCGGGCCAGTACGTCTTCCGCTCCTCCGCCAGCCGCGGCGGGGAGAAGAGAACAGTGGACTTGTAGCTCGGGTTCATCATGGTCAGCTCACTTCCTCAGAAGGTACACCACTCCAGCCACACCGGCGACTCCAAGGGCGAGTGCCCCGAACGCCGCCCACCGGCGGGAGCGTTGGTCGGCGAGGCGCTGCGCATGAATCTGGCCGGCGGCCGCGTTGAACTCGAACGACGACTGCGTGCCGCTCTGCATCGCGCCGCCGAGGAGGCTGCCGACGAACGAGAGGATACCGCCGGATTGGGAATTGGTCGTCGCGTCGGCCGCCACGAGCGGAGGCGCGGAGTACGTGTTGCCGAGCCCGGTCTGGATGTACGACTGCGGAAGAATGCGCGGAACGTAGCCCATCATGAAATCACCTCGTCGAGTGAGAGGGACTCGCCCTCGTTGAATGCGTCTTCGCCCGGCGTCCTCGAGCACTTCGTGTGCGCGCCGCGGAGGTTCTTGCCGTGCGGACGTACGGTGCGCGTGTACTTCGTGGCGGTGCTCGGGTCGTGGTCGACCGTGCGCGAGTTCAGTGCGTTCTTGTAGCCGGCGCCGGACTCCTTCTCGGTCAGCAGGTAGATGATGCCGCCCGCGATGGCGACTCCGCCCGCGACCATCAGCGCCGTCTGCCACCAGGGCCGGGGAGGGACCGGCTGTTGAATCAATCCGGTCGCCGGGTTCACGCCTTGCTGCCCACCATTCGACACGGTGAGGATGCGCTGGTTGAGCCGCGCCTCGGTCTCGGCGTCGAGGATTCCCGACGGAGGGTTCCCGCCGATGCCCTCGGTGGCCTGGAAGTTCTGCAGCGCCGACTTGGTCGAAGCGCCGAAAGTGCCGTCGACGTTCACCGGCCCGTACTGCAGCACGTTAGCTTCG